>Ga0072500_123707_pt1 | contig 12604 bp, 13 predicted proteins | sample GBScelen77Swater_FD_63803 | JGI IMG/M metagenome (GOLD analysis project Ga0072500, IMG submission 63803) | Hot spring microbial communities from Great Boiling Spring, Nevada - cellulolytic enrichment S 77C v2 (version 2) | ecosystem: Environmental > Aquatic > Thermal springs > Hot (42-90C) ...
CATTCTCGCTTGAACAAAACCTAAGGGAGTTAGGTCGCTATCAAGCCTACCTTGAAAGATTCCCTTTTCGTTAAATTCACTTTGGGCGTGTCTAACAAGATATATGAGCTTTTTCATTAAAAGCCCCTCGCACCCGGAACGGCAGGCTTACCGTTGCTCCCTCTCGGGCCTGGCGGGGTTCACCCTGTCCCGTTGCGAGGGTATTTATAATTATAAAACCATGAAGTTCTATATCACAACACCCATATACTACGTTAATGATGTTCCGCACGTAGGTCATGCATACACAACCATAGCAGCGGATGCCATAGCGCGCTTTTACAGACTCAGAGGTTATAATGTTTTCTTCCTAACTGGAACGGATGAGCACGGTCTAAAAATACAGAAATCAGCGGAAGAAAAGGGATTATCTCCGAAAGAGCTGGCAGATCTAAACTCGGAGAACTTCAAAAAGCTATGGGAATTTCTCAACATAAGCTACGACCACTTTATCCGCACTACAGATCCTTATCATGTCAAGCTTGCGCAAGAGGTGTTTGTAAAAAGCTACGAGGTGGGAGATATCTACTTAGGAGAATACGAAGGTTGGTATTGTGTTGGATGTGAGGAATTCAAGTCAGAAAGCGAGCTCTTGGAAGGAAACAAGTGTCCAATACATCTAAAGCCCTGCGAATACATAAAAGAGCCTTCTTACTTTTTTAAGCTTTCCAAGTATCAAAAGGCTATAGAAGAGCTGTTAGAGAAAGAGTCCAATTTTGTGCTTCCTTCATACAGGAAAAACGAGGTTCTCAGCTTTGTAAAGCAAGGCCTAAAGGATCTTTCGGTTACTAGGCCAAAAAGTAGGGTAAAGTGGGGTATTCCCGTGCCCTTTGACCAAGAGCACACCATATACGTCTGGTTTGATGCTCTTTTTAATTATCTTTCTGCGGTGTATGAAAGGATGGACTTTTGGCCACCGGATCTCCATTTGGTGGGAAAGGACATACTCAGATTTCATGCGATCTATTGGCCAGCCTTTCTGATTTCCGTAGGATACGAGCTGCCAAAGGCCATATTTGCCCATGGCTGGTGGAAGGTAGAAGGTCAGAAGATGTCCAAATCCTTGGGTAATGTAATAAGTCCCTATGATCTGGTAGAAGAATACGGTTTGGATGAAATAAGGTATTTCCTTTTGAGGGAAGTGCCCTTCGGGCAAGATGGGGATATAACAAAGGAGGCTTTGAAAAACCGAATAGTTGGAGAGCTCTCCAACGAGATTGGCAACCTATACAGCAGAGTTTTGGCTATGGTTGTCAAACACTTAGGAGGAAGGGTTGCGGGTGATAAAGATCCAGAGTATCTTGGCTTTTGCGCTGATGTTGTAGAAAACTACGAGAGGTTTATGAGGGAGATAGACTTTTACCATGCGTTGGAGGAACTTCTTAGGCTTTCCTCCTTTTTGAACAAATACGTAGATAGCAAAGCACCCTGGAACCTGGCAAAGACTGACGAGGAAGCCCTTAAGAAAGTTTTATACACTTTGATGGATGGGCTTTTTGTAATAGCCTACCTTCTAAATCCTTTTATGCCCATAAAAACAGCGCTCGTGTTTGAAAATTTCCAAATTGAAAAGTTGCCAAAGGAGATTAAACCATACACATTTAGTTCTTACTCTACAAAAGGTAAGCTTATACTCTTTCCTAAGAGAGCATGAAAGTAGCTATAGTAGGCAGTGGAGTTATAGGGCTTAGCACTGCGCTTTACCTTGCCTTAGAAGGTTTCAGAACAAAGATAATAACAAGAAACCCTCAGGACGCAACCTCTTGGGTTGCAGGCGGTATGCTAGCTCCCTTCTCGGAAGGCTTGGAGGGGGAGCTCTTTAAATTTTCTTATGAAAGCCTTAAGATGTTCCCAGAATACGTAAAGCTCGTAGAAGAGGTTTCAAGGCTGAAAATAGACTATTGGAATGATGGAATGTTTAGGGTTGTTCTAAAGGGGGAGGAAGAACTCATAAAAAAGGCTGAGCAATACAGAGCAAGAGGCTATTCTGTGGAGTTTCTTGAAAAGCTGGACTATCATTCTGAGGAAGTAGTTTCAATAATAAGGTATGGAGAAGAAGGATGGGTAGACGCGGAGAATTTGATGGATGCTCTACTTTTGGCTATGGAAAGGTTGGGAGTGGAAATTCAAATAGACGAGATCGGAAAGGTAGACTTCAAAGACGGAAGAGTTAATTCTCTAAAGGGCTTAAAAGAGAGCTACACCGCAGACTACTACGTTTTTTGCACGGGAGCTTGGACCAAAGAGCTCTTTGATGTGCCCGTATATCCTATAAAGGGCCAGGCTATAAAAGTTAAAGCCAAACCCGTTGATGTAGTTAATTATTCCACTATTTCTTACATCATTCCAAGAAGCAGATACACTTACATAGGTGCCACTTCGGAAGATGTGGCCTTTTTGGGCGGGAACACGGTGAGTGGGTTGAACTATCTGTGCAGTAATGCAATAAGAGTAGTTCCATCTCTGGCAAAAGCTGAAGTTATATCTACCCTTTACGGTTTTAGACCGACTACACCTGATGAAAAACCTATTTTCATAGCAGAAGAAAATTACTGTTTGCTCTCTGGACATTACAGAAATGGCATACTCCATGCACCCATCACCGCAAACATTGCTAAATCCTTGATAAAAGACGAAGTTAGATCCGTGTATTTTGAATACTTTTCCCAGGAAAGGTTTTAAAATTGCATCAAAAATCCAATTCTTCATAAATTTTGTTGGAGTGTGTTATAATAAACTAAAAGTTCTGAGGGCTTTTATATAGCCCTTGTCAAATTGGCAACTGAATAGGGATAGTCTTTCCTTTTGTTTTGTCTCAATTTAAGATAAGCTAAGACTTTGTTTCTCAAGCTTCTGAGAGATACAAGTCATCACAAAAACATAAAGTCATAATTATGTAATTGCACAAAATCATAATTATGCACGATTGCTTAAAGCATTGGGAGACAGAGACTTAAATTTGACAATAACACACTCAACTTTGCAAGACCTCGCATTTTCGGAAAATAACCTTCATTTGCGAGGGGTACCCCCTTGACAAAATTATTGATTTACCTTATTTTGATTAAGGTAGTCAGTTGGGGTTCTAAGCCCACTGTGTGGGATGGAGACGATCATGGATAACTTCTTTAAAGGTTCTTGCTAATTCTTCAGCGTTCTAAGCCCACTGTGTGGGATGGAGACATTCTTTTTATTTTGTCAAAAGGTATTAGCAAACCTAGTTCTAAGCCCACTGTGTGGGATGGAGATTTACACAAATTGTGTGAAAGAAATAACGCTTTTTGATAGTTCCTAATCTACCGTGTGGAGTTGAAAGGAGTCTAATTTTTTAGAACAGTTTCGCTCGTTAAAAACTTAATACTGAAAGATTTAAGCCTTCGGTGCCCCACGAAAGAAGCTAATAGTCCTTGCACCTATAAGGGACACGATTCCCAAAGACCAAAAGAACACATCCATTCCAGACAGTTTTCCCTCAAAGAGATGTAGCATAAATTCCCTTATAACAAATGCTATTAGGACTTCTAAGAGTATATCCATTCTAATCCTTTCGTGCTCAAAAAATTCTATAAAAGCCCTTATAAGTTCAAGCACTATAATCAAAGAAAGCACGTTGGTGACCAACTCTTTAAAACCCAACCTAACGGTAGCTTCAGTGACGGTAAGACCAAGTTCTGAAATGGTTCTGAATATTCCTACAAAAAGGCCAATTATTAGAACTATTATGGTTACATTAAAAACCAGCCTAACGAACTGCTTGTATAGTTTGGATACAAACTCTTGAACCATCTTCAAGGGTTTATATTTTAATATCTTAAGTGGAGATGCAAAAAACCTTAGAGGTTGGCATACTCTCTGTGGTTAATCAAACTGCGAGGATCCTCAGCAAGAGTTTGAGTTTTGAGGATGGTGCGGAGGAGTTTCTAAAGATCCTTTACTCCTTCTGGGACGTTCCACACAGTTATGTTGCCCTTTACGATAGAGAAAACAAAATTTTGAAGATTGTAAAATCTTTTGGTTTGAGTAAAGAAGAGGTAGAAAAGGGGGTTTTCAAAAAGGGAGAGGGTATAATAGGTAAGGTATATAAGAGCGGTATACCAGTTGTCCTCTCTGACCTTCACATAAGTTACTACCTGAACAAAACAGGACTTAGGGATAGGCTTAGTGGCAAAGAGGCCTTTGTAGCGGTCCCTATAAAAGTAGGTGAAGAATTTGTAGGAGTTCTTGCCTTTTTCAAAGATTTCAGAAAGGAAAGTGTGGAGGAGGGTGTAAAGCTCGCCCTAATACTGGCAACCATGCTGGGTATGTTATACAAACTCAGTCAGAGGATGGAGGAGGAGAAAAGAGAGTGGGAAGAGGAAAAGAGAATACTAACAGAAGCTCTGTCAGAAAACTTTAGGATAGAGGGTATAGTGGGTGCCAGTCCCGCTATAAGACAACTTGGAGAGCTTGTTAGAAAGGTGGCGCATACGGACATTACCGTGCTCATAACAGGGGAAAGTGGTACGGGCAAAAGCCTTATAGCAAAGGCCATACACTACGCAAGTCCAAGAAAGGCTAAACCTTTAATAACAGTTAATTGTTCAGCTATACCAGAGAGCTTACTGGAGGCTGAGCTCTTTGGTTATGAAAAGGGAGCTTTTACTGGCGCATATTCATCAAGAAGGGGCAAGTTTGAATTAGCCAACGGCGGAAGCATATTCTTAGACGAAATAGGAGACCTTCCGCTTTCTTTACAACCCAAGCTACTCAGAGTCATTCAAGATAAAGAAATAGAAAAACTGGGTGGAGAAAGAACAATAAAAGTGGATGTGCGTATAATAAGCGCCACTAACAAAGACTTAAAGGAGATGGTTGAGAGGGGAGAATTTAGAGAGGACCTATTTTACAGAATAAACGTATTTCCCATACATGTGCCGCCGTTGAGGGAAAGAAAGGAGGACATCCCTCTGCTTGTGGAACACTTCCTAAGGGTTTTTAATCAGAGATACAAAAAGAACGTCAGGCTGAGTCAAAAGGTTATGGAAGTGCTCATGGAATACCCTTGGTATGGAAACGTAAGAGAGCTGGAAAACTTCATGGAAAGACTTGTAATACTCAAAGATGGTCTAATCTCCGAAAAAGACCTACCTACCTATCTCTTTCTGGAAGGAGGTAAAGAAAAACCCAAAAATCTACCAGGGTTTGTAGAAGCTACAGAAAAGGAAGAGATAATAAAGGCTTTGGAAAAAACTGGATATGTAAAGTCCAGAGCGGCAAAGCTTTTGGGACTTACCCTAAGGCAGTTGGATTATAGAATAAGAAAATACAACATAGAAGTAAAAAAGTTCTAAGTTAGCCTTTTTAATAAATTGCCAAGCAGAGTAAAGTTTATGCTGTATTCCTCTTTCCAAGCCAAAGCCTCTTCTTCTATGCCTTCTTTCTCTAATTCGTCCCAGTAAAGTCTGGCCCACTCCTCCACCATGCTTTTATCCACCTCAATGTGAAACTGCAAACCTACAGCTTGGCCATAAACAAAGGCCTGATTTTCGTATTTTTCGGAGGCATATATCCTTATGGCACCCACTGGCAAGTCAAAGGTATCTCCGTGCCACTGAAAAACTCTCAAGCTTTTGGGAAAATCCTCAAATAGGGGATGTTCTCCTACCTTGCACACCTCCATCCATCCAATTTCCTTACCCTTTTCTCCCCTATAAACCTTTGAACCAAGCGCCTTGGCAAGCATCTGACAACCCAAGCATATGCCTACAACAGGAACTTCAAGCTTCAAAGCCTCCTCTAAAATCCTAAACTCGTAAGAGAGAAAAGGATATACGTGCTCTTCGTATGCACCCATGTATCCACCCAAGACCACAAGAAGGGCATACTCTTCCAAAGGTCTGGACAAAACCTCCCCCTTCGCGGTATCCAAGTAATCCACCTCAAAGCCCATGCCTTTTAGGATGGGCTCCATAACTCCCAAGTGTTCCGCCAGAACGTGTCTTATAGCTAAGGCTTTCATCATTATTTAAAATAACAAACCTAACTCTAAACCCACTCTCGTTTGGGACTTTTTCCCATTGTTTGTAAAAGGATGCTTTGCACTTACCCAGGAGATGTCTCCCCTTATGAGAAAAGGACCCTTGCTGTAGGATGGTGTTAGAGTAATCGTCCATGCTCTGTTGTTGTCTCCCAAGCCAACCAGGTCTACGCTTCCTGCATCAGAATTATCCTTTACGCTCTCAATCCTTCCCGATAACTTTATGGGTTTTAGGTCATAGGAAACATGAAAAGCTAAACCGCTGGCTTTTGCCTTTTCCAAAACTCCAGCCTTTAAATCCTTTGGAGCTTCCACATAAACAGCATCCACGCCCAATGAGAGTTTGTCAAATGTGTAGGAAGCAAGCAAATTTAACTCCCTTTTGTTTGCTGGTGCGGATGTAGGGTTGGGTTTTGCACTTTTATCTGGTATCAAGAAGTTTATACCTACCGAACTATCTTTTATGGGGGTTATACCTACGCTTCCTTCCAAAGCTGGTTTTGGATCGCTTGTGCTCAAGGTATAAAATCCGTCGTTTATACCCAATTTAAAGAAAAAGAGATCACCACTATAGCTTAATCTCACTCCGTTATTTACCACGGGTTGCATATTCCATACCAAGCCCCTTTGAATGTAGTTATTCTGATAAGTAAAGGCAGACTCGTAGCCTATTATGGTTGGTAGCTTTCCCACCTGAAGGGATAAACCCTTTACGGGAGAAAGCTCAAAGTAGGCTATTGGTATGGGACTAAATAGGTCCGTATATTCGGTAGCTTTAGATATACCAACTCCAACGACGGGCATAGAATAAGATCCGCCGAGGATGTTAAAGCCAAAGGGTTGGGCAGGTTTTGAGATATTTAGAATGGCAGAGCCTACGTCGTATCTTGTTCTTTTATCCAAACCGACCCTGTTGCTGGTTTGCATACCATAAATCGTCAGTGCGCCACCTACATTAAAGGCACCCAAAGGGTCTACCTTTAGCTCAATTGCCTGTGAAAAACCAACCGTCAAAAGACTTAGTAAAACCAATTTTTTCATGACAGAACCTCCTTATAGGTTGTAAGAGCTCTCACCGTGCTGGGATTTGTCTAAGCCAGCTATCTCCTCCTCTTGGCTTACCCTTAGGCCTACTAACGCCTTTACCACCATAAGTATTAGAAAGGTCACTATGGCATCGTAAATTATGGTCACACCCACCGCTAAAAGTTGGACAAGAACCTGCGCCGGATTTCCGTAGAGAAGTCCTCTACCCGCTTCATTGATGGATGGGTCTGCCAATACCCCTGTCAAAAGGGCCCCCAACACGCCCGCAACGCCGTGTATGCCAAACACGTCAAGCGCATCATCATACCCAAGTTTATGTTTCACCACCGCAACCATAAAGTATGGAATGATGCCTGCAAGGATACCTATAACTATTGCACCTCCTACATTCACAAACCCTGCCGCTGGAGTTATGGCAACAAGTCCCGCCACCGCACCGGAGGCAAGACCAAGAACTGTGGGTTTTCTTTTATGAAGCCATTCAGCAAACATCCAGGAGAGACTGGCCACCGCTGTAGCGGTGTTTGTGTTTAGAAAAGCTACCGCCGCAAGATCGTTTGAAGCTAATGCAGACCCTGCATTGAAGCCAAACCAACCAAACCAGAGAAGCCCAGTCCCAATTACTACCATAGGGAGATTACTTGGGATAAGAGAAAGATCTTTTCTTCTCCCGAGCACCAAAGCACCTATAAGGCCTGCAATACCAGCGTTTATATGCACCACCGTTCCACCGGCAAAATCAAGGGCCCCAAGCTTGGCTAAAAAACCCCCACCCCAAACCCAATGGGCAACAGGCACATAAACCAAGCTGAACCACAGAAAACTAAAGAGGATCCATGCGGAGAACTTCATCCTCTCCACAAAGGAACCGCTTATTAGTGCAACAGTAATAGCTCCGAAGGTTAGCTGAAACATGGCGAATATAAACTCTGGAATAGTGCCCTGAAGGCTGGCAAGATTCACACCACTGAGGAATAACTTTGATGGAGCGCCTATGATGCCCAATATATCCTGACCGAATGCCAAACTGTAGCCATAAGCTATCCAAAGGATAGAGATTAAAGAATAAGCAACAAAACACATAGCTATGGTGTTTAAAGTGTTGTTTTTATTTGCCATGCCTCCGTAAAAGATGGCCACACCCGGAAGGCTCATAAGCATAACCAAAGCGGTTGCTATGATAATCCACGCGGTATCACCGGTATCAAGCTTTGGCACTTGCTCTTGAGCAAAGGCTAAACTGGAGGCAAACAGTAGTATAATACTTATTACGCTACGCATTTGTGCTCCTCCTTTGCCCAGCCAAGAGGCTGGGCGGTTTTTTAGTTAAATGTCAAAGTAAAGTTCAAACTCCTTTGGATGGGGGATGAACCTCATTTCGTCTGTCTCTTTACGCTTGGCTTCTATCCAAGTTTGCAGTAGGTCCTCTGTAAATACCCCACCTTTCAGAAGAAACTCATAATCGTTCTCCAGAGCTCTAAGGGATTCCTCCAAAGAGCCGGGCAGTTGGGGAATGTCCTTTAGCTCTTCCGGTGGTAAAGAGTATATGTCCTTGTCAAAGGGCTCTCCGGGATGAATGCGGTTTTCTATGCCATCTATAGCTGCCATGAGTATGGCAGAGAAAGCTAAGTAGGGGTTGCAAGTGGGGTCTGGAAATCTGATTTCTATCCTCTTTGCCTTTGGAGATTGGGAATACATAGGGATCCTTATGGCTGCTGAACGGTTCCTTGCGGAATAAGCAAGCCTCACAGGTGCCTCAAAGCCCGGCACAAGCCTGTGGTAAGAGTTGATGGTGGGGTTAGTAAAGGCTGTTAATGCTGGTCCATGCTTGAGAATGCCCCCTATGGCATAAAGGCAAAGCTCAGAAACTCCTGCATACTCAGACCCTGCAAAGAGGTTTTGACCTTCTTTCCATATGGAAAAGTGGGTGTGCATACCTGAGCCGTTATCGTTTGGAAGGACTTTGGGCATAAAGGTTGCAAACTTTCCGTATTTATGGGCAACCATCCTAACCACATACTTGTAAATAAAAAGCTTGTCTGCTTGGTTCAATAGAGAATCGTAGCGGATGTCTATCTCTCCCTGCCCTGCAGTGGCAACCTCGTGATGGTGGAGTTCTACCACAATTCCAAGCTGGGACATTATGGACACCATCTCATTTCTAAGGTCGTGAGTTTTATCCAAAGGTGGCACTGGGAAGTAACCCCTCTTGTGTGGGATCTTGTGTCCAGATGAGCTTATCTCTCTGTTCCACCATCCTTCCTCAGAATCTATCTTCCAAAAGGCATAGTTAGCGGAGGTACCAAATTCAACGGAGTCAAATATAAAAAACTCGGCCTCTGGTCCATAATATGCGGTATCACCTATGCCAGTTTGCCTTAGATACTGCTCTGCCTTTTGGGCTATATAGCGTGTGTCCCTTCCGTAGCGTTCCCTTGTTATCGGATCGTATATATCGCATATCATTACCAAAGTCTTGGGTTCCATAAATGGGTCTATGAAGGCTGTGGATGCATCTGGAAAGGCAAGCATGTCAGATTCATGTATAGATTGCCAGCCTCTTATGGAAGACCCGTCAAAGCCCCTTCCGTTTTCAAAGGTATCCAAGGAAAGGTCGTAGGCTGGTATGGTCAGATGTTGCCATTGACCAAAAAGGTCAGAAAACCTCAGGTCCACATATTGAACCCCTTCCTGCTCAATGAGATTTAGCACCTCTTCTGGCGAATACTTGGGCATGTTTAACCTCCTTTATGGATTTTAGATTGCTTGCTCACCTCTTTCTCCCGTCCTTATCCTTATAACGTCCTCAATGGGAATGACAAATATTTTCCCGTCTCCCACCCTTCCAGTCTGTGCGGTTTTCATGATGGTTTCCACTACCTTTTCCACATCTTCATCTTTTACCACCACCTCAATCTTTACCTTGGGCAAAAAGTCTATAACATATTCCGTCCCTCTGTAGATCTCTGTGTGCCCCTTTTGCTGACCAAAACCCCTGACTTCTGTAACCGTCATACCCCCTATGCCTATTTCTACGAGGGCATCCTTAACCTCATCCAGCTTAAAAGGCTTGATAATAGCTTCCACCTTTTTCATAAGAAAACCTCCTGTAAGTTTTCTTGCAAAAAACGTGCCAACTTGACACACTTTGCATACTTCTTATTTTAAAGCCCCTGGGCTGACTGATGGGAAATCATCCAAGGTAAAATTGCTTACATTTTTGTAAATAAGTAAACAAGTCTAAGGTGTCAAGAAAGAGCATAACAAGCATACCAAAGAGAAAACTTAAAGTAGTGTAAAAACTGCTACCCTCTGAATATGCCTCTGGAAAGACTTCCTTCACAGTTACATAAAGCATGGCACCACCACCAAAGCCTAAACCTACCGCAAGTATTTCTGCAAAGCTCTTCATAAATAAAAAACCTGCAAAGGAAAACAGTCCCTCAACCAAGCCACTGAAAAATCCCAACATTATAGCTACGCTTACCGAACCGGTCAGGGCGTAGATAGGAAGGCTAACCACTAAACCTTCCGGAATATCCTGAATAGATATGGCAAGTGCTGTTGTAAATCCTTCTTTGTTTGAATAAGCGGTAGATATACCTACGCTCAAGCCCTCCGGTATGTTGTGGATCGTTATTCCGATAACTAAAAGTGTGAGCCTTTTCACTCTTAGGTTCAAAAGTCCCTCCCTACCCATAGAGACGTGCTCATGAGGAAATAACCTTTCTATAAAACCCATAAAAACGAATCCAAGGACTATACCTAAGGCAGTCTTGAAAAAGCCACCTGTTTCAATACCCGGTAGTATAAGACTGGTAAAGCTGGCGGTTAGCATAACTCCCCCAGCAAAAGCCAAACTCACGTTAAGGTAAGAAAAGGGCTTTCTCTTGATAAGGATCAGCAGGCTACCTACATTGGTTCCAACAATCAGCAAAAAAGAGTTTATGAGTATATCCATCATAAGAGCTGGGAGAGTTTAAAAAGGGAATAAAGCTCCAGACCTTCTTTGTTTATGTTCTCCTCTCCCTCTTCCTCTCTATCAACTATGGCAAATACACCTATCACTTCCAGACCTTCTTTTCTACAAGCCTGCACCGCTTTCAAAGAAGAGCCTCCTGTGGTTACCACATCTTCCACCACCGCCACTCTATCGCCCTTTTTTAAAAGCCCTTCCACTTGCCTGCCCATGCCGTGTCCCTTTGGCTCTTTTCTGACCACGAAGGGTTTTATGGGATTGCCATCCATATAAGAAACAAAGGACACAGCATAGGCTATTGGGTCCGCGCCAAGAGTAAGCCCTCCCACACCATCCGGTCTAAATTCTCTGATAAGCTCATACATAAGCTTGCCGATTAGGTATGCTCCCTCCGGATCAAAAGTCAATTGCTTTAGGTCTATGTAATACCTGCTCAGCTTTCCTGAAGACAGCTTAAATATGGGCTCGTCAGCCACCTTAAGACAACGCTCAATCATCAAACTCCTCAGCCTTTCAATCAGCATTACCAGTTAGTTTTTTCTTTGCGTATTCCATCAAACCACCGGCCTTCAGTATAGCTTGCAACTCTTCTGGAAACCTGGTAGCCGTGTATTCCTTGTCAGTGGTCAGATTTTTTATGGTCCCGCTCTCTAAATCTACCTCTATCTCATCCCCATGATTTATTTCATCCACCGCTTCGGCCGCCTCTGCTATGGGAAGTCCAATGTTTATGGCATTTCTAAAAAATATCCTTGCAAAGGATTTTGCCACTACCACTGGCACTCCAGCATACTTTATGGCTATAGGTGCGTGTTCCCTTGAAGAGCCAGACCCGAAGTTTCTACCAGCCACGATAATGTCTCCTGGCTTGTGATCTTTTGCAAAGTTTGGATGCTCTGAGTCTTCCATTGCATGCTGAGCCAGTTCGTAAGGGTCCGAAGTATTCAAGTATCTGGCAGGTATTATTTGGTCTGTATCCACGTTATCTGAAAATTTCCAAACCTTACCCCTAAAACGCATAATGCTTATTTTAACACTTCTTTATGATCACCTTTCTTCCGTTCTCTTTGAAGGAAAACTCCAAAACATAATCGCACAAGCTCAGATCCCTTGCCCATTCCACCACTATCACCCCCTCTCCCAAGAAAGACTCTAAATCAAATTGATCCACTCTGTAAAGGTCCACGTGTATGAGTCTGCAGTTTTTTGTAGGATACTCATTAACTATGGTAAAGGTAGGACTTCTGACCTGATAACCTTCCTCTATGCCCAAACCTTGAGCTAGACCCTTCACAAAAGTAGTTTTACCCGCACCTAAGTCTCCAATAATACATATAACTTCTGTGCCTTTAAGCTTCTTGGCAAAGCTCCTCCCAAGCTCTATTGTATCCTCTTCCTTTTCACAAAAAAACTCTTGAAAGTCCATCTAAGATTTCCCTAAACCAATTGATATTTGCGAGAGCACTTTGTATGGGTTTTTCTCCTCCGTTTCCCAGACAAAGATCCCAGCTTTGCTTAGTATT
>Ga0072500_138170_pt1 | contig 12582 bp, 19 predicted proteins | sample GBScelen77Swater_FD_63803 | JGI IMG/M metagenome (GOLD analysis project Ga0072500, IMG submission 63803) | Hot spring microbial communities from Great Boiling Spring, Nevada - cellulolytic enrichment S 77C v2 (version 2) | ecosystem: Environmental > Aquatic > Thermal springs > Hot (42-90C) ...
CCCCTTTACATAACTCAGCACATAGACCCCAAGCTTTACTCTTTCTTATACGGCCTTGCTTTCTTTTTTTCCTTTTTTATAGCCTTGCCTTTGGCAAAGGTGGCAGACAGCAAAGCCTTCAGAAAGCAATTTTTCACACTCTTTACCCTTTTGACCGTTTTTATGGGTGCGTTTTTGAGCTTAACAGCGCACCATCCACAGAGAAACCTCTTTATTTACCTTTGCATGGTAGTTTTTCACCAACAGGCTATGGTGTTTTATAACTCCCTGCTTGCGGGACTTACTCAAAGAGGTTTTGCCTCGGGCTTTGGAGTAGCCTTTGGATACTTAGGGTCTTCCGTAAGCCTTATCTTTTTGGCAAGTTGGCTGAAAGTGCCGGAGGTATTCTATCAGGTTTCCCTTCTGTTTTTGATTTTAGCCCTTCCTGCCATAGCAAACTTGCCCAACCCATCTTCCAAAAAAAGAGTAAGCATAGGACAAGTAATAAGCGAGAAAAAATTCTTACTCCTTATACTTTCCATCCTAAGCCTTACCGAAGTAGCCAATACGCTTATAGCCATGATGGGTGTTTATCTGAAGAATGCCTACATGCTTGAAGAAAGGGAAATCTACAGGGTGATAGGGCTATCTGCTTTGGGTGGAGTGCTGGGTGGAATAGTCTTTGGAGTGCTAACGGACAAGTTGGGAGTTAGAGTGGTTTTCCCTATGGGGTTTCTACTTTGGCCTTGTTTTTTACTTTTGCTATTTTTCATACCAAGGGACTTTGTTTTGATCTTGGGACTTTTGGGAGGGCTTTCCCTTTCGCACCTTTGGACTACCTCAAGGGTTTTGCTGATAGAAAGGTTTCCTGCAGAAGAAGTTTCCATCAGGATGTCCTTTTTGTCTTTAACTGAAAGGATCGCATCCACCACAGGACTTTGGACCTGGAGCCTTTTTATGCTTCTTACTCAAAACAACTACAAGCTGTCCGCTTTGTTGATGATTGTCTTCCCAACGCTGGGTTTTTTACTTTACTGGTTTTCCAAAAGATAGCATTCCCACCTGGGTGGGCTTAGGTTAATTCCACAACCAAGGGAAGAAAGGTCGTAAATTTTAAAGTGCTTTGGTTCAGATGGTGTATGAACAAACAAAAAGGCGGTAGCCTGAGGTATGTATTTGTCCTTTTCCTTCCAAGACTTTATCGTCAGGATAATATCCTTTAGTTTTTCTTTTGCTTGTTGCGAGCTAAGTGTGGTTTGAGAAGAGTGCTCTTTTAAAATCCACACACCTTCTGGAATGTTTTCTAAAATCTCCAAAGCTCGGTCTTCTGATGGTATTCCGTAAAATCGCATAACGTATAATTTTAATCCTAATGGAAATTTTTGTGCTTGATACCAGCGTTTTCACAAATCCAGACATATACTCACAGTTTGAAAAGGATCAATTGGGAGCTATAGAGAATTTTCTCTCTCTTGCTTCCCATGCAAAAGCCCAGTTTTACATGCCCACCTCTGTTTATGAAGAGTTTAACAAGATGGTATCCTTGGGAGAGCTAAAGCCAAAGTTTGAGCTTGTGGTCCGCATAAGGTCTCCAAGACGGTTTAACCTGATGATCCCTGCAGAATTTTTGTACGAATTTATAGAAGAGATAAGGTACAGAATAAACAAAGGTCTAAGGGTAGCAGAAGAGCATACTAAAGAAGCCGGTAGACTCACAGAAACGGAAACTGGCAAGGTAATAAACAAGCTGAGGGAAAAATATAGGGAAGCTCTAAGGACGGGGATTATAGACAGTAAAGAAGACGCGGATGTTTTACTTCTTGCCTACGAGCTGGACGGTATCCTCATAACAGGAGATGAAGGACTACATCGTTGGGCGGATAGGGTTGGAATAAAGCTCGTAGATGCAAAGAGCTTTAGATACATCTTGGAAAGCTTAGCGGGTATTAGATGATAGCTATCATATTGCATACTTTAAAAATCTTCTTATCTTTTGACTAAAACTTGTTAAGGAGGTAAGTCATGCAACAGATTGCTTACAACTTTTTTGCCACAGAGAAGGCAGTGCAAGAGGTGACACGTATAGCAAAGGAGAACAACATAGCAGAGCCCATTCTAAGGATAAGGGTTGTTCCAGGAGGTTGTTCTGGGTTCCAATATGCTATGGGCTTTGACGACACCATAGAAGAAGGAGACATTGTCTTTGAATTTCCTGGACTGAAAATAGCCATAGATCAGTTTTCCATGCCATATGTGAATAACGCAGAGCTTGACTATGTGATGGACTTTATGGGTGGTGGTTTCACAATAAGGAACCCGAACGTAACTGGATCTTGCGGTTGTGGAAACAGCTTCTCCTGTGGATAAACTTACTCCCCCCTCTTGGGGGCTTCTGTTATATAAACCTCTACCCTTTCAGGTTCTAATCTTTCTAAGGAAACAGCCAGCTTATAGGGATTGTTTATTTGGACTTTAAGGACGTGTCTTCCAGGTGATAAACCTCTTACATCTACAAAGGGCTGAATTCTTTCTGCTATCTCTGCCGACACCAGCCTTTCTATTAAAGCGATCTTTATCCTAACTTTCTTTCTGGAGAGCTTATATGTGTATCTTACCTCTGCGTTTCTTATTTCTAGATCCTTTTCAATGGATACCACCGACTTGGTTCCAAAATTGAGAGCAAACCAGAAAAGAAAACCAATAACCAAGGATAAGGCTTTGTAGTGAATATCCTCTAAAAAAAGCTTTTTTAACATGCTAATCGCCTTAAATGCTCGTAAAATTCAGGATAGGAAACTGCTACGCATTCTGGATCGTCTACGATAGTATCACCTTCTGCCACCAGACCGGCTATGCTAAAGCTCATGGCTATTCTATGGTCTCCGTAAGTCTTTATGACAGTCCCTTTGAGAGGTTGACCTCCTTCTACAGAAAAGCCGTCTTCGTATTCCTCTACCTTTGCACCCATTCTCCTTAAATTTTGTACTATAGCCTTTATCCTATCACTTTCCTTTACCCTAAGCTCCTGTGCGCCTCTTACTATGGAAACTCCATTGGCAAAAGCCATGAGTATGGAAAGAATGGGAATTTCATCTATAAGACTTGGTACTTCTTCCTCTTTAACTTGAACAGGCTTTAGCGTGTCTGTATATCTAACGTATATATCCGCTAATTGCTCACCAGATATTTCCCTTACGTTTTCGTAGCTTATTTTTGCCCCCATTTCCCTTAGCTTTCTAAAAAAGCCATCCCTGGTAGGATTTATAAGCACATCCTTTAGTAAAACTTCACTATCCTTTAAAAGCACCGCCGCGGAGGCAAAAAAAGCAGCAGAAGATGGATCCGCTGGACAAACTATGTGAATTGGCTTCAGAGTTTGCCCACCCTCTAACTTTATCACCCTTCCCTTTTCCGTGTCGTAAGAAACAAGCTCCACTCCCATAGCCTTTAACATCCTTTCCGTGTGGTCCCTTGACAGATAAGGCTCATAGACTTCTGTTAAACCTTCAGCTCTTAAGCCAGCAAGAAGAATGCAAGACTTTACCTGAGCAGAAGCTTTCTTGTTGAAGAAGGAAATACCTTTTAGAGTATTACCCCTTACCGCTATGGGCAGTTTATCCCCCTTCTCTCTGCCGTCTATTTTTGCGCCCATTTGCCTTAGTGGTTCTACCACGCGTAGCATAGGTCTTTTTCTTAGACTTTCATCTCCAGTTATGACCGAAAAGAAGGGCTGAGTGGATAGAACCCCCAACATGAGCCTTGCGGTGGTTCCCGAGTTTCTGGCATTTAGGATACTGCTTGGTTCCTTCAGCAAAGAATTTGAACCCTTGATCTTTAATGTTCTACCTTTCTTGGTAATTTTAACCCCTAAGGCTCTCATTGTGCTTAGCGTAGCCAGGGTATCTTTTGACTCAAGCCAATTTTCTACTGAGCTCTCTCCCTCTGCCAAGGAAGGCAGGATAACCGCCCTGTGGGAGATGGACTTATCCGATGGAACCCTTAGCTCTCCTTTCAAACAACGGATTTTAGGTATAACTTTCACGCTCTAAGATTATAAGAAATTTTAGCTTCTTTCCGCCTGCAACTTGTAGCCCCCTTCCATCCAACCCTCTGGATAATACCAATCTCTGAAAAAGGTATAGCCCAATCCTTTTAGCTTTCTTCCCAGCCTTGTTTCCTCGGGTGGAATTCCAGCCTTTAGCTCTTTAAGTGTCTGGAAATCGTTGTAATATTCCACAAAAACCCTTCTGTAGCACTGACTGATAAGAGAAAGCAAAGCATCCTCCGCAGGACTGGCAAAAAATTCCTCTTCTATATGGAATAGCTCTATCCACTCTTTGTAATGTGGTCTTCTTCCATAGAAAGCTTTGGCAAACAAAAGGCGCTTTCCGTTTAGGCCTATTTCATAGTTTTGCTCTTCCGCAAACCTTCCTCTACTTACCGAAACTAAACCCAACCTACCCTGAGGAAGTTCTATTCCTTTTTTGAGCTTCTGTTTAATATCCTCAAAACACCTCACTTAGCGCACCTTTCAAACTATACTTTGTTTGTTCTCCAGTATGAAGGTTTTTTACAGATATGCTTTCTTCTTTCATCTCATCTTCACCAACGATGACAGCATAATCTGCCTTAAGTTTATTTGCAAGCTCTAACTGCTTTTTTAAGCTACCCCTTTTGTAAGAGAGCTCTACCCTTTTGCCTTTCTCCCTCAAAAGCTCACACACTCTAAGGGCATAGCCTATGGTATCTCCTATAGGTATGACCATGTAGATCGGATCTTTTGGTGGTGGCTCTTTTACAAACATACTCAAACGCTCCACCCCCACTGCAAAACCTATAGCTGGAGTAGAGACTCCTCCCATCTCCTCCACAAGGTAGTCATACCTACCACCAGCTATTACCGTGATGTCAAGCTCTTCAGAGACTATTTCAAATACTGTTCTTGTATAGTAGTCCAGCCCCCTTACTAGATTTGGATTTTCAACGTAAGGAATGCCCAAAACTTCTAAGTAATCAAGAAGCTCTCGGTGATGGTTCTTACAATCTTCACACAGAAAGTCCAACATTTTTGGAGCTTCCTTTACTGCCTCTTTGCAGGTAGGGACTTTACAATCAAGCACTCTAAGAGGGTTCCTATCCTTTCTGTCTATACAGTCTTGGCAGAGAGCGCCAGATACGCCATTCAAATACTCTACAAGAGCTTTTCTATAATTTGGTCTGCAAACTTTACAGCCTATTGAGTTTATCTCCACGGAGCAGTTTATGTTCAAATCCTTGAGTATTTTGTAAGATATATTTATTATCTCCGCATCCGCTAAAGGATCTGAGCTTCCAAACACCTCTGCCCCAATCTGATGAAATTGTCTGTACCTTCCTGCCTGAGGCCTCTCATACCTAAACATGGGCCCTTCGTAGAAAAGCTTGGTGTATGGTTTTAATGCAAATAGCTTGTGCTGGATAAAAGCTCTAACCGCACCCGCTGTTCCTTCCGGTCTAAGCGCCAAAAGTCTTCCCTTCTTATCTGGGAATACGAACATTTCCTTCTGAACTATGTCTGTAGCTTCCCCTATACTTCTCTGAAATACTTCCGCATACTCAACTACAGGTAGGATGATCTCTTCAAAGTTGTGAAGCTGAAGGATTCTTCTTACGGTATGTCTTACAAGGCTAAACTTATCAAGCTCCTCTCCAAATAGGTCGTGAAAACCTCTAACACTTCTGAACTCTTCCATACAGTCTAAAATTATAAGTAAATCTCTTGTGATAGCTCACTTTCTTTACCTATACCGATCCTATTGAGGATAGCCTTGCCTCTCAGGGAATCCTTAGGTATGACCATCTCTTTGTTAGATCCCACCACCTTTATGTCCTTATCTGAGATCTCTATATACTTAGGAATTTCTTTATTATCAAAGAAAAATATTCCCTTGTCTTTAAGTTGCTCTTCATAGAGAACCATTGCATACCTCCTTACTTAGGATTTTAGCCCAACGTCTGGTTTATACTATGATCTTTGTCTGAAAGAGTTCAGATATAATTATTTAGCTTATCGGAGGAAAAATGCCAAGGCTGTTTAGAAGAATAAAGGAAATCAGAGGGTTTATAAAGGACATAAAGTGTGGAGGAAACAATGTTTCTGTGGGGTTTGTGCCTACTATGGGCTACTTACATGAAGGACATCTGGAGCTCATAAGACTTTCAAAACTGCAGAATGATCTCACGGTTGTAAGTATATACGTAAACCCACTTCAGTTTGGGGAAGGGGAGGACCTTGATCGGTATCCCAGAGATTTAGACAGAGATCTTGCACTTTGTGAGGAAGCAGGTGTGGATGTAGTATTTGCTCCAGATGATGAAGAAATGTATCCAGAGCATCCAAACGTAAAAATAGAAATTCCAGGGTTGACAGATAGATTGGAAGGTTTATACAGACCAGGGCACTTTAACGGTGTAGCTATAGTGGTGTTGAAACTCTTTAACATAGTTCAACCTAATAAAGCCTACTTTGGAGAAAAAGACTATCAACAGCTAAAAGTTGTGGAGAGATTGGTAAAAGACCTGGCTATTCCTGTGGAGACTATTCCCGTGCCTACAGTAAGAGAAAAGGACGGTCTTGCTTGCAGTTCCAGAAACGTCTACCTTAGTCCAGAAGAAAGACAAAGTGCATCGTCCATATACAGGTCTTTTTTGCTGGCTCAAAAACTCTTTCAAAGTGGAAACACGGATGCGGAAACCCTAAAACAGGCAATCAGAGAATTTCTTTTAAAACACCCCCATGTGAGAAAAATTGATTACGTGGAGATAACAGATGAGAACTTAAATCCTGTGAATGAGGTAAAGGAGGGGGACAGAATCTTGGTAGCTGTTTTTGTAGGCAACACAAGGCTGATAGACAATTGGAGGATAAGCCATGAGAAAGTATGAAGGTATGCTTACAGCCAAAGGTATAAAGGTTGGTATTGTAGCAAGCAGGTTTAATCATGCAATAGTGGAGAGGTTAGTAGAGGGAGCAATAGACTGCTTTTTAAGACACGAGGGAGAAGAAGAGGATTTAACCTTGATCAGGGTGCCAGGATCATGGGAGATTCCTATGGTGGTTAAGGAGCTATTGCTAAAGGAAAACATTGAAGGAGTTGTAGCCCTTGGAGTTTTGATAAGAGGTTCCACTCCCCATTTTGACTACATAGCTAATGAAGTATCAAAGGGTCTGGCGATGCTTAGTTTGGAGCATAGAAAACCTGTATCTTTCGGCGTTATTACTGCAGACACACTGGAGCAAGCCATAGAGAGGGCAGGGACAAAACACGGAAATAAAGGATGGGATGCTATGCTTTCTGTAATAGAGATGATAAACCTTTTTAAAGGTATTAGATGATTCTATACAAGACAAAAGCAAGAGAAGATGCTTTTTTAGTTATATACCAGTGGGATATCAAGGGTGGGAACATAGAAGAGATTACGGAAGAGTACATAGCTATGAACAACATAAAACACAACGAAAGAAGAAGATACCTAAGAAAGCTTTTAAGAACTTACTTTGAGCACGCTAAAGCTATTGATAAACAAATAGCTGACACTCTTGAAGGTTGGGACTTTGACAGATTGGGCTACATAGAGAGAAATATCCTTAGGTTGGCTTTCACCGAGTTGCTGTACGTAAAAGTAAAGTATCCTGTTCTTGCTATTTCCGATTACCTTAAAATAACCTCTAAATACGCAGGAAAAAAACCAGTTAAATTTATCAATGGAGTTATGTCAAGACTAAATCTTCCAAACGCCCCCTCCAATCCTACAGAAAACGCTTAGACCTTCTCCTTGTTTATCTCTTCACCCTTTACTTCTTTTGCCTTTTTTTCCTCTTCCGTCTCACCAGAGAGCGCTCTCTTGAAATTTTTAATACCCTCACCTAAGCCCCTTCCCACCTCGGGCAATTTGGAAGCACCAAACAGAAGGAACACTATTAGCAATATTACTAACAACTCTGTTAAATTAGGCATGTGAAACATTCTATATCACCTCCTTAAGAATGATTTTAACCATTCTACGGTTTTTTTCAAGCCTTCTTTCAAACTTGTCTTAGGTTCCCAATCCAAAAGCTCCTTAGCTTTTTTTATGTCAGGGCATCTTTTCTTTGGATCCTCTTCCCTTCCCTCCAGCATCTGTATAGGTAATTTAGAATCTGTTATTTTCAGCACAAGCTTTGCAAGGTCCAATATAGTTATCTCTTCTGGATTGCCCAAGTTTATAACCTGACCTTCTAAATGGTCCGTGATAGAAAGTTTAAATATGCCATCCACTAAATCTTCTATGTAACAAAAGCTCCTGGTTTGACTTCCATCTCCATGAATGGGAATAGGCTCACCTTTCAAAGCCTTAGAGAGAAAGGTAGGAATTACCCTGCCATCATCCATTCTCATCCTCTCGCCGTAGGTATTAAATATCCTTGCTATCCTAACATCTACTTTGTGTTCTCTCCAATAGGCCATGCATAGAGCTTCCGAAAATCTCTTTGCTTCCGAATAGACACTTCTGACACCCACAGGATTTACAAACCCCCAGTAATCCTCCCTTTGGGGATGAAGCTGTGGATCTCCGTAAACTTCCGAGGAAGAGGCAAAAACATACCTGGCAGACTTTAGCTTGGCAAGTCCTAGAGTGTTTAGCGTCCCTAAGGAATCTACCTTCATGGTGTGTATTGGGTGGTTCATGTAATCCACCGGTGATGCAGGGCAGGCAAAGTGCAGTATTAGATCCAAAGGTCCATCTACGTATAGGTAATTTACTACATTGTAATGGATAAACTTGAACTTGGGATTGCCGATAAGGTGAGCTATGTTGTCTGGATTTCCTGTTATAAAGTTGTCCATTCCGATGACTTCAAAACCTTCTTTAAGAAATCTATCGCACAGATGGGAACCAATAAAGCCAGCGCAACCTGTTATCAAAACTCGCACGATAGAATTATATTATTAATACAAGGAGGTGATTAAGGATGGCAATACCCACAAGGGAAGAAATTGAGGCGGTTTTGGATGAAATAAGGCCCGCTCTTAGGTTTGACGGTGGAGATGTAGAGTTGGTAGATGTTCAAGAGGATGGAGTTGTATTGGTGAGAATGATGGGGGCTTGTGCGGGTTGTGGTATGTCCGTGCTTACACTTAAGGCAGGTATAGAAAGGGCTTTAAAAAATAGATTTCCCGAAATAAAGGAAGTAAGGGACGTTAACTTAGACATACCCACAACCTTTGGCTTTTAGGTGTGTTGCTCTTAGACCTGCTGTTAGGAGTAGCCATAGGTATACTTTACGTTGAAGTGCTCTTCAGAGCTCTTAACTTAGGCACCTTTTGGGCGCTGATTACTTATCCTATTAGAGTGTCTGTTTTTGCTTTTTTGATGGCGGTTTTTTTGCTAAAAGGTGGGGTTATAAAAGCCCTATCTCTAATTACTGGCTTTTTCATTGGACTTTTGATACACACCATAATTAGGGGGTTTTTTAAAGTTGGATTTCCTAAACTTTCTTGAGCCTTTGTTTTTAAACTCAGTCTTTCAGTTCTTTGTCTATCTTGCGCTACTCCAGATATTAGCCCAAGTGTTCTTGGAGAGAAGAGTAGCCTTTTGGGTAGCGTCCATATCCACTACCTACCTGTGGACCGTAAATTTTGAACCCATAACACCTTTAAAAGGTTGGACTGTAATCTTAACCATACTATTTGTTTATTTTGTAATAAAACACATTTTCTATATAAACCTTTTCTTACTCTTAAAAGGTAAGAAAAGATGTAGCATGTGCTACTCTGAAGTTCATAGAAAAGCCCTCATATGCCCATTCTGTCATCATAAATTTTCTAAGAAAGAAGAAAGTGTTTAAAGTTTCTTTACGTAAAGCGTTAGACCTTTAACTTCTTCTACCAATACTCTGTCGCCTTTTTTAATGTCGTCTTTACTTATTGAATTCCATATTTCACCCTTTATTAAAACCTTTCCCTTTCCGTTTTTAAAGTCCATGATGGCTTCTCCTTCTTCTCCTATGAGCTCTTCATATCCAGTCATCTTTTTCCTTTTCTGTGCTTTTAAGCCAAGCCTTCCGGCAACCAAGAAGAAAAATGCAGTGGCAAATACCATGGTGGCTATAACAGACAGGGGGATGTCCCCATAGGGAGAATCTGGGCTAATTAAAACTAAGGAACCTATAGCCAGAGCCACCATACCTGCTATAGCTAATCCCCCAAAGGTTGGTGTGATAAGCTCTAAGAGGAGCAAAAGCAAACCTGCCAAAATAAGAAGCAAACCAAGCCAGTTTATACCTATGATCCCCAAACCGTATAAGCCCAGAAGAAGGCTGACCACACCCACCGCACCGGGAATTATGGCACCAGGATTGTAGAGTTCAAAGAATATGCCGTAGAATCCTATTAAAAGTAGCATATAAGCTACTGTAGGGTTTGTGATTATCTTTAAAAAGGATTCTCTTATGCTCTCTTGCAAATCTACTACAGGCACGCCAGAGGTTGTTATGACAATTTCCCTTCCGTGCTTTTTTACTTTCCTACCATCTAACTTTTTCAAAAGCTCAGCTTTATCTACTGCTATCAGGTCTATCACTCCCTCCTTTAGAGCTTCGTCGGGAGTAAGAGAAATGCTTTCTTTGACCATCTTTTCAAGCACTTCTGCATTTCTTCCCTTCTCCTTTGCTATGGACCTTACAAAAGCTAACATATCCTGAAGAGCCTTTTCTTTTACTGCTTCTTCCATTTTCTCTCCACTTACCTGAACCGGATGAGCTGCTCCTATGTTTGTCCCTGGAGCCATTGCCGCTATGTCTGCGGAAGCTGTTATTATTGCACCAGCAGAGGCTGCCCTTCCTCCAGGAGGATAAACATACACCACCACCGGCAATGGGGTTTTCTGAAACTCTTGGATTATCTGCCTCATGGAAGTTTCAAGCCCACCGGGAGTGTTAAGCTCAAGGATAAAGAGCGTTCCGTTTTCTTTTTCTGCCTTGGCTATGTTCCTTTTTACATACTCAAGCATTATAGGACTGACTGCATCTTCCCACTTTGCGTAAAAGATCTTCCCAAAGGATAAGCTAAAAAGTACGAGGAAAAAAAGTAAAGCTATCATAATCAATTAGTTTAAAATAAGTTTCTAAAATGTTGAGTGAGAAATTAGTAATGAGTTGCCTTATTAGAAAGCCCTTTGGAGGGCAGGGATTTATAAGTTAGGAAGAATTCCTAAGGTGTCTGACGTGCAACTCTCCTTTATGGGTATGCTATTGGCTATAGCTGTTTCAGAAAAAGCTATGTGCTTAGGTAATTTTTCACCAGATGTATGATCAATTAGCTTAAAATAAATTTCTAAAGTTTGATTCTCATCCACAAACTCCATAGTATATCAGCCACTACATGCATGAGCTCAGAAGCCAGTAGCCCAAGGATTGCATAGAACACCCATTCCTTGTAAGCCAGACCGTCTATCAAAACCAAGGGATTTATACTTGACAGTATTTCCAATCCTTCCTTCCAATAGTTTGAAAAGAGTAGGTAAAGTATAAGGTATATTACGGTTAAAACAAACATTAGGTAAAACAGCTTTATGAAAGCTCCCAAAATAGGGGTGTGTGATAGCCCACGGTGCTTGGACTTTTTTTGATAAGGACGCCAGATAATTTTTAAGAATCCCCACCTTTTGGATGGTTTGGAATGTTTAAGGTCCAAGTCTGGGGAGAGTAAAAAAGTGCCTATTAGGTATCCAACACTAAAGGGTATATAAAACTCCTTAGGTAAAAAATATAAAAAGCCCGGGAGGGCAAGGAGGTTTAAAAACTCGTGGGATTTAGCTAAAGCCAAGGCTTAGTGTCCGTGTTTGGGCATATGATGTTCCATCTTCCCCATACCCATTTTTACTGGAGCTTGAACCTTTATCTCACCAGCTTTTTCAAATTTTAAGGTGATCTCTACAGTTTGTCCTTCTTTGAGAGGTTCCTTTAGGTCTATTATCATCACATGCAAACCACCGGGCTTTAGCTCCACTGTCTTCCCTGCCGGCACCTCTATTGCATCAACCCTGCGCATCTTCCCGCCCACCGTTTCGTGCAATTCTGTTATCTTGGATACATTGTTGGAGGCATCCACGAGTTTGTCTGCTTCAGTGCCTTTGTTTTCGATCTTCATATAAGCTGCGGTGTTTTTAGCATTTGGAGGCACAAGCCTTACCCATGGATCCTTGACTTCAATCTTTGGCTGAGCTAAAGCCAAACCTAAGGCAGATAGTCCTAAAATTAGAGCCTTCACCATTATACCACCTCCTGTGTTATGATTAGCTTAAATTTATCATAAAATTTAACCTACGTCAAGCACGTGTGGAGGATGTTCTAAAAATGCCGCTTTGGGAGAGTTGTAGTATAAAAAAGTTCCTTATGAGAAGGAGCAGGTTACCTTTGAAAAAACTTTATGCCCTTACCAAATATATGCTTGAAAAGATAAACCTAAACCAACAAGTAAAAAAGAAAGGAAGACCTAAAAAATACGAAGAGCGGTTTATAATTGCCCTACCGCTTTTCCAAATACTTAACAAAAGATCTTACAGAGAAACCCTTGAAACCGC
>Ga0072500_195261_pt2 | contig 12556 bp, 11 predicted proteins | sample GBScelen77Swater_FD_63803 | JGI IMG/M metagenome (GOLD analysis project Ga0072500, IMG submission 63803) | Hot spring microbial communities from Great Boiling Spring, Nevada - cellulolytic enrichment S 77C v2 (version 2) | ecosystem: Environmental > Aquatic > Thermal springs > Hot (42-90C) ...
GATATAGATAAAGAAGAGATTACAGTTAGGGACATACTTAATAAACTCAATCTGTCAAGAGACTACGCCTTTGTTATAGTAAATGGAGAGATAGCGGGAGAGCATCAAATTGTTTCAGCACAGGATGACATAAAGGTAATTAATGCAATTTCAGGAGGTTAAACCCCCAGCAATAGCTGGTACCACAGAAATTACATCCCCATCCTTTAACTCGGAATCCACGCCCTTTAAAAACCTTATATCCTCGTCATTAAGGTATAGGTTGACAAATCTTCTAAGTTCACCGTTCTCATCAAGCAGACGGTCTTTAAAACCCGGATACAACTCTTCTAATCTTTCTATGGCTTCTCTGATCGTGCTAGCTTCTACTTGAACCTCGCCTTGTCCATTTGTTAATCTTCTAAGAGGTGTAGGTACTCTAACCACTACCGCCATATTATCCTCCGGTGAAAGGGTATAGTTTATTATTATAACACTTATGAATTTGCCCAATGTACTCTCTTTGACCCGCCTCTTGTTAAGTCCTTTGATGTTATTTCTTGAGTTTTATGAAGCCATTACCCTGTTTATTTTCCTTTCTATAACAGATGCTATAGATGGTTACATTGCAAGAAAGTTTAAACAGGAAACCAATTTGGGTATAGTTCTGGACCCTATTGCAGACAAGATACTCCTACTTACAGCCCTATATGTGTTTACTTATAAGTTTCATATAGTGCCTTCCAGTCTATTATTCTTTTTGCTCCTGAGAGATGGGCTTATATTACTTGGCGGTATTCACATGTTTCTGACTAAGAGGATCATACCAAGGTCCAGGCCTTTAGGTAAGCTAACTACCGCCTACATATGTATAGCAATTCCTTTTGTAGTATTGTTCAACGTAGAAACAATGCTCTACATTGGTTACTCTTTGATACTTCTGTCCTTTCTTGACTACCTGATGGTCTATGTGAGGGTTCTAAATTCAAAAGCCGAATTTACCCCTAATCCTTAACTTAACCTCCTTAGACCTATCGGAATTAATACGCCCACCTATTGAAGTGCCACTTGATATCTTTGCTTCACCACCCACGTAGCTTTTTCTTGGATCCTTTAAGCTGCTTTGCTGGTATTCCATCGAAAGCCTGTCTGTTATATCCTTTGATATTTTCGTAGAAACGCCTACTTCTCCAGAGCTACCAATTTGAGGAGATACGGAGATGCTTACTTCAGTACCTAACGTTCTCTCCAAACCCTTTGCAAGGGCTCCCATTTGGGGTATCTGGGAAGCCAGTACATCTCCGAGAGAGATTAAGCCCTCTGCCCTCCCCCCGCCCGATATCAAATCGGCTAGTATCTGTCTTGGTTCCTTTGGAGGCTCAGACCTCAGCAAAACCTTAGGATAATCTGGGTTGCCTTTTAGGTCTATTAGGGCTACATATTCAGGTAAGGAAGAGGCTATAGTAAGGTTTATCTCATCTTCTTTTTTACCAAATTCGTAACTACCCGATTTGACGTGGAATTTTCTATTGAAATACCTCAGCTCTCCACCAGAGAGGGAAAATTTAATTTTGTAATCAGGGTCGTTTAATTTACCTTTTATATACCCATCTAAGAAGCCGTAAATGTATCCTTCCGGCAGGTATACTCTGAGAGACTCATAGGAAGAAATTTTTAGGTCAAGGGTTATCCTTTCGCGAAATTCTTCTTTCCTATCTTTTTTTTGCTTTGGAAAACTTCGCACTAATACTATGCCCCCCAAGCTAAGTTCCGAAGTTAACCTAAAGTTCTGATAATCTGTTTCCAAATATCCCTTACCTCTTAAGAGCACATTTCCTTTGAGGTTAGCGTCGTTGTATATTATGGGAATCCTGTCCAAGCTAAAATCTGCCGTTAGTTTTCTCTCTGTTCCTTGTGCTTCTATTTTGAAAGAAGATCCATTCCATGTAAAGTTCACAGATCCCTTGAATATGCTCCCATCTCCAAAAAAGTAAGCATTTCCTAAGAACGGTGTACCTAAGTACCTGGATCTAAGCTCAATTGGTTCTTTTGACAAAAGGGCGATGTTCAGCTTTGTTCCGTCCGTGTTTATGTAGTAGTAGAGGTTGCCTATAAGTGTAGTTTGAGTCTTGCTCCGAATTAGTTTGGAAGACTTTCCAAGATCAATGCTACCTTCGGAAACCAAATTAAAACCAGAGGTTGAACTGTAAAGAATTCGGGCTTGTCCATAAGCATAGCCTTGTATATTGATTGCGGGTATTTCAGCCTTCCTCGTCTTAAGGTCAAAGGAACCTTCCGCAGGAGAGAGCATGATTATCTCTTCAGAGTTAAGTTTAACGCTTGCTCCTCCAAAGTTTAGCTTTCCATCTTCTAAATCTATTTTCCCAAAGTCCACAATTAGTATCCCTTTTTGAGTTCTGAATTCCCTGAAAGATGCGTTTATTTTGCCTTCTCTAATTTCTAAGCTAGCATATATAGGGACTAAGAAACCTCTGATTTTACCCTCTCCTTTGATGCTTCCTTTGATAAACTTACTACCAGCTCCCTGCAACGCATAAGACAGTCTTAATAAGCTTCCTTTTATTTCCCCTTGCCACTTTCCTTGAGTGTGGAAGCTAAAGTCTCTAAGAGAGACCTTCCCTGAACCCTTTAGTTTTTCTTCTATTGTATAGCTGAAGGTTACGTCCTCGCCTTTGATCATCCCCCTCAACAAACCGTTCTTTAATTCAAAATCTCTATACTTTACGTTTTTCAGCTCGCTAACAAATTCTCCCCCAAGTTTCCCGTCCAGCCTATTAAGGTAAAACTCTGATAGAGTCTGCAGTTCTAAGCCCTCGCTTTTTGCTTTCCCTTCAAGTTTACCGTTTAAATTGACTTTTTGTCCATCAACCTGAATAAATATCTGACCTACTACATCTGAGACTTCTAAATCCTTCTCCTTCCAACTAAATCCCTCTAAATCTACTTTACCCCTAAAAACCCTTTCGGTGATGGTTCCCTCACCACTTACTTGAAAGCCATTACCCTTTCCTACAATCTGATAGCCGGAATTTTTAAGGCTTAAGTTGAATGTTAAATTTCCCATCTTTCTACCGTATACAGAAATATTCAGAGCGGAACCATCCCCTGTGGTCTGTAGATCACCCCTTAGGTAGGATAGATCCCCTTCATAAAAAATCGTCGCACTCAGCCTATCGTCCCAATACGGAAAGCCTTTTACACTTAGCTTCCCTATAAAATCCCTTCCATAAAACCTACCCTTGATATAAAACATTTCAGAAGTAAACTCTATTTCACCCTCCTCTCCTTGACCGTAGCGGGCTTCTAACTTTACCCTTGCTGTTTTAAGGTTTATATTATCTACCGACAAACTTTGGATGTTTCCATCCAATTTTATGTTTTTTTCTATGAGATTAGCAAAAACATTTCCAGAAAAAAACCCTGAAATTTTCCTCTCAACAGAAAATAAACTTTCATCAATAGCTAATCTATCCAGCGCTAACTTAAGCGTTCCATTGTCAAAGTCGTATTCCAAATTTCCTCTTATACCATTGCCATCAAGGCTAAGTGAGATCTGGTTCTTTTTCCCCAATACGTAGGTATACTTTCCACTTCCTTTCAGATCTGTGTAGAACTTGTCCTTTATTTTAAGGTTGTCCGTCTGAAGCTCTAAATCCGCTTTTATGCTGGTGTAATCTATATAGCCTTTAGCTTTAATGTTGATAGGGTCAATGCTATAAGCTCTACCGGAGGACTCCTTTATAAAACCTGTGGCGATAAAGTTCCCTTTCCTTCCTCTCCAGCTCCCGTTTAGGTTAAAAAAGTACTTCTCACCTATGACCTCTGCAGATACCAGATTAAAGATAGGCCCATTCAAATAAGCTTCTTTGACCAGCACTTCAACTTTATCTGATTTACCTCTTCTTATGTAATAGGCAACTGCCCCGCTCTCGGCTAATAATTTCCTGTTGTTCAAATGAGTATTGCCTACGAATACAGTTATGCTTTTAGAATTGGGTGGTGAATTTACAGAAATGTAAGCTTTATCTAAACTTATGTTTAATCTATTCAGAAACTTGGTTAAATTTGTAAAATCATAATCAAAAGGCTTTTCGGTGGTCTTCAATGACACTATAATGATGGAAACCTCCTTTACTTTCAACTGGTTCTCATAGAGAATTAGATCCTTCAATCTCAAAAAGTAGGTTTTATTTCCCAAACTGGGGATAAAGAATAACAGCTCTTTTAACCCAAAGCTCCTTTCCTTCAGGTTTATTTCAGGTCCCTCAAGTTTTAGTTCAACTTTATAAAGTATTATATAGGGCTTTACGAATACAAAATAGATAAACAGAATAAATAACAGTGCATATCCAATATACTTCATTCAAGTCCATACATTTTCAAGTTTTCTTTTATGAGTTTTATTAAATCCAAAGGAGTGTTTATGGGATAATCAAGTTCCTCTAGGACCTCTTCCGCCAACCTTCCCTTTATGTAAACTTTTTTAACTTTTTCCTTTATATCCTGAGGAGACTCTATAGGAAAGTCATTCCATTTTAACTTTTTCAGAATTAAGTACGCCCAGGTTATATCCAAGGCTTTCACAAGACTTTTAGAGAGTTCTAGTGATAGTCTAACGTCGTCTAAACCATTTTTTATTAGTCTGTAGGCTATTTTTGCTACGCTTCCTGCGGTCTGGATGTTCATATCCTTTCCTTCCTTTTCTGAAACTCCCTCTGCCGTAATCACTCCCATGGTGGCTTTTGACGGTTCAGCTCTTAAAATGTTCTTTACTGTTTGAAGGGTAATATTCAACTGCTGAGCTATTTCTTGTTCTGTCTTCATATGCTCTTCTTTCAAAACTACAGTATAACAAGCTATGAGGAGTGAGGGAAGCCAGTTTGCAATTTTGTGCTCTACCAGATTCTGCAAACCACCCAATATATCCACGCCTTTTAGAAATACCCTTAAGATCAATACCTCCGTATTCTCTTCCGTCGGTTTGAAATGTACGTTCATGATCTACTCCTTTAAGAATCGGGGTGACGGGACTTGAACCCGTGACCTCTGGCCCCCCATGCCAGCGCGCTTCCACCTGCGCCACACCCCGTTACTTTCTTATTTTAGTACCCACCTCTGAAGTATTCAAGTACGTTAGCAATTTCCTACTAAGTTTGAGCTTAACACCAAACCCTTTTTTGTTTTTTCTTTTTACTTTTACTCTTTTCCAAGTGCCAAAGCCATTTATTTTAACGTTTTCACCCCTACTTAAGCTTAGGCTTACTTCCTTAAGCAGAAGGTTTAAAGCTTTTTCAATCAACGATTTAGAGAAAACAGGCATTTTTTCATGACATCTCTGTATTATATCCTTTTTTGTCATATTCATAACTTCATCTTTTTCTTTAAAAGCTCCCCTAAGGTAAACCCGCTTTCAGAGCCCTCGTTGATAATTTCTTCCGTTTTCTTCTCCTCTTTTGCGCTTAAGGTTATTTTTGAATTGGGGGTTATGTCAATTATACGCACTTCTACCTCGTCCCCAACTTTTATATCTTTTATATTATCGATTTCCGATAGAGGGAGCAATCCCTCTAATCCTTCTGGAAACTCCAAGAAGGCTCCAAAGGGATGTATGGAAGTTACCTTCAATTTAACCCTATCTCCAACCTTATACTTTTTAACAAAAGTATCCCAAGGGTTATCCTGTAGCTGTTTTATTCCGAGTTTTATGTATTTACCTTCAAGCCCTAAAACTGCAAACTCCCTCTCTTCCCCAATTGTGAGCACTTCTTCCACCCTGCCTGGCTTCAGCCAAGAAAGATCACTTCTGTGAATTATGCCCTTAACTCCTTCTAGGTCTACTATTGCAGATGCACTTTCAAACTTCTCAACTTTACCTTTTATCTTGCTTCCCACGGGATGTTTCTTCAAGTATTCTTCCCAAGGTTTTGGGAGGGTCCTTTTTATGCTGAGAATAAGCTTTCTATGTTTCGGATCGAATTCCAAAACCTTAACATTGACCGTGTCCCACTTCTTCGGCATTTTGTTATCGTCCGCTACCTCATCCTTTGGAACAAAGCCCTCCACTCCTTCTAAAACCTCCACTAATACTCCTTTGTCTGTTATATCTGTTACTTTACCAGTGAGGATCTGTCCCTTGTTTATGAGTTCCTTAGCTTTATCCCACGGATTACCTTTCAATTCTCTAAGGCTTACAAAGATAAATTCTCCGTCTTTTGGAATTCTTTTTACTTTTACCTTTAGTCTTTCTCCTACTTCAGTATAGTTATAAGGATTTTTGTCCCTACCCCAAGATAGTTCTTCTTTTGGTAAAAATGCTCTTAGTATATTCTTTACCAACAGTGTTATACCTTTTTCTGGATCTATTTTTATAACCTTTCCATCTATTACATCTCCAACCTTTAATTTAGCGAGTAGTCGCTCCTTCCTCTTTTTTCTAAGCTGTTCTATGAAATCTTTCTCACTCAAAACAATATTAACACCACTTTTTGATACTGAAAGCTCCTTAATTTTTGCTATTACCCTTGCATTCTTCCTCAGACCTCGTCTGGCTTCCTGTTTAGGTAGAATTGCTTTAAGCCCGCTAACATTCACTTTGTATTCATTCTCCAGCACTTCTTCTACCCTGCCTTCCACGAATTTACCCTTCTCATAAGCCGATTTAAGAAATCCATACAACCTTTCGCTTAAATACCTTTGGAAAGATAATACTGGTACACCCTTTGAGAATTTTACAAGTATGCCCTTTATTTCGTCATTCTCCTTTGCATCATCAGGAAGCTCCTCTCTGGGCATTATGGCTTCCACTTTATAACCAATATCAATGTATACTGTTCTCTCATCTATTTTCACTATTCTCCCTCTTACCACTTCTCCTTTTTTCAAGGTTTTGTTTATGCCAAGCTTTGTTTCCAAAAGGTTTTCGAACTTCTCTAATTCACTCATGAGAAGATTATTATAAAGCATGTTTTTTGAATGTATAATAAAAAAATTATGCTTTCCAAGAGAGTATCTCACATAAAGCCTGCCCCCACTTTAGCTCTTACTGCTAAGGTAAATCAACTGAAGAATCAAGGAGTAAATGTGATAGGTTTTGGTGCGGGGGAGCCAGACTTTGATACTCCAGAGTTTGTAAAAGAAGCATGTATAAAAGCTCTGAAAGAGGGGAAAACAAAATACAGTCCCCCTGCTGGAATCCTTCCTTTAAGAGAAGCCCTATCAGAGAAACTTTTAAAAGAAAATGGTGTAGATTACAAACCTTCAGAAATAGTTATAACTGCGGGCGCTAAGATGGCGCTGTATTTGGTTTTTACCGCTATACTTGAAGAAGGAGATGAAGTTTTACTGCCTACCCCATACTGGGTAACCTATCCAGAGCAGATACTCCTATGCGGTGCAAAACCTAAAGAGATCGTGCTCAGCGAAGAAAGGCAATTTGTATTGACTGTGGGCGATTTACTACCACACATAACAAAAAAGACTAAGGCTTTGGTTTTGAACTCACCATCCAATCCTACCGGAGCTGTGATTCCAGAAGAAGAGATGAGGAGGATAGCAGACCTGTGTTTAAGACACAACATATTTATAATCTCGGATGAATGTTATGAAGCCTTCGTTTATGACGATGAGAGATTCGTTAGCCCTGCAAGCTTTTCCAAGGAAATCAGAGAGATAACTTTTACTGTAAATGCGTTTTCAAAGACCTATTCTATGACAGGTTGGAGGGTAGGTTATGTAGCTTGTCCTGAGAGCTTTGCTAAAGTTATTGCAGACCTTAACAGCCAAACCATTTCCAATGCAACAACTTTCGCGCAGTATGGTGCCCTTGAAGCACTGAGAAATCCGGAAGGTAAGAAATTTATCCAAGCTATGCGGGACGCTTTTCGAAAAAGAAGAGATTTGGCATACGAATTGTTAAACCATATCCCTAATGTCAGCGTGGTAAAGCCAAAAGGTGCTTTTTACATATTTCCAAATCTCAGCTTCTACTCTGCTAAATTAGGCTCTGATCTTGCGCTGGCGGAGTTTATGTTGGAAAAGGGCAACGTGGCTGCAGTTCCTGGATCTGCTTTTGGAAGGGATGGCTATATAAGAATTTCCTACTGTGTTTCGGATGATATCCTCAGGCAAGGAATACTCAGAATAGAAAAAACCTTGGAGCTCTTAGAAAACTGAGATTAGTCATAGTTTAGAATCCAGAAGTCTATTTAAAATAATTGCAAAACTAAAAAGGAGGTCCAAATCATGGCTCAGACTGTTAATTTAAAGGGCAATCCAGTTGCTCTATCTGGTCCAACTTTAGAAGTGGGGCAAAGAGCTCCAGAAGCAGTCGTAGTAACAAAAGACCTTCAAGAGAAGGCAGTAGGGGGTGCAAAGGGCACAGTCCAGGTTATAGTTACAGTACCCTCTTTAGATACACCTGTATGCGAGACTGAAACTAAAAAGTTCAACGAGCTGATGGCTGGTATGTCTGGTGTGGATGTAACGGTAGTATCTATGGATCTGCCCTTTGCTCAGAAGAGGTTCTGCGAAAGTTTTAACATAGGCAATGTCACAGTGGCCTCTGACTTTCGTTACAGGGATATGGAAAAGTATGGAGTTTTGATATCTGAAGGTGTGCTAAAAGGTATTCTGGCCAGGGCAGTTTTTGTTATAGACAAGGAAGGAACAATAAGATACGTCCAGCTTGTTCCAGAGATAACCCAAGAACCTAACTACGAAGAAGTTGTGCAAAAAGTAAAAGAACTCCTATAAACTCTTTCCCCCTTCTGGGGGTTTTTATAGATACAAGCTGAAGACCTTATTATCATCTTCTGAATTTAAGCTAATATCTTTAAATTTGCCTTCTCTTTTCCCCTCTTGTCCTTGTCTAAACTCCCATTGAAGGGTTTTCCCATTTATGCCAAAGAACTCTACCCTTAAACCCATCTGTGAGAGGCTTTCTATAAGCCTGTAACTTTCGTGAGGTGTGGGTAATCTAATATCTTCTTTGAGATTCAGACTTATGTTCAGCCTATCTTTAACTAACCTTATCCTTAGGTCTCCATCTTCTAACTTTACGTGAAAAACTTTGTGTTCCTGTGTGCTGTAATGCTTACTGTTTCTAACCTCTTGAGTGGCTTTTAGCTCTTCCTCAAACTTTAAACTTGAGAATTCTGAGCCATAGACATCTATGGATTCTCTTATCTTTTCCTTACCTTTTTCAGAGTAGGAGATGTCAGGCTTATCAATGTCAGAACCGTGTTTTATAACACTCTCAGTTTTAATTTGAAAATCGCTGTTTTTAAGATTTACAGGTGTTGTATGCCTATCTTCGAAGGGGACCTTCGCTTGGGCAGGATTTTCTGTATCTAGGATGTTGCTAAGCTTTCCAGGGTCAAGAGCTCTGTGGGTAACATTTTCTTTACTGTGTTCATTGGTTGGATCTAAAGTTTCGGTTAGTTTTGGATCGTCCACCTCGGGTTGTGTGCTTCTCCATGCCTCATGTTCTGTATCAACAAGAAGGCGCAGAGGCATATAATGGCTAAACTTCAAAGTTTCTTTATTCTTTAAATGCACTTGAGAAGAATTTATTAGGTTAGCTATGTTTTGTCTTAAATCAGTTTTAGTTAAAGTTTGATGGGAATGGTCTGTCATATTATTTTCTTTTTGCCTTAATATAACATACCCTGGTACTTCTGTGTTATTCATGTTATCTTCTAAAAGAATATTTTGGTTATTTTTCAAATAGGGATGTATACTTTCTTTGGAGTATATTGCTTCGCTATCATTATAGATGGAGAGTAAATGTGCTTTAAAGTCTCCAACAGGGGTTTTATGATCACCTTCTACGTCCGGTTGGAAGGTGTTTTTCATACTTGTATCTAAAATCCCAACTCCGTGTGTAAATGTTTGAACTTTTTCGAGAGAACCATTTTGTTCTAAATCAATTAAATCAATGTGCGCTATGTTTTGTTTTAAACCTATTTTAGTTAAGTTTGTATGGGGATGTATATTTTCTTCAGAGTGTATGGCTTTGCTATTTTCATTGGGTTGAAAAGCGTTTTCCCTACTCGTATCCAAAATCTGAACTATGTATGTAAATGCTTGGGCATTTTCAAGAAACCTGTCCTTGAAAGAACTTTCCCTTTTAAGTGCATCTCCTTCCTTTAGTAAATCCTCTTCTGGTTTATCAAAGACTAAGTCATCAGCTTTTGTGTTAGACACTTCACCACTTGAGATCAGGTTTAGGATATGTTCAAAGCATAAACAATGATTAGGAAAGAAAGGATTAACGCTTTGGTTTTCTAAATTAAGCACTTGCTTATTAACCCCCTCTATTATTCTCATGGTTGCAGTCTAAAATTTAAGCTGATGAAGGGCTTCTGTCAATATTTTCTGGGGGCTGTTCGAAAAATCCTTCAAGGTGGTTATAATAAAAGCTAAGATGTATGTAAAAAAGCTTAAAAACCTTCAGGGCGAGCCAAGTTCCTGCGAGGCCGTCAACGGAAGGAATTCCAACTCCCATGAAGCCTTTACTTGGAAAGGGTGAGGAGAAGGTTAGTTCCCTTAGAGGTTGGGGGGACGTCTCAATGAGGGATTTTAAAAGCAGCCTTAGGAAGAGTTTTGAGTTTTTACCAAAGGCGCAAAATGTATTTTTCTTCTTGCCTTAGAACTTTATCGTAAAAGGCTCCACCTTCTGTTTAGTATGTAAAGAAACAAAAGGGACAAGAAAGAAAACAGGAGAAGGATTGAAGCGTACACATGAGCTGTAGAATAATCAACAGCTTCCACCGCATCGTAGATAGCTATTGACACTACCCTCGTCTCACCATGAATGTTTCCTCCAACCATCAACACAACTCCAAACTCTCCCATAGTATGGGCAAAGGACAAAACCATGCCAGTTAATATAGAGGTTTTCATGTTTGGAAGTATTACCTTAAAAAGTGTTTCAAGTTTGGACTTTCCAAGGGTCCAGCTTGCTTCTATTAGATTCCTGGGCACAGACTTAAAACCAGCAGTCAAAGGATGAACCATCATAGGCAGACTGTATATCACAGAAGCTATTAGAATACCTTCAAAGTGGAAAACCAAGGGCCTTTCAAAGAGCTTATACCACAGAGAACCAAAAAATCCGTGTTTGTTAAATGTTAGAAGAAGATAAAAGCCAAGAACAGTAGGTGGTAGAACAAGGGGTAAGGATACGAGAGCCTCTATAATTGCATTTATTCTTTGCTTTGTGTAGGCTAGATAATAGCCTAAGGGAATACTTATTAAGAGAAGTATGACCGTTGTCCAGAAAGAAAGCTTCAGGGTAAGCCAAAAGGGCACCAGATCTAAACTATTCATATTCAGCCTTTGAACCACACCTTCAATTACGTTCATTTAAACCCTCCGGATAGAAAAAGCCGTATTTGATAAATATTTTTCTTGCCTGAGGTGTTTGTACAAACTGGTAAAACCTCTTTGTAGATTGAGAATTTCCGCCAATTTTGGTTATCCCGTAGCCCTGCAATATGGGACTATGTCTGTCTTCAGGTATTATCCAAAACCTCCCCACCTTTTCTATAGCGGGTGCACGCGCGAGGGAGAGGGCTATGATGCCCAAATCTGCCGCTCCAGAATATACGTAACTTGCAGTTTGAGCTATGTTTTCCCCAAGCACAAGCTTATCTTTAACCTTTTCAAAAACCCCGTAACTTTCAAGGACTTCTTTTGCAGCTTTTCCGTAAGGTGCATGCTTCCAATTGGCAATGGCTATTCTATTTACTCGCTGATCAAAGAGCACTTCTGGAAACCGAGAAGGGTCCAAACCTGAATCCTTCCTGACCCATACCACAATCCTACCTACTGCATAGAGTTTGGGCTTTGTTATTATGTGTCCTTCTTTGTATAGCTCCTCCACATAACCCATGTTTGCAGAAAAGAACACATGATAGGGTGCGCCGTACCTTATTTGAGCAGTTCCCTTGCCGGAGGAACCAAAAACAAGCTCCACTCTGTCCTGTGGATACTTCTTTCTGTAAATCTCTGCTATTTCTTTGAGAGCATATTGTAGATCAGAAGCGGCAAATACCCTTATGAACTCAGCTTTAGAAAAGCCAAAGAAAAACACCAGTATGAGCGGTATAAACTTTAGCATGGTTGCCTCCTGAATCCTCTAAACATACATCCTTGTGAGGATAAATATACGGACGAGCTTCTGAAGAGTCTACTATCCAGGAGGTTGTTCGAAAAATCCCTCAAGGTGGTTATAGTAAAGCCTAAGATGTATGTAAGTGTGCAATTCAAACTTCAATTGAATGGTCCTGACAGAAAAAAGCTTTTGGAATTAATGCGTAAGCAATCATCAGCCATAAAAGGTCAGCTTATAAACTGCTAACAAACAAAAACTTCTTATTGGTTCAAGGGGCGTGGGGCAGGGTGAGGAGGACGTCCCGATGAGGGATTTTCAAACAAGCTCAGCACGTGTTTTTCTGGAATAACGCATAGGAATTCTCCTTCAAAGACTAAGTCCAGGTTTCTGAAGACTTTTACTTCAACCCACCTCTTTTTTCCTTCTGATTTTACAACCCTT
>Ga0072500_145105_pt1 | contig 12491 bp, 25 predicted proteins | sample GBScelen77Swater_FD_63803 | JGI IMG/M metagenome (GOLD analysis project Ga0072500, IMG submission 63803) | Hot spring microbial communities from Great Boiling Spring, Nevada - cellulolytic enrichment S 77C v2 (version 2) | ecosystem: Environmental > Aquatic > Thermal springs > Hot (42-90C) ...
AAGATATACGAAAAGCTATTGAGGCAAAAGCTTGGTGAAAGTGAGGTAATAAGGCTTGCATTTGTATGCGAGACGATAGATCCAGACGTGAAGAAGATACTTGACAGTGAAGGGATAGTAGTATGGCAGGTATAGCAAATCCCTCTACCTTCCTTTCCGATAGGGGTACCCCAAAACAAGGGGTACCCCTATTAAAAAAATCAAAGGTAACACATGTTAGTTTCGTCTACAAGGTGGGGATTAAGAGGGGGGTCTATGTGATATATATCCCTGTAGGGGATTAAGAATGTAGGGCAAAATAAAACGTTTCAATGGGATTTGTGTTGTAGAAGGGTAGGTATCCAGTGGAAAGATATGTATTGCAGAGTTGAGCGAGAAGTGATAATCTGATGCTAAAAGCCAAGAAAAAAAATTTTGAGGGGGTGTTTTAGAGAATGGCAGCCATAAAGCCATTAGATGTGATTGTCAAGAAGTGGACAACTGTAACTCCACAGAGAACAGAGGATTACAGAACTGGAGTAACTACACCAAAGAGGAGATGGTCAGAAGCTACAATTGGTGCTGCTGATGCATGGCAAGCTGGAGTTCAAGCTGCAATAGCGAATGGAACATGGCAAGCAGGAGTAACAAGAGCAGGAGATGCTAAATGGCAAGCTGGATGTCTTAATGTAGGTGCTCAGAGATGGGCACAGGGAGTAGCTGCTGCAGGAGATGCATATAGAGCTGGATTTGCACCATACAGAGATGTTATTCAAGGTGTAGAACTACCTGCAAGAGGAGCAAGAGGTGACCCAAGGAACATAGAGAGAGTAAGAGCTATAGCACAAGCATTACATCAAGCTAAGATATCAAGAGCTGGCGGAAGATAGTACTGCAGGAGCAAGGCAGGTGATATAGGATGGCACTAAAAGAGCCATTGATGGTGAGGTATTTGGAAGTAACAGATGCCACATCTGTTGAACTGCTTACTCCAGGAGCAGGAGAAGGATACAAAGTAAAGTCTATACAGCTTACAGGTGATGTTTCTGATTCTGCTACATCGCAAGCTTTTTGTACTTTCAAAGTAGACAGGACAACAATTGGTTTTTGGAGAGTAGGATCTACAGCAGGAAACCATCTTAGGTGGGAAACAGAAACATCTGCAGTTGGCAGTTTGTTTTCGTATCTTGTGAGACAAAACATTATGCCACCTATCCCATTACAACAAGGTGAATCACTTATTCTTGAGTTTTCTCAAGCATACACTGGAGGGATACTTGTTGAGTACGAAGTTTATGACACAGGAGACATAAACAATACTGCACCATTAGGATCAAAAGCAACAGAGATGTACTATGTGCTCTACGGAACGAATGTATCAGACATTGCCTCAGATGGATATCATGAGCTAACAGCAGTATGGAATCCACCAGAGTTTATTAAGGCACCATTTGGAGAAAGAGTACCTGCTGGATTTGTAGTAGAGGTACTTGCTTGTTTAGCTCAAGATGTAGGAAGGTATGTAGATGCGTCAAACTACTGTATTACAACATACTTGAGATTTCTGAGGGGAAATGTAGAGCTATTTGACAGAGAGATGAAAGGATTTGTAATGAAGGGTAGCTACAGTACAACAGCTGGTTACTATTATGGCAGTGGATATTCTTACTTCAATCCACATAAATACAATACACTTCAGCCTATTAAGTTTTTCCCTACACCACTTGTACTAACTCCGGGAGAAGAGCTTAAGATATTTGTTGGAGTAGATGTAACAGGATCAAATGGAGTATTTCAAGCAGGAACTATTGATGTTCCTCTCCTAATCCATCTTAGGAGAGCTGGGTAAGGGGAGGTGAGTAGGAGATGGCATACAGGAAATACGTAACGGTAACAGTTCCAGCACAGAGTGAGTATGTAGCTTCATGTGTTACATCTACACAACCAGAGCCAAAGCATGTATATGCAGTAGTACCTGGAACAGGATCAGACAACATAGATCTACTTGTGTATGTTGAGAGAGAGAAGATAGTTGACTATCCAGTAGATCTACTGAATACACAAGAGAGGGTGGTATCACTTGATATATCTCTTCCAGTAGGTCAATCGATGTACGTAGGATTCAGGAATAAGACTACATCACCGATAACAGTTGACGTAGGTGTAATCTACGACATAAGGAGATGATGTAGTTGGCAGAACAAGAGATAAAGGGTTTTAGCTGGTTGGAGGACATAGAGTTAGAACCAGAGACACTAAGACGTGTCTATACTACTGATCTATTCCAGAGAACACTATCGCATCTATTTGGTCTATACGGAAGTCTATGGAGAGCTGTAAAGGTAGATGCGAATGGATATCTGATTACGGTAAGAGCAGGAGAGACGATAGAGAAGTACGATGTAATAGAAGTTACTGCATCAGATTCAGAGAGTGCTGTTTACACTTTTAACTTTCCAGAAGGGATAAGTGCCACGAAGGTAGTAGAGATACATGTAGGACAATATCCAGTGAAGATACGTTTTGTACCAGTAGATGAGACAGCACTTGAGCAGATATATCACCAAGCGAATTCAATCATAATGAGAGCAATAGCGGTAAAGGGATTTAGAGTACAGAATGCTACAGCAGGACAGAATGCATTCGTAAGAGTGATAGGGTGGTACTAAGTATGTGGACAGTGATAATTCCTACAAGGTTAGAGAGTGTAAAGCCAGGATGGATAAACGTAATGGACAGAGGAATAGTAGGAGATGGTACAACAGATGTATCAAGTGCTATAGACAACCTGATACAGGAAGTATACAACTCTGGTGGAGGAACTCTATATTTTCCACCAGGTACATATGTTGTGAATAACAACATTACCCTTAAGGAAGGGATATATCTCGTAGGTAGGAGTGCATTACATACGAGGTTTAAGAGTACATCAGGATCACCAAAACTGTACATGAATATAAAGGATCTGTACATGGCAGATATATCGTTTGAGAATGTAATAGTTGAGGGACATGTATACACTGTAGGAAGGAATGCAGACATTATTATTGAGAGGTGCAGATTTACAAATGGTGTTGGTAGTCTATTGAGACTATTTCTTGACTATGGATCAAGTGGTGGATTATGTGGATGTGCAATAAGGGATTGTGTATTTAGTAGAGACAAGAATACACAGCAATATTCACTTCTGTACTTAGAAGGATATGGAATACCAGTGTTAGTAGAGAACTGTAGATTCAATACTTACAACATGTATGACGCAACATTGGACATCATAAGAGTAGACGGAGGATTACCAACATTGAAGAACGTAATGTTTAGTGCATCATATGGAAATCAGACAGTAATAAGAACATACAGCAGTATGAAGATAGATAGCGTATATGCAGTATTACAACAAGACACGAAGACATTTTTAAACATAGCTTCATCAAATGCAAGAGTAGTAATGAGAGACATACAGATATCAGCTACAAACTGTACATATACTTTTGCTTCAGGATACAAGAATAACATAGTGAATTTGGATGAATACATATGGTTAGCAAGAAATCCAGCAGGAGCATCTGTTTGGTTACCTACAGAAAGATCTACAACATCCACAGAATACGTTACGTTAAAGAAGTTCACAACAACGTTAGTAGGAGAGATAAGAGTTAACGTATCGTATGGTAATGGATATTCAGAACCTGCGCATTATGTACAGATGCGCATTTTGAAGAATGGAAGTGTAGTAAGAGAAGTTGGAGCATATCTAAACACAGTACTAAGAGACGTAGATATACTGGTATCAAGAGATGATGTAATAGAATTTCAAGCAAGAACAAGTGAAGAAGGAGAACCTGCATACATATATGAAGTGACTGGATACTACATACCTTACAGATCTGGAGACTTTTACGATGTAGTAGACTGATAGGCTTTTAAGAAAGGAGGAGATTAAAGATGGACATACAGGATATTGCTGGTATAGTATCTCAAGTAGGATTTCCGATATTTGTAGCAGTATATGTGATGATAAGGATGGAGAAATTACTCTCTGAAATAAAAGAGAGTTTAGACAGGAACAATACAATTCTTGAGAAGATACTTGTGTACTTCTTGGAAAGGAGGGAGAGAGAAGATGGGTAGAAGGAGTATATTAGACAGTATAGCAAGAGAGATAACAAAGTACAAGATAGTAGTGAAAGGTTTATCAATATTACCATTTGCGTTTTACTTCTCTGTTTACTACATACCAACAGGAGAAGAAGTAGGGTATGTAAAGTGGAGTGTATTCCAAGGAGTAGAAGGAGAAATAAAGTTTACGTTAGATAGTAAAGCTTACTATTTGAGATACAGGAATGGAGAATGGACTATATCGGAGGGATAGTATGGAAGTAAGAGATATAAGAGTACAAGAAGGGTTAAAAATAGATGAGAGAGGGAATATTATCAGGACGAGAGTAGTAACGTTTTTTATAGGACAGCATGGACCATTTACAATAGAGATACCAGCTACAGAATATTCCCCTGAGTTAGTACAGCAGAAGATAGAAGAAGAAAAGAGAAAGTTACAAGCTATACTTGGTATAAGATGAGTGAAGAGATAAAAGTACCTGAAATAAATCCAGTACCACCACCAGAGATAGAAGAAGATACAACTCCTATTGTTTCATACATAGCATGGGGAAATCAGATAAGAGCAGAATGGGATAAATTCGTATCCTCTATAAATGGATTACTTTCAATACCTCTTGTAGGATGGGCATTATATGCAGTACTGTATGTAATATTTGGACTACTATTTGGACTTTTAGTAACTATTGCAGATCTAATAGACGCATTATGGAATGGAATAGCAGACATAATAAATGCTTTGTACATATGGTGGAAGAATTTTACAAAAGCAGTACAAGAGAGATATCAAGGTAATTGGTGGAAAGCAATAATAGACATAGCAGTACAATTTCTACTGATGTATGCATTAGAGAAAGCATTAAACATTCCAGCAATAAAGCAGATATGGGATATATTCGTATCTGTAATAAGCAAGATAAACTCATACTTGATGAACTTAAGAGACAGAATTACGAGTACGTTTAGGAGTGTAGCAGATTACTTTGCAAAACTTCCTTCTGAACTAAATCCATTTGTAAGGACTTTGTTTAGAGAAGAGATAGGGTTTTGGACTAATCAAATGACTTCAGCATTAAAAACAGTAGAGAGTGGATTACTAAAGATGATATCAGATATAGACAACAAGCTAACTGAGAAGTCAGAGAAGATAATATCAACAGTAAACAAGCTATTAGAGGAATGGAAAGAGTTTAAGAAAGAGTTAGAGAAGAAAGCAGTAGAAGCTACAGTAGGAAAACTTGTATGGATGGTTATAAAGATGGCTTCTCCATTGTCTATAGAGGTATACGGAGACAAAGAGAAGACAAAGCTTATAAGCAAGTATACATTTGGACCTTCACAGATAGAAGCTACATATTCAACAATGGATCAGAAGACAGGAGAGATATATGTAAATCTCTCAAACTATTTCTTAGACTTTGTAGAAGAGACATTTGATGACAAAACAGAAGTAGGTAAGAGATTATCATCTGCTATCAACTATGCAATTGAGGTTACAGATGAACTTTGGAAAAGAGATGGGATTATACTTTCATACAGAGGATTACTCGATGATGCAAATGCTGCATTAGATGGATTAGTAGAAGAGTTAGAAAGTTTACAGAAAGGAGGGAAGAAATAGAATGGGAGCACTTCTTGGTCTAATAGGAACTCTTGCAGCATTAGGAGTATACTTAGTATTCAGGAAGTCAATAATATCTGCAGTACAATCAGTATTTGCAATGGTAGCAATAGGAGTTATGAGAGCTATTTGGACTGTATCTCCTAAAGTAGCTAATGAAATAGCAAAAGCAATAATGGACGTTATGTTTCGTAATACTAAAATCTGGTCATCAATTGTAGCAGAATACATGAAGACACTGTTTCCTGATATAAAATTTCCATCACCAGAAGCATTAGTAGCACCTAAGGATGTAGCTGGAGTTGTAACAGAAGCATTAGCAGCAGGAATGTTTAAGAAGATGGTAGAATATGTAGCACCAAAAGGACCTATTACTCCAGAAATGGGACTTACTGCTGCTAATAGATTCTTCTCTATCAACTTATCCTTCCAAATGTCAGCATGGTTATTACACTGGATATCTGATACATTCTCTCTCGGTAGTATGAAATCATTCAAAGATTTACCTAATGCCATTATGTGGTCATTTGGATTAGGTTGGTTATCATGGCTTGTAATGGGTACTCCTATGAGAAAAGCTATCTCAGATCCATTAGAGATCTACTACAACAGAATATACCAAACTGAAAGACCTACATTAGCACAATTCATGGAATATGCATTTGCTACTGACATGAAATACGAAGATATCAGAGAAGTACTAAAAGACTATGGATACAATTCCAAAAACTCTGCTATAGTCATTACTTCATTCCAGAAGAGAATGACACCTACAGATGGTGAAAAACTGTACAAATACGGTGTATGGAGCGAAGACACATATAAATCATTCCTATCTCACCTTGGATATCATCCAGAACATGTAAAATACTTAGTACAACTTGCTAAACTTGAAGAAGTAGCTAATCCACTTAGAGAAACAGTTGAAGTACTAATAGATCTCGCTATAAGAGGTCAAGTAAATATGTCAGTAGTAAAAGACTGTGCTAAAGAAATTGGTATAACAGATGATGAACTTGATGCTTTGTATACATATCGTTACTACAAGGCACTAAGAGATAATACACTAAGCAAATCTGAAATACTTACTGCATATCAAAGAGGTCTTATTGATGAAAATGCTACAAGAGAAAAGTTAAGACTCCTTGGATACTTTGACGACGATATAGATATCATACTTGCAGTCCAATCTAAAACTCTATCTGTTGCTCAGATTAAACAACTCTATCTATCTGGAGTTATAGATGGAGAACAAGCAATTGATAGACTTGTTAAGTTAGGTTATTCAAGAGAAGATGCTGAACTCCTTATGTACGTATTTGATCCTTCTTTAACTCCAGGTCAAATAATTGATGCTATGTTTAATGGCTATATTTCTATCCCTCAAGCTTTAGATCTTCTCAAGAGAAAAGGATATACAGAAGAAGAAGCTTATGCTATAATCTTCTCCTATGCTACTCCTTCCACAATCAACAACTTGTTTAAGTACCTCTCATTAGGTATTCTATCTCAGGAAGAAGTTAGAGATAGACTTAGATTACTTAAGATCCCTGAAAAAGTAATCGATGAATTATTCTCTTCTGGTGGTAAACAACTTACCCTTAAACAACTCCAAGACTTATTCTACTCTCAACAAATCAGAAGAACCGAAGTATATCAAAAACTACTCTCATTAGGATACGATGAACAAACTGCTAAAGCTCTATTAGATACCTACTTCAAACCCTACGAAATAATCAAATGGGATCCTAATACTCAATCCATTATTAACACTGGACAAATCTGGGAATAACCTCTCTTTCCTTCTCTCTTATCTATCTCTCTTTGTATTACTTCTGTTTAGCTTTTCTAACATTTTAAGTCAATAATAGACAAATACATGATAGAAAAATAGAAGAGAAAAATACGGAGTAATAAGGGGAGAGCAGGAGGAAGAGAAGGACATAAGAATTTAGATTTGACATTTGAACGAAAGAGAAAAAACACATAAGCATAAGAGAGAGGATAGAGGGATATACAAGAGAGAGAAGAGAGAGAGGAGAGAGAGGGAAGAAGGGAGTAAAGGAAGGAAGAGAGGGAAGAAGGAGAGGGAGAGGAGGGTAAATGAGAATGATTATAAATATAGAGTTTTAACATTTCTTTAATAAAACTTTAACAAAACTTTAATATCTACAGTGTTGACATATGGGAGATAGGTATGGTATTGTAGAAGTGAAAGGAAGAGGAAAGGAGGGTAGAGGAAATGGAGAAGAGCAGATATGAGTATTCTTTCTGGAGCGCAGGAGACGGATGGTATAGGTTTGTACTGTATAAGAATGGGGAAAAGATAGCAGAAACTGATATACATGGTACAACATTGGAGCATACGATAGACTTCTATTTGAGGTGGGCAAAGAAAGAGGAAGAGAGAGAGTGGAGAGAGCTTTTGGAGGAAATAGAGGAAATTTTGGAGTTAGATCTATAAGGAAAGGAGGGTAGGGGAGAGTTGAAGGAGATAAGAATAGAAGGAAAGTATCGTGTAGAGAAGAGGAACAAGGACATTAAGACGTATTATGTAGGAGAGAGAGGAAATAAAATTGCATTCGTTGTGTATTGGAGGGGTGGACTGGAGAGAGTAGTGATTGATAAGAAGGACGTAGACCATCCGCTGGCATGGCCTTTGTTTGCATTCTGTGTGAATTTAGGGTAAGTGTAAGACTCTTGAGGAGAGAATACGTCTTCAGAAAGGAGGGTAGAGGAGAATGAAGATAAAGAAGGAAGATGTGGGGAGAGAGGAGATATGGAGGGTTGCGGATGTGAAGAGTATTCCTCTTGGTTGGACGAGAGAGGTATGGTATGATACGGTGGATGAAGAGTTGTTTGCGGTGTTAGTAAGCAGAGGGACGGAAATTAGGTTTTATGAAGGTTGTGTCTTCTTGGGTAAGTTTGTGAGTTTGGCGGAATGGTATGCAAATTGCAGTTTAGGTGCAGGAGATATTCTTGGGGAAGGAGCAAAGGAAGAGGATTTGACAGAGGAGGACTTGCTTAGTGCATATCAGGTACTCTGGTGGGAAGAGTATGACTTCCCACCAGAGTGGTAAACAGTAGAAAATTTGGAAAGAAAGGAGGGTAGAGGATGAAAGCAAAGATTAAGAGGAAAGTAAAATGGGAGCATGAAGAGAAGAAATGGCGTGTGGATATAGAGATTGAATTTGATGACGAAGATATACAAGATCTAGCAAATACACATGAAGTAACAATAGGAGGAGTGGTAGCAACAGCAAAAAAATATTGGTGGGGGTATCATATAATGAAGGAAATTAACGAGTATGAGATAAATGAGCAGCAGTTGGAGATGATAGAAAGGGCAATGTTGGAAGAGATTAAGAAGGATATGACATATAGGGACATGCGAAGGGAACAAAGCAAGAACTTAAGCAAAGAATATGAAATTGAAATATAAAAAAGAAACAGGAAGCAGGGGAGTATTCCCTTGCTTCCTGTTTTTTTTTCCTTCAATACACAAGTCTAAAGGAGGTGTAAGAGTGGGCACGAGATCAATTCGGAAGGGAAAGAGAGCTGAGTATGAGGTTTTGGGGCTCCTGAGAGATGCAGGAGTAGAAGCTGAAAGAGTGCCTGTATCAGGAGCAAGTAGAGGTTTTAAAGGAGACATCTGGATGAGGATGGATGGTAAGGTATACAAAGGGGAGGTGAAGAGGAGGAAAGATGAGTTTAAGAAGATATACAAATGGCTGGAGGGTAAAGATATGCTATTTCTTCGTGATGATTACAAAGATTGGCTTGTGGTTTTTACTCTTGATAGCTTTCTTGATATTGTTACATCGTTAATGAACCGAGAAGTAGACCTTATAGATTTTGCGCCAGATCCAGATTTTTAGTGAGGAGGTGTTTGAGAATGACAAAACTATTTAGGAGGTCAAACATGAGGGAGAGTAAGAGACTTGAGGATGGGGCGTATGTAGCGGTTATAAAGAGTGTGAGACTTGTACAGGGTAAGTATGGTGAACAACTTGAAGTAGTGTTTAAGGTAGGAGGGAATGGAGTAGAGAGGAGAGGATACTTACCAGCATGGGTAGGAGAGAGGAACATAACAAAGAGATTTTTAGATGCACTCAAGATTGAGAAGGACATAGAAGAGATAGAAGAATCTGACTTAGTTGGCAAAGCATTAGTGATAGTACTCAAGACAGTAGAGAGTGGCGGTAGATTAGTACAGAGAGTAGTAGACTATAAGGGGGTGTAAGATAGATGAAGATCAGGAAGCTAACATATCACAAAGGCACTTGGATTTTAAGACTTGACAAGCAGATGTATAACTGGCTTGGTTTACTGGGCAAAATGGACTATGTAGTTGTGGAATTGCAGCAAGATCATACGTTGGTTGTTAGACCACTTAGGAAAGAAGACTTTGAGAAAGGAGGGGTAAAGTGATGGAGGATATTGCAAGCATTTTGAGAGATATTGAGAGGAGACTGAAGGATCTTGACGATGCGATACGAAAGACGAATGATATACTTGCTACACTTTCGCAAGCTGTTACTCTTTACGTAGTTTCCTCAGTCAGAGGGCAAGTAGAGGAGGTGGTGAAGAGTGGAATTCAAGGAAATAAGACTAAGTGACATCTACATACCTGATGAGGTACTCAGGGAATATGGAGACCCTGAGAAACTCGAAGAGCTAAAACAATCCATGAGAGAATATGGACTTCTCAATCCTGTTACAGTTGTCAGAGAAGGGGACAAGTATAGACTCGTAGCAGGATTGAGGAGATGTGTAGCTGCGATACAAATGGGCTGGGATAGTATCCCAGCCCATATTATTGATGAGAGAGATGAGGACATACTTGACATCATAACACTCGAAGAGAACATCAAGAGAGAAGACGTATCACCAATACAGGAAGGTAGATGGTTTAAGAAGCTGATGGCAAAAGGATACACAATGGAAGAGATAGCAGAGAGGATAGGCAAGAGCTATGCGTATGTGCAACAAAGAGTAGCACTAACAGAAGCAGAGCAAGATCTACAAGAAGCAGTAGAGAGTGGAAAGATATCATTCACGGTAGCAAGAGAGATAATGGGGATCAAGAATCCAAGGCACAGAGAATACATCAAGCACTTAGCAATTACAACAGGAGCAAATTCAGAGCAAGTTATAGCATGGAAGAAGAGCTTAGAGGAAGACGAAAGGGTACGAGGGTATACAGAGTCAGATTACGAGTTGCTAAAGCAAGAGGAACCAGAGAGAGAGCCAATGACGATATGTCCAGTTTGCAAGAGAGAGTACCCAGTAGGGACAGGTATAGCGATTGTTTTTTGTCCAGATTGCTATAGAATAGTTGTAGAACAACTAAGAGGAGGTGAGTGATATGGCATTGTTGAGGAGAGAGGTAAAGCAAGATGAGCTTTTCAAGGTATTTGCAGGTATATCTTACAAACTCAAGATGGAGTATGGATCATCTCCGGACATTGTTACGAGGGTTAGTGATTTTGCGAGGGAAGACTTCAAGGTTGGTAGTAAAGTGAGAGATAGAGTGACAAATCTAACAGGGGAGGTGATTGGCTATGATGAAAGACTTCTCATTCTTCCCGAAGGTGAAGAGTGAAACTATCAAGGTGTACATTGTTAGGCTTGCTGATGGAAGGATAGTAGCGAGGACAGAAGAAGAGATAGAAGCAATGAGGGAGAGAGGAGAGACATTCGAGATAGTGCAAGGAGGTGAGTAACAGTGGCGAAAGAGGACTTTGAGAGATGCTTAAACTTTGTTTTCAGATGGGAAGGAGAATACAGTAACGATAAGGATGATCCCGGAGGTCTAACAATCTATGGGATATCGTCAAGATCTTTTCCTGACGCTGTGAAGAGGATGGAAGAGTACTACAAGGCAGGTAAGAAAGCTGAAGCGAAAGAGATAGCGAAAGGGATATACAAGAAGTACTTCTGGGACAAGATAAAGGGAGATGGATTAGCGAAGGGATGGGATCTAATTGTGTTTGACACTGCAGTAAACATGGGAGTAGAGACAGCGAAAGAGTTGATGCACATAGCAACCACAAAAGAGGATTACTTGTTGTTGAGGATAAAGAAGTACGCGCTAATCTGTAGGAAGAATCCAAAGATGCAGAAGTTTCTTCTCGGATGGATAAACAGGGTAGTAGCTTTGTATGAGGAGGTGAAGAAGTATGATAGAGATACTACCACCAAGTCTACTAACAGTTGACAGGGAGAATGAGGTAATCATGCTAATACAAGCTTTGCCAATACCACAGCAAAACAAGAAAGAACTCTTGATAGAGTGGTGCAAGTATGTAGGAGCAGCATTGACGAAAGAGATGGTAGATAGGATCTTAACTCCATTACTTCCTGGATCACCAAGGTGATAGTATGGCACAAAGATATGTCCACATGTTGCCACAAGAGAGAGAAATCTGGGACAGATGGATGAAGAAGTACGGAAACATGTTTTTCAGTTACGAGTACGATGTAAGGGTTGGAGAAGGGATAGAAGTAAGGCCAGAATGGGGAGACGAAATAGCAAGGATGGCAAAACTACTGACAATGAAGCGAATAGATGTAGTAGCGAGAAGACCCGGAGAGACATGGATAATAGAGGTCAAGCCACATGTAGGGACTGGAGCATATGGACAGATCAAGATATACGAAAAGCTATTGAGGCAAAAGCTTGGTGAAAGTGAGGTAATAAGGCTTGCATTTGTATGCGAGACGATAGATCCAGACGTGAAGAAGATACTTGACAGTGAAGGGATAGTAG
>Ga0072500_137804_pt1 | contig 12490 bp, 9 predicted proteins | sample GBScelen77Swater_FD_63803 | JGI IMG/M metagenome (GOLD analysis project Ga0072500, IMG submission 63803) | Hot spring microbial communities from Great Boiling Spring, Nevada - cellulolytic enrichment S 77C v2 (version 2) | ecosystem: Environmental > Aquatic > Thermal springs > Hot (42-90C) ...
GTAAACAACTGGACAGCGTAGAGGACGATGTTGGCACGCCACTCGGAATGACCAAGCCAAACCGCCAGCCTGTGACTTGTGTGGTTTCGGTCTCCTTGCATCACAGGCAACCCGTGCCGCCACCTCCACAAGACCACAAAAGTCGTGTCCGTGATGAAAACGCTCGCCAAAAGCAAAGGAGCGAAAAGTCGTCCGAACCAATGAGCAAATTCGCCCCATGTTGAAATTGTCCCGATGACTGCCAACAAGTAGCCAAGCATCAAACTGCCAGTATCGCCCATGAAGATGAGGGCTGGAGGTCTGTTGTAAAGCCAAAATCCAAAAGTTGCCCCTGCAACCATAAGGCTCAGTGAAGTAACCGTTTCGTTCCTCGTCAAAATGCCCAAAAGCGCATAGCCAATCATTGTCAAGGTCATCAACCCACTTGCGACGCCGTCCATATTGTCCATCATGTTGACCGAGTTCATGAGCCCGACAACCCCGAAGATGGTGATTGGGATGGCAAGTAAAGCAGGAAGCCCTTGAACCCAACCGAGAAGGGAAACGGTGAGGACGCCCAAGATGGTTTGAAATGCGAGACGGACGATTGGTCGCGGGCTTCGCCAGTCGTCATACAATCCCAGCAACAACGCACAAGCAGCGAACAAGAGCGAAATAAACAGCAGTGGAGGCGAAAGTGAAACGACGCTATAAACAAGTGCTGAAACGATAATGCCAGCAAACATGGTCAACCCGCCACCGAGGGCTATGCTGGCAGAATGAGGGTTGTAGTTCCTCTTCCATTTTCTGGGATCAGGGCGATGCTCCCAACCGATACTCAAAGCCATTAAACGAAATAACGGCGTCAAAACAACAGTGACGGCAAAAGCAGTGATCGCCGTCAAAATCAACCCGCCCACGGTCATCACCTACTGCAACGAAATCAAAACCTCTTCGAGACGAAGGGCTAATTTGCGGATGTCATGATATTTTGCTACATATTCTCGCCCCCGCCTTCCCATCTCCGCCCGCTCCTTCGGAGACATTCGATAGAGTGTGATAACTGCTTCTACCAAGGCCTTTGGGTCCCGTGGTGGAACGACAAGACCGCAACGGGTCACTTCAACGGGACTAGACAAGGTCCTCACAGAAGAGATTATCGGCTTTCCAGCTGCCATGTAGTCAAAGAGCTTGTTAGGGCTAATCCCATACCTAAATACCTCAACTTTTTCAAGATTAAGCAAAAAAACATCGGCTTCTTGAAGAACTTTTGTGACCTCGCTCTTAGGCACTGGCTCTCGGAATTCAACATTATGAAGCCCTAAATCCTTAGCCAATGCCATGAGTTTAGGTTTCTCTGGACCATCTCCGACGAGGATAAAACGAATCCCGCTATAGCCCCGATCTTGGATAACTTTGGCTGTTTGAATCAACATGTCAAGAGCGTTTGCTTGCCCATGAGCACCGAGATACATCACCTTGAAAACCTTCTCAGACTTAGGCGAGGCAGCAGCTACAAAGTCCTCAAATCTGGAGAGGTCAACTCCGTTTGGAATCCAAACTATCTTTTCTTGTGGAAATCCGCAAGCAGTTATGTATTCGTGAGCAAAAGGTAGAAGAGTAATAATCCGTTCCGCTCGGCGGTAGAGGAACCTTTCTAGGAACTGTAGAGTTTTAGTGATCGGATGGTGGACACTAAGTCCTCCCATATCAATTATCGTTTGAGGCCAGAGGTCTCGAACTTCCATAACGAACTTAATTCGGTAATGCTTGGCTATCCAATAGGCTGCAAGGGGAGTCAGTAAGGGGGGAGAGGAACCGATAATCACATCCGGTTTCCCTATCTCAGGGACGAGATCGGGGATTTTCCTCCCTAACCACCAAGCCCTGAACATGAAGACTGTCATGTTCCACATACGCCACTTGTCATTGCGCTGATATGGAGGAGTTCGGAGCCAAATGAAGTTAACCCCATTAACATTTTCGATCTTCCAGTATTCCCCCGGTTTCAAGCGGGTTTCCCGTCGGAGATGATGATGGAAACTTGTGGCAAAGATGACTACCTGATGACCCCGCCGCACAAGTTCCCGGCCCAGGTCATAATGCCGGGTTCCTCCGGGAAGATCCGGTGGGTGGGCGTATTGGTTGAAGATCCAGATGTTCATCGCCGCAGCAACTCCTCATAGAGGTTAAGTAATTTTTCCTTTTCCTGTCCCCAATTATACTTTTCTACGACTGCCCGGCGGCCGTTCTCGCCCATTTGGCGCGCCTCTTCCGGATGAGTAAGCAAGTATTCAATTGCCTGAGCAATCGCCTTCGGGTCGAGCGGATCAACAGTGATCCCGCATCGATTTCCCTCTACGATCTCCTTCCACAGCGGAAAGTTGGAAGCCACCACCGGCAGGCCCGCAGCCATGTATTCAAAAAACTTGACGGGCCAGGCTACCGTAAACCGTGGCTCAGGGTGCAAACACACCAGGCCGATATCGGCCTTCGCCAAATGGGCATAGACATCCTCTGGCTGCATCCAGCCCAGAAAGCGTACTCGCCGGTAGCCCGGCAACAACATAAGTTCCTGCTCTAGTTCTGGCGGTTCAAATTTTCCAATTAGGTCAAGCCGGACATTCCAGGTGGGGTTCAAGTATTCCAGTGCTCGGACTATCTCTATTGCCCCACGAAGTTTACTGATCCCACCAACATAAACCAAGACCTTTTCTTCCCCCTCCTTGCGTCTTGTTGAAGGATTGGGCAACATTTCCAAGTTCGGGTAGTTGTGGACCACGACGGGCTTAAACCGCGCAAACTTTTCTGCAATCCCTTCCGTGGCGACGACCACTGCGTCTACTGCCCGGGCTAAGAGATTTTCGACGGCATTGAAGACCCCAGACACCGGGCACCTCAAGGGGGCAGGAATCCAATACTTTGTGAGAATCTGCTGGGGAACATCCTCGTGGACATCGTAAATGACCTTTGCTCCCGTGAAAAGTTTAAGCAACACCCCAATGGGCAGAAGTTCGGGGTCGTGGAAATGGTAGACATCGGCTCGTTGGTACAAGGCTAGGCGGAAGGCCCGCCAGGTGAGGCCGAAGATACGGACGAAGCGATTCCTCGGTCTGGGCAAAGCGATAATCTTTACCCCATCCACCAATTCATTTCTCTCGTGCTGGGCAATAAGGACCACTTCATAGCCGGCTCGTACCAAAGTCTTCGCCTCCTTACGGAATATACGAGTGTCGAAGGGAGGATGAACCGTGGTGATAATGCAAACCTTAGCGCTCATACTCATTCAGCACCTCGCGGTATACTGCTATAGTCTTTTCTGCATTCTTTTCCCAGGTATAGTTTGCCAAGACTACTCCACGAGCTCGTTCCCCCATAGCCTTAGCCTTATCTGGAAAGCTCAGAAGGAAATCCAAGGCTTCAACTAAGCTGACTACGCTCTTAGGCTCCACTAGTAGGCCGGTGATGCCGTGTTCGACGAAGTCTTCCACTCCCTCACCCTTGCAACCAACCACTGGTTTGCCGCATGCCATTGCTTCCAGATAGACGATACCAAAGCCTTCGCTCCAACTAGGAAGGCTAAACACGTCACATGAGGCAATATACTGGAGCGCCTGCTGATGTGGAACCCTACCCACAAACTGCACATGCTCTTCCAGATGAAGTTGCCTTGTTAGTTTCTTAAGGGCTAAAAATTCAGGGCCATCACCAACCACCAAGTATCTGAGTGTAGGATACTTATGGCGTAATCGGTGGATGGCTTGAAGGTTAAGATCTACACCTTTTGTTTTCACAAGGTTCGAAACACTTACGATCAAAGGGCCTTTTTCGCGTTTTAAACAAGATGTGACCATTGCCTGGTTAATCTTTTCTGGATCGATACCATTCGGCACTATAACTACCTTCTCCTTTTCCGAGGGAAAGAAATATTCCATCAGCCGCTTAAGCTTTTGACCGACCACAATTACTCGGTTAGCGCCAGCCAACGCATAGGAAAGCGCCTCCCTGCATTGGGAACCACGATAAACTGTATGCTGAAGATCTTGCCCATGGATAGTTACTACTAGTGGAAGCCCAAGATCCCTACAGATTAGGGCACCAGCATAGCCATCGGGCAACGCGACATGGGCGTGGATGAGGTCAAAAGGAAACTCATGGTATATCTTTTCCACCACCTTTCGAATCCCGCGATACATCCGCTGTCCCGAGGTGGCAAAGAACCAGGCACGTGGAAATACCACATACCGAGGGTAGAAAACTTCCACTCCATCCCACACGCAACTTTGCGGTATCCTGCTATAGGCTTGCCACTTGTCGGTCATTTGATTCACAGGAAAAGGAGCCCACGGCACCGGCGAAACTACGCGTATCTCTACACCCTTTGAGATTAGTGCTTTCACCTGCTCGTGGACAAAAATTCCTGAGACCTCGTTGGCAGTCGAAGGATACATGTGAGAGATCACAAGAACCTTCATGGCTGCAAGGCTCTCCTACTCCATCTCGGTTGCCATTGTGAGTAAGCCAACCCCAAGAACAAGAGCACAATCGGCATAAGCTGCAGGGAGTGATAAACAGCCGCGAGCGCCATATAGCATGCGTATCCCACAAAGGTGCCCTGTAGAGCAACAGATAGTGCGACAACCGAAGGGTCAGAATGTGTTTTCCTAATACGCGAAAGGCCAAAGAATAAGTTCCCAAAGAGACATAGAAAGATTACCAAGCCAACCACTCCATACCTCCTCAACAGCAACAGCCACTCGTTGTCCACAATGGTTCCCATGATAGCCTTCCCCGGTCCCCAGCCCAACCAGGGGGATTCTAACCAAATCGCGAAAGTCTCCTGCCATATCGCCACCCGTGCCTGCCAGCTTGTTGCTTCGGTGAGCGTCACCAACTGACCATAGCGGTAAAATGCCTTTTCAGGCATAATCTGCAACATTAAAGCCCCAAGAAAACAACCCAGCAAGACAACGGTCAATAGACGTCTCAACTTGTACTTCAAACCTTCTAGTACTTTAAACCTTCTTGCCTGAAAGAATAAGAATAGAATTGTCGCCCATGCAAGGAATAAAGAGACCAACGCAGACCGCGACAGGGTAAGAACCAGCGCCAATCCAAAGACTGGAAGCGTGCCCCAACACAGAAACTGCAACTTCCTTTCCTGGAAGAATAATATACCGGATAACGCAATAGAGAGAGCCAGTACCATTAATGCGCCGAATTCGTTAGGATTTGGCATGGTACCTGTGATCCTGCCATGGACCAGCAGACCCCGCATCTGAGTCGGTGCATAGTAAGGAGAAACCCTTTCGTTGATGCCCAGAAAGTCAATATATTGAAGGAAACCCACACAAGAAGAGACCACAAAGATGAGCAAGGCAAGCTTATAGTAATACCTCAGGTCCACGAGGCTGATTTTTTGGTTCATAACCAGAGCAAAGAGCAGAAAGTACAAAAACACTTTGACCAATTCCCAGAAGTCTCGTCCAATGAGTAGTTGCCCCTTGAACCACGCTGCATACGCCATCGAAAGCACGATGGAGAAACCAAATAGACCAAACCATTTGTACACAGGACAGCGACGAAGCCGAATTGGAAACCCCGTGGCGAGGTGACCCAAGAATAATAAACCCCATGCCACGATGGCAATGACAAACTCAAGGCGAACGTCAGGAGTCTCACCAGGTAAACGGATATAAGGGAAGAGAATCGCCACCACGAGAAGCACGGGCACAGCCCGCTTGAGTGAAAGAACCCCGTCCCACCCGAAGAACAGGATGACGCCCAGAAGAGTTACGATTACAAGTACCATCAGCAGCAGACCGAGTATCGGTTGCCGCACGACCAGCAAACCGAGAGCAAGCCAAAAGATACCAAGCAGAAGGATGCGCCAAAGTTGCTGCAGCAAAGCAGGCTGATAAATCCTCATAGATTCCTCCGCCTCTCTACAAGCGCACTGACTTCGCGAACTTCAGCCTCCATCCGCTCTTGCCAGCTCCAGAAGTGCTCTTCTGCAAACTTACGGGCGTTTGCACCTAAACGGTTCCTGAGATCTTCATTCGCTAGTAACTCCTTGATAACCTTAGGTAGTTTGGGTAAATCCTTATATTCAAGTAAAATTCCGTTTTCTCCATTTCTGATAAATCGTCCGGTATCGCCGTTGTTGAGGGTTACGATACACTTCCCAGCCATCATCGCTTCAAGAAGAGGATTGCCAACATTGGAATAATCATAAAACGAAAGAAAAATGTCAGCCGCTGCAAGGTATTTGGGGATTTCCTTGTGGGGCACAGCGCCTTCAAAGCGAACATGATCCTGAACTCCCAGGTCCTTAGCAAGACGTTCCAACTTCTTGCGTTCGGGACCGTCGCCAACGACAAGTAAAATTGTATTAGGGAATGAGCGCACTATTTCCGGCAAAGCCTGAATTGCACGTTCAACGCGTTTCCATCCAACCAAACGGCTTACAGTCAAAAGAACCCTCTGTGCATCTATCTGAAGGTAGTTCCGTGCTTCGGTTTTTTCTGGTAGTGACCTAAACAACTCCCAATCAACTCCGTTCATCCAAAATCGAACCCGTTCCATATTCACACCTAAACTTTTCAGAACTTGATCTCCTTGTGTCCCGTCGTTGGTCATAATCACCAAGTCCACTGGCATCTGCAGCCCCAAAACATGCTCCCAGGCCCTAAGTTTCCATAATCGCTGCTTCATCCAGTATCCAAGGATTGTTCCCTGAAACCGGGCTACAACAGGAACACCCCAAAGTTTTGAGAGCAGTTTGGCTACAGGCACTCCGTAGATTTCGTATCCATATACCACGTCAATCTTTTCCTTAAAGTGCAGTTTCTGAGCCTCGATAAAAGACGTGATTTGGAAATAAATCCACCAAAGAATCCTCGCGAAGAAACCAATTTTCCTAATCTGAATCAATCGCTTCAGCAAAGGGGCATCAAAGCAGATGACATGGATGTTTTTGTGAAGATTATCTGAAACGCCCTGAGGACGATTCCCAGTAATGAAATAAACCTTCCAGCCCCGTTCGGCATATCCAATGAGAGTCTTGTAAAGAGCGGGGCCACCCTTCCCTTCACCCATAGACCAAAAATCAAGAGCAGATATGAAGAGAACAGACTTTGACTTGTTTTGTTCACTCATAACACCACTCTCACTTTGGTCAAAGCCCACTGAAAGAAGGCCTTTCCGGTTTTCAGGTATACCATCCAGTCGCCCCGTTGGGGAAGTACTACGCTGGTCCACCGGTTGCCAGAAAGCCGGCAGTAGAAGAAGAGGACACCAAGAAATAAAACCGTATATGAAACCGTTGAAGCCCAAGCTGCACCGACAATCCCATAGCGCGGAATCCAAAAGAGATTCAAAATCACATTGGTAACCACAGCAGCCAAGCCAGTATAAATATTCAACCCTGGAAATCCCCGTCCAGCGATGTCGTTACTCAACACCCGGCCAGCGCTGAGGGCCACGATTCCCACTAGCAACGCCTGAAGCGCGCTGACTGTTGGCAAGAAGGCCTCGGAATAAAGCAAAAGCACGATCCAGCGGCTGAAGAGGGCTAGGAGAAGAGCCCCCAGCGCGGTGGTCCACAGCACCGTGCGGGCCACCAACGGCGTGAACTCCTTTCGCCTCTGCTCGTCGGTCTCCGCCGCCACCCGTGGGAAGAGAACCGTGCTGGCCGCCTGGGAGATCATCCAAAGCTTCTCCACCAGCCCCACTCCTACGGCATACAGCCCTACCGCTGCGGGCCCCAGGAAACCGTTGACGAGGAACATGTCCACACGGTAGTTGAGGAACCCCAGGATGTTTGCGAGATGCGCCTGGATGCCGTATGTAGTCGCCCGCTTCATATAAGAAATGTTGGGCTTAAAGTTAACGCCTCCGGCAACCCGCCGGGCAAGGTGAAAAACCAGGGCATCCACAACCAGCCAAGTAAACAACCCGGCGAGTATGGCTCCATTCACCCCGGCCTTCAGCCCCAGCAGGGCAAGAGCGACGAACCCGAGAAAGAGAACGGACTGGACGATCTGGACATAGTTGAATTCTTTGATGCGCTGGGCCCCCAGGAGCACATACCTGACATACGAGAAGAAGACCTGCACGGGCACAAGCACCAAAGCCAAGAGGAGGTAACCAGGGGCAACACCTGGAAACACGTTTTCCCGGAAGAATAGGACTACAATCAACCCTGCAACGATACCAATGCCACCGATACCCACGCTAAGTAAGACATTATTCCCCAAAATCTCCTGGCGCCGAAACTCACCCTGGGCTACATAGTAGACTGTAGCTGGCCCAATTCCTAGATTGCCAAAAGTTACGATTAGTGAAGGTAAAAGGATGGCTAAAGCGTAAATTCCTCTTCCTTCCGGTCCCAGAACTCGCGCCAAAATAACGGAGGTCCCAATGCCCAAAAGAAGGTTTAAGATGCCACTAATAAATGTAACCGTTGTTCCTCGAACGAATTGACCGTTGCCCATCAGTTTTGCCTCAAAACAGACCTATAAAGCTGGTCTAGTTTTCTACCTACTGCTTGGTAACTAAAACGCTCTTGAGCATACCGGACAAGTACTTCTGAGGAGAACTCTCCGTAGTGATCCAGCATGTAATCAAGCGTTCTAGCGAGGGCTTCAGAGTCGCCCGGCGGAACCAATCGCCCCACTTCATCGGTAACAATCTCGCCCGGCCCCCCGATTTGTGAGGCAATTACAGGCTTTCCGCAAGCGAGAGCCTCGATCAACACCGCTCCAAAAGTCTCGAAAAGGCTGGGCAGGACAAAAATGTCACACTGTTTCATAAACTCCGCAACCTCTTGCTTAGTTTTCAGGCCATGGAAATGAACTATACCCTGCAAACCAAGCTTTCGCGTCAGCTCTTCATACTCAGCCCGATTTGGTCCATCACCCACGATGTCAAGCACAAAGTCGTCGCGCTTCTTCCTAAGCTGGGCCAGAGCTTCAAGAAGGTGCGGAATGCCTTTCACCGGTGTTAGCAAGGCCACGGTTAACAAGCGTTTCTTGTCATTTCTCTTTGTCCAGCATTCCGATGGCGGAGAAAAAAGCGAGGTATCCACCACATTTGGGACCACCTGAAAGCGAGCTCGAATTCCCAACGCTTCTATGTGTTTTTTCAGGTCTTCGCTCACAGGGCAGACGACGGCCGCCCGCTCAAAAGCGAACTTAGCCTTGACCCGTTCAAACCCTCGAATAAGGCCTCGCGGAAAAGCGGAGGATTGTTCGGTAATTACCACGGGGATTCTATACCGCATCCCCAGCAGCACTGCTGGCACCCCTGCCGAGTATATGTGCGCGTGGATAACATCGGGTCTAAACCCTTCCTTGAGGAGCTTAGCAAAAGCCCGAAACATGGCCCACAAGTAGATAAAATATGTAGTTTTGGGGATGGGAGATTTCCTGTAGCGCAGGCGTAGCACACGAATGCCATCTTCAATATTGTCCTCTATTTGATAAAGGCTGCGGATTTCTCTCTCAGCCCCTTCGCTGTAGAGGACCACGACATTGTTGTATAGAGCAGTCGCCTTTACATGTTCCCGCACGAAAATGCCAGCCACAGGGTTCTTCTTGGAAGGATACCATCCAGCGATGTGTAGGATTTTAAGCCTCTTACCGCTGCTCCCTTTAAGATCGGACTCGTTCATGTTGCTACCCCCAATCAGAGTCCACGCCCCAGAGCGCTAACGATTTTCTTCGCTGCCTGACCATCACCATAGGGCCAAACCGATTCTCTCCCTGAACGAGCCTCAAAGGCCACCTTAACAATCCTCTTGGGATCATACCCTACCAAAGTATTCCAGCCCGCTTCCACTGTTTCCACCCATTCTGTCTCCTCCCGCAGGGTCACACACGGGACTCGAAAAAAGAAGGCCTCCTTCTGCACCCCACCGGAATCGGTGAGGATCACTCGGGCGTTCTTCTCTAAAACCAACATGTCCAAGTAGGAAACGGGGTCAAGCACTTGCACCTTTTTCGGATGAATACCTAGTGCATTTAACTGCTTCTGTGTGCGGGGATGAAGGGGAAGAACCACGGGAAGCCCTTCCTTCGCAACGCGCTCTAAGCCCTCAAAAATGGCCCAAAGCCTTTCCAGCTGATCCGTATTTTCCGCCCGATGAACCGTGGCAAGAGCATAGGATTTTGGCTTTAATCCCAGTTGTTCCATAATTTGCGATTTTTTCTCAGCAAGATCTAAATACAAAAGCACTGCGTCATACATCACATCGCCTACAAGATGCACTCCCTTTTCAATTCCCTCCCGACGCAGGTTTTCAACAGCAGTTTGCGTCGGGCAAAATAGGAGATCGGAAATGTGATCCGTGAGAACACGATTGATTTCTTCGGGTATCTTACGATTAAAACTGCGAAGTCCAGCCTCTACATGAGCGACAGGGATGTGGAGTTTGGCAGCAGCGAGCGCTCCTGCCAAAGTGGTGTTAGTGTCACCATAAACCATCACAAGGTCAGGCTTTTCTTTGAGAAGCACCTCTTCAATTCGTTTGAGCATCTCACCTGTTTGGTAGCCATGGGTGCCAGAGCCCACGCCGAGGTGGTAATCTGGTGCCTTTAAACCAAGTTCGTCAAAAAAGACCTGCGACATTTCGTAGTCATAATGCTGACCTGTGTGGACAAGGACTTCTTGAATCGGGCACTCTGGATGATTTTGGTTGTGCTTTTCAATGGCTCGAAGAATTGGCGCTAATTTGATGAATTGAGGTCTCGCACCAACGATATTAATGATTTTCAGTGGCATCGGCATGGTTTTCCCAACCACCTTCTATGCAGCGAACCTTATCCGACTCTCTCCGGTATCGCCTCCCACAATTGCTGCAAGTTGCTTCTTGATCGTTAAATGAGAGACGGTTTCCACACTGGCAGACCCAGCCGATGATCCTTGCTGGAACTCCAGCCACAAGTGCATAAGGTGGCACATCCTTGGTCACCACTGCACCGGCAGCGACAAAAGCCCATTCTCCAATGGTGACTCCACAGACTATTGTGGCATTAGCGCCAATCGTCGCCCCACGCTTCACGAGAGTGGGTAGATATTCATCGCGACTCCGAGGAAAAGCGGATCGAGGTGTCTTCACATTGGTGAAGACACAGCTTGGTCCACAAAAGACATAATCCTCTAACTCCACGCCTTCATAAACTGAGACATTGTTTTGTATCTTTACTCCATTTCCAATACGGACATTTCGACCAATAAACACATTTTGACCTAAAACGCAATTTTTGCCTATTTTCGCGCCACTCATCACATGGGTATAATGCCATACTTTTGTTCCCTCCCCAATCTCCACTCCGGGGTCTATGGTCGCTGTTGGGTGAATAAAGACTTTCTCGCCTTCACTCCCGAGTAATGAAATTGCTTGCCCTTTTCGTTCCAGTGATTGATAGGCTGCCTCTAAGACGCGCAACACTCGCAAAGCGCTCTCGCCGTCTGTCAAAGGCTTTTTACGGGTAGCGACGCATTCTATGAAATGTTCGCATTCAACCCTTAAAGGTTCTTTCTCTTCAATTTCTACATGTTTTGCCTCAGCACTGTGAGCAACAGGTATTTGTCCCTTTACCCACTCAATCTGATGTGGATATAAGACCAGTTTCTCAGACCAAGGTTTCGTGTCATCAAATACAGCCATTTGCTTATCTCCGACTATAACAAACCGATGTTCTTTAAATGGGTGCAACCAACTAACGAAGATATGAGCCTGAATATGGTTGGGGAAGCGCAAAATCGTTAGTGTGACATCTGAAATTTCATGATTCAAAAATGCTTCTCCATAACAAGAGACCTCTTCTGGCAAAGTTCCTAATAATCTCAGAAGCAAAGCAACATCATGAGGAGCGAAACTCCAAAGGACATTTTCTTCTGTCCTTATTCGTCCTAAATTGAGACGGTGTGAGTAAATGTATTGTATTCTCCCTAATTTACCTTCGTCAACAAGTTGCTTAAGTTTCTGGACAGCAGGGTGATATTCCAAGACATGCCCAACCATTAAGATACGGTCCAATTCTTTTGCTTTTAGAACCAACTTTTCTCCATCCTCAACTGTCAGTGCCATAGGCTTCTCAACAAAGACATCTTTACCTGCCTCTAACGCCTGAAGGGCTAACGAGGCGTGGGTTGATGCTGGTGTGGCTATGACGACTGCGTTAATGTCTGACCTCTCCAAGACAGGGCGGATATCAGTGAATCCTTCTGCAGGGTATTTCGAGCACGCTTCTTGAAGCCGCTGTTTATTTGGCTCAACAATTGCCTTTAATACGCCCAAAGCGTGGAAATTTCGGATGAGGTTAATCCCCCACGATCCTGCCCCTAAGACAGCTACTCCAATCATTATACATACCCCCAATGATTGTGTCAACTAAATCGCAAATTTAAAACAAATGCGCTGCACTTTGGTCTGGGGAAAAGTTTTTTGTCAACCCCGAAGAACCCAGACCAACCTCTCAACAATTTCACTTTTCTCGGCTTAAAT
>Ga0072500_141263_pt1 | contig 12489 bp, 8 predicted proteins | sample GBScelen77Swater_FD_63803 | JGI IMG/M metagenome (GOLD analysis project Ga0072500, IMG submission 63803) | Hot spring microbial communities from Great Boiling Spring, Nevada - cellulolytic enrichment S 77C v2 (version 2) | ecosystem: Environmental > Aquatic > Thermal springs > Hot (42-90C) ...
AGCATCTCGCATATATCGGTGCTTCTTTTACACTGCCATACTACAGCATTATATATGGGTCTGCCAGTTTTCCTGTCCCATACCAGCGCTGTCTCTCTCTGGTTTGTTATAGAGAGTGAAATAATGTCTTCTGGACTTATTCCGCTTTCTCTAATTACCCCCCTTATAGCTCTTAATGTATTTTCATATATCTCTTCTGGATCGTGCTCTACCCATCCAGGTCTTGGATAGTATTGCTTATGGGGTACATTATACCTGTGTATCAATCTACCTCTATCGTCAAATATTATAGCCTTTGTTGCCGAGGTGCTTTGATCTACCGTCAGTATATATCTGATGTCCACAGGCTTATCCTCCTATCGCCTTCATTCTTACTGCCATATATGGTCTGCTAGGTAGGTCTATTCTGAATGTCCCTTCATATACACCGGGGACTTCTTCTATTGTCATATTCCAGGTGTCTATAATCTCCACCTTAAACCTTATGCCAGGAGGCATTCTGAAGATTCTGTAAGCCGGCTGATTAAATCCAAAATAGAAGATGTAATATCTATTCTCTATACCTCCACAGGGAATATCACTCTCCATCCTTATAGGATTAATTCCATACGGAGGACCTTCCTCCATTATTTTTCTCAGGAAAGCTATCCTCTCCGGACTTTTACCATAGAGCCTTCCTCCCTTTGACCACCATAGTATATCTTCTGGATGTACATAAGTTTCACCATGTCCTACATATCCACCACGAACATACCCTTCCCAGAATCTGCGAACCATCTCTTCACCGGTTATACTTCCCCATCCTCTATGGATATTCCCTTCATATGCACATTCATCTATAACTACCGGCTTCTTGTATGTTTCCCTCCAGAGATCTGTATTCTCTGCAGTCTTATACCAGTCAACCCTCTGGATACTGCAGTGAGTTACCCATGGTTTTGTAAAATCATATATAATCCTGCAGTTATGGATCGATCTTAAATGCTGATATGGGTCGTTTTCCACTATAATCCTGGCAAATCTTTCCCAATCTAGGAGGGTTTTTGTTTTCATAATGTCATACTCATTTGCCAACGACCACCAGACATTCCTGAATGCAGATAGACGTGCTATCACATATCTTAGATATCTATCATCCGCTTCTTGCCCCATATTCGAAAAACCCCATCTGTCATACGGATGGAAAAGTATAAGGTCCGCTTCTATTCCAAGTTCCTGTAGGTCCTTTACCCTCTCCTCCAGATGTCTGAAGAATTCAACATTGAATCTGGTAAAATCCCAGCCCTTTTCTGGGGAGCCTTCAAACGGATAATATACCGGTTCATTTCTATTGAACTCATAGTGTTTCGGGAATATACACATCCTGAGTTTATTGAAAGGAGAATTTTTCAATGTCTCTAGTGTCAGTCTCTCCAGTTCTTCCCCCTGATGTATCCATGCGTAGCAGGTAGTTCCTACCGGATAATACGGAGTTCCATCTTCGTATGCAAAGTGATAGGTATTTACCACCCTTACTGGTCCATGATTATTAGAGGATGGAGGGATACATATAAACTTGCCCTCTATACCATCCAACTGAGGGCAATTACTCGAGGTGATAAAACTCCACTCTCCCTCAGAGTCAGGCATAAATCTTATCTTATATACGCCATTACCATCATAGAATCCTTCTACAGATACCTCTTTATTCTTGAATCGAAATCTTGCACCTAAACTTACCTCCAGGAAAGGGTTCCCTTCAGATGGGCCACTTAATGATACCTCAAAGATTCCCCATCTTTCAACGCTTTTCATCTCTTCTCTTGGCATAAATTTCTTCCCTCCTATACAATTATTTTACTCTTATTAATCTGTAATTTTACCATAAAGTGCTTTAAGTCCCTATAAACTTTCGCGCTGAAGAGTCTTTAAATATTTGAAACTATGGGTTTATGATTGTAAAATACTAGAAAAGGAGATAGATATGGAAAAGGAAGAAATAAAGTACTTAGAGAGTAAGGCAAGAGAGATAAGAAGAACTGTAGTGGAGATGATTTATAATGCAAAATCAGGGCATATTGGGGGGGCTCTCTCATCGGTAGATATACTTGTTACTCTTTTTTATAAGGTGCTCAGGATAGATCCCAAAAAGCCTGATTCGCCTGATAGAGATAGATTCATCTTAAGTAAGGGGCATAGTGTTGAAGGATATTATGCTATTCTAGCAGACTTGGGATTTATAAATAGAGAGGAGCTCAAGACTTACTGTAGATTTAATTCCCGTCTGACAGGGCATCCTACGGTCAAGGTACCTGGGGTAGAGGCAAATACAGGTTCTCTTGGTCATGGGTTATCTATTGGTGTTGGTATGGCTCTTGCAGGAAAGATGGATAAGAGGGATTACAGGGTATATGTTCTTATGGGAGATGGAGAACAGGCAGAGGGTTCTGTATGGGAGGCAGGTATGTCTGCTTCTCACTATAAACTTGATAACCTGATTGGCATCGTTGATAGGAATAGACTTCAGATTGGGGGTTCCACTGAAAGTGTGATGAGTCTAGAAAGCCTGTCAGCAAAGTGGTCGGCTTTTGGTTGGGAAGTAAAAGAGGTAGACGGACATAATATCAGAGAACTCATAGATATATTGGGGAATACTCCTGTAACTTTAAATAAACCTACTCTGATTATAGCACACACAATAAAAGGTAAAGGTGTATCTTTTATTGAAAATCGGGCAGAATGGCATCACAGGGTCCCTACAGATGAAGAGTTTATGAAAATGATGGAAGAACTTACTCAGGAGGGATAGATGGAACAGAAGGTACTTTTACCGTGTAGAAGAGTCTTCAGTGATGCTTTATTTGAATTGGCTAAAGAAGATAAAGATATCGTTGTGCTGACATCTGATTCCAGAGGTTCTGCCAGTGTAGAGAATTTTGCCAAATATCTACCGGAACAGTTTATAGAGGTAGGGATAGCCGAACAGAATCTTGTAAGTATTGCCAGTGGACTTGCTGGCTGTGGTAAGAAACCCTTTGTCTTTTCTCCTGCCTGTTTTCTGTCCACCAGAAGTCTAGAGCAGATCAAGATAGATGTTGCTTATACTAATAGAAACGTAAAATTGATAGGTGTTAGCGGAGGGGTCAGTTATGGGCCATTAGGTTCTACCCATCATGCGCTTGAGGATATAGCTTTTATGAGAGCTATACCTAATATGACTGTTATCCTCCCATCTGATACCAATCAGACAAGAGTTCTGGTTGAAAAACTTGTCTCTTATACTGGTCCTGTCTACGTGAGAATGGGTAGAAATCCTGTAGAGGATGTATATCAAAGTGAGGTCCCGTTTGAAATAGGGAAGGGAAATATTCTATTAGATGGAGATGATGTAACTATAATTGCTACTGGAGAGGTGGTGAAGACAGCTTATGACGCAGGTATACTCTTAAAGGAGAAAGGTATCTATGCAAGGGTTATAGATATGCATACAGTAAAACCTATAGATGAAGAGATTATTGTAGAATCGGCTAAAAAGACCAGGTTCATTATTACTGTTGAGGAGCACAACATAAAAGGAGGGTTTGGTTCTGCAGTAGCTGAAGTTATAGCCCAGAAATCTCCTATAAAAATGGTTATCTTAGGGATTCCTGACCAGTTTGTTATAACTGGAACTCAGAAGGAGATCTTGAGCTATTATGGAATCACCCCAGAGGGCATATGCGATATTGCTTTAAAGGAGTTAAAAGGATAGGTGATGAAATTGAAATATAAATCTGATTGGGAAGAAACAAAGAGACGCTTTATAGCGTGGTGGAACCATTCAAAGATAGATAGGCCTATGATGAGGGTCATAGCAAGATTGGAAGAGCCGATAGAGCCATTAGAACCGGTAGAGCCTCCTAAAACACCAGAAAAGTTTCACTTGGACGTGGAGAGAAAGGTGAAAGAACTTCGAAACTTTTGCAAGACACATATCTTTCTTGCAGAATCTTTTCCCTCGTTAAGTATGAACATAGGACCAGGATCAATGGCTACCTATCTCGGCTCCGAACCAGTCTTTTCGTGGGATACTGTATGGTATACACCCTGTATTAATACTAGCTGGGAGGAGTGGGGTCCATTAAAGTATGATGAAAATAATTACTGGTGGAGATTGCATCTAAGTTTAATCTGCAGGGCAAAAGAGTTGGCAGGAGATGACTTCTTGGTAAATATACCTGACATTATAGAGAGTTTGGATATCCTTTCTGCTTTAAGGGGCGCACAGAACTTTATCTACGATTTAATAGATATGCCGGAAGTGATAAAAAGTTATATAAGGGAGATAGATGAACTTTACTTTAAATACTACGATGCAATGTATGAGATCGTAAAAGATAAAGATGGAGGGAGTAGTTATACAGTTTTTGCTATATGGGGACCTGGTAAGACTGCAAAGGTTCAATGTGATTTTTCAGCGGTTATGTCACCAAGACAATTCCAGGAATTCTTTATTCCATCTCTCAATTATCTATGTGGTAAACTGGATTATACTCTTTACCATTTAGATGGACCAGATGCTATAAAGCATCTCCCAGCTATATTAAGTGTAAAAGACTTAGACGCTATTCAGTGGACCCCTGGAGCTGGTAAGCCAGATGGAGGCAGTGAGGATTGGTATCCTATATACGATATGGTAAAGAAATCGGGAAAGTCTCTGTGGATAAGTATAGATGAAGGAGACTTTGGCGATTGGGTGAGAAAGGCAGACAAGATAGTAAAGCGGTATGGAGCTGACGGACTGTACCTTCTATTTCCAGTTATGGACCTAGAACCAGCCAGAGAGCTTATTAAGAAGGCAGAAATGGACTGGAGATAGAGGAACGTCGGAAGGTTGAATATAGCTATATATTAGTGCTATAATTACTAAGGGGGAATAAAAACAACAGGAGGTGATGTTTAGGGAAAAGAATTAGAGTTAATTTTATAGATTAATTTATTGATAGTCCAGTCAAGTTAACCCGAATGGGTAGAGTTAAAGAGTTTTAGATAAGTAAGAAATAGGTCTCTAAAAGACTAATGAGAGGAGGGAAAGTTTATGAAGAAGATTCTGGTTCTTTTAGTATCGGTGTTTTTGATCTCCAGTTTGTTAGTGGGTGCTATTCCTGTCTTTTCAGCAGAGAAGATGCCATCAGCTAAGTACTATGCCACCCCGGCAGAGTATGAAAAGGCTACAGGCAAGAAGATAACAAGATTCAGTGAAGCCCCAGATCTTGCCGAACTGGTAAAGCAGGGCAAACTCCCACCAGTGGAACAGAGATTGCCAAAGGAGCCGCTGGTCGTTCAACCTATAGAAAAGATAGGTAAATACGGAGGAGAACTCTGGGCTCCTGCATTTGAGCCTAATAGCTGGGGAAACGATGGTGGTGCCCATATAAGGATTCCATATCTATACTGGATAGACAAGAATACCCAGAAGGTAATACCTTTCTTGGCAAAGGGATATGAATTCTCTAAAGATGCCAGGACAATTACCCTGTATCTGAGAGAAGGTATGAAGTGGTCAGATGGAGCACCATTCACAGTAGACGATATACTCTTCTGGTGGAACGATATTATAAACAATAAAGAGCTCACTCCTATCCCACCAAAGCAGTGGATGCCTGGAGGAAAGTTAGCGAAGTTTGAAAAGGTTAATGACTATACATTAAGGATAAAATTTGCAGCTCCGTATAAACCAGTTCTTTCTATTCTGGGATACTTTGGGTCTATGCAGCAGAACTTCTTTGTACCAGCACATTATCTAAAGAAGTGGCATAAGAAGTATAATCCAGATGCAGATAAGATTGCAAAACAGGAAGGTTTTGATGCCTGGTATAAGTGCTTTGCTTTCCATAATAACATAACACCTTCACAGCAAGATGTGAACTGTCCCACAGTTCATCCCTGGATGTTACAGAAGAAGACAACTACGGGTGCTATCTATGTGAGAAATCCATACTTTGCGGCGGTTGATACTGCAGGTAACCAGCTTCCATATATAGATAAGATCAATGTGGTTGTTACACCATCTAAAGAGACAATGGTTATGAAGCTTATAAGCGGAGAGCTAGATTACGCAGGTATGTTATTAGAGGTCCCGGATTATACGCTTCTTAAGGAGAATGAGAAGAAGGGTGGATATACGGTATATATGTGGCCTAGTCCTGTGCCAGCAGAAGTAGCATTAGGATTTAATCTGAACCATAAAGATCCAGTAAAGAGAGAGATCTTCCAGGATGTAAGGTTCAGAAGGGCGATGTCTCTAGCTATAAACAGGGAAGAGATAAACCAGATGGTATTCCTGGGTCAGGGTGTCCCGATGCAGGCAACTGTTCATCCTGATTGCAGCTTCTTCAAAGAAGAATGGGCTAAGGCTTATGCAAAGTATGACCCAGCCGCTGCCAATAAACTCTTAGACGAGATGGGGCTCAAGAAAGGACCCGATGGATTCAGATTACGTCCAGATGGTAAACCCCTTGAAGTTACTATAGAATATTCGCAAGGGTTGGCATTTGCAAAAGAAGCTCTCGAGCTTATAATTAAATACTGGAAGGATGTTGGTATCAAGACCGTTATGAAAGAGGACGAAAGATCACTATATTGGACCCGTGCGCAGGCTGGTGAACTTGATGTTGGCGTATGGCATACAGATAGGATGATGGAATTCAGAGTGACCATCCCAGGTTGGATAAAGTATAATCCAAGAAGTGAGATTGGATGGGCTGTCCAGTGGGGACTCTGGAGAGATACCGGTGGTAAATCTGGAGAGAAACCAACCGGAAAGTGCGGAGAAGAGTTTACCAAGTTTATGGACCTATTGGATCAGTGGTATATAACTGTTACTCCAACAAAGTATAAGGAGATTGCTCAGAAGATATGGGATAATCAGGCTAGTAACCTCTGGCTGATAGGTACAGTTGGATTACCAAATAGACCTATAGTAGCTAAGAACTACATAAAGAACTTCCCTAGCAAGTGCTATTGGGGCGATGATACGTCCTGGTGGCTCGCCGCTGATCCAATTCAGTGGTATCTGGAGAAGTAAAATCTCTGTAAATGATATTGGGGAGGGGATATACCCCTCCCCGTATTTTTGTTTGAGGAGGTTAATGATATGTTAGAAAGGCCCTTTTCTGTCTACTGTGACTGGGGATTACACGATGAGCTTGGAGACAATATAGAGCTTGATGAAAAGATGACCTTATCAGTTTTAGATAGGCTTGAGTACTGGAGAGAGAAAGGAGTCACCTTTGATTATTATCTCTTCGATGCCTTTTGGTTTGACCCTAATGGGGACTATAAGCAATTTAAGAAGACACACTGGCCCAGTGGATTTCAAAAAGTGAGAGAAAAGATAGAAGCTCTTGGTATGAAACCAGGGTTATGGTTCGATGTAAATGGCTTTACATCACCTAAAAATGCCTCTTGGAAGGAGAGTCTATCTATAGATGGTAGAAGTTACTGCCTATTTGATGGACCTTACGCCTCTGGCTTTTACGATGCTTTAGTCAATGCCTACCGAGATTGGGGCATAAGGATGTTTAAATTGGACTTTGCTAACTTTAGAGCAATAACTCCAAAGTTAAAGGGGAAATATACTGAAGATGATATTTATTTGAAGAATGCAAGTACTCTTAAAGAGATACTTAAAACATTCAAAAAGAATTGTCCCGAGGCTGTTATACTGGCTTACAATGGTTATGAATTAATTCCGGGATATATAACAAATACGTCTCTTCCTATAAAAAAGGGAATTGATCCATCCTGGCTAGAAGTCTTTGATTATATGTATTCTGGTGACCCAAGACCAGCAGATACTCCCTGCATCTCTTTTAGAAGGTCTTTAGACCTTTATCAGGACCATATGGTATATAAATTTAACTATTCTGGTCTTCCTCTCTACAGGATAGATGATCATGGATGTATGATAGGGGATACAAATACCATCTACTATCTTGGTAAGAAGTCATGGAAAAGGTCCTGGATAATGACATTGATAAGGGGGAGTAAAAAGGCTCATCTATATGGGAATCTGCATCTTCTGGATGATTCAGATATAGAATTTTTAAAAAAGTCAAAAGATCTATTTCTCTCTCTTTATAGGGCTGGCTTGGAAACCTCTATTATAGGTGTTCCCCTTAGAGACCCCTGGCACGGATTCTTACTTGGGGGATCTGCTAATGGCTTATTGGCACTTGTCAATTCTTCTCCGACATCTCAATTTATAGAGCTACATCTCCCTGGGATTAGAAAGGCTAAGGTGCTGTTTAAAGATGCAGGGAGGAATATAGATGTAGAGATTTTCTCAGATATGATCTCTTTAGTATTGGCACCAGAGCAGATGGTTCTATTAGGCCTTGGGGAGATGGCAGACTCAGAAGATCTTGGTGAATGTAAAGACGAGCCGGTACCTATAGAAGAGAAAAATACTAATATGGTGTTTCGCAGGATATCCCAAAATGAATTTGAGGGTTTATGGAATCCAACAGATGATCAGTATTTGAGAATTGTGGTACAGGTATTTCAGAATAATATAGCCCTAAGACTTAAGGCTCAAAAAGATGGAGCAAGAGGTAAAGAGCCAGCTATACAGGATTATATCTCTGTGTCTGCATATCAGGAAGGGCTGGAGATCCCTGTATATGATTGGGAACCTGATCGAGCGGTATGGTCAGGTTGTTCCTGGATGAACGTCTTATATGACATTCGAAAGATCGATAAAGATAAATCTTTAAAGATACACATAAAATCCAATATAGAATCCAGCCATAATCTTAAGATATCTACATGGGTTTTAAATTATTCAGAATCTTAAAAATTCCAATACTGGAGGTGTAAGTATGGATTTTAATCTGGGGCAAGTTCCTTTTAGCCGGTATGGATCATATTTTGCTATTTCTCAGATAACAGAGAGATTCAGAGCTACAAATGTACCACCAGGACTCTATCTCAGGACTGTACATGGTGATGCCTATCAGAAAGAGATAATTCAGATAGAACTTATCAAAGAAAACTCATCTATTCCTTTTGAAGTAAAGGCTTCACCTGAAAGACTTAGGTTAGAGGCAAAAGAAGGCTATGTTGAAATCTGTATCCCAGAGCCAAAAGTTGTAAGATTTAAGGGGAAAGGGGTAGGTTTAAGGTTATCTTCTAATAGGGCAACTGCATTTGATAATGCTATCCCGTCTGGTGATGGAAGGTGGATTATAAATACCTTTAACAGCAGGGTACAGTTAATGCTGGTTCCACTGAAAGGAAGATTAAGTATAGACGCTCCCTGGAATGGGCTCAGATGTAGTCCTCTTAAGATTGATATATTGCCAGAAGATATAGAGTTTGAATGTGTAATCGAAGAGTTCTATAGTTCATGGTACCCACATCCTTATAAAGATTTTGAAAAGGATGTAGAGAGGGTTAAAGAAGACTTTAACAGCTTTCTTGGTAAGATGCCTGAAGTACCAGAGGAATTCTCCCAGGCTAGAGAACTGGCAGGTTATATAAACTGGTCTTCTGTTGTGGAGCCAAATGGATTAATAAAAAGGCCTGCTATGCTTATGTCTAAAAACTGGATGACTAATGTATGGAGCTGGGATCACTGCTTTAACGCCATAGCTTTAAGCTATAAATATCCTGAACTTGCATGGGACCAGCTTATGGTGATGTTTGACCATCAGGATGAAAATGGAGCTCTACCGGATAGGATCAATGATTATATAGTTGTCTGGAACTTTTGCAAACCTCCGATCCATGGATGGACATTGAAAAAGATGATGGAAAATACAGAGTATATAGATAACAGAAAATTGTTAGAGATATACGAACCTTTATGCAGATGGACAAACTGGTGGCTCAACTATAGAGACTATGATAATGATGGGATACCACAGTATAACCACGGGAATGACTCCGGCTGGGATAATAGTACAGTCTTTATTGAGAGACCACCGATAGAGAGCCCTGATCTCAGTGCCTTTCTGGTAATTCAGATGGAAGTCCTATCAGAGGTGGCAGATAGACTGGGAAGAAAATCAGAGTCCCGGATGTGGAAAGAGAGATCATATACTCTCCTGGATAAGCTAATAAAACATTCACTTAAGGATGACAAATTATTAGCCCTTCAATCTGGAACACATAAACATATATCTTCACAGAGCTTACTGCTCTTTGTTCCCATTCTACTGGCTAAGCGACTTCCAGAAAAGATACTTAAGAGTTTGATAAAAGGATTAAAAGAGAATGATATGATAACTGACTATGGACTGGCAACAGAGAGTATCAAAAGCCCTTACTATGAATCAGATGGATACTGGAGAGGTCCCATCTGGGCGCCGTCAACAATGCTTATAGTAGATGGATTAAAAGAGTCAGGAGAGGTATCTTTAGTAAAAGATATAGTATTAAAGTTTGCCAATATGTGTTCTAAGAGTGGTTTTGCTGAAAACTACGATGCCCTAACTGGTGAAGGACTTCGTGACAGGGCATACACATGGACATCCAGTGTATTCTTGATACTGGCGCACGAGTACCTACTCTAAAGAATACTATCCTCTTAAGATTAGTTTGTCTAAAATTAAGGAGGAAAGACTTATGACGCATAGAGAACGTTTGCTAAGAACATTAAAGTTTCAGCCAGTGGACCGTGTACCCGATTATGAGTTTGGTGCTTGGGAACAGACTATAGCCCGATGGCATAAAGAAGGGTTGCCCGAGGATTATACAGGTGTATGGGAAGCTATCCCTAAGTACTTTCATACTGATGAAGGATGGCTTAATTTAGGGCTTAATATCGGTTTATTACCTGGCTTTGAACGTAAGGTATTGGAGGAAAAGGGTGATCACATCATCATACAAGATGAAAGTGGTGCTATCTGCGAAATGATGAGGCCTGAGCTTGGAGCATCTATCCCAAAGTATCTCCGCTATGCTATAGAGACCAGAAAAGATTGGGAAAAAATTCGAGACGAACGATTGAATCCTCAATCACCTGATAGGATCCCTACTAATTTGGAAGAGCTGTGTAAGAAAAGCTGGGATTCAGAGAATCCTGTGATCGTATGGTGCGGTTCCCTGTATGGATGGCTTCGTAACTGGATGGGTATGGAAAATCTATCCCTCGCTATATATGATGATCCCCAATGGGTAGAAGAGATGATGGAGCATTTGACCGTTTTGAAGCTTTCAATCTTTGAAAAAATTGCAGGCAAGGCTAAAGTAGATCTGGGTACATGGTGGGAGGATATGTGTTTCCGCTCAGGCCCACTACTTTCACCAAAACATTTTGCCCAATGGATGGTACCGCGTTATAAAAGAATCACTGACTTTTTAAAGCAGGAATGTAGCTGCGAATTTCATATGGTTGACTGCGACGGTAATATCCATGCTTTAGTACCATTATGGCTGGAAGGTGGTATCAACGTTATGTTTCCCTTGGAAGTAGCTCATACCGACGCATATAAGATTTCGGCTGAGTTTGGAACCAAGGTGGCATTGCGGGGCTATTTCGACAAGCGGGCACTGATTGCTGGAAAGGAGGCAATAGATAAGGAGTTTGAGCGAATTACCCCTCTATTTAAGAAGGGAGGATTTATTCCTCATACTGATCATCTGGTGCCACCGGATGTTTCATGGGAAAACTACTGTTATTATAGAAAGAAGAAATGCAAATTTATTGGGAAAATTGAGTGTTAAAGAGGAGAGGAGATAATAAGATGATTACTAAAGAGGATAGGAAAATACTAAGAGACCTTGCCAAACGGGTGGCAGAAATAGCAGAATTACCAATTATGGAAGAACGACGAAATATGTGGAAGCAGCATAATCAGTTAAAACGTGTACGCCCAATGATACTTGTATTTCCTGAGGGCTCCTGGAGAGAGCTTTTACCTGAGTCTGTACTACAGTGTCAGGGAGAATCTGCTCGCCAGATCGAATGGGAGTTACGACGACGCATATATCAGTATGAAAATATACACGATGATAGTGTTATAGAAAAGAAGTGGACCGTTCGTAAAGTCATTAAAAATACTGGCTGGGGATTAGAACCAAGACATAAACCAAGTAGTCAAAATACTGGTGCCTGGGGGTTTGATCCTGTTATCAGTGATTACAATGATCTTAAAAAGCTTAGGTTTCCAGAGGTGATATATGATGAAAAAGAAACCATACGGCGATTAGAAGAAGCTCAGTATCTATTTGGAGATATACTTGATGTTCAGCTTAAAGGGATAAGCCATATATCTTTTCATCTTATGGCTATATATTGCCAGCTTCGTGGCTTAGAACAGGTAATGTTAGATATGTATGAGAATCCGGATATGCTACATGAAGCTATGGCTTTCTTGGAAGAAGGACATCGAAGACTCATACAGCAATATATTGATCTCAACTTGCTCAGTCTCAATAACGATGATACTTATCACTCATCTGGCGGGGTAGGATACACCGATGAATTGCCAAAACCTGATTACAACCCTAACAGGATTCGACCAC
>Ga0072500_155132_pt1 | contig 12468 bp, 8 predicted proteins | sample GBScelen77Swater_FD_63803 | JGI IMG/M metagenome (GOLD analysis project Ga0072500, IMG submission 63803) | Hot spring microbial communities from Great Boiling Spring, Nevada - cellulolytic enrichment S 77C v2 (version 2) | ecosystem: Environmental > Aquatic > Thermal springs > Hot (42-90C) ...
TGCTTTACTGGCTTTTGCGTTCCTTCATTTCACTGGGAAGCCAACTTCGCATCGCTGTTTTGCTCGCCGCAAACTTATTGGTGTCGTTGCGACAAAAGCGAGGTGAGTGAAATGCCGAAGAAATCAACGAGCAAAACAACAATGGCAAAAGGCAAAAAAGCGCAGACCATTGAAGTTGCTATCCCAGAGCGGATAAGGTTAATGCTTGAAGCACGAGGTTGGCATTTCCCCCCGACTGAGGAAGAGAAAAGAAGACGGGCAGAAGCCATGAACCGATTCGTTGGAATGGTCAGCACTCCACCTGAAATCATTTACGCCGTCGCTTTAGAAACTGACCCGACCCGTCTCGGTCTGACGATGGAGGACTTGGAGGAAATGAGGCGGAGGTTTGAGAAGGATGCCAGCGGAAATCCGTAGTTTTTATGACCCACTGGAGCCGTTCATCTACTGGGACTCCAGTTTTTCCATCGCTGCCACCGATGTGAACCACAACTATTACCGAATCTGCCGAGCGTTTGTAGACCGATGCATGCAGGAGGATGTAATTTGCTTTGTCAGCGACTGGGTGCTCAACGAAGTCGCTTTCTACCTAATTCGCACCCGCTTGGAATTATTGGGGCGGCAGCGAGGGCTTTATTGGCGTGAATTGCTTCGCCGTGACCCGTCAGTGATTGACGGCATCATGCCTTTAATCCGCAACGCTTTTGCTGAATTGTCTAACTTCGCCCTTTGGTTGCCGTCTTTGAATGGGCAGTTTTACGACCTTTTGTCTCAGTGGCAGTTGCCACCTGAACATGCAATTCAGTTGGCAGCATCGGCAGCATGGAGCGCCAATGTGACGCTTTCCGATGAAGCGATGCAATTGGTTGAGCGTTACCGACTCTTGCCAACAGACGCTGCCCATATAGTCGTGGCATTGTCTCATGGCGTGAGGGCTTTCGCTACCCTTGATCCAGATTTTGCGCTTGTTGACGGCATCATCCTTTTCATGCCTTGAGAGCGTGGTGATGGCTTATGCGGTGGTTTCTTTTGATGGTGGCGATTTTGTGGGCGACGCTGGCTGCAGCGATTGAGCCCAACTTGTTGACCAACGGTTCGTTGGAAGGCGACTTTGATGGTGACGGCGTCGCTGACGGTTGGTTCGCTGAAGTTCACCGTCAAGAGGGAGGGGAAGGAACTTTTGCGCTGGATGGTCAAACGAAGGTTCTCGGAAAATTCAGCCAGCAAATTGACCACACTTCCGAAAAGGGCTGGGTGCGAGTTAGCCAAGACGGCATCCCCGCTCAACCCAACGCTCGCTACCTGTTCCGATGTTGGGTCAAAGCAAATTGCCGTTTCCTGCTTATCGTTTACGCTTTCAAGGCTGACGGAAGTTATGACACTTTCGTCATCGCCCAAGGGCAAGGGACAGGAGACGAATGGCGACTGTTTAGCGGGACTTTGGCGACGCCAACTAATGCGCGCTCGTTCAAAGTTTCGTTGGTCACTGACAGTAAAGGCGTCGCTTGGTTTGACGGTGCTAAGTTGGTTTTGTTGGAGCGACCGCCATATGTTTTCGTTCCCGTCGCTGCAGCAGCGCCGAAAATTGACGGCAACTTGTCGGACGCTTGTTGGCAATCAGCCGATATGTTGACTCCGTTTTTGGAGTTGGGGACAGGCAAAGTCGCTGAGCCGCAGACGGTTGCGAAAATCGTCGCAACCCCAACCCACCTTTTCGTCGCCTTCCGATGCGACGAACCGAACCCACAAGGGATGCGATTGCGAACGCCTGAAAGTGGCGAACCCGCTTACACCGACGATTGCGTTGAGGTTTACCTTGACCCGCAACACACTCACAGCGGTTTTTGGCAATTCGTTGTCACGCCGAAAAGCAACAAGTGGGCTCAATATGTTGAGCCGTCTCAATGGGCACGAGTTTGGTGGCTTCTGCCACGACCTGCCCCAAGGGTCGTCACTGATGGTTGGCAATGCGCTTCTCAAATCGGCGACAAGTTCTGGACAGCGGAAATCGCCATCCCCTTCGCTTTGTTAGGCTTCAAACCGCAAGCGGGTTCAGTGGTGGGCATCAATTTGTGCAGGTCACGAAAAACGGGACACGGGACAAGGGGCATGGGACAGGGGGAACAAAACAGCGCTTTCGCCTACTTCGTCCCGCAAACCTTTCAGCGACCAGAAAAGTTCCCGCATCTGGTTTTAGTTGGGACTGGGGATCAGGGACTGGGAACTGGAAGCAAGACGGCAAGTGTCAAGCCCGACGAGGTGACAGTTGACGCACTTCAAATGCTCACGCCGAAACCGCAAAGAATCGTCGTTTACGGCAAACAGCAACTGAAGATGCAACCCACCGTCCAAATCGTGTTGCCAAGCGGAGCGACCGAACTTGAACGGACTGGGGCAAACCAGTTGATTCAAACGCTGCAGCAAGTTAGTGTCGCTGCGACAATCTCGCCGCAACTCAAGGCTGGCGCTTCATCAATCGTTCTCACCACCATTGACAAATTGCCATCGCTTCCTTTTGACCTTCCACTCGCTAAACTCCGAACCTTTTTCGCACAACGGGGCGATGAAGCGTATGCGATTTTTGTCGGGACGGGGAACGAGGGACGAGGGACGGAAACGACAAAACGAACCTATCCGTCCCTCGTCCCACGACCCGCATCCCATTCGTTGTGATTGTCGGTGCGTCTCCGAGAGGTGTTTTCTACGGCGTTCAAACGCTGCGACAGTTGTTGTTTTTCGCTTGCCGTCAGAAAGGTCTCGTCTTGCTGCCACCATGCGAAATCTGGGACTATCCAGACCTGAAACTGCGCGGCTGGCACTTCATTGCCCCGCTGCGTCACGAACTTTCGTTTGCCGAAAAGTTTTTGGAGTGGTTGGTGCTGATGAAGTTCAACACGCTGGTCATTGAAGTTGACAACCGCTTTCCTTACGAGAGACATCCAGACATCGCTCACCCACAATCGCTGACGAAGGAGCAATGGCAGCGTTTCATCGCTAAGGCTCGCCAACTCGGTTTTGAAGTCATCCCGCAAGTTCAGACTTTTGGGCATTTCGGTTATGTTCTCAGCAAGCCTGCTTACCGACACTTGAGCGAATTGAGCGAGCCACATCCGCGATGGGGCTTTTACGCCTACTGCCCGTCCAACCCAGAAACTTATCGGCTCGTCTTTGACCTGTTTGACGAAGTGCTGGAAGTTTTCAAGCCAAAGTGGTTTCACATCGGGCACGACGAAATCACCTTCGTGCCCATCGGTGTCTGCGACCGCTGCAAGGCAACGGGCAAACCTGCTTGGCAGTTGTTAGCGGAGGACATCCAACGGCTTTACGACTACTTGAAGGCGAAAGGGATTGAACGAGTGGCGATGTGGTGCGACCAATTGGAGCACGACCGAACAGGTGGCTACGCTCCCTTCTTCACTCACTTCGCAGCAGACCTTATCCCGAAAGACATCGTTCAGTTTTGTTGGCACTATGATGCTCGCCAAACTTTCCCATGGCTCACGAGGCTGAAAGACAAAGGCTTTGATGTCGTCGCTTGCGGTTGGTATCACACGCAAAATGTCTGGAGGTTCGCTGCGGAAAGTTTTGACCGAAGGGCGTTGGGCTATTGCGGGACAACTTGGTATGGCGTGACTGGATTTTCAACGCAAGTTGACTTGATGACAGCCGTCGTCTTGGGCGCTCAAAACTCTTGGTCGGTTGACAATCCGCCTGTTGAGAAAGCACTGCACCCAACAAATTTCGCTCAAGACCTGTGGGCGTTAGTGGGCGAACGAGTTCGGTGGCGGGACGGAGTGGATGAGTTCGCTTTCGTTGATTTGTCACATTTCGTCAATGCATCGCTGACAATGTGGGGCAACGGGGGGATTGTCCCTGACCGATTTCCCGACTTGGAACTTGCAACTTCGGAAATTTGGTGCGATGGCGTTCCGTTCAAATTGGTCAAAGCAGGCAATTCACCGCCGCAAGTCATTGCTCTGTCAAGCAGCGAGACAAGTCACGAAACTGCGCCCGATTTGGTTGCAATCCCAACTGTCTCGTCCCACCAAACGAAGGCACTTTACCTGCTGATGACGACGACTTCACGACCTATCCGAACCGAGGACATTTATCAGCGAGGTCGCACTGACCCACGCAAGGTCGCCACGCTTATCGTCCGCTACGCCGACGGTTCTGAGGAGCGGGTTGAGTTGATTTTCCGAAGGCACTTGACAGAATGGAATGACAGGTTGGGCTGCACTCACGCACGAGTTGCTTGGCAAGGCAAGACAAGGCAAGGTTACTTGGGGACTTTGTGCGCTTTTGAGTGGCGAAGCCCGAAGCCTGATTTGCCAATCGTCTCGGTCGCACTTATGTCAGCAAGCACTTCAGTTCAACCCGTGTTAATTGCAGCGACGGTTGGGAGCGATTAGGCGAAGGCGATTAAAGAAACGCCTATCATCAACAGCGTGGCAGCACCTAATTTCCGCCACCTTCCACTTTCGCCCAAAACTTCCGTTCCAAACAGGACACCGAAGGGGACGCTCAAAGTGCGGAGCGGAACGATGTAACTGACGGGCGTGTTTGGGAGCGACATCGCCCAAAGGACAAGCAAATATGCGGCTATGTTCAGAATGCTCGTCGCGATGCAGGAACTCCAGTTGCGTTGCCATTCTTTCAACAAAATCTCCTTGCCGCACCGGATAAGCGCAATCGGCAAGACAAGTGCAGCACAAACGGTATAGGCTGCGTAGATGTAAACTGCCGGGTGAACACCCAAATGTCCCACGGCGACTTTGTCAATGACGCTGTAAACGCTATACATCAGCCCGACAAACCACGCTGGCAGTGCGGACGAGACGAAAAACCTGCCGATGCGGGATGCCAAGTTCGGTTGCCACTGCAAGGCAAACACTCCGAGCAGCACCAAAGCGATTCCGAGAAACCCTAACGCACTCGGTCGCTCTCCCAACAAAACCACGCCCCAAACGACTGTCAACGCTGGTCCGAGCCCGCGAGAAAGGGGATAGGCGAAAGACAGGTCGCTGACCAGATATGCTTGAGCCAGAGCGATAAAGTATGCAGCATAAACGATGCCTGTCGCAACGATGCAAATCCAACCTACAGTGGGCAGAGAAAGTTTTAGCGAAAGTGGGACAATCATCGGCAGGAAGAGTAAAGGGGTGGCAGCAAGGAACAGCACCGTGAAAGCGAGTTTGTTTTCGGCACGCTTGACCAAAAAGTTCCAAAAGGCATGGATTGCACAAGACACAACCACTAACATGACAGCCAACAAAGGCATGAGTCCTTCCACCACCGCATTCGGTTTTTGAAACAGGTTGCGAACCGCAGAGACCTTGTGTTTTTTGGCGCTTATGTGTGACGCTATGTTAGCGACGGTAAGTTGAGCCAGCGCAATCAATTTTCGTCATCCCGCAGCAAAATTTTGGCGGCTGTCAAATTGGATTGGACAGGCAAAACTCAAAAGCAAGGTCGCTAAGGGGAGAGGTGAAAGTCATGTCGGGCTACATAAGTTGGGACGAACTTGTCAAAGCCTTTTGGGGCAAAGTTCCGTTGGAAAAGGAAATTCCCGCCAACATTTTGGCTGGCACAACGGTTGGTTTGAGGCGTCGCGAAATTCCGCCCGATGCCAAAAAGGTTCGTGTGACCATTGACGGTCAAACCATTGAAGTTCCAGAAGGGACGCTCATCATTGAAGCGGCTAAAATGCTCGGCATTGACATCCCCCACTTTTGCTATCACCCACGCCTTGAACCTGTTGGAGTCTGTCGGCAGTGTCTCGTTGAAGTCGGAATGCCGAGGCGAAATCCCGACGGGACAATCGCTACTGACGAGCAAGGCAATCCCATCATTCAATGGATGCCGAAACCGCAGCCTTCTTGCACCATGACCGTAAGCGACGGCATGGTAGTGAAAGTCAAGAGCGAAGCAGCGGAAGCAGCACGCCGAGCCGTCATGGAGTTTTTGCTCATCAACCACCCGCTTGATTGCCCTGTCTGCGACCGAGGGGGAGAATGCCCGCTGCAAAATGCAGCGTTCGTCCAAGGTCGCCCCTATTCACGCTTCACCGAGCAGAAACGAACCTTCGTTAAACCAATCGCCATAAGCCCACATATCGCCCTTGACCGAGAAAGGTGCATCATGTGCAAGCGATGCATTCGCTTCTGCGACGAAATCGTCGGCGAAAAGCAATTGGAGCAAGTTGAGCGGGGTTGGTGGAGTTACATCGCCGTCGCTGAGGGCGAGGAACTTGACAACATCTTTTCGGGCAATGTCATTGACATTTGCCCCGTCGGTGCTTTAACGAACTTGCATTATCGGTTCGCTGCCCGCCCGTGGGAACTGAAGCGAACCGAGACGGTTTGCCCCAAATGCCCTATCCATTGCAGCATTTTTGCCGATTGCCGATTCAATCATCCCGTCCGCTTCGTCCCTGCAGGTGAAAACCTGAAGGTCAACGATTTGTGGATGTGCGACATCGGTCGCTTTGAGCAACGCTACCCGCACATTGAACACCGCATCATCACCCCGTTGATGCGAGTTGACGGCGAACTTCAGGAAATTGGTTGGGAGCGTGCGTTGGATGCGTTGGCGGAAATTCTTCGGGGCGAGGAACAAGTAACGAGGGGCGAGATGGCGTTCATCGGCACGGCAGCGATGACGAACGAGGAAGCGTATTTGTTCCAGCGGTTCGCCCGAGGCGTGGTCGGGTGCGGGAGCGTTGATTTCATTGAGCGTGACCCACTGGTCAGCGAGTTGGTGAAACTTGGCGGCAAGGTTGGGTTGGGCGTTGATGTCTACGCGCTTCAAAAGACCGATTGCGCACTTGTGCTCGGTTGCAACATCTACCGACATTTGCCCATCGCTTGGCTCTGGATTTTGCAAGCGGTCAAAAAGCGCGGAGCAAAACTTATCGTTGTTGGAGTGACCGAAGATAAGCCGCGCATGAAGCGATGGGCTTGGAAGTGGATTGAAATTGGGACTGGGCAATGGCTTGAAAAATTTGCCAATGCATTAGCGGGCATATTGGCAGGGGAGGGGACAAGCGAAGATGCTTTGGCTTGCGGGGTAGCGATTGAGACCCTTGCCGAAGTTGCTGAGGCGCTTAAAAAAGCAGAGCGACCTGTTGTCATTTGTGCGTCCAGCGATGACCCGCAACCGATTGCGCCCGAAACTGTCATGAAACTGCGACAAGTTTTTGTCAAGCCCGATTGGGATGCAGTTTGCTACGCCCTTCACCACTCCAACGCTCGTGGTTGCATGGAGGCGGGATTGATGCCTGACTTCCTGCCCGGTTTGCGACCCATCAACGATGAAGCGATGCGGTTAGTGCTGCGGCGACTTTGGGGTGATGGGACACCGCCGCAGAATGGGCGCGACGCAAAAAGCGCTTTGGAAGCAGCAAGGAGCGGTGAATTGAAGTTCGCTTGGGTAATTGACCCTTCGCCCGTTTACGAGTTGCCCGAGGAAATAGTGAACGCTTTGGCGCAAGTGCCTTACCTTGTGGTCAGCGCTTCAGTGAGAACCCCGTTAGCGGAAAAGGCGTGGCTTGTTCTGCCTGACTTGACTTTCATGGAGAAAAACGGCAGTTACACAAACTGGGCAGGAACAGTTCAAACGGTGCGACGAGCCGTTGAACCGCCGTCAGGGGCGAGGTCAATTGCGCGAGTTTTGACGGCGCTCTCGGAGCGGTTGGGCAAACCAATTCGCTATCCGACGCCAAAAGCGGTTCTGACCGAACTTGAGCATTTGAGGGCTCTGAGTGGCTTGGTTCGCAGGTGAATCAAGGGGCAAAAATTTTTGTGAGGTGAGGGGTTATGAGAAGCATCGGGATCGTCATTGTGATGGCAGTATTGGTGGCTTTATGTCTGCCGCAATCGACGAAGTTCCGCGACAGGTTCGTTTGGGTTTTCGGTTGGGGTTTAGGGCGAGACGAAGATGTCCCGCAAATTATTTCCGTTCTGGAAACAGCAGCAAAGCACGGCTATAACGGCGCAGTCCTTTCGGCTGGACTTGACAGCCTTTGCAAGCGAAACGAGGCTTATTTCCGAAGGCTGGAAGAGGTCAAAAGGGCTTGCGAAAGGTTGGGGCTTGAACTCATCCCCGCAGTCTTCTCTATCGGTTACGGTGGCGGAATTTTGAGTCACGACAGGAACTTGGCGGAAGGTTTGCCCGTCAAAGATGCGTTGTTTGTCGTCAAGGGCAACGAAGCCCACCTTGTCCCAGACCCGCCAGTGCAAATTGTTAACGGCGGATTTGAGGAGTTTGATGGCAACAGGCTGAAAGGCTTTGCCTTCCACGACCAGCCCGGCGTTGTCAGTTTCGTTGACACTCAGGTCAAGCGAACAGGGAACGCTTCCGTCAGGTTTGAAAATTTCACCGCCAACTCACACGGTCACGGGCGAATCATGCAGGAAATCGTTGTCAAGCCCTACAGGTGCTACCGAATGAGCGTTTGGGTCAAGACCGAAAATTTGCAACCGCAAGGTTGCTTTAGGTTGCTCGTTCTCGCGGGGAACCGAAATTTAGCGCCGCGAACTTTCAATGTCTCGCCAACTTCCGATTGGCGGAAGGTAACGATGATTTTCAACAGCCTGAGATACGAACGGGTTCGCGTTTACGCAGGTGTCTGGGGTGCTCGGTCGGGCAAGTTCTGGCTTGACGATTGGACGATTGAAGAGATTGGTCCGCTCAATGTCTTGCGCCGTCCAGGAACACCAGTGGTTGTCAAGAGCGAAGATGAGAGCATCGTTTACGAGGAAGGCAAGGACTATGCCCCGCTCGTTGACCCCAACTTTCATCTCTGGACGAATTTTGACCGACCTGCCCCAACGCTCAAGATTTTGCCCGGCAGCCGAATTAAGGACGGTCAACGGTTGCGGGTCAGTTGGTATCACCCGATGCTGATTCACGAAAGCCAAGTGACCGTTTGCATGGGCGAACCCGCCGTTTACGAGATTTTTGAGCACGAAGCGAAATTGCTCTGGGAGAGGTTGCGATACCGCAAAGTCCTGCTGAACATGGACGAAGTTCGGATGGGCGGGACATGCAAAGCGTGCGAGGGCAAAAACATGGCTCAACTTTTAGGCGAGTGCATAACGAGGCAGGTCAAAGCGCTTCGTCGTTACAACCCGAAAGCCGAGATTTACATTTGGTCGGACATGCTTGACCCCAACCACAACGCTCGCCCCGACTACTACCTTGTTGAGGGCGATTTCACGGGTTCGTGGAATTTCGTGCCCAAAGACCTGATTATCGCCGTTTGGGGCGGAGCGCCGAGTGAGAAAAGTTTATGCTTCTTTGCCGAACAAGGCTTCAGGACGCTCATAGCCTGTTATTACGACGCACCTAACCTTGACGAAGTTAAGGGTTGGCTTGAACTCGCCCAATCCGTTTCCCGTCCCTCGCCCCTCGTCCCCCGTCCCGGTCAGGTGCTTGGCTTCATGTATACGACTTGGGAGCGGAAGTATGAACTGCTTGGAGATTTCGGTCAGTTGCTTTGGGGCAAATAAAGAGCGTGGTTGCGGTAAACATTCAAAGCGTCTGAGAAGCAGAATTTGTTAGGTGCAACAAAAAGGTCAAAAGTCCGACTGAATTTTGCCTTGACAGCGGTCAAAGGGTGATACTCAAAAATGCGGAAAGTGTTTGTCATTGCCATTCTTGCTGGCATCATCATCTTGATCGCTCACTACCTTTCCCAACCTAAACCGCTCCGACCCATCGTCGTCACTTGGCAGGAAATCGGGGAAGTATGGGGCTTCGTTGATCTGGATGCGAACGACAATGATGAGTTGGTTGTCCGAGACAAAGATAGACAATTGTGGTGGGTTCAATTTAGCCCTACCGCTGTCGCTCGCCAAAAAATCCCTGTGCCAAAGGGAGCTTATCGTTACTGGGCTTCCACCCCTAATGTAGTGCAACTTTTAGACTTCGAACACCCCCAAACCCATCAGGTTCTTCTCATCACCCGACATGGCGAAAAATGGTTAACGGAAGATTTGGGCAAGTCGGGAATTGTGATTGTCAAGGATGCCGACCAAGACGGGCAAGTTAACGATGTTATCGTGTGGCATGGGCAGACAAGGAGGGTTTTCTCCCGCATGAAAGACGGGACGATCATAGAACGGTCTAACCTGCCTGACTTTCAGGCTGACTTGGACGGTGATGGAAAAGAAGATGCAGTCTATGTGAAACCCGTTCCAGTCTATTGGATAGTAGGAAAGGTGTGTGTCCGTTTCTCGTCGGGAAGTAAAGCGTCTCTAATGCCCTACCTCCCTTACATTGCTGTCATTGACATGGATGGCGATAAAGTAGCGGAAATTGTTGGCATTGAACGGAGATGGATATCAAGTATTGCTGCTCCAGAGTATTGCTTTCATTGTTGGCGCTACGAAAATGGGAGATGGCGCAAAAGTTTAAGTCCGAAATTTGGTGGGATAGAATGGTTTGTGGACAATGGTGATGCTTCATTTGGCTTTCCACCGAGAGAGACAGATATTTTGATTCGGGATGAAAAGGGCGCATACTTGTTAGCCGTGACGAAAAAAGGGCGGCGAGTAAAAGTTTGGGAAGTCCGATGGCAGAAAGATAAATGGACAAAACGATTGATGGGAGAAGTGCCTAAACACATTGCAGAATCGGCTTACCTCATCGTTTTCACTCGTGTTGGGCAGGGTTGGATAATGGTCGGCAGAATGTTACCACCAGTATGGCAATGTTTGCTGTGGGGGATGGTGGGGCGGCATTTACAACGCTTCTTACCTTTCCTGCAAGAATCGCAAGGGCACTTTTTTGTCTACGGCTGGGATGGACAGCAAAAGTGGACTTTGTTGGGACGATGGAGTAACAATAGTGTCATGGGTTTCCGATTGGCAGATATGGACGGGGATGGGGAGCAGGAACTTGCGCTTGCCTTTCCTAAAAGGGTGTTGGTTGCCAAGTTTGAAGATGGGCGATGGCGCAAAGTCTGGACGGAAGTGCCCCCTTTCGCTAAGTATGGGATGATAGGTGTCGGTAGCATCCGTTATGGTGGGCGGGAATGGGCACTTTTTCATCAGGAGAAGCGAAACGGCAGTCGTTGCGTTGCGATAGCATTGGAAAAGTAATGGTGATGCTTCGCAATCAACGAAGTAAATTGCGTCGCTCAAAACGAAGAGGAGGTGCTTTTTGTGGAGCCGATGACTTATCAGGCTGCGGGAGTTGATGTGAGGGGTGAGCCAGAAGCGTTGAGGCGGTTGGCTGCCATTTTGAGACCGACGGCTGATTTTTTGTCTGTCGGTAAGTTGACTTTAGGTATCGGCTATTTCGCTGCGGTCGTCCAGTTGACCGAAGAAATCGCTATAGCCATCTCAACGGATGGAGTTGGGACAAAGTTGCTGGTGGCGGAGATGCTTGACAAATATGACACGGTTGGGATTGATTGCGTGGCGATGAACGCCAACGATGTGCTGTGTGTCGGAGCGACGCCAACGATTTTTGTTGACTACCTCGCTGTTGAGCGTCTCAATCCCGAAACCATTGAGCAAATCGCAAAAGGGCTCGCTGAAGGTGCAAGGCAAGCAGGCGTCGCAATCGTCGGTGGCGAATTGGCTCAAATTCGCGAGATGTTGAGGGGCGTTGAAGAGGGGAAAGGTTTTGACTTGGTCGGCACATGTGTTGGTGTCCTTCATCCGCAGCGAATCGTTGTTGGGCAGAACATTCAGCGAGGCGATGTGATTATAGGTTTGGCGAGCAGCGGCATTCACAGCAACGGGCTAACTTTGGCTCGCCGCATTTTCTTTGACTTGGTAAAATGGTCGCCGACAAAGTTCGTCCCTGAGTTGAATTGCTCAATCGGTGAGGAACTTCTCAAGCCGACGCGAATTTATGTCAAGCCCGTTTTGGCTGTGCTTGAACGAATTCCAGTCAAGGCGTTGGTTCACATAACGGGTGGGGGCTTCTTGAACCTTTTGCGGGTTCAAACCCCTTGTCAGTTCGTGTTGGACAACCTTCCAGAACCGCCACCCATATTTTCGCTGATTCAACCCTTGGGTCAAGTTCCCGATGCCGAAATGTTCACGACCTTCAACATGGGCGTTGGTTTTTGCTTGGTGGTTTCACTTGAAGATGCCGACAGAGCCGTTGAGATTTTGAGGGCGAACGGTGAACGGGCTCAGGTTATCGGCACTATTGGGGAATTGGGAAGGCGTGAGGTTTTAATCCCACAGAGGGGACTGACGCTTTCGCCTTCAGGTGCATGAAAGAAGAAGGCGGGAACAAGAGCCCAAAGCAGAAAGTGCTACCTTGAGCCCTCGCTCCCGCCTCAATGTCTCAAGCCTTCTCAGGCACCGTATTCAGAATACCAAGTGGGCGACTTGCCTTTCAGTTCAACCTTGCAAGCGCCTCCGAACTTCGGATGCTCAAACCAAGGGCGAGCCTTTTCTGCGTAAGCATTGGCTCGGATGAAGTTGTAGGCGCCGACGGTTGAGA
>Ga0072500_139036_pt1 | contig 12455 bp, 8 predicted proteins | sample GBScelen77Swater_FD_63803 | JGI IMG/M metagenome (GOLD analysis project Ga0072500, IMG submission 63803) | Hot spring microbial communities from Great Boiling Spring, Nevada - cellulolytic enrichment S 77C v2 (version 2) | ecosystem: Environmental > Aquatic > Thermal springs > Hot (42-90C) ...
GATCGATCCTGAACACCCCCACAAACTCTCCGTTGTACGGTACAACTGCGGAGTTGAAGACTCTTGCTCCCTTTGGAACCGGGTTTCTTCCAATTATCGGGTTTTTGCTGTATCTCCACACAGGACCAGTGTAGCCTTCCGGCCTTTCTTCCCAGGGAATGTTTGGAATTTTCTCCGTAAACACTTTCATCCATGCTTCCCTCCTTAGATTTAGAGCCCCACCCAAGAGGGTGGGGGAAAATTTATTTTGCCGGTTTGAGATTAAATAGAATTTTCAAGGCACCAGTTTGCCACCAGTTGGCCCAACCACATGGCCAGGCATATGGATTATGTTCGTTGGGCCAGTTAGTCCACACGTTATCTTGTGTTATAAACGCCATCGCTCCATACCAGAGAGGGATGAAAGGTAGATCTTTTAAAAGGATCTCTCCAAGTTTTCCACAGAGTTCGGTGACTTTCTCAACATTGTCAAGTGGTGTCCTGTTGAGTTCTTCAAGTAAACTTTCCACCTCGGGATTCTGGTATCTTCCATAATTTCCTGTGTAAGAGAATTCAGATTCTAAAGCATCAGGATAGAAAATAGTATTGAAATATGTCCAGGGAGTGCTGCTTATACCTGTTCCATTGGCATTCATTTCTATATCGAATTCTCCTTTGTACATGTTTTCATAGTATTTGGAAGAATCCGGGAAGTATGGTTCAGCGTTTATTCCAACCACCTTGAGTTGATCTACTATCACCTGAATTGCCTGCATCCAGTCGGTCCATCCATACGGACACTCGATGGTGAGCTTAATGGGTTTTCCATCTGGGGTTTCTCTGAAACCATCTCCATTTACATCCCTGAATCCAAGCTTATCAAGAATACTTTTCGCCTCTTCAGGATCGTATTTGAAACCATGCTTTTCTACAACTTCTTTTGGATAGTACTTCATCCAAACAGAATTCGGAAGAAAACCAAGGGGATCTGCTTTTAAGACGGCTCCTTCATAGACTCTTTGAACTATTGGATCTGCATTTATCGACATAGCAATTGCTCTTCTGAACTCGGGAAGGCTAAGAGGATATTTTCGTGCATTGAGGAAAAGACCAACAACCGTTGATGAGAGGTGATACGGTGGTTCGTCGTACCATGTATTGAGATTATAAACTTTTTTCAAAATGGGAACACCTGGGAGCATGAAATTACTGAAGTCCAGTTCTCCTTTCATCAACATGCCGAGCGCCACGTTGTTACTGAGGACTCTCACTATAACAACGTATTTCGGAGCAGGTTTCACACCCATAACTTTTGTTCCCCACCAATTCTCAAAACGCTCGAAAATCATTTTATTCTGGTCCCACGAGTGAGCAACATATGGGCCTGATCCCAATGGATACTCATTTGATGATTGAAGTATAGTGGTTTCATCTTTTTCTTCCCAAATATGTTTTGGAACAATTGGAAGTGTATAGAGGAGTTCATTCCATTCATGATATCGAGGATCTTTGAACACAAAAATGACGGTTCTGTTGTCGGGTGTTTCAATATGATCAAGCCATTCCCAAACACTACTGTAATGTATTCCCTTGTACTTCTTAGCTATTTCGAAAGTAAATCGAACGTCTTCTGATGTCAATGGAACATTATCATGCCAGTATATACCCTCTCTCAATACAACCCTGTAAGTCTTACTGTCTAACCATTCACCTTTTTCTGCAAGCCATGGATCAAAATTTCCAGTGAGTGGATCGTAAAAGAACATTGTTTCATAGACAAGTCCAGTTGTTCCTGGTACCGCATTCCACGGAGTGAACGGATTCCAATTAGAAGGAGGAGACCACAGAGAACCTCCATAGTACATAGTTTCGTTTCGTTCTAAAACTTGGGAGAACAGACTTGAGAAAAGAAAAACAACCACGAATACCAGTAAAAATCTTTTCATATTCACATACCTCCTGTTCTTTTATAAAGTCTCACATTATCGATGAAAATCGGTCCATCGTACCTCAGATGATCACCGACAATTCCTATGTGAAGTTCTTTCACCCCCGCTGTTCTGTCGAACTCAATTCTTACATGGAATCTTCTGTACTCTTTTCCGCCGAAAGTGATGATCTCCGCACTTTCCACGTTCGCGTTGTTCATGTCGAGGCCTATCTTCACCCAGCCGGGGTTCAGAACCGCGTACGGCCTCAACCTTCCCTTGAGTCCCTCGACGTTTGGAATGTAGATGTCGTACTCGAGGATCTCACATTCTGAGAGTCTTTCGAACTTCCTTGCTACTCTCACTTCTTCCCAGTCGCTCTTTCCGGGCAGTTTCACGTTCAGCTGCAGTGCTCCATTTCCCACCTCACCGTTCCATTCAATGTCAGGTGACCCGAACTCTGCCTGCCAGGTTCCGCTGTTCCACCAGCTTTTCACCTCCTCTGAAGAGGAAAAATCAACCTCCTCTGCGAGCACGTACCGCGCTTCGTTCACCACTTTCGCTTTGATAGAGTCTTTCACCGTCTTTCCCTGAAAGTAGCCTTCAAGGAACATTTCATGTTCTCCATCCGGGATCCGGGTTGTGTCGAGATCGAAGCCGTAAATTCCGTATCCGAGATGCTCTATCTCATTTTCAAAAACCAGATCTTCGACTTTGACAGACAACTTTTCAAACGTGTTGCTGTAGTCGAAAACACCAACTCTCACTTCCACGGTCTTTTTGATCTCCATGCCGTCTTTTGGAAGGATGAAAGAGCAGGTGTCTTCTCTTATGTCTTCACCTGTGTTGAACAGCTTCGCGTATTCTCTGATCAGTTCCGCTTCTGGACTGTCGTCGTTCACTATTCTGAAACCGTCGTAGTCCGGATAGTACCCCCTTTCATCCTTGTCCCAGCCTTCCCCGATTCCCGCGAGCATCCAAAACATCGCTCCATCTCCACCGAGATCGTAGACCAGATCGTTCCAGAGTCTGTAGATGGCCGTTCTGTTAACTGGCGCACTCTTTGGAATTCCATATTCTTCCAGAACAACGGGTTTTCCGATCTCTTTTGCGATCTTTATGTGGTCTTCTATCCACTTCGCTCCCCACTGGGCATAGTTCTCTGGACTGACACCCCAGTGGGACGGATAGAGGTGGAACGTGCCGAAGTCCACCGTCTCTATCGAAAGGAGCTTCTTCCAGTCAACACCGGACCAGCCGTTGTAGGCCCACTCGGCTTCTCCACCGTAAGGTTTGAATCCTTCGTAGTTGCTGAAGAATCCTTCGTCCCCCACAGCCACGAGGTGGTTGGGATCCAGACTCTTTATGTAGGAGCTCATCTCCTTCACCCACTCAACGAGCGTGTTCCCCGATTTGTCCGTCTCACAGCGCGGTTCGTTTGCAAGCTCCCAGGCCATGATGGTGGGCTCTTCCCTGTAAGGAACTCCCGTGTAGGTATTGACATGGTTTACGAGGAAGGAGACGTACTTTTTGTACTCTTCTTTGATCTTCTCATCTCTGTAGAAATCGTCGTGATGGGTTCCTCCAAACCACCTCACGTACTGGTTCATTCCACCGAAGTCGTCCCAGTTGTTCACAAGAACAATGACAAGTTTTATACCGAGTTCTTTCGCTTTCGCAACTGTGTAGTCGAGTCTTTCGAAACCGCTCTGGGCGTTCGATATTCCTTCTGGCACCCCGAAAACACCGGGCTCAGGATGCATGTAGGTGTTCTTGTCTCTGCAGTAACTCTCCCCGTCGAGGAAACCCCAGATTCTGAGGACCTTTATACCCATGTCTCTGGCACTCTCCAGAACACTGTCTATCATTCTGTTGCTCTTGTAGTGCATGTAGTAGTTGTTGCTTCCAATGAATCTGAATTCTTTTCCGTTCAGAGCGAATTTTCCGTTTTCCACTTTCACGAACTCGTCACTTGCAAAGAGAACGAAAGAGAGCTCAACGATCAATAAAATGAACATAAATCTACGCATACCGATACCTCCCGTTAATTAGTAAACTTTACTTATTTATCAGGGTCATCGAGAAAAAATGTACCATTCGGACTTCTGCAAAGTCAAGTCCTATTTTTCGTGATTTTCGAGTTTTATTTGTGAAAGTGAGCAATTATTTCCGATTAGAATCTAAAATCTCAAAATCTCTTCGGTTTGAACACTCCTTCCAGGTTTTCGAAGTGTTTCTTCCTCTCCCGGTATATTCTTTGGAACGTTTCCTTGAAGAGCACATCCACAACGGCGATCTCTCCGATGTTCTCCCTGAGGAATTCGTAGGTGTCGTATTTCACAGGCGGGCTTTGAAGCACCAGATGAACCACCTTGGCGAGTTCTGACTGTCTGTTCGTTGTGATTGCGATCGTCTTCGCTCCCATGTCTTTTGCCACCTGGGTGGATTTCACCGTGTCTCTGATGTTTCCCGTGTGACTGATCGAGATCACCAGGTCTTCACCGGTCAGATTCACGGCCTCTATCACCTGAACGTGCGGGTCGTTGGAAAAGAACGTGTGGAAGCCAAGAAGAGAGAACTTCAGGCTCGCGTACTCAGAAACCACTCCCGAGAGTCCCACACCGAAGAAAAGAATGCGGTGGGCGGAGAGTATCCACTCCACCGCCTTTTCCACGTTCTTCATATCGAGGGTGTCCTTGAGCCTTCTGAGGATGTCTATCTCCTCGTCTATGAAATCTCTTCTTTCTATGGTTTCTTCGAGCCCGCTGAGTTCTCTTGCAAGTGCGATCTTGAAGGCCTGGTAACCTTCGAAATCGAGCTTTTTGATCATCCTGTGAATCGTGGTTTCGCTCACACCCACGATCTTTGCGAACTCTGTGATCGAGTAGTGGATGACATCGTCCGGCCTTTCGAGCACGTAATCCGCGACTTTGCGCTCTGCAGGACTGAACTGTGTGTAGACGTTCAGAATTTTATCTCTTATCTTCAACTTTCCATTCCTCCCTGAGCGAGTGTTTCTTCTCCAGAAACACATCGAGCTGTTCGTACACGTACCTTTCTGCCTCTTCATCCGATAGAGATTTTACCTCTTCCGCAAAGCGTGCGGTTCTCGCGAAGTAGAACGGCAGAAGATTTTCCACCACTTTTTTGTCCCTTGTTTTCCTGTACTGAACAGCGCTCCTGTAGAGGGTGTCGACCCAGGAAGAGAGGCTCAGTGTACCGCTCTCTTTCACTTCCGACAGGATACCGCGATCTATGTATTCCACTTCTTCAAGGGTTTCTCTTGCGAGTTTTTTGAGGTTTCCAATGTCTATACTCATAGAAGGAACTTCCTCTTGAGGAGTTTCACCATAGATGGGAACGTCTTCTATTTTCCATATTTCTTTCCAGACGTTTTCGTAGGTGATCACAAGTTCAAAAAGCGTTCCCACGACCTGAAGGAACATTCCTTTAAGGTGTTTTCCCGGGTCCTTCACGTCGTGCACCTTGGTTCCAAGAGCTGCCTGAACAACCCTTCCAGATTCGTTTATGGCGGTTGTGGTCATCCATATGTCGATCCCGAATCTTGCAACGTCCGTGTTCCAGATCTCTTTTGGCTTTCCCAGGTAAATCTCGAGGAGCTTTCTTCCCACACCGAAATCCCCACCAATGGGCTGGCGCACCTTTTTACCGTAGAGAACAGCCGTCATAGGAAAACACACGTTGTTCGTGATCGTGCCGTCGAACCTGTGCCTCAGGTAGAAGGGAGTGACGTAATCTGCCTCCCCTTTCAAAACAGGTCCTGCGAGTCTTTCGATCCACCAGGGTTTGACGCTTCGAAGATCCGCGTCGAGAAAGACGACCGCCTCCGCATCCTGCTTCAGGGCAAACTCCATGATCGCTCTCATCGCGCTTCCCTTTCCGGGAATACCTTCATAAACGAAGCTCTCTTTGGGAAGACCGAAAGTATCGGTCTCCATGAAGCGCTCTCTTGTCCCATCTGCCGATCCTCCATCGGAGTTCACGATCATACCATCACCATCGAAGAAATCTACAATTCCCTGCGCCGCTGTTCTCGCAACGTGAGAAATCGTTTCGGCGTTGTTGTAACTCGGTATCCCCACAACCACTTTCATGGTAATACCTCCCTGCTCAGTATGTCTTCCAGTCTCTCTAAACTGAAGTGCCTCTTTCCCACTTCGAAGTTGTGTTCGACAGTCTCCCTGTAAAGAGACGGATCGAAGAGGAGACGAGAAATTTCCTCGACGGCCTTTTTCAAAATCCTCTCGTCCACCTTTACAAGGCCGTTCTCTCTGAAGCATCGATCTCCAAGACTGACGTATTTCAGGCCGGCTGGTTTTATATCTGATTTGAAGACTTCGTACTCGAAAAGCACCACGGGCTTTTTGGCTGCGATCGCTTCCAGAAGCTGATTCCCCCATCCCTCGAGTATCGATGGATACGTGACAAAATCAGCGACGTTGTAGAGCTTCCAGAACAAAGAGGTGTTTTTTCTCACTTCCTCGCTCAGGACAAGAAGCGATACTCCTTTTGAAGAAGCGTATTCTTTGAGTTCTTTCAGATACTCTTCGTCTTCGCAGATACCGGAAAAGAGAAGGATCACTTCTCCGCTGTATCTCTCTCCGTTGTAGAGATCAGCTTCTTTTTTCGATGTCAGTGTTTCCTTCAGAAGTGACACCACATCTATCGAAAGTTCGATCGCTTTTCTTCTATCGATTCTGGTTGCCTGGAGGGCCACAATCGTGCCAGGCGCTATCTGAAGTTCTTCTCTCACCCTGTGGTACATCTCTTCAGAAGTGATGGGAGAGCTGAAATCCATGACGTTTGGCACCACGACAGAATCGATGTTTCTGCGTCTTTTAAGCTCCCTTTGAGCGATCGTGTTTATGACAACGTGTTTCACGTTTGGAAGATCTGGAGGGAAGTGTTTATCAAGGATCTCCCTGAATCTTCTGTTTTCCGGAATCAGATGTTTCCTCTCCCACCAAAAATCGTGGTGATGCGCGACGAAGTTCTTTTCCAATCTCGAAAGGGCAAGGCCCAGGGACGGAAAGAGTCCAAGGGACCAGATGTTGTTGGGAACGATGAGATCGTAATCTTTCAAGGCTTCGTTCAGGATGTGGAAGAGCTCTTCCTCTTTTTCTTTCAAGAAATCGAGAAACTCTTTTTCACTGAGGAAATCTTTTATTCCTCCGAAGAAGTTCCTGTTCACCCTTTCAAAATCTGGATTTTCAAAACCGATCTCCTTTAGAGTGAGATCGACTCCCTCTTTCTTGTTTCCGGCAACGATGTGGACTTCGTGGCCCATCTTTGTGAGAACCTTCTTCCACTTTTCCATCTCGAGTGAGACACCATCCATGAGACCTCCCCGGTAGTGAATGAGCGCTATTTTCATTCTCTCTCCTCGCTTTCAAAGAGTTCCACCACGTAGTCGTAGGTTCTTCTCTTCATTCGAAGCTCGTTCAGCTCTCTCGCTGTTTTCTCGACATCTATCAGATACTGAAGGGAAAGTTCTATTTCCTTTTTCGTTCTCAGAAGAGAGAAGAGCCGATGCTTCGATCGAGGATCGTCCTTTCCCTCAAGATTGGTAATTTCATCTTCGAGGCTGGAGAGCGTTTCTTTCAAAAATTCGATCACTTCACCTTCCGGGTTCTTTTCCACGGAAACAACGGGAAACTCCGGGAAATTCAAAATGTTCAGTCTCGAAACAAAGCATTGTTTCTCTGAGAGAGACTCTATCGATTTCTCACCTATCTGAAGCGGTCTCAGACCTTCTATTTCTTCGAGGTACGGATTGTACACCCAGAGGTGATACCGATCCTTCACACCGGCCCAGGGGAGAGAAGAGAAGAAGAAAGTTTTCTCCTTTTCGGTGCCGTCAGCTTCAACATCTAAAAGAAGAGGAGGATTATCGAAGAGAAGGTACCATCTGAAGAACTCTTCGCTACGTGGATGAACCGGCAGTTCCATGAACGCAAGATCCACTGTGAAAACTCCTTCACACTTTGCCCCCGGAACATACATCATGGGTCCCGCGTCACCAACTCTGTTTTTAACCTCTTTTGCTATCCACTCAACGGACCTGCTCAAAGTGACGTGTACTTTTCCTTCTTCCATCCAGTACTCTCTAAGACCTCTTGCGAGAATAGTCTTTGAACTTTCTTCACTCCAGACGGACACAAACCCCTGAAACGGAAATTCCCTCACTTCACCTGTTTCTCTTGCTGCAAGCAAAATCCCCTTCAGTTCCTCAGGAGGTGTTTCAGGAAGAAGGTAGGAGTCTTTTTCTTTCCTTTTCACCACGTCAAAAGGCATCTTCGCGAAGATTTCGCCACTTCCCGTTTCATAAACCATTGAAAGCTTGTAGTTTTTCCCCTTTATCTTCAACGCGATACGCCACTTCACGAGCGGGGTTTCATCGAAGATCACGCGTTCTTTCGTCTCGATCAGGCATTGCGAGGAACGTATCGTTCTTTCCAGTTCCACCACCATCGAGTGTTTCGTCTGCAAAACTGTTCTCATCTTCTCCAGAGAAATCGAAAAATCAGTTTCTTCAACAGAGGTGGTGTAAGCGTCACCATCTTCTTTGAACAGTTTCAAAACACCCGCTTTCCTGTTATTCAGAACAAGTGTGCCGTCTCCTTCAAAATAGGCTCTGTAGTATTCGTTTTCCCAGGTGAGTTCCTTCACTTCTTTCTTCTCGTCGGCAACTTCTGTTTTGAACAGCCCTGCACCGTTTGTTTTCAACAGGAATGTCCTCTCGCCATCGCAGAAGTGATGGTTGTAGGAAAAGGGCGATAGAGAGAGTGCGTAGGTTCCCTTCTCAAGACCTAAACGCTCTACAAGGTGCCTCAGCCTGGATTCAACAGAAGATTTCACAAGGAAATACACGTTTCTGTACGTTCTCTCCATTTTTTCGTGGACGGGGTCAGCACAAACACCGCAGCTGTTGTCGTGCGCGAGAGTTTTCAGGTAATCCCTCCAGAAAAGATCACTTAACTCCTCTCCGTTCAAAACAGAGAGAAGATCGTTCATTTTCAAAAGCTTCTCTACAAGATCACTTTCAAGCTTCAGATAAGCTCTTGTGGAGAGTGTCCCTGGAAAGACGCAGGCGTACCTTCCAGAAAGGAGCTCTCCAGAGAGGGTGGGGGCATTTTCAGGGAATCTCTCGGGAAACTCTTCTGGTGAGACAATCTCAACGTTCAGATAATCTTTGGGATCCTCGGGAGAGAGATCTATATCGTATCCGTCGAGAAGAAGAATTTCTCCAGATCTCGAGAATTTTGCGAGTTTTTCCACCTCGTGTTTCAGTCTCTTCTCCGCGATATCCTGCGTTTCCTTCAAATTGTAGAGGTTCCTGTATCCTCCCACGAGGAAAACACCCTGGACAGCCGTTCCATCGCTTCCTTTCCAGAAAAACTCCTGGGAGATCCCGTCGTTTTCGAAGGAAATTCCCCTCCACAGAAAGACCTTTTCTATTCCAAAGATTCTGTGCAGTTGAGGTTCCTGTGATATGTGACCGAAACTGTCGAGAAGCCATCCGGCGTTCATGCGTCGTCCAAAACGATTCGTGTCTTTTTCTCCTATCTCGAAGTTTTTCAAAATGGAAGCTTCACCCGGAATTCTCCAGTCTATCTGGATATAATACGGACCAACAAGGAGTCTTCCAGATCTCACAAGCTCTCTGAGATCTTCTTCGAGGTCCGGATGGTAAACGAGGAGATCTTCAACCGCAGCTGTTTGGCCATCCAGAACGTACACGAATTCTGGATTCTTCTGAACAAGCTCTTTCACTCTGAAAAAAACTTCTTTCAGCCATTTAGAGGTCACTTCAGAAGAGGTGAACCACTCTCTGTCCCAGTGGTTGTGAACAACCACCTTCACTTTCATGAGATTCTCTCTCCCGTCTCAGGGTGAAAGAGATGGATCTTTTCAACGTCCAGGAAAAACGTGATCTTCTCACCGCTTCTGAAATCCACATCCCCTGGAATTTTTGCGACGATCTTCTCACTTCCAACGTTGAGATGGAGAATCGTATCCGACATGAGTTTCTCGGCGAAATAAACCTCTCCTTCCAGCTTCAAAGTGTTCGGCTTTTCCTCCAGATAGACGTTCTCCGGTCGAATACCAAGGATCACCTTTTTTGCACCTGGATCGGTCTTCGCGGGAATCTTTATCTCACCGTTTTGGAGGACAACGCTATTTCCTTCCGATCTCACTTCCATCTCTAAGAAGTTCATCTGCGGTGATCCCACAAAACCAGCGACGAAGATGTTCACCGGATGGTGATAGATCTCAGAGGGCGTTCCAACCTGCTGAAGCTTTCCCTGGTTCATCACCGCGATTCTGTCTCCCATCGTCATGGCCTCTGTCTGGTCATGAGTCACATAGATGGTGGTGACTCCAATTCTTTCCTGAAGCTTTTTCAGCTCGCTTCTCATCTTCACCCTCAAAAGTGCGTCCAGATTGGAAAGAGGCTCGTCCATCAGGAGTACTTCGGGTTCGTGAACGATCGCTCGGGCAACGGCAACCCTCTGTCTCTGACCTCCGGAGAGCTGTGCGGGGTACCTGTCGAGGAGTTCGGAGATGTGAAGGAGATCCGCTGCCCACTTTACCCTCTTTTCTATCTCCTCTTTCGGGACTTTTTTCAGTTTCAGAGGATACGCGATGTTGTCGTACACCTTCATGTGGGGCCACACCGCGTAGCTCTGGAAGACCATCGAAATGTTCCTGTCCTTTGGAGGAAGGTTCGTCACGTCGCGATCGTTGAAAAAGATCTTTCCCCCGGTCACCTGTTCGAGACCCGCTATACACCTCAGAAGGGTCGTCTTTCCACAACCAGATGGACCGAGAAGAACGAGGAACTCCCCTTCGTTCACGACAAGGTCGATTCCATCGAGAGCCCTCACATTCCCGAAATATTTCTTCACTCCGTCTATTTTCACCTGCGCCAAGATCGATCACCTCTCATTTCAGGGTGATACCCCACATGCTTACAAGATATTTCCTTATGAAGAATATGAAGACCATCGCAGGAACGGCCATGATCGTTCCCGCAGCGAACTTGAAGTAGTCCGGTGATGCCATGGCGGTGTTCAGAATGTGTGCTGGAAGTGTTCTGTTCGTGAGTGTGAGGATCGAAGAAGCGAAGACTTCGTTCCAGGACATGATGAAGGCGAATATGGCAGATGCGGCGAGGCCAGGAAGAGCAAGAGGCAGCGTGATCCTTATAAACGCCTGGAATCTGCTGAGACCGAAGACCATCCCCGCTTCTTCGTATTCGACAGAGATTCCGGAGAAAACACTGGATGTGATGAGAACGACGAACGGAAGTATCATGGAAGCGTGAGCCAGTGCCACACCAAGCGTGGTATCCGCGAGGTTAAACCTCATGTAAAGAACCACAAGAGGTACCGCCACCACAATCAACGGAATCGATCTTGTCATAAGCATGGAAAGTCTGATGATGTTTTTTCCCGGAAACACGTACCTTGTGAGGGCGTATCCAGCTGGAAGCCCCAGCAGGAAAGAGATTCCTATCGAGATGAGCGCCACCTGCACACTGACCAGAGTGGCTTTCCCACCCCCGAGGGTGACGAACAGCTTGTAGAGATGTTCCAGTGTGAGACTACTCGGAAAGATCCTGCTGGGATTGTAGTAATCCGAGGACGGTGTTAGAGACGCAAGAACAATGAAGAACACCGGCGTCAGAAACCACAGGGAAATGATCACCGAAAGAAAAATTATGAAAAACTTCTTCATCATCGAGCCCCCTCTAAATGTTTTGCACTGAGGAAGGTGATGTAAAACCAGCTAACCACGATGGTGACAAGAGCGATCACGAGAGCGTACGCACTGGCCATCTTTGGGTCGTTCATGAAGGTGTACCAGTAGTAGGTCTCACCAGCGAGAACGGGAATGTCTCTTCCCGCAAGAAGCCACACCACACCGAATATCTGAAACGCGAAGAGAGTCCTCAGAAGGAGCGCCGACATGATCGATGGTTTCAAGAGCGGGAGTATGATCTTTGTGAATTTCTTCCATCTTGAAAAACCGAAGAGATCTGCAGCTTCGAGATACTCTTTGTTTATCGACTGAAGACCCGCCAGGAGGATGATGAAAACAAGGGGAGTAGCCCTCCACACCTCCGTGAGAACGATCACCCAGAATTCCCTCGCTTTGAACATGTATCCAAAGAAATAAATGGGTCTTTCTATCAGATGCAAATTCATGAGAATTTTGTTGAGATAGCCGTTCGGCGAAAATATAGTGTAACTCATGAGTGCTGCTGTCACATCACTCAGAGCCAGTGGGATCGCTATAAAGTAAAGTACCGTCGTGTAACCTTTGAACTTCTGATTGACGAAAAGAGCGAGTCCCAGTGCGAATATGAGCTGAAGGGGAACGATCACTGCTGTGAGAAGAATGGTGTTTTTCATGGCGCCCCAGAAACCACCATTCTCCACAAGGCGCTTGAAATTTCCAAGAAAACCTTCATCGCTTGTAAAAGCGAGTCTGAACGTTTCGAAGAGAGGATATCCCATCAAC
>Ga0072500_147473_pt1 | contig 12426 bp, 8 predicted proteins | sample GBScelen77Swater_FD_63803 | JGI IMG/M metagenome (GOLD analysis project Ga0072500, IMG submission 63803) | Hot spring microbial communities from Great Boiling Spring, Nevada - cellulolytic enrichment S 77C v2 (version 2) | ecosystem: Environmental > Aquatic > Thermal springs > Hot (42-90C) ...
TCGGGGGGTTAAAGGAGAAGATCCTGGCCGCCCATCGGGCGGGGATCCAGCGCGTGATCCTGCCGAAGAAGAACCAACGGGACCTGGTGGAGCTGCCCCGACGGGAGATCCGGGGGATGACCTTGATCTTCGTGGAGACCATGGAGGAGGTCCTGCGGGCCGCCCTGGCTCGTCCGCTCCCCGGGCTCCGCGCCCGCTGTAATGATAATGGGATGAAATAGGGTAGCGGATTATGGTTGTGGGACACAGAGAACCTGTTGTGATAATTAGCCATGATATCGTTAGTGATCGGATGGCAGGCCCGGGCATTCGTTATTTTCATCTAGCACGGGTTCTGGCTCATAGGTTTCAAGTAACCTTAGCTGTCCCTGAAGGGTCCACGATTTCCGGCGACTTCTTCACACTCGTTTACCATTCTGGGACCGATGAGCTACTGGGCAGGCTAATAGGGAGGGCGCGGGTTGTGATCGTCCCAGCTGTGTATGCTGCGCAGATTCCAGCGCTCTGGCAGTCTGAGGCTTTCATCGTGGTGGATGGCTATGATCCGTTTATTGCCGAAAGTTTGTTCTTGGGCGTAGATATTTTGTCTTTGCAGATTAATCTAACCAAAACTTATCTCTTAGGCGATTTCTTTATTTGCGCCAGTGAGCGCCAGCGAGATTGGTGGTTGGGATTATTAGAGGCCCACGGGCGGATCAATCCGTATACTTTTGGTGAAGATCCATCGCTGCGGAAATTGGTGGACGTTGTTCCCTTTGGATTGCTGGAGGAGCCACCGCAGGCAACAAGGCCGATAATAAAGGGCGTATGGCCTGGCATTGGTCCTGAAGATAAGGTGATTCTCTGGGGAGGAGGGCTCTGGCCCTGGCTGGATCCGTTAACCGCTATTCGCGCCATGGCCCGAGTCTGGCAGCAGAGACAAGATGTGCGGCTGATCTTTCCGGGAACTCGTCATCCCAATCCCTGGATGTCCGGTATCCCAACGCATAATGAGGCAGCCCAGGTATTGGCTGGAGAGTTAGGATTGCTGGGTAAGGCCGTTTTCTTTGGAGAATGGGTCCCTTATAAGGACTGGCCGAACGTGCTACTGGAGAGCGATCTGGCCCTGACGCTCCACCTAGACACGCTGGAAGCCCGTTTGGCCTTTCGTAGTCGGGTGCTGGATTACATTTGGGCAGGGCTTCCGATTATTGCCACGCGGGGAGACGCAACCAGTGACCTAGTAGATCAGTATCGGCTGGGGATCGTAGTGGATTATGCGGATGATGTCGGAGTAGCCAATGCTATTCTTCAGCTCCTGGAAACCCCGAAAGAAGCGTGGCATGTGCAGTTTGAAAAGGCACGTAGAGATCTAACCTGGGAGCGCGTGGCCCAACCCTTGGTAGAATTCTGTTGCCACCCCCGCAGGGCACCAGATAAGGTAGCGCTGGGGGACCGCCTGGGCAATCCATACTATATTCATGAACTCACCCGCTTACATGCACTGATAGCTGGATATGAACAGGGGCTGTTTATCCGCATGATGCGGCTGTTACATCGCCTCAGTAAACATCTTTGAGGTGAACCGCATGAAGGTTTCTGTAATTATTCCTGTCTGGAATGGTCGGGAGCATCTGCCAGGATGCCTGGATGCGCTGCTGGCCCAGGATTATCCAAACTTTGAGATCATTGCGGTGGACAATGCGTCAGTAGATGGATCAGCAGAACTCATAGCTGAGAAATATCCCCAGGTGCGATTGATCCGTAATATCTGCAATTTGGGCTTTGCGGGCGGATGCAATGTCGGCCTCAAAGCCGCTCAGGGCGACGTTTTGGTCCTGCTGAACCAGGATACAGTTGTGCTGCCAGGTTGGCTCCTGGCCCTTGTGGAAGCGCTCCAAAAGCCTGAAGTGGGCATTGTGGGATGCAAAATCCTATATCCGGATGGTAAAACAATCCAGCACGCAGGGGGATGGATTGAGTGGCCATTAGGGCTGGCCCATCATTATGGGAAAGGTGAGCTGGACCAGGGGCAATGGGATCAACATAGGGAGGTAGAGTATGTCACGGGTGCGGCAATGGCCTTTCGGCGTCACCTGATCGATCAAATCGGAGGGATGGACGAAGGCTTCTGGCCAGGGTATTTTGAGGATGCTGATTTTTGCTTCCGGGCCAGAGAAATAGGATATAAGATATTGTATATTCATGAAGCGGTTGTTTTGCACAAAGAAACCACCTCTATCAGCGATCCATTTAAACTATCATGTGCCTATCAAAAGGGTCGCCTGCGTTTTGTTCTAAAACATATGTCCCCCTATCAGTTCTTGGGTGAGTTTGTAGATGCCGAGAAATCTTATCAAATGAGTGCCCTTCGTGGCCGAGAGAATGGCCCTTTACAGATCGCCTACTTGGAGGCAATGCGCAACGCTCCAATTATTGCTGTGACAAGGTGGCGCGCGCATGTCCAGATCATAAAAGCCGTTCTATTCAGTTTACAAGATCTGTTTGAGCATTCCATGATGGAGAGTCAAAGAAAACTATTAGAAATGATAGGTCAGACTGAGTTGTCACGCGATGAAATTCGGAGTTTGGGCTCCAGCTTTCCGGGCTTTCCGCCTTTGCAAGAATTTCAATTCCGATCCTCATTTCCGATTATAGGTCCATTTATTTCATACTTACGCCGTTTGTTTTTTAGTATTTCTTCAAAATGGGCAATCCGATATCTCATACAGCAGCAAGAAGCCATCAACAGACAACAAGAAGCCATCAACAGACAACAAGAAGCCATCAACAGACAACAAGAAGCCATCAACAGGTTTTTGATAGAATCTATTAAGCTTTTATATCAGCAAATTTCAGTAATCTCTCCCTCCGATAGTGATCTGCATGATCATTGAGCAAGTCATAGAAAAGGAGGTTTAACCAATGGCCTGAAAGCCTTTCGCTTTACCGAATGGATGGCGGTGTTGGCGGCGGAGGCCGGCAATCGCCATCGGCAGGGACTATCAGCACCTCAAATCTCTATGATCAGCTTTATTCTAAACAAGGAGCTGGTGAGATGGAAGATTTGGGCGGATTAATAGAGATCAACGACCCCGAGATTGATCCTGTCCGTATTATGGAAGAAATCCGGCAGCGAATTCGGCGCCGTCGGGAAGAATTGGGATACCCCCGGCGGGTTTTCCCTGCGTTCGGGGCTGCGGCTTATCCAGGAGAACCAGAGGGGGAAGATTACGACATTGATCTCTATTTTCACCTGCGTCGCGCCAACGAGAATTATCACCAAATTGACGTGGCGCCGCTGATTGTGCCTTCTCCCCGTTCCTCTATCCCGATTCTGGGCCCTATCTGGGACCGTATCCGACGCGAGGCTCACAACCTTGTTCTTTTCTACGTGAACAAACTGGCCCAGCGACAGGTCACAGTCAACCGGCACCTGGTCAGTACGCTGAATCGGATGGCCGTCCAGATTCAGGAGCAGCAGCGTCGCATCAAAGCGCTTGAGGAAGAATTGAGCAGGCTTCGGGAGGGCGGTTGATGCGGATCGCACTCGTCGTTCCCCGGTATGGCGATCAGATCCTGGGCGGCGCCGAATCCATGGCCCGGGGTTTCGCCGAGGCGGCATTCCAGCGGGGATGGGAAGTGGAGGTCTGGACGACCTGCGCGCGCAGCCATTATACCTGGGAGAACGTTTACCCGGCCGGAGTGGAACGGAAAAACGGGGTCATCATTCACCGGTTTCCCGTGGAGGCATGGAAACAAGAGCGTTGGGTGGAACTGGAAATCCGGCTGGCGCAGAAAGGAAATTTATCTCCTGCAGAAGCCTATGATTGGTTGGATAGTGGTCCTCATAGTCCTGCATTATACGCTTATATTAAGCGCAATAGCACAAATTATGATGCGATCATAGCGCTGCCTTATCCGGCGCCTTTGGTTCACTATGCAGCTTGGTCTGCTCACAATCATGTTATCCTTTGGCCGTGTCTTCATGATGAGCCCTATGCGTATTTGGAGCCCGTTCGGTTGCTCCTGGAGAGCGTGTGGGGAGTGATGTTCCTCTCCCCCGAAGAAGCCGAGTTGGCTCTTCATCGTCTCCGGGTTCGCCCTCCAAAATATGCGATTCTTGGCGGAGGGATCAGCCTGATTGTTGGAGGGAAAACGGATTCACAGGACGAACAATTTGCCGATTACATCCTCTATGCCGGCAGGTTAGAGGAAGGGAAAAACGTCCCCTTGCTCTACGAATATGTGCGGGGCTATTCTGAAGAGAGAGGAGGGATTCGTCTGGTAGTGATTGGCGAGGGGCCAATAAAGCCGCCGAGGCACCCAGCTTTTATATACTTGGGGTTTGTGTCTGAAGAAAGAAAAGTTTCCCTTTATAGAGGTGCCCTTGCCCTTTGCCAACCCTCGTTGCAAGAGAGTTTCTCCATAACGATTATGGAATCCTGGCTGGCGGGTCGACCGGTGCTGGTTCATGAAGACTGTCCGGTGACGAAAGGACATGTCCAGCGCAGCAAAGGAGGGTTGTGGTTTCGGACTTATGAGGAATTTGCTGGCGCGCTGGATTGGTTTCGGGCTCATCCGGAACTGGCGGCACGGATGGGTGAGAACGGGAGGCGCTATGTGTTAAGCAATTATACCTGGTCGGTAGTCCTGGATCGCTTTGAAACCATCATTGGGGATTGGAAGGTATCATGAAGGGTAAACGGGGGCTCCATCAGTTTGTCGTCGGAGCGACACCTGGAGATGCGATCACAGATCAAGCTTTTGTGATCCGGCGCTGGCTTCAGGAGGCCGGTTTTCTATCAGAAATCTACGCTGAAAGTATTCATCCTTCCCTCTTCGGGAAAGTAAAGCCCTATCGGGATTATCTCCCGTCCCGGCCCGGCGAACTGGTGATCCTGCATCACAGCATCGGATCAGACCTGGTTGAATACCTGCTCAGCCAGGACGTGCGGTTTCTGATCATTTATCACAACCTAACTCCTCCAGACTTTTTTCAACCTTTTGATCCTTGGCTGGCCAGCCAGGTCCAAAGGGGAAGAGAGCAACTCCATCACCTGCGCCTGCGCACTGTATTGGCCTTAGGAGATTCTTCTTTCAACGAGTCGGAGTTGCGTCAGGCTGGTTATGTCCATACTGGTGTATTGCCCATTGTTCTGGATCCCGCTCAATACGACCTAGAGTCGAATCCAAATCTGCTGACCCGATATCAAGGAAACGGGGTAAAACTTTTATTCGTAGGGCGTCTTGCGCCCAATAAGCGGCAGGAGGATCTGATCAAGCTGCTCTGGTATTACCGGCGCATTGATCCAGAAGCCCGTCTGTTCCTGGTGGGCTCGCCCTGGATACCCTCCTACTCGGAATGGTTGCGGGAATTGGTAGAGATGCTTGACCTTGCGGAGTCTGTAACCTTTGCTGGGCACGTCTCTCAGCGGGACCTGGTCACCTTTTACCATCTGGCGGACATCTATGTTTCCATGAGCGAGCACGAGGGATTTGGCAAGCCATTGATAGAGAGCATGTATTTTGGCATCCCCGTGCTCGCTTATGCGGCGGCGGGGGTTCCGGAAACGATGGGAGGAGCGGGTGTGCTGTTTCGGAAAAAAGATTACGAGGCGCTGGCTGAACTGGTGGACATAATCGTGAAAGATGAGACGCTCAGAAACCGGATTGTCGCGCGGGAGCGGGAGCGGGTCAAAGAGTTCCTTGAGCCTGCGGTGCGTCGGAAGTGGGAGCAATATCTTAATTTCGCTATGGAGAGATAAAAATGGCCCACGTCCGGGCAATTATGCGCCTCTTGTTTGAATGGAGCAAATTGGTTTTGCAAGCACATCAGTGGCCGGATGACCGTCTTTTTGTGAGGACAGTTTACAGGGCATGCCTGAGGCGCGAGCCGGATAGGGATGGTGAAGCCTTCTATCTGGCGGCGCTTCACCGGGGAAGCATGAGCAAGTTGGATGTCCTGCGCTCGGTGCTGGAATCCAACGAATTTAAGCAAATCTATGGCCTACCTGTTCATCCGCTGAACGCGCTACATCAGGCAAGAATGATGCTGATCCGGACGCATTTACCCATGGCCAGGGTGATTGTAGACCTGGGCGGAACAGCAGAAGACCATCCAGAGGGGGCTCTCCTCGCGATGGGTTATCCTTGATTGTCTGTGCAGAAGTATTTCGGATTCTGAGGCCAGGCGGTTATTTTTGCCTGGATACGCCTAATGCCACCCTGACGCGTTTGCAATCTCCCAATCTTCTGATTCGTCCCGAACATAAGAAAGAATATATGGTCAAAGAAATACGTGAGATGTTGGAACAACATGGTTTTGTGATTGTGCAAGCCCTCGGAATTTGCCCGATGCCGGAAAGTCTAAGGCGAAAGATGTTTGATCCGAAAGAATTGGTTCGCAACATCGGCTTAAGCGAAAATCCTGAAGAAGGTTATCTGTTCTTTATCAAGGCAATCAAGCCCCACATTTTTTCAGAGGAAGTAGGATGAAGAAAATCCATGGTCATCCCGTTCTGTCCCGACTCATTCCCTGGGTTCTCTTCTGGGCTCTCTTTGCCTGGGGGTGGCGAGTACAAAACATCTTCACCCATATTCCCGGCTATGGTGATGCCTTGGAGGTTTTGTGGGGTATTCTTTGGTACTATGATTCCATATTTATCAGACACGCGTCACCATTTTTCACCGCATTAGTATTCCATCCTCTCGGATGGCATACTGCAACATTAGCGCATACGCCTTTCCTCTTTCTGCTTACGCTCCCTCTTTTCCTGGTTGGCGGTCTTGCTTTTGCATATAATTTTTTGTCTGTATTGTCAATGGTTATTTCATTTGCTGGTTGCTTCCGATTGGTGCGATCGTTTGCTTCCTCGTCCACAGCGACTGTGGCCGCTCTGGTTTATACATTTGTGGACCCCCACTGGTTTCGGCTGGGAGGTCATCTGCACACAGCCTGGCTTTTGGGGTTGTTTCCCTGGATGGCGCTGGCTGTTGAAAGGCTTGGGCAGTCCAGTGCCCCGCAATGCGAAAAACGGCTGGTCATCGCTGCAGGCTTGATATGGGGATTGGCGATCAACTTCTCGCTATATGGCATCTTTATGGGGGCCATCTTTTTTGTCCTGTGGGGAAGCCGTCTTTTATCGTTGAAGCGGCTTTTACAGGTAATATCCGCCGCTGTTATCGCTATGACTTTGAGCCTCATTTCAATTGTGCCATATGTTATAAGTATTCGTCAAGATGCTCTTCATGTTCATGGAGTTGAACACAATCTCTGGTGGGGGGCAAGTCTGAATAGTCTGTTTATTCCCTCCGTTTATCATCCTTTGACCGTTATTCAGCGGTTTGCTCGGAACCTATACTCTGGTCCATATAACGAGTCCGGGGCAATCAATTTAGGCCTGCTGACTGGCTTCCTGGCTTTTATCGGATTCATTGTGGCGATCAAGACCAAGTCGCGCCAAATGGGTTTGGTATGGTTAACCCTGACTGGTATCATTCTGGGACTGGGGTTGTTGCTGAGGTGGAACGGCGAGGTTGTCCGCCATCCGGCTTTCTGTCCATTGACAGCCCTGATATGGACATTAGGGCATATCCTCAAACCGGGCTTATTTGCCACAACACAACCCAATCCGGTTTTTGAGTGTGGAATCCCTCTGCCTGGTCTCGTGTTAACGACCTTGCTTCCTTTCTGGGAGTCAGCAAGGACAGTGTCACGTTTTGCTCTCGTGGGTATGGTGGGGGCTGTTGGGTTAGCGGCGATGGCTTTAGAAAAGTTCCCAAAATTACTGCGGTATCTGGCAGCATTGATCTGGCTTATAGAGGTGCTCCCTCGCCCTATTCATGGCGTGCCCGTGCCGTTCCAACCCCATCCGGCTTACGCTTGGCTTGCTGATCGGGAGCTGAGGCCCGGGGAAAGCATTATGGATTTGAGATACCCTACACTCTTTATAGACGGGAGAACACTCTGGGCCACTCTGCTTCATCACAAGCCAACTGCCTCCGGTGTAGGATCGTTCTGGCCAGAACATGCATTTGCGTTGTGGAACCATCTATTGGGCAATCCACATTTACTTTCCCAAGAAGAGAGTGTGCTAATCTTCCAGCAATATGGGATCCGCTACATTTTTCTCCATATGCTGAGCGACAAAGAAAGAGCAATGTGGGATATGATTTCTAAAAACCCCTCTTTTCGCCCCCTGGACTGTTTTGAGCCGCTGAGGGAACCAACTGCCTGGCCCTGGCCCATTTGTGTGGCTGAAGTGCTTGATACACAGAGGCCCATCAACCTGATGCGCCAGGAGGGCTGGTCTGGACCCGAAGACTGGGGGGTGTGGTCCGAAGGACTAAGGTCCCGAGCAGGGTGGATCAGCCCTGCCCGGCAGGATTACCGCCTACGCATAGGGGCCTTCCCGTTCTGCGTGCCGGATCGGCGTCAGGAGATGGTCGTGAAGGTCAATGGTCAAGAGATGGCCCGTTACCGTTGGCAGGAGTGCGAATTGTGGGAGGGAGAGATCCTGATCCCTGCTTCCGCAGTCCGGATCGGTTGGAACGAGGTCTCCTTTGAATATGCCTATGCCCTCAGCCCGGCCGAGGTTACGCAAGGGCAGAATGGAGACCGGCGGATGCTGTCGGTGGGATTCACCCGGCTGGAGGTGACGCGATGAGGATGTATCCCTGGCTTTTGGCAGTGCTGTATTTGGGCTTCCTCTGGAGCGCAGCGACTCCGCAGCGGGTCGCGCCACAATACCTCTCCCCGTCGTGGAGCCGTCAACTCCCGGGCGGCCGGATTGAGGATTCCTCCCCAACCCTCTACGATCTGGATGGCGACGGCAAACTGGAAATCGTCATCGGGACAACGAAGGATGGCGCTTCCCCTGTCTTGGCTGTATTGGAGGATGACGGCACAATCAAATGGAGCGTGAATCTGGCTGACCCCGTAAGGTCCTCCCCCGCTGTGGCCGACATTTCGTATCCTCCAGATGGCATCCCGGAGATCATCGTCAGCACCGGAGGGGACGTTAACCAGCAGCGGGGATCGGTCATCGCCTTTGACCGGAATGGCAATCAGTTGTGGAAATACGATACCACCGATGCCCAGGGGACCGGAACCCCCAGCGGGAACTGGTCCTCGCCCACCATCGGCGACCTGGACGGCGATGGGGATATGGAGATCGTGTTCGGCTCATGGGACCGCAATATCTACGTGCTTAATCATCTCGGCCAGTATCAGTGGCATTACCACGTGGCGGATACGGTCTGGTCTACGGCGGCGCTGGCGGACTTGGACCGGGATGGGGACCTGGAGATCATCATCGGCACCGATATCGCCGGAGGGGGCGTCCTCCCCGACGGTTACCGTCCCACCGATGGCGGGTTTGTGCTGATTCTGGATAAAGACGGACGAAAACTGGCGCGCCGCCAGATGAACGAGGCCATCTATTCTTCCCCCGCGGTGGGAGACGTAGATGGCGATGGGCGCCTGGAGATTTTCGTAGGAACCGGAATGTACTGGTATCTGCAAGGCAGGTACACGCAACCTTATGTGTATGGCTTCCGCGTGAACATGTCCGGTTCCGAATGGGTGTTGGAAGACCTGCCAGGCTGGCCCCAACCCGTGGCCTACCCGGGCATGAGTTCCCCAGCCCTGGCGGACCTGGACGGCGATGGCGACCTGGAGATTATCATCGGCACGGGTTATACTGGAAGCAGTGAGCCCGATCAATGCCCTCCTGCTTGCTACGGTGCGCTCTACGCTTGGCATCACGATGGTTCGCCGGTGTCCGGCTTCCCGATGTGGCCTAAGGATTATATGGGCAAGAACGCTTTTATTCGCTCTTCCCCCACCGTAGCCGACGTGGACGGCGATGGGCAACCGGAAATCCTGTTTTCCATGAACTGGGACGTCATCGTGGTCGGCCCGAACGGCCAGCAGGAGAACATTCTGCATACCACCTATTCCCTCTTTGCCTCCCCGGCCATCGGCGACCTGGATAACGATGGCAGAACCGATGTGGTCATCGGCGGATCAAACTATCATCACTCTTCGTATGGCTATGTGTATGCCTTTACCTTTGGCGCGGGCAGTTACAACCCGGCGCTTCAGCCCTGGCCGATGTTCCACCGGGACCCCCGGCATACGGGGTACTATCCCCAGCCTCCGCGGCTGGGCGTTTCACCCACCTCGCTGTACCTCCTGCACCAGTATGGCAGCGGAAGCGCTGAGACCGCTTATCTCCGTCTCCGCAATACAGGTGATGGGTCTTTCCATTGGGCGGTCTCTTCCGCACCTTCCGGGGTAACGGTGGTTCCCTCATCTGGAACCGCCTTTTATACTTCCACCACCCTCCTCACCGTGACCGTGTCCGCCACGGGCTATACAACCGGCACCCACTCGTTGGGGAATGTGGTCCTAACAGGGACAAGCGCTGGAGGCCCTGTGCATGGAAGCCCAACCTTCCGCCACCCTCCTCACCGTGACCGTGTCCGCCACGGGCTATACAACCGGCACCCACTCGTTGGGGAATGTGGTCCTAACAGGGACAAGCGCTGGAGGCCCTGTGCATGGAAGCCCGACCAACATCCCGGTTACCTTATACGTTGGGCGGGTGTACCGCTTGTATCTCCCTATCGTCTTGTGTTCGGCGCGATGAGGATCCTTCACATTCTCCAGCGCTACTGGCCCGCTCGGGGTGGAGCTGAAACCTACCTGCATGAGATTTCCGCCCGCCTGGTCGCCGATGGCCATCTGGTCACGGTGGCTACCACCGACGCGCTGGACTTTGAACTCTTTTGGGACCCTTCCCGCCGCCGCATCCTGGAACCGGAAGGCTGGCGGGATGGGGTGCGGATTCTCCGCTTTCCGGTCCGTTATCTTCCGTTTCCTCAACTGGCCTACCCGGCCTGGCGAAGGTTGCTCTGGATTCTCTCCCATCTGCGTCCCGTCCCGGTTGGCGTGCTGCAGTGGCTTTCTCGCTACACCCCCTGGGTTCCCGATCTCTGGCGCTGGCTGGCCCAGACGGATGAGCCCTTTGATCTGGTGGCCGGGATGACGATTTGTTTTGAACCACTAATGGAGGCAGGGTTGCGTTTCGCCCGACGACGGGGGATCCCCTTCGTCGCGTATCCGTTGACCCACTTGGGGGCCGGTCCTCGCCCGGGCGCCGATGCCCTCAGCCGGTTCTACACGATGCGGCATCAGGTCGCGCTGGTCCGGGCCAGCGATGCGGTGGTGGCCCAGACCCCCACGGAGCAGGCGTTTTACATCCAGCGCGGGGTTCCGCCGGAGCGGATCCTCGTAGCAGGGCCAGGGGTAAACCCGGAGGAAGTCCTGGGCGGGGATGGGACGCGCTTCCGTGCCCGGCACGGCGTTCAGGGCATCCTTGTCGTTTCTATTTCCAATTTATCGTATGATAAAGGGACCTTTCATCTGGTAGAGGCCATCCGGCGTCTTCGCCGGCAGGGCTGTGAGGTGAGCCTGGCCCTGGCAGGGGCTTGCCTCCAGTCTTTCCGTCGATATTGGGAGCGGCTTCCCCTGGAGGCCCGTCAGGGCATCTATGTGCTGGGCCCTATCAGTGATGAAGAAAAGCGGGATTTGCTGGATGCCTGCGACATTTTCGCGATGCCTTCCCGCACCGATTCCTTCGGCATCGTATACCTGGAAGCCTGGCTCTACCGGAAGCCCGTCATCGGGGCTCGGACTTGGGGAGTTACCGATGTGATTCAGCATGGGGAGGATGGTCTGCTGGTTCCTTTTGGGGACGTGGGCGCGCTGGCCGAAGCCATCGCCATGCTTGCCAGCCAGCCCGAGATGCGCGAGGTGATGGGCCGGCGGGGGGAGCAGAAGGCGCGCGCGTGGCACACCTGGGAGCGCAAATATCCCATAATCCGTGACCTCTACCTGCATCTGGTGGGAAAGCGGTAATGCGTGTTCTCCATGTCATTCATCAGTATCCTCCAGACAGGATTGGGGGCGCCGAACTCTACACCCAGGCCATATCCCGGGCTCTGGCTCGACGCGGGCATGCTGTAGCCGTCTTCTACCGACGGGATGCCCCTGGTCGGGGCCTGCAGCACCGCATGGAGGATGGAGTGTACATCTATGCGGTCTGGGATGGAGAAGCCGGGCCGGCCCGGCGGTTCTTCTACACTTTTCGCAATCCTTGGATTCACCGAGCGCTGATCCGGGCGGTGGATGAATTCCACCCCGACGTGATCCATATCCAGCACTTGATGGGGCTTCCCGCTTCTCTAATAAATGCTGCACGGCAACGCTCGATCCCTTTTATCTTGACCCTGCACGATTACTGGTGGCTCTGCCCCAACGCTCAGTTACTGACCAACTACAGCGGTGAGGTCTGCGTAGGGCCCCGCTACTGGAACTGCGCCCGATGTATGCTGGCCCGGGTCGGATTCCCCAGGCTATGGCCAACCATTCCCTTTCTG
>Ga0072500_170888_pt1 | contig 12407 bp, 5 predicted proteins | sample GBScelen77Swater_FD_63803 | JGI IMG/M metagenome (GOLD analysis project Ga0072500, IMG submission 63803) | Hot spring microbial communities from Great Boiling Spring, Nevada - cellulolytic enrichment S 77C v2 (version 2) | ecosystem: Environmental > Aquatic > Thermal springs > Hot (42-90C) ...
TTTGGTGGTGGCAACAATCATGCTCACCACCTTCCCTTTCTTCGTCCGTCCCTTCTCAGATAACCATCCATCACCTCAACCCTTCACCTTCTTTGTCCTCCCAGAAACTTCAACCGTCTCTGAACCATTCGTCCCAATCTTGGTAGCCGTCCTTTTACCCTCTGAAATTTCCAAACATTACCAACTCTCCGATTTCTTCGTCATCTCAGAAAGTCTCTTCGTCCCAACATTTCCTTTGCTTGAAGAACCTTTCTTTGACAGCGAAACGAACTCTTTCGTTTGGCTTTTTGCTGGCTTATTTGAAGTCCCTGAAAACATCCAACCTATGACCATTTCTCTCTTTGCTTTTGCTTCCTTTAGACCTTCTAACCCTTCCCTTCCCTTTCTCTCATCCTTTAACCAAGCCACTTTTTCTGTTTCCCCATCCAGTTATGCGGTTGAGCCAGTAGAACTAACTGGATGTCCTGAAGTTTGTATTTGGGAATTTGGCATAGAATGCACTTGTCCTTGGCCCAATGATGGAACAATACCACCTGATAGCGGAACAAGTCCGCCTGATGAGGATGATGGTGAGCCTCCATGCAGTGGCATTAGTTACATGACCCCTTCTCCCCAACTTGGCGGTTTTATCGTTGAACCTGCCGAGGGAGAAGTCATTGTGATTGCAGGTGATACATTAACTTTGCGCGCTAACGGTTCTCCCGACCCTGATGTGGACCAAACTATTAGCAGAGCATTTGATCCTGAAAGTGGGAGTTGTTCGTCGTCGGAGAGATTTATTCCTGGGTCGCCTCTTTCATTCACTTGGCGATTATGGAAGGATGAGAATGGAGATGGTTATCCCGAAACACTCTTGAGAGTGATCGGATATGGTCGGGAAATAAGTTGGCAAGCACCGATGGAAGCAGGTGTTTACTGGATAGAGTTGGTGATAGACGATGATTTTAACCCTGACCTTGATGCTTACCCTCAAAAGTTAGAATGCGAAAAATGCACCATTTACTCTAACTCCGACGACCCTGCCGTAAGAGATTGGGTGAAGGTGATTGTGAATGGATACATTCGCCTTCTCAGCAGTTATCCCCATCACATTGTCTACCGCCGACCACCTGAGCCTATCTTGCCGCCTGAAGAGGAAGAGGTCATTGGTCCTGAATTTGGCGACCCTGTCGTCTTTGATATCTTTGATGAAGGCGAAGATCACGAACCCGATGTAGAAGAAGGTGAAGAGGTAGAAGAGGTGGAAGTTCCCGCTCAAGAACCGACAGAACAGTATGTCCCGCTTGTCACGATTAATCCAACACCAAACCCACAATTGGATCATCCAACCATAAGTTTCAGCGTAGAAGTGATTGGCTACGAACTTTGGCAGGCTACCATCATCATCTATCCTGTGGGGTCAGAGCAACCAATAGCAACCTACAGGCGCATTTACCCTTCTAATCAGACTTTTGTCACTGTCTCTTGGGACGATATCTTCCCCAACGAAAAACCGCCTACAGGTGTTTATACTTACGACATCGTTGTGGAAGGAATTTCATTCCCCTCCCCTGCTACGCTTTCTCCAAAAGCATCAAATAAGGATGACAGGTTAAGCAAGCATGCTTCCATCCTTAAATTCCAAGTTACTCCACAATTAGACCCTCAAATAGGCTTAGTCAAACTTTCCATGAAATTTCAGGTGCTCAACGAAAACGGGACGGAACCATCCGTGGAAAACGCAAGGGTAGAATTGCGAAACTTCAAAAACGAGACGGTGGCAACGATAAACTTGCAAAGGGTGGTTCAAGATGGACAGGTTTGGTGGCAAGGTAACTACGACTTTGTTTTAGATGCCCCTGATAAACTTGGTCTTTGGCGATTAGTGGCTTGTGCAGATGTAAAGGAAGGGAGTAAAATGAAAGTGGTTAGGGAGGTAGAAAGGAAATTGGAAATCCGAATTCAGGTTAGTGATGTTGCCTTAGGATTTAGAGTTTGGCGAGGACAACAAATTGTAACAGAAGAAATGGAACGAAGATATCCTTATGCAGGAGATCAAGTTCTCTTTCGGTGTTTCTTAAGAGTGGTTTGGGAAATCGGCAGACAAAGAAAGGAAAGTTGGTATTCTTCAAATCCTGTTCAAAGAGCAGAGTTAAGTCACTATTCATGGATTGGTATGTTGAGTAATAGACCCCAAGAGGATGTTTTTCAACTTCCTGAAGGCTTGCTGAATATTTTGGAACCAAAAGTAACTTGGAGGCGGTTTTACAACATTGTCGTCCGTAACATTCAATGTGGTAGGAGCGGACAACATCGGTGGTATGGCATGCGATGTGAAGATGTGGGAGAAGGTTTTATTTACCGATGGGAAGCAGAAGTGGGAACAAGTTGGTGGGGAGCAAAAGTGGAATGGCAGGTTCAGGAAAAAGGTGCGAATGGGAATGCTGTCAGATGTAGGATGGCTTTTCTCTATCCGACCAATCAAAGGGAAGGAAGACACTTGGTAAGATTGGACAGACTTAACTTTAACCGAGGTTACAATAACCAACTCATATGGACACCTAACCCTTGGGAAGTTCGTGACAGAAACAGTAACGACATTCGTGATGTTATTTTTGGTGGACGAATTAGTGCTCGTCTGAGATGGGTTCCAGAAGAGATAACATTTGATGACAATGATCCTTTCTTCGCCAAACACCCTGACAGAAACAGACAAAGACAAGCCATTCTTCACAGTAGGATTTTGGAATGGGCATATAGTTTTCTCAATGTTCCCTACTCTTGGGATGGGAGGTCATATGGAGGGCGACAAAGTGTCAATGATGGAGAATATACTTGCTCTAACCGTAGCGGTTGCAACCGAGCAGGGATAAGGCATGGAATAGACTGCGCCGAATTTGTCAGCATTGCTGCTCAATTTGGAGGGCGAACAGGTAATCTTCCTCGTTATACTGGAGGTTTAGCAAGCACTAACCTTGCCGAAAACTTATCATCATGGAGATATGTCCGACCAGGAGATTTTGCTGTAGCGCCCGGAAGGCATGTCGTATATGCAATAGATAGACCAGTAATGAGTGGTGAAAAAGTTATTAGTCTTCTTACTATTGAAGCAGGTGGCGATATACCTGTTCCTGGAGTCAACACAAGAGGCATAGTAAGAGTATGGCAAAGGACGGAACGCGACAGAACACCTATTCATGAATATCTTCCACGGAGGTGGATTGAGCCATGAAGATTTTATATTATGCAATATTCACCTTTATGCTTGTATTCACCTTTACATCTTTATCCTTAAATGATAGAGATATACAAAAAATACTAAAAGGTAAAGTTATTTTGCGATTACATTACCGAGAGCGAACAAAAAATTATTTGGGTAAACCTTATACCATCGGAATGTTTAAATTTGAGCACGGAGCACTTTATTCTGGTGATTTCGTGGGAACAGATTGGGATGGGAATATCTATATCTTTGATCCCATTGATGTAGACTTACATGTATTGAAGCGATTCAATAAGAGAGGATTATTTATGGAATCTTGGGATCCTATCAATGCTAAGCGGGGATGCGGTGTTGCAGTTACTAAAGATGGTTATATCTGGCTTGGTCTTAGATGGGTTGTTGAAGAAAGGCCAAACGGGTGGCCGATTGTTGTCTATCGTTCAGGCATAAAGAAGCCTGTGATGGATTGGAGATACAAATTACCTAAAGCAATAGATGAAAAGGTTCGTGCTATTTTGAAAGAAACAGGTTTTGAATGGAAAAAATGGGAAGAATTGCCAGATTATGATTTCGCTACAAATGATTGGTATTTTGCAATATATGGTCCTCAATATGCTCAAGATAGAGTTGCCTTTGAACTGTTAGCAGGATTTTTAAGACATGAGAACCAAATTGCGAGGGTGCTTTGGGTATTAATTAGCAGCGATGGGAAGTATTTATTTGAAGCAAAGGTAAAGACTGATTTGAGTTATTATCTGTCACCTGATGGAAAGATATGGAAACACGATTCTGACTTTAACTTACGAAAGTGGACATGGAGTAAATTTTGGTTATGGGAGAGGAGTAAAGAAAGGAACGAGCCATTGATTGACCGAACTAAAGAACCTTGGATGAGTTTGATAGGAAAGCGGTCATATGTTCCTATCATTGATATGGATGCTATTGGGAATATATATGTATTTCTTGAGAGATTTATACAATCTAATAAGCAAAAGATTATTGTTAAAAGTAACAAAATTGTTGTTAATAATAATAGAGAATTCACTTTAATTGTTTTGAGTAGGAAGCATCATTTAATATTTCATTTACCTTGGCGACCTGTTTTTGAATCTCAGGTATTTCCTGACTACTGGATTCATCCCCTTCCTGATGGGAGTGGGTTTTATCGGATAGAGTATCGGGAGCGAGAAGCCGTCATTTACTTCCACCCCCTCCCTTCCCAAAAGCGCTAACTTTCCCTTCGTAAATGGTGCGGGCGGGAAAGGTCAATGAGGAGGACTTTGAGTAAGGTGTTAGAGCAAGATTTGTTCACCGAAACCTACATATCAGGCGATAGACCGACCTTCCAAGCCAACGGTTTTCCCGACACCGATCAGGATCGCCAAATCAGCCACTCCTATAATCCCAAAACAGGAAGGTGTGTGACCTCCGAATAGCCTTTTGGTGGACCGCCCTTCTCCTTCACTTGGCGTTTGTAGCGGGATGAGGATGAAGATGGCGCTCCCGATCGGCTTTTGAAGGTGATCGGATATGGTCGGGAAATAAGTTGGCAAGCACCGATGGAAGCAGGTGTTTACTGGATAGAGTTGGTGATAGACGATGATGGTAACCCTGACCTTGATGCTTACCCTCAAAAGTTAGAATGCGAAAAATGCACCGTTGACTCTAACGATGATGACCCCGCCGTAAGAGATTGGGTGAAGGTGAATGTGGCTGGCTATGTTCGTCTACTTAGCAATTCTCCTCATCACATCGTCTACCGCCACCTTTCTGATGAACCTTTGAGTGACCCACCCACTTTAGAACCAATTATTGCGCCCTTTTCGCCCGATGATCCGTCAGAAGATGAGCCTCCGCTGACAGAAGAAATGGAAGAAGAATGCAGCGAAGAAGCCTTTGTCCCTGAAGCAATCTTCCCAGAACCCGAAATACCCGAAACTTTTGAGCCTCCCATCTACATTGATCCGCCCCCTGACAGCCTTTTAGAGAATCCCGTCATCCATTTTCAGGTGGAAGTCAGAGGCTACCCCTATTGGCAGTTTCAAATCATTATCTACCCTGCTGGAAAAGATGAACCTATTGCCACCTATGGCAGAATTCTTCCCGCAAGTGAAACGCAAGTTTCTGTCTCTTGGGACGAAATATTCCCCAAACAAAAACCTCCCAGTGGCACCTACACCTACGATATCCTTGTCAAAGGCATTGAAGGGCAGATAGCACCCCTTAGACTTCAAGATTGGGACGATAAAAGGCTCAGCGAGCAGGCAAAAATTGAGGGCTTTACTGTTAACACCCTTCTTAACGATGATCTCTCTAACCCCATCGTCAATTTCTTCGTCCGCTTCCGAGTCTCCAATGGCAATGTGATAGCCGCTTGGGTAGAATTCCGCAACTTCCAACAGAGGCTCTTTCAAACGATATACCTGAAGCAGGAGAGTAAAGAGGAGGAATGGTGGCTTGGGTGGTGGCAGTTGCCTTCCACTTGCCTTGGTAGTCCAGAGGTTTGGGGGGAATGGGAGGTCATCGCTTGCGCCGAAGTTACAGAAAAAGGACGAAGGCGGGTCGTGAAGGAAAGTGTTCAAATTGTCCCGATCCTTTTGGGGATTTCAGGATATGCCCTCGGTTATGCCATTCATAACGGGAATGGTTACCTGAAAATCAATTGGACAAGCGAACAAATAGACCCCAATCTTTTAGCCCCTCATGTGGGATGGCAGGTTCATTTTTACGCCTTCGTCAATGTCATATGGAAAGTTGGGGCGAATTATCATTTGGTTTGGTATTCTGACGATGCTTTGTCAGAGAATCAGTTGCAGGAGTTCTTCATATGGATAACACCTACCAGTGGTCTTTTCGGATGTCCAGTTCACAAATTGCCTGAAAGCCTGAGGCAATATCTAAACCTGCAAGTAACTTGGCGTCGCTTTAGAAATGTCGTCCGATGTCAGGAGCGTCACCTGAATGGCACAGAGCGTTGGTATGGGATGGAATTGGAAGACTGGAAGACTTCTCCTTCCCTAAAATATGTGTGGACGATAGACAGACCAGGCGTTTCCCATTGGGGTGTGAAGATTACTTGGCGGATGCAACAAAATGGGACGAAGCCAGAGACAAAGGGGAAAGCAGTCCTTCATCAGATAGTTTACCTGTATCCGACAAACCGCAAGGGAGGACATCAAGTGATTCGGCTTGGAAGTGATGGAAAGGAGTATCATCCAACCCAGCAAGGAGGATGGATGGAACGAGTGGGAGATGACCGATTCAATCGCTTAGAAGTTGGCAACAGAAACAAAGTTCTTCAAACGCTCTGGTTGCCTAATCCTTGGTATGGGCGGATAGCGGCTCGGCAGAGATGGGAGGCATCCTCTATCACCTTTGACCCCGACGACCCCTTCTTTGACGCCTACCCTGACAGGCAGGAAGCCATGAACCGTCAGGCACAATTTCATGCTCGGTTGATGGAATGGGCGTCCAGTTTTTTGAACACCCCTTACGCTTGGGGCGGTCAAACTCGTGGCGGCTTTCAAAGCAGAAGCCCTTCGGATTTCACCTGTTCGGCTGATTTAGATCCCAACTCTAACATACAATGGTGGCATAAAACGGATCGGGTTTCAAGAATCGGTTCAAGTCTTAATCTTTATTTTGGTTATGGTTACGGGATAGATTGTAGCGGCTTTTTGGGAGAAGTTGCTTACATCGCAGGTAAGACTATCTCGGATATGGGAGCAAGTACGATGCGGAAGACTCCGCTCGCTAAAGATATTACCAATTGGAAGTTTGTGCGCCCTGGCGATTTTCTTGCCCATCCTGGTCATGTCGTCTATGTGGTTCGAGTTAAAAGGTTAGAACCACTTGAAATTGAGTGCATTGAAGCCTATCCAGGAGAGATAAAGGGATCTGATTGGAGAGGTAGAGTGCGTTATACAACAAGGAGATTTGGAGATCCTAACTACCCTCTTGAAGACTATAAGCCTCGGAGGTGGATTGCTCCATGATGTCACTCAATAAATGTCTTTCGCTCTTTGTTGTCGTATCATTTCTAATAACATCTTTTATCGTTATGGGCAATGGAAAGCGACTATCTAAACCAGTAGCAAAAATTGTTTGTAAATTGTCATATCATAAGGTTGTGGAACAAATGTTTCGTTGTCTTCCCCATAGTTTTGGCATCTATGAAGATGAAATGGGCGCTTTATTCATGGGAGATTTTGTTGGCGTTGACTATCAAATGCACTTCTATATTGCAGATTATCATTTTGGAAAAATTTTCTTGAAATGTTTTGATAAAAACGGAAAGTTCCTTAAAAAATGGATAATTGAAGGAATTATAAAAATAGCTTTTACAAAAGATAATTACATTTGGATCATAACTGGAATTAGAGAAAATAAAATACTACCAATTGTGATTTTGCATAAAAATAAAAAATTACCCGTTGTAGATTGGCGAAAAGTATTACCTGTAGAAGTAAAAGCGAAAATTCAATCTATTCTGAACATACAAGATTTGGAAAAATACTATTGGAGTGTGCAAAAAATTGTTGGATCAAAGGATAAAGTGCTTATTGGATTATTTACCGATAAATTATCGGAAAGGCACAGATATGGTTTAGATATTCCTAAAGGTATCCTATGGTTAGTTTTTTCAAGTGATGGTAAGAAATGTCTAAGCATTGAGATAGAAAAGCCTAACAGAGAGTATGTATTAGATGCAAATGGCAATTTTTGGTTATGTGAAATTGACTACAATCTTTTGGATCCACAAAGTTGGCAAAAGATATGGATTTGGAAAAAAGATGAAAATAAGGAAAAACCACTCATTGACCGAACAAGAAACAAAGAACCTTGGTCACCATATTTGATACTTGGCGAAAAAGTTCATTTTCCAGATATCTATATTGATGCTAAAGGTAACATTTATTTGACTTTTATTCGCAATGCTGATAAAAATTATACTAAAAAGTTTTTCGTAAATAATGAAATTTTTGTCTATTCAATTTATAAAGGGTCCTTTGGAAACTTTGAATATTCTCTTATTGTTTTGAACAGGAAGGGGCAGATGATAACATACTTACCTTGGACACATCAACCAGAGTTGGGACTGCACTGGATTCATCCTCTTCCTGATGGGAGTGGGTTTTATCGGATAGAGTATCGGGAGCGGGAAGCCGTCATTTACTTCCATCCCCTACCTTCTCAAAAGCCCTGAACTGTAAAAGGTGCGTCAGAAGATTGCAAAAAAAAATCGTGTGGTGGCTTAGCAGTCTTAACTGAGATGTCAGAAAGTCACGGCTGGCAGTTGATGAGGCAACCGAGTTTGCTCAGCAAATTGCCCAATCGGCTTTTGTCTTGAGAGAGAGGGTATGGTCGGGAAATAAGTTGGAAAGCACCGATGGAAGCAGGTGTTTACTGGATAGAGTTGGTGATAGACGATGATGGTAACCCTGACTTTGATGCTTACCCTCAAAAGGTTGAATGCGAAAAAATGCACCGTTTACTCTAACGGTGATGATCCTGCCGTAAGAGATTGGGTGAAGGTGATTGTGAAGGGATATATTCGCCTTCTCAGCAGTTATCCCCATCACATTGTCTACCGCCGACCACCTGAGCCTATCTTGCTGCCTGAAGAGGAAGAGGTCATTGGTCCTGAATTTGGCGACCCTGTCGTCTTTGATATCTTTGATGAAGGCGAAGATCACGAACCCGATGTAGAAGAAGGTGAAGAGGTAGAAGAGGTGGAAGTTCCCGCTCAAGAACCGACAGAACAGTATGCCCCGCCTGTCACGATTAATCCAACACCAAACCCACAATTGGATCATCCAACCATAAGTTTCAGCGTAGAAGTGATTGGCTACGAACTTTGGCAGGCTACCATCATCATCTATCCTGTGGGGTCAGAGCAACCAATAGCAACCTACAGGCGCATTTACCCTTCTAATCAGACTTTTGTCACTGTCTCTTGGGACGATATCTTCCCCAACGAAAAACCGCCTACAGGTGTTTATACTTACGACATCGTTGTGGAAGGAATTTCATTCCCCTCCCCTGCTACGCTTTCTCCAAAAGCATCAAATAAGGATGACAGGTTAAGCAAGCATGCTTCCATCCTTAAATTCCAAGTTACTCCACAATTAGACCCTCAAATAGGCTTAGTCAAACTTTCCATGAAATTTCAGGTGCTCAACGAAAACGGGACGGAACCATCCGTGGAAAACGCAAGGGTAGAATTGCGAAACTTCAAAAACGAGACGGTGGCAACGATAAACTTGCAAAGGGTGGTTCAAGATGGACAGGTTTGGTGGCAAGGTAACTACGACTTTGTTTTAGATGCCCCTGATAAACTTGGTCTTTGGCGATTAGTGGCTTGTGCAGATGTAAAGGAAGGGAGTAAAATGAAAGTGGTTAGGGAGGTAGAAAGGAAATTGGAAATCCGAATTCAGGTTAGTGATGTTGCCTTAGGATTTAGAGTTTGGCGAGGACAACAAATTGTAACAGAAGAAATGGAACGAAGATATCCTTATGCAGGAGATCAAGTTCTCTTTCGGTGTTTCTTAAGAGTGGTTTGGGAAATCGGCAGACAAAGAAAGGAAAGTTGGTATTCTTCAAATCCTGTTCAAAGAGCAGAGTTAAGTCACTATTCATGGATTGGTATGTTGAGTAATAGACCCCAAGAGGATGTTTTTCAACTTCCTGAAGGCTTGCTGAATATTTTGGAACCAAAAGTAACTTGGAGGCGGTTTTACAACATTGTCGTCCGTAACATTCAATGTGGTAGGAGCGGACAACATCGGTGGTATGGCATGCGATGTGAAGATGTGGGAGAAGGTTTTATTTACCGATGGGAAGCAGAAGTGGGAACAAGTTGGTGGGGAGCAAAAGTGGAATGGCAGGTTCAGGAAAAAGGTGCGAATGGGAATGCTGTCAGATGTAGGATGGCTTTTCTCTATCCGACCAATCAAAGGGAAGGAAGACACTTGGTAAGATTGGACAGACTTAACTTTAACCGAGGTTACAATAACCAACTCATATGGACACCTAACCCTTGGGAAGTTCGTGACAGAAACAGTAACGACATTCGTGATGTTATTTTTGGTGGACGAATTAGTGCTCGTCTGAGATGGGTTCCAGAAGAGATAACATTTGATGACAATGATCCTTTCTTCGCCAAACACCCTGACAGAAACAGACAAAGACAAGCCATTCTTCACAGTAGGATTTTGGAATGGGCATATAGTTTTCTCAATGTTCCCTACTCTTGGGATGGGAGGTCATATGGAGGGCGACAAAGTGTCAATGATGGAGAATATACTTGCTCTAACCGTAGCGGTTGCAACCGAGCAGGGATAAGGCATGGGATAGACTGCGCCGAATTTATCTCCGTTGCTGCTCAATTTGGAGGGCGAACAGGTAATCTTCCTCGTTATACTGGAGGTTTAGCAAGCACTAACCTTGCCGAAAACTTATCATCATGGAGATATGTCCGACCAGGAGATTTTGCTGTGAGGTCCGGACGCCATGTTGTATATGTTAGAGAAACTCCAACTGAGTTTACGGGAAATGGAATACCTAGGGTATTGCTAACTATTGAAGCAGCAGGTGAAAATCATAGAGTTCTTGAGCGTGATAGAAGATATGATGAGTTAACACAATATACTCCAAGGAGGTGGATTACTCCGTGATAGGAACAAAGAAGGTAAAATTGAATGCTTTGTTGGGTTTTTGTGCTATTATGTTAAATCTAATGATTATTATTGAACTCAATTTGCAACCTATGTCTGCTAAAGTTGTTCTGCGTTTGCGTTATCGCAGTGTAGCAAGCAAACTTCAAAAGAATCCTTATACCATTGGTATGTTTTTTGGTGAACACGGACAGGACTACTTTGGCGCTTTGATAGGGACTGATTGGGATGGTTGCATTTATATTTTTGACCCTATTGACTGGAATCTTTGGACTCTCAAAAGGTTTGACAGACAGGGAAGGTTTCAGGAAGCATGGAATCCCATTAGGGCTTTTTGCGGACACAATGTCGTAGTCACTAAAGATGGTTATATTTGGCTTGGCATTCGTTGGGTGGATTCTGACAGATTGAGGGGTTGGCCAATTATTGCTTATCGGAAAGGCAAGAAAGAGCCAGTAGTTGACTGGAGAAAAGAATTGCCGAAACATGTTGTGAAAATAAGGGATAAACTATTAGCGGAAGTAGGTATTGATTTAGAAAAAAGATGGAAAGAAAGGGAGAAGACAGCAGTTCATCCAACAGATTGGTCTGTAGAAGGGATGAGTTGTTCTCCAAATCAGGTTGCATTTTCATTAGGCTTATCTGGTTTAGGGGCAGATAATTTTCTTGCCAGACTTTTATGGATACTGTGCAGTAGCGATGGAAGAGAGATTTTTGAAGCATGTATAAGTTCAAAGGCTTGGTTTTGGTTCCTAGGATATGATGGAAATTTCTGGATAGAACTAATAGAACGAAAAGTTGATATATTTACACCTTGGAAGAGAATTTGGCTTTTTAAGAAAAAAGAGGATAAAGGGGAACCATTGATTGATCTTGAGAAAAGGAAACCAGATTGGATTAAGATTCTCTTGGGTAAGCAAAGAGAACTACAATTTAGTCCGATTATAAATATTGATGCAAAAGGTAATATTTACCTAATATGGCAAAAAGCTCCTATTCGTCCATATCAGCGAATTATAGTTGAAGGAAGAGAGGAGAAGATTGCAGCGCCAACAACTGGTTTAGGTGAAAGTGCTCTCATTGTCTTGGACAAAAACCGACGCTTTTTGACATATTTACCTTGGCAATCCACATACTTGGTGCTTCCTCCAAATTGGATCAAGCCTCTTCCTGATGGGAGTGGGTTTTATCGGATAGAGTATCGGGAGCGGGAAGCCGTCATTTACTTCCATCCCCTACCTTCTCAAAAGCCCTGAACTGTAAAAGGTGCGTCAGAAGATTGCAAAAAAAATCGTGTGGTGGCTTAGCAGTCTTAACTGAGATGTCAGAAAGTCACGGCTGGCGGGTGATGAGGCAACCGAGGTTGCTCAGCAAATTGCCCAATCGGCTTTTGTCTTGAGAGAGAGGGTATGGTCGGGAAATAAGTTGGCAAGCACCGATGGAAGCAGGTGTTTACTGGATAGAGTTGGTGATAGACGATGATTTTAACCCTGACCTTGATGCTTACCCTCAAAAGTTAGAATGCGAAA
>Ga0072500_141747_pt1 | contig 12369 bp, 22 predicted proteins | sample GBScelen77Swater_FD_63803 | JGI IMG/M metagenome (GOLD analysis project Ga0072500, IMG submission 63803) | Hot spring microbial communities from Great Boiling Spring, Nevada - cellulolytic enrichment S 77C v2 (version 2) | ecosystem: Environmental > Aquatic > Thermal springs > Hot (42-90C) ...
GTGGGCAGAGGAGCGAGTGATTCCGGGCTGGCGGTTGAACTTCTGTCGGTCGCTTCACGGGTCTCTGCAGCTGATCACGCAACAGGTGCTGACACAGTAGGGATTTTTGCCACTGTTCACGTTTTTGACACAGGACAGGTGGCAGCAGAACTTGCCGACGTCCAGCTGAGCATTTATGGTTCCGTTTTCATTGATGACGTGGAGGTGGTGGGGTCGCACTCGATACCTTACAAAGATTACATCAGGGATGGGCTTCCAATTCAGGTCCAGAGGCATGTGGTTGAGGACCGTGTCTATATTGACAGCGAATTCATTGGAGACGTCCTCGTCGAGTGGGAGGACAAAATCGCCGATGTTGTCAGGGGGAGAAGGGCATTGACTGTTATTGGGGTGGTGAAGATAGTTGACTGAGGTGGGTGAGTTCGAGTTCACGGTTCAGGACGAATGGGGGCAGGGGATCCCGTTAACGGACAGCATGACGGGCATAATAACTTCAGGCCTTGCGGTAATGTCCATAATGGCCCTCTTAAAGGACGTCTTTGAGGAGGTGCTTGAGTGATGCCGATCAGCATCAGCAGACAGAGGCTCGTTGATGCCCTTGTCGACGGGCTGACGACGATCCGGAATGCCGTGAACAGCAGAATAAGCGTCCCACGTTACATAAGGAACGTCGGAACGGTTACCGTTCCTGCCGGTGCAGCGTATGTCGATGTGCCTGATGCCGATGTTGACAGTGACTACACGGTCCTTGTTGAGGTCTCGTGGAACACGACTGTATGGGTTTCAAACAAGACGAACGGAGGGTTCAGGATAAATTTCGGAACTGCAGCACCTTCTGGTGGAGGTACGATCAGGTGGGTCAAGGTGAGGAGCCTGTGAGCCTGCCCGTGAAAGTGCTGGTCGACTGGAACAGGCTTGAGATCTGTGACCTGTGCGCAGAAAAGCTGTCTGAGGAGCTGAAGAAGGCCGTCAGGGACAGGAAGCCTGCAAACCTTGACATCTCGACAATCCTCTGCGACGATTGCTGGAGGTACAACATAGACAGTGGTGCCATCAGAGTTGAGCTTGATCCTGAGGTGGTGAGGAGGCGTGGCAGAAAAGAGTAGAAAACCAGCAAAGGAAGCCCTTGCAGCGGTCGTCGACGGGCTTGACGTGCTTCTTGGCATCGGGAAAGAGGAGAAAAAGGAGGAAAAGGAGGAAAGGAAAGGAGAGGCTGCACCGCCTTCCCCTGACACCTTCAGTGGCCTTCTCCAGAGCTTCATCCCCTTCTTCATATTACCGCAGCTCCTTCCCCTCTTCCAGCAGGCCCTTACCCAGACCCTCAGCAGCACCACAGTCAACGTCAGGGTTGAGTCGGCCACAAGCATAATTCCCATCGACATCAGCGCCACAACAGCAATCGTCCCCATCGAGATAAGGGCAAGCCAGGTTACCCTGAACGTGAACATAACCGGTTCTCAGGTTACCCTTAACGTCAACATTGCCAGCTCAACAGCAACCCTGAACGTCAACATAGTCGGGCAGGCGATGACGATCAACACCAATATTGAAGCCCAGACAGTGGACCTGAGGATATTTACTGCAAGCGGGAGATGGGTTAGCGCTTCTGATCTGGTCTCTACAGCTGTAGTGGTACGTTACAGGACACTCCCACCAGCGGTTGAAACGACGCTCGTTGATGTTGTGGGAAGGAGGGGCAGGCTAAAATATTTAGGAATATGGTTTTTCGACAACAACACAAACTCGAGCGTGTATAACATACGGTTAAGGATATACGTTGATGGCAGCCTCAGAGCTGAACTCACTCTGGAAACCTTAGACCTTTTGACGGGGTTTTCGGCAACACAGCTCTGGAAGGCACTGGATCACCATTTGAGAACAGCACTACCCCTTCCGTTCAACACTGCACGATTGAGCTCATCTCCTGATCCTGAAAAATACCTGATAATGCCGTTCTTCAGCGGACCTCGTGGAGGCGTGACTTACATTGTGTGGAACCGCACCAGCGGTAATGCTGCAGAAGCTGCGGCATATTTAGAGACGGAGTTCGAGTTCACGAACAGTCTGAGCATCAGGATGTATAATGACCACCCCACTTCAACATTAGTTGGTGGGGCCATAGCACTCATAGGTGAGTACCTGTGAGCCTTGATGAGTGGGGCGAATATGTGGTTTATGGCAGCGACAAAATCAGAGTCATCAGGAGCTACAGAGTGTACAGCGAAAAGGGAGAGCTGGTATCAACGGGAAGGGAGGAGGAATCCATCCCCGTCACGGAGGGCATGGACGTCGAGGAAGAGCTGAGGAAGGCGAGAAAAAGGCTCGACGAGAAGATCGAAAGGCAGAGAAGAGAAATAGCGGAAAAGATGAGAAAGAGGTGATGGATATGCCCCGACTTTACCCTCCGTTTGAACACGAGTATGACGTCAGGAAGTTCGTCAAATCGCTCCTCGGCGGCACAAAAGGAGGGGTCTTCATCGATGTCGGTGCAAACGTTGGCGTCTGGACAATTGACCTCGCTCCTTTATTTGACAGAGTCTATGCGATTGAACCCTGGCCCGAGTATGCAGAACAGCTGCGGCTTAACGTAAAAGACTACGGTGTCGACAATGTTGAGGTCCTTGAACTTGCGGCATGGGACTTCAATGGGCAGGTCCTGATCGGTGTCAGAAGGACTGACGATAACAGGGTTCTGCCCGGTGTTTCAGGGCTTGATGTGCCTGCTGTGGGTTACGACGGCACGATTGTAAGAAGTGCACGGCTTGACGACGTCATCAGGGAACCTTTCCGGCTGCTGAAGGTCGACGTGGAGGGTAACGCACTGCACGTCCTCAGGGGAATGACAGGGTTGCTGAAGGAAAGCAGGGGAGTTGCGGTTATAGAGGTTCACAGCCACGGTGAAAGCCACGGCACATTCGTTTTCATGGAAGAATTCGGCTGGCGTCTTGAAAGGACTTTAAACGAATTTGCCCAGGGAGACATTTACCATGCCACCAAGGTGTACGTCCGATGACGTCGCTGATGCAGACTTATTTCGCCATAAGGCTCAGCTTCACCTTCGTTGCCGAGGACATCATGAACGTCCTGAACGACATTGAATGGGAAAAAGGCGATTACAACTTCCACATCCCGACCCGTCCATATGAACGGGTCTTTTACATCGGCAGCTTCATGAATCAGGACATTGCCCGCTTTTACCGCTATATCTGGTGGTCTGATCGCCACATTTACTACGGTGTGACCGAGGGCCCGCCTGTCCTTTCTCCCTTCAACATGGGTGCCCTGCAGTACATGAAAGTCGTCGTGCCGAGCGAGTACGTCAGGTCGGAGCTCCAGAACGCCGGCATCAGGGTTGATGGTGTCGTGCCGCACGGTGTCCACCTTAATGAGATAAGGTCTGCTGACCCGGGACCATGGCGCAGAATTTTCGGCGAAAAGACAGTGGTTCTTTACGTGGCCCACAGGAACATCAGGAAGGGCTTTAAAGAGCTGGTGAAAGCCTGGAAGCGGACAAGGGCTTCCAGGGATCCTGACGTCCTGCTCGTCCTCCACACCAGCAGGACCCCCAACGTCAACGACAGCGGCTACATTATACCTGAAGAGGGGAACATAGTCGTGACCGACAACATCCTGAAGCTCGACAGGTCATCGCTTTACGGCCTTTACAGAGCCTGCGATGTCTACGTCCACGGTGCCCTTGCAGAAGGTTTCGGGATTCCGATACTGGAAGCCATGGCAGCCGGAAAGCCTGTCCTGGTCATTGACGCACCACCTATGAACGAGCTGACGAACGACATGACGGTGAAGGTCGAGAAGGAGTTCATTTACAACGACAGGGGAGTTGTGACCTACAGGCTCAGGATCCCCGACCTGATGGACTATGCCGAGAAGCTCGACCAGCTGGTTTACGATGCGCATCTGAGGGAAGAGCTTGGAGCGAGAAATGCAGAAAAGGCAGAAGATTACGACATTGCAAAGGTTTATCCACGATTGAGGAGGTTCCTCTGAATGCTGGGCACGCTGGGCACACATTCAAATAGTGTCAAGTTGTCATTTCTTGACGCAGGACATGACAAGCCAAGTATTGTTGGATCCTCCGCCAGCCCCGGTGGGCGGAGGCACCCGGCAAACGGGTGGTGGGAGTCCCGGGAAAAAGGCGATGCTTAGGGAGCTGATCAGAATGGCACGAGGCAGGAAGTACAGAGAGGTCACCGATGAGGTCAGGGCTCTTATCGAGGAATACCAGGCCCTGAGGAAGAGGATTAAGGAAATTCTGAGGATATTGAGGGAAGAGTACGGCTACAGTCCTGATGCTCTGCCAGTCAGAAAGGGTCACGGCATTTACGACTACCGTGGAATGCCGATCTACAACACGATCCTCGAAATTCTGAAGGACAGAAGGCTCCTGTCGGTTGAGGAGCTTGAGCGGGAGCTGAGGAACAGGGGTTATGCCGGTTTGACGGGGACTGCGAGGATCTGCCTGAAGAACATGATGGAAGACGGCCTGCTGAAGAAGAGCGGAAACATGCTCGAGTACACGGGTGATGAGTGATGGACAGCAGGAAGAAGAAGAAGGTGATCTATTTGAGAATCGATGCCGACCTGCTCAGAGCTATCGACGAAAAGAGGGTCACCGAGCATGGCATCATACCACGGTCCACGTTCGTCAACCAGCTTCTCCGTGAAATTCTGCTGGGGGTGAAGGCCTGATGGCGTTCAGCCCCGAGAGTTTCAGGGAAGCGGTAAGGGAGTTCAGGGGCGTCATTGTAAGGGCCGAATGGGGTTCAGCTGACCCGGCGTCGCCGTACTACAACGAGTGGGTCTTCGTGCCCAGTGCACCTGAAGACGTCAGGGAGCGGCAGAGGGAAAGAGGAGCCCTTGCGGTCAGGATCGAGATAGCGGTGAAGGACAGACCGTGGCAGAACATTTACGAGTGGTACACGTACAGCGAAACGAGGCTGTCAAAATGGTACTACTTCATAGACGCTTTGACGAGGCTGAAGATTCCATTCGATGCGAGCGGCAATACCCTTGAGGAGAGGCTGACGAACTTCTGCAACAGTCTCGTTGGTGTCGATGCGAAGTGGGTTGACCATGAAGACCTGCCCACTGTCGGGAAGCGCACGATAAAGCGGCTGCTGCTGCCGGTTGAGTATTACGGCAAGGATTCCGGAACGATAGCCAGGGTGAAAGTATGATGGAGCATGAAGAGGAGCAGAAGAGAATCGAGGAGCTCACGAAGCAGCTGGCAGAGAAGATGGGCGAGCTGACCGACAGGTCCGACTGGTTTGTTGTGAAGTACGAGGGCGTCAGAATCATCGTCGACTACAGGCCGAAGAACATCCCGATCCCGATAAGGGCTCAGTCGGCTTTTGACGTTTACAGGGATTATGAAGGTAACTGGAAAGTCGGCCCTCGCATTCCATGGGGCACGGTTTACTACTACGACTGGCCTTTCGGAAGGCGAGGAAAGAAGAAGAAGCTCAGGGTTCATGCCGATTCGGTCCAGAAGCTGATGGAGAGGCTTGCAGTCCTTGCCGGGCTTGTTGAGGAGTCGGAGGTGATAGATTGACGGAGAGGGAGCCCTGCCCCTTCTGCAGGATCAGAATCGTTCCGGTCAGGACCGGTCCTTTCAAGCAGTGCCCGCTCTGCGGTGGCTGCTGGGCTGAAGGGGGAGGTGGATCGTTCAGCCACCACCCGTCAGCAGGTTCAGGAGGTGGTGCCGTTGCCGCTGTTGGTTGAGATCATCGGGGAGCCTGGCGTCGGGAAGACCCACCTCTCCCTCACGTTCCCGAAGCCATTCCTCTGCGACACAACGCCGAAAAGGGAAGCCGAGGTCATCGTTTACAAACTCTACGGTTCAGAGGCGAAGAAGAGGTACGCCTGGACGACGAAATACCAGCAACTGGTCGAGACTCTGAAGTCGGTCGTCAAAAGGGATGACGTGAGGACCGTCATAATCGACACCGGTGCAGACCTGCAGGGCATGGCTGTGGAGTACGAGCTTGAGGTGAAGAGCCGGGAGAGGCTGATGCCCTATGAGTACGGCAGGATCAGGGAGAAAATAGATGAAGACGTGATAGAGCTCGTGATTGGAGCTGGAAAGCACCTTGTCATGACGGCCCAGATGGACGACGAGTACGTGGGAGGGCAGAAGACGGGCAAAAGGGTTCCGAAAGGTTACAAGAGGATGGCCTTCCAGTCGGACATCCGGATCTTTCTCATATACGGTTCTGCCGAGATCACGTCAATCTCTCCTGGCGGTCTCAGCTTTGGCGTCTCCTATGACGTGAAGCCCGGTGCTGCTACTGAACGGAAGGCCGTCATCGTGAAGAACAGATTTGTTGACATGGCAGCCACAGGAATACAAATCATTAAAAACCCGACGTTCAGAGATATAGCCCTGCTGATACCTTACGAACTGTGGGACGTCATCTTCGACGAGCTCGACATGGAGGTGCTGAAGGTTGCCTGAGTACGTCTACAGGGACAGGAGAACCGGTGAGATTTATGCGAGCAGCGAAAGGGTTGACTACCCCGATTTCGAATTCATGTTCGAGGTAATGTTCAATGAGCGAGGAAGACCCTCTGGTTCTTTTGATTCTGGACATATTGAGACGACGACGACGGGTAACGCTCACCGACATCCTGAACGAGCTCTTCGTTAGGGTGACCCCATCACAGTACAGGAGGGTCAGAAACATCATGCAGCGGCTTGAAGAGATGAACATAGTGGTCAGGAAAGTCGAGCCGGTAAGGGGACCTGTCTTCAGGTACGTCTGGTACGACCTGAGGCCCCTGGGGAGGCAGCTCAGACCTGGGAGGCGGATAAGGCCTGCCGAGATTGCCCAGTTCCTCGGCATCCCGCTCGAGGACACGAGAGAGTTCCTTGTGCCGGAACTGCTGCGCCGCAGGTACCTCATCCAGGTTGGGCGGGAGGTTTACGCTGCACCTCCCCTTTACCGGGTCCAGAAGTTCAGGATTTACTCAACAGGAAAGAGGCCCGAATACTACCGGGTCGTCTTCCACAGGACTGTTCAGGTTCCCCGGCAGATGGTCCTTGACGGCTTCACCACAAGAGAAGAGACGAACGAGCTGGCGATAGGCACAATCGGAGCCGTCAGAATCGTCGTTTACACCCTCCTGCCCGAGGACTGGAAGGAAGAGAGGATGGAGGAGGTCTTCAGGCGTTTTCTTGAAAACAACCCGCTGACGTTCGAGCAGTACAGAAAGAACATCACAGCCTATCAGGCATACGAATCGAGGCCTGTTGAACCCGATGAGAAGCCACCGGACGTCGACCTCGACAGCCCCCAGATATTCCTCTGGGTCTCAAAAGAGGGCTACACTTATGCCTATGAGTTTGAGGAAAGACCTGGAGGCTGGAGTTACAGGAGGTACAGGGTGAGTTGAGGCTGACACTTGATATTGATGAAAGGGACTGGTGGGCCTGGGCCGTGTTCTACTCATTGCGGGATTCGGGGCTATTCTGGAGGGTGGAGATCTGGAAGACGAGAAAAGGGCACCACATAGTCGCCTACGGTGGTCTTGACCCCATCACTGTTGACATTTTGAGGGCCTCGCTCGGCGATGACCAGCTCAGGATAGCGATTGACAGGGTGAAGCCTCCACGCATTCCGAAACAGGTCCTGTTCAACAGGAAGAACGGATATGAGGCCGAGCTTCTGGAGGTGTGGGAGGATGGTCTGGACGGCAAGCTATAGCCTCCCTGAGGTCACGGAGAAGATCAGGGAACTGATGATGAAGAAGCTTGAGGAGAGGGAGCCTCCCACGAGGATATGGCTCACCGACACGGTCTACTGCGGTCGAAAGAAGATTTTCAGGATGCTGAACCTCGGCAGGCAGACCTTCTCAGAGGTGGCCCTGAGCAGGATATGGCTCGGGCTTATAGTTGAAGCCGAGCTGGAGAAGCTCGGAGTAGCTTCACAGGTTACCGTCGAGTACAGGGGCATAAGGGGGAAGATCGACGTCCTTGCCGATACCGGCGAGCCAATTGAGATAAAGACCACAACAAGCCTTTACACGACGGCCAGCGATTACGCAACAGCACATATTGAGCAGCTGAGCAGGTACTGCCTGGCGACGTCAACCGGAACCGGCATCCTGATCTACTACGTTCCCGGAATTGCCGTTTCTTCACTGCCCGTAAGGCGATACCATTTCGACCTTGACAGGGTCAGGGAGGTGACGGACATCAGGATCGACCTGCTGGAGGAGGCCGTGAAGGAAAAGGACCCCTTCCTCCTGCCGCCAACCTGGCACTCCGACAGCTTTGAAAACTGGGAGTGCAGGAGCTGTCCTTTCCTCGCACTGTGCAGGCGGGGGAGCAGGGAGGGGGTCCTGATTGTCTGAAGCCGGCATCTGTTTCTTCAAGCGGAACAGGAGCACACTGAGGCTCGTCCTGCCGGCAAAAATGAAGTTCCTGAACGGCCGCTACGGAACACGGCAGATGGTTGACAACAGGCTCGTCATCACGGTCAGCCTGACGTCCGGTGAGGTGAAGTTCTTCCCCGTCTCCAGAAAGGTCCACAACCCGACCCTTTCCGTCGGCAGGTACAGCAGCTACTTCAGGCCTGGCCCTGCACGTTTCGTTTACGAGCAGGGGGTCCTGACGGTTTGGCAGGAATAGAGGACTTTTTCCCCATGCCGGAGTTCAGGCCGAAGCAGCGGGAAGTACTGCTCAAATGTCATGAGCTTTTCGAGAGCGGAAAGAAGCTGATACTTCTTCAGGCACCGGTTGGTTTCGGAAAATCTGCTGTCAACACTGCTCTCTGCCGCTATTACGCTCCGTCGCTCTACACAACCCCCCAGCTGAGCCTGATGGACCAGATAAAGAACGACGAGCATCTGGGGAAATATTTCGTCGAGATAAAAGGAAGGGACCACTACACCTGTGCAAAGATGGGCTTTCTGGTCCCGGTGAAGTACGGCTTATGCAAAAGGCAGGCAAAGGTGATAAACAAAATCTGCAACCCCTTTGTCGAGTGCCCCTACTACAGCCAGAAGTTCAGGGCAGCCTTTGCAGATATTGCCCTCATGAGCACCGCCTACTACATAGCCGACGCCTTCCTTGAACCTCCACTTTTCGGAGGCAGGGAACTGGTCGTCATCGACGAGGGTCACTTCCTCGCAGAACATGTCGCTGAACAGGTGAAGCTCGAGGTCAGCAGTTCATCATTGCCGAAAGAGGTCTGGAGCAGGGTAACCGATCCGAAAGACGTCGAAACGATTGCAGAGATGGTGAAGGAGTACCTGACGAAGGTGGAGGAGAGGCTTGAAGCGGGTGAAGTCCTCTCCGATGCCGGGGTCGCCGAGGTTGTGAAGGCCGCAGAATGGCTCGGAAAGGCACGCTTTTACATTGAATCAAAAGCCGAGTGGGTCTGGACCGAGAACACGGCAAGGCTGGTAAGGGTCAGGGACATGATGCCGAAAATCATATGGGAAAGGGGGAAGAGGTTTGTCGTCAGCAGTGCGACAATCCTCGACCCGGAGTTCTGGGTAGCCGAGAACGGTGCAGATCTGGCTTTCAGGCTGGACGAGATAGCCTTCATCGACGTCGGTTCCACGTTCCCGCCCGAGAACAGGAGGGTAAGGGACGTGAGCGTCGGCAGCATGAGTTATGTTGACCAGAAGGAGACGCTGCCCAGAGCGGCCAGAATGCTGAACTACATCGCCTTCATGCACAGGAACGAGAACATCGCAATCCACATCCCGAGCTATGAGCTTGCTCACCAGCTCGGTTCGCTGGTGAGTTTCAACGGGAGGGAAGTTTACCTGCCCTTTCCGTCAAACCGGGACCTGATGCTTGAGAAGTGGAAGAAGAACGGAGGGATCCTCTTTGCCGTTGGCCTTGAAGAAGGGCAGGACTGGAAGTACGGCACCTGCCACGTTCAGGTGCTGGCAAAGACGCTTTACCCTGACATAAAGGACCCGGTTGTGCAGAAGAGGCTCGAGGAGAAGGAGTTCAGGTGGTACATGTGGCACGCCCTTGTCCGGTGCCTGCAGGCATACGGAAGGGCGATAAGGGCTCCGGACGACCGCATGGAATTTTACGTTCTGGACGAGAAATTCTGGGTATTGTTGAAAAGAATGTGGAGATACGTGCCGGACTGGTTCAGGCAGGTCGTCCCGGAGAACCGGCTACCTCGTTAGCCTGTACCTGAAGAGGAACTGGTTGGCAAGAATGGATTCCCTGACCCTTATCTGCACCTGATCGCCAAAGTTCTTTCGCAGGAAGCTTTCAAAGAGAAGGCCATATGGTCCTTTTGCCCTGCCGTACTCTTTTGCCACCACTCTGTAACTACGCAATTTGGCATCGGCAGGATCGCTGCCAACCGTTATGAACAGCAGGTGGTCATATTCCTCAGGCAGACCATAGACGAGCATGCTGACCTCGGTACTCTTCCTGACCTCCAGCCTCCTCTGGATCTCTTCCAGGACTACTTTCCAGTATTCCTCGAACCCGAACACGTCAAGCCGGTCAAGAATTCGTCTGCCACTCTGTTCTCCAAGGCTCAAATGCCAGCAGTGAATGTACTTTGTATGGATCTCGTCAACTATTCTGAACTCGATCTGCTTTGCCAGCCATTTCAGAAAGTCAAAACCGTAAAGATCGTCTGATGGTCTTTCTGCAGCACGCATATGCGAATACACGGTTGAACCAGTATCGATGTCGACAAGGTACCCCACGTTATCCCATGCCAGGTATGGCCCCTCACCCACAATAAACGCCTCTTTCTTCTCCTGAAACTCGTCCAGCACCTTCCTCCACAACTCAAGGGTCTGTTCTGAAACCGTCATTTCATCCCTACATTACAAATGCTACAATATCAACCTGATGCCAGTAATACGGCAAATCTTCAAATAGCGTAAACATATTGTCATGCTGGTATGGGCGAGACGTTTGAAATTGATGGCTACACGTTCCGTTACGGGCGAAATCCGAACTATTTAATTGGCGAGAAGCTCTGCCGCAGATGCTATATAATTCATCCACCAGAGTGGCCCGAAAACACATGCGTGCACTGCAGGTATCGCCTCCGGACTGTACCGGCAAACAAATACAAATACAACCCCAAAGGCCGCCTTGTACTTCAGAACATCAAAAGCACAATAGCAGGTAAAGCACACATAAAACGTGCCTTCACGAATTCAAGCAATTTAAAGCTTGTCTTACCAAAAGAGCTGAACAGCTACCTTGATGGCAAATTTGCTATCCGGAATTTTTTCAGCAACGTTCTTGTTGTCAAGGTGGTGGCGGAACAGGGCGAAGTACGCTTTTATTACAACAGCAAAAAGCGAATGAATATGGTCCTCAACCTCGGTGCCTCCAGCGTGTACTTCAGACCCGGTGACGCATACTTCTTATACAATTTAAAAGCTGGCATCCTTTACGTGTGGCAAACTGATACTAACTCAGAAACTCATGAAACGATTTAGGCTTGAATGTAATTCGTAAAGAGTAACTGTCTTCAACAATGTCAACATAAAAATGTTCTGAAGCAAATTCCACCAGCTTCAGCAGAGCTACCGGAAGGTCAGCCTCCTGCATAAAATTGAGAAAAGCCTCAGCAAGTACTGTCGCTGCAACCTCAAATCCAGGACTCATCCTGACCTCCAGCTCACCATCATGGATAATGAAGGTTATCATGGTCACCGGAAAAAGTCGTTAAGGAATTGAAGCAATACCAGCTTGTCATCGGTCTCGAAAAGTAAACGAGAAGCTGCCGGCAGGTTGTACTTCTTCACGACCAGCGGGTCGTGGAGATGCTCGGCAACCGACCAGCGTGGTGAGGCATCAGGATGGAAGTCAACCGTAATCGTCGAGAAGTACTTTCTGCTGTGGATGACGATCTGGAGGGGCATGTCTTCAGTAAAGTCCAGCAGGTATTTCGTCAAACCTTTAATTGACTTCAAATACTTCGTCGTTTCGCCTTTGTATATTCGTGCGTAAAAGTCCAGCACCATTACCCGTCACCTCCGTTCAACAGGTTTCCATTTTCATCAAAGACCAGCACTGCTGTTCTCACGTATGGGTCGCCGTGCACCAGCAGAATGGCGAGGACGGCTTCAGGGTAATTTCTCCAGACCCACTCTGCCACTTCATCTTCTTCTTCGGCAGACACACAATGCTCCAGCTCCTCGGGCAGGTATCCATGCTTCAGTTTCAGTAAGTCATTTTGACCGTAAAGCGTGATGATCACCAGTTCTTGCTTACGTGGACGAATCTCAGCGGCAAATTCAAATTTGTACTCTTTTACAACATAGACTCTCATCCCTGCTTCACCTCATCCTCCGGCACCAGCTCAACCCTGAGGACTTTCAAAAGTCGCGTGGGCTCAACAAACC
>Ga0072500_141357_pt1 | contig 12306 bp, 11 predicted proteins | sample GBScelen77Swater_FD_63803 | JGI IMG/M metagenome (GOLD analysis project Ga0072500, IMG submission 63803) | Hot spring microbial communities from Great Boiling Spring, Nevada - cellulolytic enrichment S 77C v2 (version 2) | ecosystem: Environmental > Aquatic > Thermal springs > Hot (42-90C) ...
AAAACACCTAAAAGGGTTGCACATATTATATATTCGGTAGGATAATTAAAAATAAAAAGATTGATGGGTAAAAAAATGGTGGCAAGTAAAGACCCTACAGAAACAAAGCCTGTCAAAGCTACCCCTGCAAGAAAGGTTAATAAACTTACTAACATAGCCTTAGGTGCAAGAAACAAAAATACTCCTATGGTAGTAGCAACCCCTTTTCCGCCTTTAAACTTTAAAAAAACAGAAAAAAGATGCCCTAAAACAGCAAAAAAACCAGCTAAAGAAAGGATTAGTTCCTGAGGATAAGAGATTTTGGATTTAAACAAATAGGCTATCAAAAGGGCTAAAACACCTTTTGAAGCATCCCCTAAAAAGGTTATTATCCCCCATTTTTTCCCTAAAAGTCTGGCTACATTTGTAGCACCTGGATTTTTACTACCTTCCTTTCTTGGGTCTACTCCAAAAGGTAAAGACACTAACAGTGCAAAGGGGATTGATCCTAAAATATAACTTATTGTGGAGATAAAAATTAAATAAACCACAAAAAAATTTTAAACGAATTTTTAATAAATGGCAAGGAATTAACGGATAAAATTAGGTGGGTTAGTGTATCTATGGACCAACCCACCTAATGCTTAGAAGCTATATATTAGGATAAACGCTTACTACTTTTCTTCCGTTCTTGGTTTCAAACTTAACAAAACCGCTTATTTTAGCAAAGATGGTGTAATCCTTACCCACCCCTACGTTAAATCCTGGGTGAACCTTAGTCCCCCTTTGTCTAACTATAATCTCTCCTGCTTTTACAAACTGACCTCCATATCTTTTAACCCCTAAACGTTTAGAGTTAGAATCTCTTCCGTTTCTTGAAGAACCACCAGCCTTCTTATGAGCCATTTAAACCTTCCCTCCTTTTACAAAATTTCTTTAATCTCTATCGTAGTTATCAGTTGTCTATGACCTTTTTTTCTTTTGTAACCTTTTTTGGCTCTTTTCTTAAAGACAATCACTTTAGGACCTTTGGCATGGTCTACCACAGAGGCTACTACCTTTGCCCCTTCAACTACAGGATTTCCTAACTTTACTTCTCCTTCTTTGTTAACCAAAAGCACCTCTGAAATTTCTATGGTATCTCCTACATTTGCTTCTAATTTTTCTACCTTAATTCTATCGCCAGGTTTTACTACATACTGCTTTCCACCAGTCCTAATTACAGCAAACACGGAAACCCTCCCTTGCTTAAATTTTTCATCCTAAAAGATAGCTTAAAAACAGGTTTTGTCAATATTTTTCAGAAGATGTTTTTAACGTCTAAAATATTTTTACCCAAATACTATTATCTTACTTCTAAAGACCACCCAAGAGGGGGGAATAGGTTATTATTGACTTTTGTTTGATTATCAAATAAAATATTATAATTATGAACCTTACTTCAAAAAAGGCTTATTTCAGACGTTTCTATTTTCTGTTAGGACTTTTTCTTTATAAAGTTAACCTATCTCCTAATTTTGTTACTTCTCTATCTTTAATCTCTGGAACTTTTGCAGGTATATGTTTTTATTATGATTACTTAATTACGGCTGCTTTTTTATTATTTTTATCAGGCCTTTTAGACCTTCTTGATGGTGAATTAGCCAGGCTTTCAGGTCGTCCCACCAAATTTGGAGCGGTTTTTGATTGGATCGCTGATAAATGGGTAGATGGAGTAGTATTAGGAACGATTGCTTATGTATATACAGATGCTTTTTGGACTATATTAGCTATAGTGTCTTCGATGCTTCATTCTTTTATTAAACCTGTAGTATATGCCGAAATAGGTTATCAAGTAAAACTAAAAGGGAAAATTCAAGACCCTTTAGAAAACACAGGTTTCTTTGGACGTCCTGAAACCCATTTAAGCCTTCTTTTTTTTACTTTTTTAGAAAAACTTAGTTTTTATGATATAGGGCTTGAGTTCGGTATTAAACTTATTACTTTGTTAAGCTTAGCTTCTTTTATCAGTAGATTAGTATATCTATACCAAAACTTTAGAGGAGTAAAGGATGAATAGACCTTATGTAATAATCGTTTCTGAAGTAACGATAGACGGAAAACTTACTTTATACAGAGGGGCTTCAAGCAAAGAATTGATGAGTATTATGACTAAAGAGGTTTATCGTTATTTGCATGCTATAAGGGCTGAGGTTGACGGTATCATGGTAGGGTGTGAAACAGTAAGAACAGACGACCCAAGCTTAACCGTAAGATATGTAGAAGGAAAAAATCCTGTAAGGATTATACCTTGTTCTACGGCTAATGTGCCTTATAACTCTAACATTCTTTCTAAAGAAGCTCCTACCATCATAGCTACTACCAAAAGAGCTCCTAAAGAAAAAATAGAGAAATTGAAAGAACTTGGGGCTGAGGTTATCATCTCTGGGGAAGAGTTGGTAGACTTTAGTTTACTTTTACCAGACCTCTATCAAAGAGGTATTAAAAAACTGATGGTAGAAGGGGGTTCCTCTATAAACTGGGAGTTTGTAAAAAATAGATACGTAGATGAAATAAGAATTATCCACCTTCCAATAATAGTAGGAGGAGAAAACGTACCTACTTTTGTAGGTGGAGAAGGTTTTAAATCTCTTACCAAAGTATTAAGGTTAGAAATAAAAAATTTTTTTAAAATTGACGAATTTTTAATTTCTGAATGGAAGGTTCAAAAATAGAATTGATAACTGGTTGAAAGCTGTTTATAGTTTAAAAACTCTGCGATTACTTCAACTACCCAAAGGATATCTCTTTTTATGGCGTCTTTAGTATAATGGGCTGTATGGGGCGTAAAAATAACATTAGGATAACCTAATAAATGAAGGGTTTTAAATGCCCTTTCATAATCTTGAAGAGAAAATTTACCCTCCAATACCTTTTTCATTTCAAGCAAGAGTTTTTCTCCCTCAAACACATCAAGAGCGATTCCTCCTTGAAGTTTTTGATTTTGTAAGGCCCAAATTAAAGCTTCTGTGTCTACAATAGGACCACGGGCAGTATTAATCAGCATGGCTTCATCTTTAACCAATTTTATGTTTTCAAGGTTTATCATATGGTGAGTTTTAGGATAATAAGGTACCATTACTACTATGATATCGGATAATTTAAGCAACTCTTCTAAAGAGAGATAGGTTACATTAAACTTTTCTTTTAACTGAGGGTCTGGCTCTATATCATGAGCTAAAACCTTCATCCCTATACCATGGGCTATCCTTACTACCTCTTTTCCTATTCTTCCTGTCCCTATAATCCCTATTTTTTTACCAAAAAGGTCTAAACCTAAAAGTCCTTCTCTTGAAAAATCCAAATTTTTAATTTTTGAGATAGCTACATTTACTCTTTTAGCCAAAGCAAAAATAAGCCCTATGGTATGCTCTGCTACTGTATTAGAAGCATAATAAGGAGAATTAGCAACCATTATTCCTCTTTTTTGACAACATAAAACATCTATATGGTCTGTACCTGTAGTTCTCGTAATCACGAGTTTTAGATTAGGAAGTTGACTTAGTACTTTTTCAGTTATTAAAGAACTAATATAAATTACTACTATATCTAAATTTGTATATAATTTTGCCGAAAACTCATCTAAAGGGTCTGAGGTAAAAATAATCTCTATGTTAGACAAAGCAGGTCCCAATTTTTGGTTTAATTGTGTTACATAATATTCCTTTTCCCAGTCTTTTTCTATCTCAAAAATCGCTATTTTCATAGGTTTTTCTCTTCATAATAGGCTAAATGGAAAATCCCTCTTATGTCTTCTTTAGAAATTTCTTCAGCTACCTCCCAGATGGTTAAAATATGATAAGCCTTGTCTACCAAGTAGTCTAAATCTTCTTTTGGAATCTTTAAGTCTTTTAAAGTATAAAGCAATCTCAAGTCTCTCAACCAGTTTTCAAAAACTTCAATACCCATCTCTACCGAAATCTTATCTTCTACCTTTATGCCCAAGACTTTTTCGAAAAATTTATGAAGAAGTTTATTTTTTTTATGAACTTTCATCCAGGCATAAGTAATCACTGCCAAACCTAAACCATGAGGAAGGTCATAAACTCCACTTAAGGTGTGTTCTAAAGCATGGATAAAAAAGCGATATTTGCCTACCCCTGCCTTAGGTAAACCACATAAAGCTAAAGAAGAAGCCCACATAAGGTTTGCCCTAGCTTCATAGTTGGTAGGGTCATACATAGCAACTTTAGACCATCTCATAATATTTTTCATTAAAGCTACCATCAAGTCTTCGGTAAGACAATCTTTTTTATATTCCCTACTTACAAAAACCTCAAAAACATGAGAAAAGGCATCAAAAGCTCCATAAGCGGTATAATCTGGGGGAACGCTAAAAGTAAACGTAGGGTCTAAAAAGGTAAGTTTAGGAAAAATAAAGGGAGAGCTCATAGAGAGTTTAACCTTGGTCTCATCGTTTACGATAACACTTATGTTATTAAGCTCTGAACCTGTTCCAGAGATGGTTGGAATAGCTACTATAGGTAACGCCTCCGTAGGGAATGCCTTTCTTTCATAAAAATCCCATATCTTTTCTTCTGCAAAAACTCCACAAGCGATAGCCTTAGCAGTATCTATAACACTTCCTCCACCAGTAGCCAAAATAAAACTTACTCCTTCTTCTTTAGCCACTTTTATCCCTTCTAAAACTTTAGACAATAAAGGGTTAGCCTTTACTCCTCCAAACTCTACATACTCTATTTTAGCCTTTTTTAATACCTCTTTAACTTGTTCGTAAACTCCATTTCTCATTATAGAACTTCTTCCAAACACCCAAAGAGCCTTTTTACCTAAACTTGGAATTTCCTTAGGGAATTGCCTTAAAACTTTTTTTCCAAAAAAAACCTTTGTCGGAAGATAAAACCCAAAATTTTTCATCCACATTCCCCCAAAATAAAATAGACCTATAGGGATAAACCCTATAGGTCTATTTTTAATCAAAATTAAAAATAAATCAACAGGTTAGGCCAAATTTTTTCTTAAACTTACTAGTTTTTCTACTACCTCTGGTTCTGCCAAAGTACTGGTATCTCCTAAATCTTCAAACTGACCAGAAGCTATTTTTCTTAAAATCCTTCTCATGATTTTTCCGCTTCTGGTCTTAGGTAATCCCGGAGCAAAAAGGATATGGTCTGGAGTAGCTATAGGACCAATAACTTTCCTAATATGGTTTACCAATTCTTTTTTAAGCTCTGGAGTAGGATCAAAACCTTCTCTTAGGACTATGTAGGCAAAAATACCTTCACCTTTTATTTCATGAGGAAATCCAACAACCGCAGCCTCTGCTACTGCAGGATGTTCTACAAAAGCAGACTCTAATTCCATCGTACCAAGCCTATGGCCTGACACATTGATAACATCATCAAGCCTTCCCATAATCCAAAAATATCCGTCTTCATCCTTTCTGGCACCATCTCCAGTATAATAATATCCTGGGAACCTACTGAAATAAACTTCTTTAAACCTCTTTTCATCTCCCCAAACTCCTCTTGCCATACCAGGCCAAGCCCTTTTTATACAGAGATGTCCTCCTTCATTGATGTCCGCCTCTGTTCCATCAGCCCTTAAAATTACAGGCTCTATACCAGGTAAAGGATAGGTAGCTGAGCCTGGCTTTTGAGGCACAGCAAAAGGTATTGGGGCTATCATATGTCCACCGGTCTCAGTTTGCCACCAAGTATCTACGACTGGACAGCGATTACGTCCTACGTGAGCATAAAACCAAACCCAAGCTTCTGGATTTATAGGTTCTCCCACTGTACCTAAAATTCTTAAGCTAGAAAGATTATATTTTTTAGGCCATTTATCTCCTTCTCTCATCAAAGCCCTTATCGCTGTAGGAGCTGTATAAAACACCGTAACCCCATATCTGTCTACCAACTCCCACCATCTTCCTGGGTCTGGATAGGTAGGAACTCCCTCATACATAAAAACAGTAGCCCCTAAAGCTAAAGGTCCATAAACTACATAAGAATGTCCGGTAATCCAACCTATGTCAGCAGTGCACCAATAAATGTCTTCAGGTTTAAGGTCAAAGACCCATTGAGTAGTATGGGCAGCATATACTAAATATCCACCAGTAGTATGATAAACCCCCTTCGGTTTTCCTGTAGTTCCCGAAGTATACAAAATAAAAAGAGGATCTTCCGCATCCATTATCTCATACTCGCAGTACTCAGCTATGCTTAAATCCTTTTTAAGGTCGTCATAAAAAACACAACGGTTATCCTTTAACTCAATAGGATCTCCAAAACGGTTTAAAACAATACAGTATTCTACACAATCACAATCTTTTATCGCCTCTTCAGCTCTGTCTAATAGAGTGATCCGCCTTCCAGCCCTATAAGTTCCATCACAGGTAATAACTACCTTAGACTGAGCGTCAAGGATACGAACTTTAAGCGCCTCTGAAGAGAAACCTCCAAACACTACACTATGTATAGCTCCTATCCTTGCACAAGCTAACATGGCTGCCACAGCCTCTGGCATAGTAGGAAGATAAATCGTCACCCTGTCGCCTTTTTCTACCCCTAAATTTTTTAAAATCTTAGCAAATTTACATATCTCGCTATGGAGCATATTATAGGTATACACCTTGATATCTCTGTCAGGCTCACCTTGCCAAATGATGGCGGCTTTGTTTTTAATAGCTGGATTGTCTAAATGCCTGTCTACACAGTTAAAACAAGCATTAAGCTTACCTCCCTCAAAAAACTTAATCTCTGGTTTATAAAAATCCCAATAACAAGTCCTATCCCAATATTTAAACCAAGTAATCAACTCTTTAGCCCTTTCAGCCCAAAACTCATCGGGATCATCTAAAGAATATTGATAGATTTGTTTATATTTGTAACGAGAAGAAATATAAGCTTGGTCCTTACCTTCTTGAGGTGGATAAAAAATCCTACCCTCTTTTAACAAAGATGTTAACTCTCCCATCTTTCCCTCCTTGTTTAAAATTTTTTATGTAAACCATTAGATTTATACATGCGGCTTTATGATGTCTCTTAAAGTTACCATACCTACCAGTTTTCCTCCTGAGGTTACAGGAAGTCTTACTACATTTGCCATCGACATGAGTTTAGCCGCATATTTGATATCATAATAATCTGGAACAGTGATACAAGGTTTGGTCATAACTTCTAAAACCCTGACCTTTTCTAAAGGTAACCCTTTAGCTATAACCTTATAAACTATGTCTTTAACCGTAATAATTCCGTAGGCATCTTCTTCATCTACCTTATCTACTACCAATCCTCTATAACCGGTTTTCATCATAAGTTCTGCCGCTTCTTTTACTGTTGCGTTACCGTCGATGGTAGCCACAGGTGTAGTCATTACATCTCTTACTTTTATTTTTTCAATCTCAATCATAAGCCCCTCCTTATAAATATGATTTGTAGTTATTAAATTCTATATTACAAACATACTAAAATTTAAAATAGCTTTGTTAAAAATTTCACTAATATATTTTACTTACAACATTCTTATAACAAAATTTATGCCTGACTTGCACACTAAGAAAACAAAAAAAATGTCTATTTTTATTAAAATTGTGGTGATGCAAAATGCCTCAAAGAGGAAAATCGCCTCATTTAATCTTTTAGGTAATAATCTCCCAAACTTCTGTTTTTATTCTATCTATCTGTTCTATTACCATGTCTTCATCTATATGAAGGATTTTATAATCCTTCATGATCCATCTTCCGTCAACCATTAGATGAGAAACACACCCTGCCTTGGCTGTATAAACTATCAAAGCAAAAGGATTATAGTCTGGCTGTAAAGAATGATTAGAAAGGTCTATTACTGCAAGGTCAGCTTTATAACCTATAGCTAGTTTACCTGTATCTGAAAAACCCAAGGCTTTAGCCCCACCTTCTGTAGCAGCGTAAAAAATATCTTTAGCCGTTATAACCGTTGGGTCTTCCTTTACTCCTTTCTGTATTAAACTTGCTGTTCGCATCTCAGAAAACATATCAAGGTCGTTATTGCTGGCAGGGCCATCGGTGCCTAAGGCTAAGTTTATCCCAGCTTTTATCACTTCAGGTATCGGTGCGATTCCTGATCCTAACTTTAAATTACTTTCAGGACAATGAACAAAACTGGCCTTAGCCTGAGCCATAAGCTCTATTTCCTTAGGAGTTATCTTAACTCCATGAACCGCTATAAGGTTTTCATTAACCCCTCCTATATCATAAAGAAGTTCTATCGGAGTTTTACCATAACGTTCTTTTACTACCTTTATTTCTTCCTGATTTTCGGAAAGATGAATGTGAAGTTTAACTCCATATTTTTCTGTAAGTTTAATACACCTTTTTACCGTTTCAGAAGAACAGGTGTATAAAGTATGAGGACATACTGCTATTTTTATTAAAGAATGGTTCTGAAAATTTTTTAACAAACTTTCTGTAAGTTCAAAACCTTTTTCTAAAGGGCCATAACTAGGAGAGGGAAAATCAAAAAGTCCTTCACCAACCAAAGCCTTTACCCCGGCTTCCTCAACGGCTTTTATTACTTCTTCTTCAAAAAGGTACATATCACAGAAAAGTGTAATTCCTGACCTTATCATCTCTATGATAGAAAGTAAACTTCCCCAATAAACCCAATCTCTCTTTAGTTTAGCTTCTACCGGAAAGATATACTGATGTAGCCAAGTCATAAGGGATAGGTCTTCTGCTATCCCCCTCAAAATACTCATCGGAATATGGGTATGCCCGTTTACCAACCCTGGGATAATTATACCACTTTTAAACACCTCTTTATTTGCATTTGGATATTTCACCTTAAGCTCTTCTCCAAGACCTATGTCTAAAATAAATCCGTCTTTTATTAAAATTCCTCCGTCTCTTATAGGTTTTTCGTAGGCTGATGGAACTATCCACTTGGCTAAAACTAACTTTTCACCCATAACCTTTATCCTCTTACCAAGTTTAAAAACCTTTCCAAACTAAGTTCTTTCATTACCATCTCTTTAGCCCTTAAAGCTTTGCCTTTCTCTTTGAGAATGGCCTTGCCCACTAAATTTTGGATCCTATCAACCGAGGAAAAGGTATCAAGAGAAGTAACCACCACAGGCACCCCTTTGGTCTTAGCTATGTTAACCACCATCTCACTTGGGTATAATCCTCCTGTCAAAAGTAAACACTTAGTAGAGGTCTCTAAGGCTAAAATCTGAATGTCTGTCCTGTTTACACCGGTTATCACCACCTTGTTAGGTATCCTCAAAAAATACCTCATCGCATTCTCAGGGTCCATCGCACCGATCGTTATGTTCTCTACAAACTCATCAAGCTTATCCTCACAACACACTATCCCTCCGTTAACCACCTCAAGCAACGTCCTAACCGTTACTGCCTCAAGCAACTTATCCCGCTTAAATACCCCTAAAACCTCTACCCCTTTCCCTTCTAAATAAGACACCACCTTCTCCTTTACATAAGGATACTCCTCAACAGGGACCTTGTTTATCACCGCACCCGCAAAACTTGCACCCAAAAGCTCCCTTATCCCAAGGATATCGTCTACCGAGGTCTCCCCATCCCAAAGCTGAACTATTACTCCCTTGGCATCTAACTCTTTTATCAAATGAAAACAATCTATCCCCAGGCTGTAGCCTTCAAAAATGTTGTCTCCTCCTACGACAAAAAGATAATCTTTAAGTTCAGCTTGTTTTTTTATCACCTCTTTTATCTGTTGGTCTAAACTTACACCTTCTCCTTCAAAAAGTTTATACTGGATATCATAAGTAAACACAAACGGGCAGGACCACTCAACCGGGTCTTCACTTTCTAAGACCTGATGGATAAACATGGCTTCTTCGTCAAGGATCTTATCTCCTACCTTTATCGGAACTTTACCTATTAGCTTCATGTACCCAACCTTATTACCTTTTTCTTTAAGGTTTAAAGCCAGTCCTAAAGCTAAAACGTTTCTTCCGGTAAAAGGTCTGTTTGACACTAAAAATATAGCCTTCATATCTATACCTCCTGTTTTTTTCAGAGATTTAACCTAATGTTTATAACTATTACCCTATAATTATTCTTGCGTCTAAAGCTACACCTCCTACTTCTTTTACCAAGTAAGGGTTGATGTCTATTTCTTTAATGATAGGGAAATCTTGGACCAACTGAGATAATCGAAGTATTTTGTCTACTATGGCGTCTTTGTCGCAAGGCTTTTCTCCTCTTACCCCTTCTAATAGTTTTTTGCCTTTTATTTCTGTTAACATTTCGTAGGCTTCTTTTTTGCTTACCGGTGCAAGTCTAAAACTTACATCTTTTAAGACCTCTACATAGATTCCACCTAAACCAAACATTAGCATATGTCCAAAGGTATTATCATAAGTTACCCCTAAGATTACTTCTTTTCCGCCGCTTACCATTTCATAGATGTTTACCCCTTTAATATAAGCCCCAGGTATAGCTCTTTTAACGTTTATCGTCATCTCAAAAAAGGCTTCTTTTACTTCTTTTTCATCTTTAAGACCTATTTTTACGCCTCCAACATCAGTTTTATGGACGATATGAGGGGAACTAATTTTCATAACTACAGGGTAGCCGATTTGTTCTGCAATTTTAACCGCTTCATCAGGGGTTCTGGCAAGACCTCTTTTAGGAAACTCAATCCCATAGAAACTTAATATCTTCATGGCGTTTTCTTCTCCTATAACGTTTACTCCGGCATCTCTAAGAGTTTCAAGGATAAGATTTATTTCTTTTTTAACCTCTTCAGGGATAGGGAATCTTACATATTCCTCTTCTTCTCTGTTTTTATATTTTACGTAGCTTACTAACTTACTATAAGCACTTACAGCTATTAATGGGTCTTCATAGCAGGCTATATTGTTTTGTTTTAAGTAAAGGGTTGCTTGTTTGACCTTAGGCCCTCCGATAAAACAGCCTATAAAAGGTTTTGCTGTCTCTTGACTTTTTTCAACCACTATTTTGGCAATGTTTTCTACATCTGTCATGGCTTGAGGAGTAAGGATTACACAAACTCCATCTACGTTTGGGTCAATTATCGCCCTTTCTAAAACCACCAAATATCTTTCTGAAGTAGCATCTCCTATTACATCTACAGGGTTGTAAAGGGCAGCCGTAGAGGGTAGCCTTTCTGCTAAGTATTCGATAGATTCCTTAGACATAGGATAGAGCTTAAGCCCGGTTTTTTCTGCGGTATCTGCCGCTATAATTCCAGGACCACCTGCGTTGGTAACAATAAGTAATTTTTCTCCTGCAGGAAGTTTTCCACTTTTAAAAATCTCAGCAACTTCAAAAAGTTCTTTTATCCCCTCAACTCGTATCACTCCAGCTTTTCTGAAGGCTTCACTGAAAGCCCTATCTGAACCGGCTAAAGCCCCTGTATGTGAAGAAGCCGCTCTAGCACCAGCCTCAGTAGCACCAGATTTTATGATGATAACCGGTTTTTTCTTGGCTACCTTTTGGGCAACTTCTATAAAACGTTTGCCATCTTTGATATCTTCTATGTAACCAAGGATGATATCTGTGTCTTCATCTTCCCCAAAATAGTCTAAAAAATCTGTTTCGTTTAAGTCAGCCTTGTTCCCAAAACTTACGAACTTTCCAAAACCAAAACCACTTCCTATTGCCCAATCTATCAAAGCTACCCCTAAAGCCCCAGATTGAGAAAAAAAGGAAACCCTACCTTTAGGTGGAAGCTCTGGGGCAAAAGTAGCGTTCATCCCTATTTCAGTGTTTATTACCCCCAAGCAGTTGGGACCTACCATCCTAATCCCATACTTTTTAATCGTTTCTATAATTTCTCTTTCAAGCCTTGCCCCCTCTTCACCGGTTTCTTTAAACCCTGCAGTAATCACCACCACCCCTTTCACTCCAGCCTCTCCGCAATCTTTTAACACAGAAGGGACTACTTTAGCCGGAACCACGATTATGGCTAAGTCTATCTTTTCCTTTACAGACGATACCGAAGAATAACACTTAAGCCCAAGTATTTCTTTCCTTTTAGGATTTATAGGAAAAATTTTGCCAGTATATCCTTGGGTTAAAAGGTTTTTTAGGATGACATGCCCTATCTTTTTTTCCTCCTCAGAAGCACCTACTACCGCTATGCTTGTAGGCTTAAAAATGAAATCCAACATCTTTTACCCTCATAAAGTTATTTTTTTCACATTATCTTGTCTCTTTTTGCCCTTAAAATATCTCAGCTGTTTGCAAAAGTCAAGCGGAAAAATTTGTTAAAAATTAGGATTAAAAATTTTAAGCTTTTAAAATTGTGTTATTTCTTCATTTTTTATTAAAATTTTCA
>Ga0072500_130258_pt1 | contig 12257 bp, 8 predicted proteins | sample GBScelen77Swater_FD_63803 | JGI IMG/M metagenome (GOLD analysis project Ga0072500, IMG submission 63803) | Hot spring microbial communities from Great Boiling Spring, Nevada - cellulolytic enrichment S 77C v2 (version 2) | ecosystem: Environmental > Aquatic > Thermal springs > Hot (42-90C) ...
AACTAGGTTATCTTACAATTTTCCATCTTCCGGTCATATTTTCGATATGTAGGCCCAACTTTCCTGATAGTCGGTCTTCGCAAATAATACAGATTATTCTATGCTTTGCTGGATCAAGCCGGCTAATAAAATCTATCCCGCTAACCTTTTTGCCTCCAAGATCGATCACAATTTTCTTTGTTATTGCTCTCAGCTTTTGTCTTGTTTCTTTTGGTAATAATTCCTCAAATCTGAATCCTCTCTGTTGATTTTGTTGTAAGTTGGCTTGTTGCTCGACTGTACCCATGACTCGCACCTCCTTTTTAGTTTTGTTTTGAAAATATAATTTACACAACATATTGCTTGCCTTTTAAAGTATTGTTGCTATTATATAAGAAAAAAAACCTTACTTGATACTAATATTCTAAAAGCTTAATTTCGCTAACATCTATTTTCCTAATTGTTTTAAATTCAAAATCAGCTGTTTGTATTATTGCATCAGCAGGTATTTTAATTTTAACTAAAACATCGTTTGTATTTGCATGCCAATAATGTAATGCGATTGATTTTTTACTTGTAAAGTATACGTTTTCAGGTATGCCTTCTGTTCTCCAGTTTTCGACAAATTCTAAATTATGCATGCCGTACAATGTAATATAGTTTTGGTTATTTTGTAAAATCAGTTTACTGTAAAGATATAAATCTAAATCATCTGGTTCATCACTACCTTCAAATACTTCCCATTCTTCAGTTTCAGGATTCCAGATAAATCCCATTGTTTTACCATAAACAATTACAGTGTTATCATCAACTTTATCTGCCCAGTTTTTAAATAGACTGACAATATAGTTTGACCAGCTTTGTTCTGATAATTTGTTTATATCAACATCATATTGCTGCAATAATTCAACGGCATACTGCAATTTTTTATTGGCATACTGTATAAAATCATTTAAAACATTTTTGCCTTTATATTCTAGTTCTTCTACGATATCATACAAAAGTTTCAAGTCTTTATCCCAGATTAGCTCCTTTTCTAAGATGTTAATAATCTGGCTTTTATCTAGTGTAAAAGTTTGTGGCTTTGTTTCCATAAGTATTTAATTTACAGGTTTGAAAGTAAATTATATTTCTATGATTACGATTCACTTGTCGACAAAACTTAAAAGCGAGGCAAATAAATATTTACTCGAAATTCTCACATATTTGCTCGCAACTAAACAAATCAATAACATTGAAAAACTTTCAAAACTTATTGATTTCTGGCTAATAAACATTTCAGACGAAACTTTAGTAGGCTTACTAAATAATTGTAAAGAACTGATTGCACGTTATAATACTGCAGACGAAGATATTTTGTTTAATTACGTTAAGTTAAGCCAAAACTTAGATTTTTATTACAAATTATTTGGTGTTCAAAATGATAATGAACTTGCCACAACAATATCACGAAAAATAACACAACTGTTTAAAAAATACAAAGTTTTGGATATGTTTAATCGCATAGAAAAAGAAAATTTTGATGATGTTGATGAATTGGTTTTGAAAATGCAAACACAATTACAAGAGTTGTCCATGGATAATGAAGAAATTCAAGAATCATTTATTAACTTACAGGACTATGAACAGTTAGTTCAAACACTACAACAGTCATTTAGAATCGCATGTTTAATTCCCGAGATTGATAATATACTAATGGGATTTATGCCTGCAAATTTATATTTGTTTGGCGGAGCTTTAGGTGGTGGAAAAAGTGCAATGCTAATGAATTTGGCAATTGGTTTGGCAACAAGTGTAAAATTAGTTGAAGAAGCTCTAGTTAATTACATACAAAACATTACAGGCAAATCATTAAAACCGATTATCGTATACATAAGTCTTGAAAACAATAGGATACAAATTGCATCAAGGTATTATAGTATTTTATACAATACGCTGCCGTTTCAATCATCACCTGAAATAGTAAAACCGACACCTTTAAGTATACTACACAATAAAATTGGCATAAACAATATTGCGATATTTGATTTCGCTGACAAACTAATTCATCCGAGTGCCGTAAAAAGAATTCTAGAAAATATAATAGCATCAGGCTTTTATCCTGTGGCTGTTATAATTGACTATCTAGATGAGTTTTATATTGAAGAAAAACTGGAATTAAGGCATAAAATTGGATTATCTGCGAAACTATTAAGAGCTTACGCAAATCAATTTAATACAATTATGATATCGGCAACACAATTAAACCGTAAAGGAATTGAAGGAGAACTATCAATTGCAACACTGTCAGAATCAATTGAACACGCCAAAAGAACTGATGTTTTGGCATTAATAAGAACAGTAAGTGTTTCAAAACAAGTGTTAATTAACAACTTGCTTATAGACGAAGAATTTGAAAAACAAGGTGAATATCCGGCAATGTTTGTCAAAATAGTCAAAAACAGAACAGGGCTATTGACAGGTAGAATATTGATACAGAGTACAAGTTCTAAGTTAGGCTTTAAATCATTAGTTTACTGTAAAGACTGGGACGTAAGTTTAAACAAAATGTATAACTTGTTGCCAGACTATTTAAAGTATTATTTGTCGCAACCAAACATTGTTTACAAAAATGCGCAAACAAACAGTATATTGCATATAACCAAACCAGACGATCTAGAACCAGACGAATTATTTCACTATATAGTCAATCAAAACTTTCAGTCAGATAACAAAGGTATATTGGAGAAACTACAAGAGTTACAGTAAATTATTTTTTCATGTGTAAAAAGCAAAAAACACCAAAACAGGTTTTACAACATGTTAAACAATTATTAGAGGCATACATAAAAAATCACAGAGATAATTGGAGGACAAGAAACTTAAAACAACAGATTCTTAACGAATTAAAATTAAAATACGAATACGGTTTAACGGAATCAGAATATCGGCAATTAAACAGTTACCATGAAATTAAGGACTTTATAGAAAAACACGCAGAGAAAATATTATCATTTTATTATAGCAAACACCAAGACAAAGTTTAGTTTTTTACCTAACAATTAGCTGTACAGTTATTGGCGTAGCTTGCTTGATATAATACAAAGTTAAGTTTACAAGTATTGTATTTTGTTGAATCTGTATTTGGTCTATACTAAAATCATACATTAACTCTTTATGATAGGTATTAATAATATCGGCAATTGCATTCTTGATAATATTAGGTGGCGTATTTAATTGATGTATAAATGGCAATAATGCTTTTTTAAGCCTGTATTTTAAATCAATTATATCAGCGTTTATGTGTTCAAACTTAAACGGTGATATATACTTGTCCGTTGTAATTAAAGAAGTCAGTATTATGCCGTTTGTCGAATACTGAGCAAAGTTAAAATCGCTATTATGAATTAAATAATCTTTCTCGTTGTTTGTTATTTTAATGTATGCATATGTTGTGCTGGTAAAAACATTTTGTATAGATTCAAAACTTATTTGGTACGTATCGTTTACAATATCTCTGCGTTGCAATAACTCATAAATTACGGCATAATGTATAGGCACTTTAACAATTTTTCCGATTTCTGGAACATATGTATTAAAATACTGATTAAAAGATACAACAAGATTGCTTTTAATAGCAGATTCCGGTGTATTTTCAAATGTGTATAATAAACAGCCTAAATCTAAATTGTATAGATGCAAGCAGTAGTTATACAAGAAACTGTTGATCGTTTGTATTTGCTCTGTAGAAAACTCGTATTTTAAAGGCGAAACAATATATTTGATAAATGTATCATCCGGCAATTGAATACTTGTCAGTGACCTTATAAATCTATCAACACTAAACTCACCTGAATTATCTTTAAACTGTTCTGTTTCAAAATATATTCTGTATTTTTGATCAGGTAAATATAGTTGCCAACTTAAAAGCATATCGCTTAACACACTAAAACTAAAAACTGTAAACGAAGTGTACGAATTATAACGGTTTAAATAACGAATTTCAGTATTTGCAGTAAACGATTCGGTAACTGTTACACTGTAATTTTGTTTGCTTTCGAAATATGGAATGGCAGTTAATGAAAATACTTCTTTGTATGTCGATGCCTGAATATAAATAAACAAGTTGTCGTCTAATGTTTTAACGAAGGCGTCAGCATTATTAAGCTGACCTGTTGTATTCGCTGAAATTTGAACCAGTATATGATAATTTTCTGTTGTATAACTTGTAGTGTCTGTAGGATGTATCTTATAAACAAATTGATTTTCCGCATTTACATAACCTGCGACTGCAAAAGTGTTAGAAGGCCTGTTAATAACAGCAAAAGTTAAATTAGGTACTATAGTGGTCGTGTCTACAACTCTGTAACATAAAACAGGTGTGTAATCAACTAGCCTCAATGCGTAAATAAACGATTCGTAAAAATATGGATGTATTAAGTAACCATAAGTATCAATAAATTCTCTACGGTTATTAACTTGAACAATCTGATTGGCAGGTCCTTTCTCAGAAACTATAAAAAACAAAGGTTTTTGTAAACCTGTTAAATCCATTTATTGACAGCTAAAATTATCTTAAACGCCGTTAAACAGTCAAAAATGAATAATGATGCTTTAGAGCGTATTTTGCAATCTCTTAATTCTATACACGAAACTATACAAAAAATAGCGCAAGTTAACTTTGAGCAACAAGCAGAACAGCAACAACAACAAACCGAACAAATCTTAATATTTCAAGACTTTTTTAGAAGACTAAGAGAAGACTTCGTAAACTGGCAAACACAAAACCAAAATCAATTACTTAATTTGTTTTCGAGTTTACGGCAAGTTAATCAACGTATCGCAAATATACTTGAAAATAGACTTGCCGCCATACAAAGAAATACACAACTTATAAATCAGACACAGAGAGATATGGAAAATACGCTTTTAAGATTGTTGCGTATTGGTAGAGTTCGCTATACTGAAGATGGACGCGAAATATTTGAATGGGAATCTAGAGCAGCTCAAGTATTTGACTCGATATTGAGATTTATTCAAAGAACTACTGCCGCTCTAACAATGATTCCTGGTTTACAATCATTATCAGTATTTTCTCTGTTTTCTGGTATTTTACAATTATTATCAAGAGATTTCCTGGGAGCTTCTATACGAGCTAGACTGCCTATTCAATTACAGCAGAGACCTGTATTATCAGCGAGAACGTTAATAGGACAAAGATATGAATTACTATTTAGATTGTTATCGGTCCAACCACCTGGAGAAGGAACGATTAGACGAACTGATGTATTTGCAAGACTATTAGGTATACCGTTTGCTCAAAGAGGATTAGAACCTGAACAACGAGAATTTATTAGATTTGTTGAAGAATACGGATATGCAACTGAAAGAGATTATTTTAGAAACATGAGTTGGTATCAAGCAGTGTATGAATTGCTATTTTCAATAAACAGAATACTTTTTAACATCTTATTGCAAATTAGAGGTTGTTGTATTGGCTTTAATTTTGAAAGAAATACTGCTTTAAGTTCAATCGCTGGTTACTTACATAACATCTACAAAATAGATGAACAAATGTTAGCTTTATTACGAGATATAGCAGTTGAACAACCTTTACCTGCAGAACAAGAACAATTTCTAAGAAACCTCAGAGAAACATACAGTAGATACTTACAAATAGAAAATTTACAAGGTTTTGATTTGGTTAATTTAGTAAGAAAGTATACAGGTTTATCAATACCGTTTCCGCAAATATATAACAGTTTATTGGCACCGCTATTCAGATTGCCCAGATTTGAAGAATTATCTGCATCAACTCAACGTTTAATAAACTTGGTCTTACCTTATCTGTTGTTAGGTGGAATTTATTATGGTCTTACTGGTTATGCTTTTACTAAATTGTTACCGTTTAACTTTATAACTGGTTTTCCGATTAACTTTATTCTATTACCGTCTCTGTTATTGGCGGCTCTTACATTTATTGGACGCAAAGCTAATATACCTATTATTAGAGCACTACCTAAAATCAGAGATTTTCTATCTTATACACGTGATATTCAAGATATTATGAATCTGGCTGCTAGATTTATGATTCCACTGCCAGAACCAAATACAGCGGAATTTGAAACATTTCGTAATAATCTTCGTTTTGTAATTAACAACAGATTTCATAGAGAAATGGAAAGAATAATTAACGAGTTGCAATTAAACGAAGATTTTACGTTAATGGCATTTACCGGTTACGCCATAAGACAAGGATTAACAGGTCCAGCTGTATTAGTATTAGGTTCTGCTTTGTTTAATGCATTGTCAGAAGAACAACGAAGAGCTCTATTGAATAGATTTAATCGTGAAAATCTGAATTTAAGGGAATTGATAATTAGACCTTACATACAAGGACAACCATTTGAACAAATTCGAGAAAACTTAATTAGAAGCCTTTATGAATTTGTAGAACGAAATGTTGATAATTTAGACTTATATACTAGATTTGTGTTAGAACGTAATCTGGAACAAATAGGAGGTCTTTATCAACACTTTATTCTGCAGAATGCTAGTGTGGTTATTGATGAAATAAGGCGATTGATGCAAGATCAGCAACTGTCAATAGAAGAACGGCGTAGATTAGCAGCAATATTAAGACAAACTATTGCACAAACATTATTATACAGAAACGTTCTCTTTATTAATCAAATTACTCGGACAATGCATTCTATATTTACTAGAGTAGGTGCGCTATCCTTTATGGCTTTACTGGCGAATTTATCGCCATATCTTAGTTTCTTAGGTCAGATTAAATACGTTTTATTCCCTATGGCAGTTATTAATCCATTTACATTTCTACCATCTTTACCTGCAATATTATTTGCATTAGGCGTTGAATTACTTGTCAGAAGGTATTTACGTATTTCTGTTTTAAATATGTTGTTTAGTTTTCAAAGAAATGTGTTATTATTTGCAGGTAGGTTATTGGCAAGTGTAGGACAATTTCTATTTGATTACATGTTAAACAATAGAAACCGAATAATAAGAAATATCGCATTAAGTATACAAAGTATTTTTAACGGCTTAACAAACGTATTTAGGACAATAAGTAATTTTATTGCTGATAATCGAATTATTAGTTGGCTACGTAATAGTGTTCTTGGTCAGTGGATTGGTTTAGTTTTTAGATCGATTATTCGTGGATTTTTTGGCTTAGAGTTAGGCGAAAGATTACAACCTATAAGTGCACAAGATTTAATTAGAAATATGCAAAAAGCACAAAGTTTACCTGAATTAACTTTTCAAGGCTTTAGATCTGTTGTTTTAACGCTTGATACTATAACACGAGAGTTACGTGCAATTAGAAGAATTATAATAACTTGTTGTCGTTTAAGAACTACACAACAAGAATCGAAAACAGAAAGCAGAATTAGTTTATTAGATTCGTTACAACAAATTAAAGATAAACTGCAAGAAAAAATAAACATTGAAAAAGTAAATATTCTATCAGTTTTGCAAGATATGTTGAAACATATCAAGGAAATTTCAGATACACTAAAGAGATTTAAACAGATGCTCGTGACGGCGAAAATTGTAAATCTTGTTGGCTCTGCTATCAAATTACCGTTTAACTTGCTAGGTCCTTTAGGAGCGCCGTTAATTGCTGTTAGTTCAACTAATCCTGTTTTAACAATTGGTGGTTTATTGGCTGGCGCATTAGGTTTAGGTGCACTACTAATTAAAGACAGGATTGGTAATTTAAGTAATATTGCTAGAGGCATGTACAGATTTTTACCGCGTTTAGGAGTAGCCAGTGTATTATCTATTTTCGGAAACTTACTTGGCAATGAGAATAATTCTGCTTGGCGTACTATATTATCAAGAACTTTAACCGGTGCTGGTATTGGCTTTCTAGGAGGACCAAAAACTGCTGCAGTAGGTGGAATTTTAGGCTTACTATATGGAATTAGCGAGATTATAGGTATTAAAGATTTAGTACAAAAAATTAAAACATTTGTATTCGGCAGTGAAACCAAATTAAAGCAGACTAACAATATAAACCTATTAGAACTACAAAGGCAAGTTACGCAACAAAGCCCATTCTTGCAAAATTTACAGAATGCACCTTATTCGTTATCAACAACTAATATTACAGAACTGAATCCAGTGGTTACAACACTAAGTAGTATAGACAGAACTTTATTACGAATAGAAACAAGTATTAATAATATGGTAAATATCTTACAAACTATAGCTGCAAGTATTACAAAAAACGCACAAAACAAAAATACTAAAGCACCTATAAAGCAAATACCAAATATTCCAGGCTCTATTAACTAAAACTAGGTAATATGTTTAGACTTTACGATAATGTAGTTATTAAACAGTTTGACATAAAAACAAATTCTGTGGTATCTTATACACAATCAAATAAAATTCTGCCACATATGGTTGTTTATTTGTTAAACGAGTTGTTTAATTTCAGTTCTTTAACGGCAAGTTTTACGGTTAATCCGTCTCTGGGAATTACAAATCGAATTGTCCCAAATGTTGCTTTCGGCGTACAATTCGGTGCTTCAGGTATAACCATCGATGCAAACAACAATATTATTTACGATATAGTACATCCATATCCGTCATTAACTGTTTGGGACAATCACATGGAGAAACCTTTACTGTTACGCAGAATGTCAAATAGTGTTGTATCATATCCAAACGTAACCGATAGTATTCAATATAAATTGGTTTCGGAAATTGTGTCTATAACTGTTGGCGATTATCCTTTTTCAAACGGTGTTCGTATACACTTTTCATTAGATGAAGAAGACATGGATCCGTACGCAGTAAATACTGGTAATAATGCTGATGTTATTTATATAAACGAAAACAACGAAAAGTTTACTGTTTTTTCAGAGGTCAGTTTAGTTTTGCTGCCAACTGCTATGTTAAGCAGTACAAGTGCATTTGGATCGCCAACGTATGCGACACAGCACAGATTATTGGCAAATGTTATGATGCCACATCCTATGTTAAAAAATCCAACTGTTATTTACGAATTCACTTGGAGTATTTGGTTTAACTATTAAAGCTTCGATTTGATAAATGCCAGTTTCGTAAATTAAAAATCTTATGAAAATACTGCAAGTTGGAAATTTTAATCTCATTAAACCAAGGTCAGGTGAAGAAGTATTGTTAGATTACATGAGTAAGAAATTTTTAGAATACGGTTTTGAAGTGCATAATATTCTGTTTGTTCCGGCACCTGAAGTAAAAATCGCGAATTACAACAAAAACAATATAAACTATTGGCTATTTTATAGACCTAAACCGTTTGTCTATATGTCATTACATGAACCAATTAGTGAGGTTTACGATGAAATTTCCACTTTATTGATGCTCGAATTTTTAAAAAGAGCGAAATTTGATTCTTTTGATGTTGTAATATGGCATTCTGCTATGCCACTGTCTCTTATTGAATTACTAAGAAATTACACAAGCAGACTCTATTTGTTTGCACACAGCTTGTATTACATAAATCCTTTTTGGTTTGACATATCTGTAAAAAAGATTCAAACGAATGTGTTTCAGTGTTTTAGTTATGATAACATTTCCGTAGACAATTATTTAGAAGATTTACATATACAAACAAATAATCAGTTTAGGCAAATTAACGGTTATCTTAAAAAGCAATTGCAAACACGAATTGAATATGGACAGTATATTTTAAACGAAATAGCTGATTATGTATTCGCGTTTATGGATTATGCTTCGGCAATGTATTTTGATTACAATATCAGTGCTAAAAAACTTAGAAAAATAGCTTTGTGTGCAATAGAAGAACCTATAGATTTTGATTTCGTAAAACAGAAATATCAGCAAAAACCTAACAAATTTGTTATAGGCTGTTTAGGTAACTGGCAGTATTTAAAAGGTCAGCATATTTTAGTTAAAAGCATCAATGAAATAAATCTGAATGATGTTGTTTGCCAATTGTATGGTAGTACAGATCTGAACATAAACTACAAAAATCTATTAGCAGAATTAATAAATCCAAGCCTGATACAGATAAAAGACGTTTATGATATTTCTGATATTAAATCGATTTGCAACAACTTGCATATACATGCTTTACCTATGCCAACAAAACATCAAACTGCTTTAACAATAATTGAAACATTATACTCTGGCGTAACACAAATTTTAACTGAACCACAATACTTAATACAAGAATTAAATCTACTAAAGCAGTATAAAGAAAACAATGTTAATCAACTTAATTCTGATATCGCAGTTATACATGAGCTCTATTTACATAACTTGCTTGATAAATTAGATACACTGTTATACAACTTTGAATTTATTAGACCTCTATTATTTAAGTGCGGTGACTATATTACACTGAAAAATTCCATTCTATTTGCGTACGATAATTTCGAAACTTTATTTGATTATTGGCAAAAACAGATTGAAATTTATTCAGTTTTCTACAACAAAGATAGTTTTGATACTTTTGTTAGGCGATATATCTTGCAATAATTTATACAACAACACGGAAGAAATTTTTTTATTACAAATCAGTGTTAATGTAACTCTAAAAAGCATGAGTGGTGTTAACTTAGTCAGCCTTAAAGACGGTAATGGATATATTACTAAAAGATTTAACGTACAATCTGCTATATTGTCAAACGCATACAAATTAGCAAGCGAACTAATACACAAACAAAAGAACCAACAAGAAATAAAAGAGTTTATAACTGAGGCATATTCTAGGATTTTAGAAAAAGACTTTTCTAAAGTAGCTATAACCGGACCTGCAGAAATATTTGAAATTGCTAAAAAAGCATTGCTAGAAGGAGATGAAAACGCAAAAAGAGCCGTTATAGAAGCCTTTGCATTAGCATATGCATTAGACACCGATGATAAAGAAGAACAAATAAATAGAGTACAATATGCAAGACAAATATTAGAAAACATATTTGATACCATAAAGTTAGAAAACGTAGGTGCTACTACGACTGGACAATATATACCTTACTTACTATTATCAGCACCTATACTCAGATTTATGATGCCACAAATGATAAGTGCTGAAATATTAACCACCTTCCCAATGAAGAGCCCAGCATCTGTACTATACTTCCTCAGGTATAGGCAAGGCAATGATACAAGATCTTATCCATTCTCTGCATACTTAACTGAAACTGCAGCAGGTGGTAAACTTAGACCTGTAAGCTCCTTAAACAACTACGGAACATTTGGAGGAACTGTAAATATTGTAGCATCTCCAATAACTGATAACACTGCTGTACACACTGCCAACATTATTGACACTCTTAGAACTGCTGGTCTTATACCTGCAACTGGTGAATTTGAATTACAAATGGGCTCTGTCAGGATAGTATCTGTTAAGGTAGACAGAACTGTTGGTGGACCAGTGGTTATACCTGTAAACGTTATTCCTAGTGAAACTGGTGTATTCTATGGTTCTGGTTCAGTAGGAACTGATTCTGTAACTGTAAGTGGTAGAGTGAATTACAGAACGGGCGAAATAACTATACAAATAGCAGCCTCAGTTGCAAACTTTAGTGCAATTGCAGAAGTTAATGTAGAAGCCAGAGTGTCTTATGAGCAAAGAGTGCCAGCAAGAGATGTAAAACTGCGTTTCGAGAGATTTGACATCAAAGAAGAAAGAGTAGATGAAACTGTGATCGCAACTCCTGAATTCCTATACGACGCTAAAGTATTGTTTGATGTAGATATACAAGCTGAAATAGTATCTATAATTTCTACGCTATTGGCACTTAATACTGATGCCTTTATACTCGCCAGACTCTATAATGAAAGCGTAGATGCTAATTCTCCTGTAGTTGAAGTAGATACTGATCCAGCTGTAGTACGCTCTTTCATACTCGGTCCAAAAGGTTACTATGAAGCACATCTTGTGCCTGCAATATTTGAATTAGAAGCAAGACTCAGATATAATACTCCTGGATTTGAAACCAAACCTTACTTGATAATGAATACTGTTGACGCAGCATTACTTAAATCTGTGGATAAGTATAGCGCACAAACCGAAAACTACAATACCAGAATCTATCTATCCAGAAGAGTAAACGGAACGCTTTCTAATGCAATGGATGTAATTGCAACGCCACTATTACCTAGCGGACATAATCTCATGGTTCTCAAATCTGAAAATCCAATGCTTGCTATAGGTGTATATGCACCATATGTAACTCTCTTTGTGCCATATCCTGCAACTGCTGCTGGTCCTGCGATGACTGGTATTCACAGATTCGGAGTACTTGTGCCAC
>Ga0072500_163552_pt1 | contig 12230 bp, 18 predicted proteins | sample GBScelen77Swater_FD_63803 | JGI IMG/M metagenome (GOLD analysis project Ga0072500, IMG submission 63803) | Hot spring microbial communities from Great Boiling Spring, Nevada - cellulolytic enrichment S 77C v2 (version 2) | ecosystem: Environmental > Aquatic > Thermal springs > Hot (42-90C) ...
GAAACGCGCCCAACTGACTCGAGGGAGCATACAGGGTATTCCCGGAAACCGTGCGGAAAGCGAAGCGGGTGGAGGCGGCCCTAAACCCCTAATGGGTTATATCTACCCAAGCTTAGAAGCGGGCGGAACATGAAGAGCTATTACTCTGCTGGGCTAAAGTACTGCTCGACGTGTAGAAAGTTCATCGACGTAGGCGGTTTGAGGTGCCCGAAATGCAGGCGTGCACTGAGGTCCAGCCCACGAAACGGTAAGAAACGGGTGAGGTATGTCGAAGTACAGCCAGACTGGATGGCCGACTAGGTAGGCCGCATGCGGCCGAGTGCGACACCCCTCCCCTTTAAATATGTTAGAGGTCGGACGGGGGTCTACGGCCTGAACTCGGACCAAGTATTGATATTCACCAGCGTGACCCTTCCCCGTTTCTCAGCAACCGCCAGAACGGGCTTTACCCTAGCCCTCGAAGCCGCGTCGAGTAGCGGGTACAGGTCCCTCCAAGTCGCCCCCCTACCGTACTTGCACTCCACGAGGACGGCTTTCTTGCCCTTAAGGCAGACGAGGTCCACGGGCTTCGAGCCGGCGGCCCTTATAACCAGCCAGCCCCTCCTCCTGAACATGTCCCTGACGACGTACTCGAGCCTCCTGCCCTTCCTGTAGCTCATGGGGGTTTTAACTCCACCTATGCTTAAAACCGTTTACGGCCACAAGGTATGCTGTAGGGTCCTGCTGATGGCGCCAACCAAACACCCGCGGCCCACAACGGCCTTATGGGACGTTCAAGACATGGGCTGTGAAAAGCTTACCGGTTCCACATACCCATCCCGGCATGGCCTTATACGGTTTTATTCCTCCATGAAGAGATAGCCCACCGAAATGGCGCTGAAGCTGGGGAAGTGCGCGCTCTGCAAGGAGGGGCCCGGCTACTGGGTGCCCGTTGGGCGGAGGCAGGCGCCGATTTGCGCGTCATGCCTAAACCACCTCAGCGAATTCATAAGTTACACCGCAACGTTGCGGAGGTTGCGGAGGAATGGGGAGAGGAGGAGACGGCATCTCTTCAGGAAGGCCCTGGTGGGCAACGTCCTCAAGAGGGGTAGCGTCTACGCATCATCCCTGGGCTGGAAGTTTGGGCTGACGAGGGTGGAGGTGTACAAGGAGGTTGTGAAGCTAGCCAAGAAACATCGGTGGAAGCTCACCAAAACACCGAGCAACCACATAATAGTCTTGGCAGGGGTTGGAGAAGATGCCGAAGAACACCGTGCTACCACAACGCATCCAGAGTAGAGTGAGGATGGTCTACCGCCGGGCCCAGGAGGCGGGGCTAGCCATAGGGAGGCCGCGGAAGGTCCTGGAAGCGGCCTCCGTATACGCAGTCTGCAGAATGGAGGGGGTCCCGCTTACACTGGACGAGGTGGCGAAGCTCTACGGGTACGCCAAACCCCCGATCGCGAGGACGTACCGTGTTCTGGCTAGGAGGGTGGGGCTCAGGCCGGCCGTACAGAAACCTGAGGACTACATCCTCCGCCACAAAGGCCGCCTAGGTAGGAAGGTGGCGGAAAAGGCCCTCGAAATACTGTCCACGTGTAACGCGGTGGGGAGGAAGCCGGCCGCCGTAGCCGCAGCGGCAGCCTCCCTCGCCAGCAACGGCAGGCTCAGGCTCCACCGGTTGGCTAAGATCTTCCTCACCACGACTGTAACGATACGCACGCACGTAAAATGGCTGAGGATGCAGGCCGCGCAAGCCGCCTCCGCAATCCCGGTAGCGGAGATGGTCTCAAAGTGAGGGGGAGATACCGCGCCGGCTACAAGTTCTGCTCATACTGCCGAACCTTCGTCAAAACTAGGAGAATTAGGTGTGAGAAGTGTAAGCGGGCCCTGAGGAGCAGGCCCCGAAAAAACCAGTTCAAAAGGGTGACCTATGTTGACCTCCCCGTGGAATGGGGAGAAATGTAAAGGCCGTTTAATTGGTTATATCCATCCGCGTCCGAAAACCTACGGAAGATGGCGGGGAAAGGGTACTCGACAGGCTTCAAGTACTGCTCAACCTGCGGCGAATACCGCGCCACGGACAGCCAGAGATGCCCGCATTGTGGGCGCATCATGAGGGTCCGCCCGCGAAAGCAAAGAAACAGGGAGGTGAGGTATGTTGAATTACCCGTGGCTGACTAGGCTGCTGGTAACGGCCGTGGCCGCGGCTGCCTTAGCCGCCCTAATAATACTGAACCCCATACTCGGCCTGCTGGCGGCAACCGTAGCGGTCGCAGCCCTCATGCTGGCAAGCCGCCGCGTGAAGGACGACGGCCTCGATGTAGAGGTGGTGGAGAACGGGGACGAGGTTGTGTTAATCGCCAGGGCCAGGTACGGTCTCGGGCTCGACATACACACCACCAGCTACGGCTTCCTGATAAGGAACGCGAGGGGCGACAGCAGGAGGGTGGAGCTCGGGTTCCACCCGAGAATAGTCGGCAAGAGGTTCCAAAACGGGGTGATGGTGCTGGTATGCAGGAAGCCAGAATATGCATGACGGAGAGCGGGGTGGTGGCGTATAACACGGCCAAGGAGCTGCTCGAGAGCGGGAGGCGTGAGGAGCTCGAAGCCGTCAGGGCTGAGCTACTGCGCGAGCTCCACAGGCTGAAGCGGTTGAGGAGGGGCGTGGACGAGGGAATACGGCTCACTGCGGTGATGCTGGGCAATGTGGAGGAAAGGCTGCGGAAATAAGGTGTTCCTGGCCATAACGGTGGCGGGAGCGGTGTTGGTGGCCTTCTTAAACAACGTAATGCTACCTGCGTACCTGGCGGCGGTGGCCCCGGAAATCTACGAGGCGTTGAGGGTGCTGCTCCGTGAAGTGTGAGGGCTGTGGGGCCTCCCTTCCCAAGGACGCGCGCTACTGCCACGAATGCGGGAGGAGGGTGGAGAGGAGGAGGAAACTGCTGAAGGTAATACCGCTGATGCTCACAGCAGCCCTCACAATACAGCTCGCTACAATACTCGCCGAGGCGGGAAGAAAGCCGGTCGACACCCTCCTGATGGAGGCGGGCTACCCCCACTACCGCGAGGGGGGCGACCTGTACGCGGTGGTGGGGCAGGACCCGCTACATGTTGAAGCAATCGCCAGAATCGCCGAAAAAGCTTCAAGAGGGCTGGGCTTCTCCACCTGCTACGCGCCCGGCGACGGGTTCAGGCCACCACCAAGCCTGGAAGCCGAAACCTACACGGGCAGGCGGCTGGCGTCGGCCGTGGATGAGGTTTGGGCGGCGGCAATGGGCAGGGCGAGGGGCGTGGACGTGCTCTACAACGGGACACACGCGGTCGTTACCATGACGGTGGACGGGCTTGACCCCCTGGCGGTAACCTCAGCCCTCAGCAGAGCCTCAGCCGACACCTGCGTAAGGGTTTTAATGAGATAAATACATCCGCGGGTAAGGGCCCTACGATGAGGGGGATAATAATCGCCTCAACGGTAGCCGTGGCGGCGCTCGCCTCAGCCATCCTCCTGGCCGGTACGGTCACATCCATGCCGCCGAAGAACGTGCCAATAGGGACCGGATACTACACCGCGTTGCTGAACGGCTACAAGCTCACACCGCCCGTGGCGTCCGACGGCTTCGCAACCATACAGCTCTGGATACACAGGCATGGGGACACCTTCGAGATGCCCTTTAGCCTTTCCTGGCATGGCCTCGAAGGTAACGTCACGAGGGCGTACCTCAGCTTCGGGGAGCCCTGGCTCGGGGGCCAGAGGATACTGACCCTATGCGAGCCATGCCCGAGGGGGACAACCAGCAGCTACAGCCGCTCGGCGTGGAACGCGCTCAAGCCCGAGGACCTGAACTACGCCGGCAGCTTCGACAACTTCACCGACTTCATAAAGGGGCTGTGGAACGGCAGGGTCTGGGTTGTTCTCGAGACGACGGCGTACCCAAACGGCGAGGTCGGGGGAGTCCTGACCAGGGGGTAGGGCGGGCGTGCCAAACCCAACTTTTTTCAGGATACGCGGGCTGAAGCTGGAGGGGCTCAAATGCTTTTCATGCGAAAACCCCTTGGAAGAGGGGCAGGCGTGGGGGTATCCGCATGAAGGCGGGGTGGAGGTGGAAGGCCGGAGGCTCTGGCTCTACGTCGTCTGCCGCAACTGCGGCTACCAGAACAGCTGGAGGAAACTGGGGCTCGACACCCGACTCCAAGGGCTTAGGCTTGAGGTGGAGGAGGCATGGGCGACGGTTTAAACGCTTTAATACGCTCCAGCCACTCAAAGGGTATGCCCGAGCGGGAAGTAGGCGTCGTCTACGTTGGAAAGAGGCGGGCCATGAGCTACGCCGTTGCCGCGATGCTCGCATTGATGGCAGGGGGAAAGGTCACCCTTAAGGCGAGGGGTAGCAACATATCGACGGCCGTCTCGGCCGAGGAGATCGTCCGGAGAAGGCTGGCGGGCAGCCTGGTCCTGGAGAGGGTGGAGATAGGGGAGGAAGCGCTGGAGCGGGACGGGCGGCGCCGAATGGTAAGCACCATGGAGATAACCCTGCGGATGGCCCAGGCGGTAGGGAAGGATACGTCAGCGGTGATAGGTAAACCCGTAGAGGCGAAGCCTGCGAAAAAGGGGAAGTAGCCTACACGTTGAGGGCTTCCGACACCACCCTCCTGTAGTTCCTCAGAACCTCAGCATACGGTACGTCGACGACCGCCAGAAACCCGCTATTGTGGATGAAGGAGGTGGGGAGCGAGGTTGCACCGGGGTTGAAGAACGGGTTGCCGCCCACGCTTATGAGCGTGGTCTTGTCGGGTTCGCGTTCGCTCCGCATCACCACGCCAACCAGTTCGAGCCCGCGTACCTCGGCCAAGTCCACCAGGTCGGATACCCGGCAGTCGATGTCCGTGAACGCGACCGCGTAGGGGCCGTCGATGTAGAAGTTGACCGCGTTTGTGCGGCCCTCCCCCCTCCCCAGCTCCACGACGGTGGCGGCCTGCACCCTCCTCCCCCTCTCGATCGACGCCAGCAGGGAGCGGCCGATACCCCTCATAACCTTATGCAGCGGGTCCCGCCCCTTCAGGTGCTCCCGCTCGGAGAAGAGCTCGAGGATGGCTTTCTCCACCGGCCCACCGCCTGCCGAAAACCTGTAGGCCATCCTCGCCTTATGTGGCCCCAGCCTGTCCGCAAGGTCCACCCACGCTATTTCCTTGGGTAATTGGTCGGAGAGCCCGAACTCGTCCCTCAGAACCAGGACGAGGGAGCAGGGGAGGCTGGGGTCCTGGTGGTGGTCATACCAGCGGCCCGGCTCATACCGCCTTCCAACATCCACCACGATGTCACCCTTACCGACATCCTTCTCCGAGACAGGGAACACCCTCTTCACAGCCGCTTTAGGATACTTATGGAGGAGGAGGCAGACCGAAAGGAAGTCGTCCCTGTGAGCCACCCCTGAGTGCGTTATGATTTTCATCCCCGCCTGTAGTTGAACACCACATTACAAAACTTTTTACGGCCCCTCCTACTAGCCGCACGTAGCCTACTATCTATATACCCAGCCGCTTGCGGCCGACCTACCAAATTCTGAGTAGCTACTCAGCACTTTATAAGTGCTTATATACCCAGCCGCACGCGGCCGGCCCTTCTGGCGGGAGGTGGTTGGATGTGGCTAGGCTGAGCGGCCACCTTCTGGGGCCGTTTTCGTGGTGGGTCTGGAAGGATGGTTACCCGGTCTTCGTCCCCTCCCCCGAGCTCAAGGAGAGGGTTGTCAAGCAGCTCGGGGATTACAGCCTCTCCATCCCGCCCGACTCGCTCGCAAGGGCATATATAAACAGCTCCACGGACATGTATCTGTACGTTTACACTACTTCGTATGATCTGGTTAAGCACTTCAGGAGCAACCCGGTCCTCAGGAGGCGTCTCGGGAGCCTGCACTGCTTCCGCTGCCATACATGCGACCGCTACCTATCCACCTCCCTCACGTCCGAGCCAGTCTGCGAGGTATGCAACAGCCAAGCCGGGATAGTTATCTTCTGGACAGACCCCGAGGCCCGCGTGTTCACCGTAGGCCCGTGCGAGCCCTCCGGGGGCAGGCTCTACACGGCGGCAAGGGCTACTTTGTCGGCGAGGTCCTCAACATCAGGAGGGACCTGTACGGCAACCTCTACGCAACCGTCATAGGCTTCTACGACAGCCCCGCGGACATCGACCACGACAGGCTCCTTGACGTTTCGGAGCTCCCGGAGATAGGCTGGACCAGGCCCCTGTTGCTGGAGCAGGTGATGCATCGTGAAGGTTGAGGAGCTGGTAATACCTGACTGGCGAACTCCCTAGCTGCTAAAGGTATCATAGAGCTCTACCCTCCGCAGGAGGAGGCCGTCTCGAAAGGCCTCCTCAACGGTAGGAACCTGCTGGTCGCCACACCTACGGCGAGCGGGAAGACGCTACTAGCCGTCCTGGCGGCCGCAAAGCACCTAGAAAGCCACGGCAAGACCGTTTACCTCACACCCCTAAGGGCCCTAACATGGGAGAAGCGGGAGTTCTTCCAGGACGTTTTCAACCCGTTCGCTAAGGTTGCTGCGGTCAGCAGGGATTTCGACCAGCCGGAGGACTGGCTGAAGGGCTACGATATTATTGTTTCAACAAACGAGAAGATGGACAGCATGCTAAGGCATAGGGCCGAGTGGGTCTCCGGGGTGACGCTAGTCGTCGTCGACGAGGCCCACCTAATATCCTCCGCTGGAAGGGGTCCGACGCTCGAGGTCCTGATAGCTAGGCTCAAAGAGGAGCTTCCAAACGCCCAGCTCCTCCTGCTCAGCGCAACCATTAAAAACGTGGGCGATGTCGCCGCCTTCGCGGAGGCCGAGCCAGTCGTCAGCACCTGGCGGCCCGTGCCGCTCAGGGAAGCCGTCCTACAGCATGACAGGGACACGCTCTACTTCGCAGACGGCTCCGAGGAGAGGGTTCCACGCCTCTCAGGCGACCCTGTAGGCAGCATGGTGCTGAACACGGTAGCCGCCGGGGGGCAGGTAATGGTCTTCGCGGGGAGCAGGAGGCAGGCCGAGACGGCGGCCCAGACGCTCTCCAACCTACTGAAGCCCGTTCCGAAGGACTTTGAAGCCCTGAAGCGTTTATCCGAAGAGATCTTCGACGGGAGCGACTTCAGCCAGAGGCTCTCGTCGTGCGTGAGGCGCGGCGTAGCCTTCCACCACGCCGGCCTGAGCTACGCCCAGAGGCGGGCTGTAGAGTCGGCCTTCAGGGAGGGGCTTATAAAAACCATCGTGGCCACGCCAACCCTAGCGGCTGGCGTCAACATACCCGCCCGCACCGTCGTAATACCCGACGTGAAGCGCGGCGGTGAGGATATGACCGTGATGGAGTACAAGCAGCTGTGTGGGAGGGCTGGCAGGCCTGGGTACGATAGGGAGGGGCTGGCGGTCATAGTGGCGAAGAACAGCAGGCAGAGGAGCCTTTACATGGGCAGGTACGTCCTGGGGGAGCTTGAGCCCGTCACCAGCATGCTCCAGGACCAGAGCTCCCTGCGGTTCCACATGCTCGGCCTGGTCTCCAGCGGCTACGGCGACGAAAACGCGATCAAAAGCCTACTGTCCAAGACCCTGGCGATGAGGCATGAGGGGCCTGCGCTACTGGAGAAGGCTCGGAGCGCCCTCCTCTACCTCGAGGCCGCGAAGTTCGTGGTGAGGAAGGAAGGCTCCTACGCTCCCATCAAGCTCGGCAAGAGGGTCGCCCAGCTCTACATAGACCCGTTGACGGCCAGGATAATCCTCGCAAGGCTTGATAACGTTGAGCAGGCCGGCCCGCAGGCTGAGGACCAGGCGCTGCTGACCATTTCGTCCACGCCAGATGTCGAGGACCTGCCCAACCTCTAGCCAGCCCTAGACTGGTTCCGCGAAGCATCCGACTTCGACGCAAAAACGATAGCCAAGGCCACCGTCCTTAAAGCGTGGGTAAACGAGATGGGCGAGGGCAGCATCTGCGACAGGTTCGGGGCGGCCCCCGGCGACATATACGTCCTGTCCGAGTCGGCGTCCTAGGTCGCGCAGGCGGCTGCGGAGCTCGCCCAGATGGTCGGCAGGAAGGCCGCCAGCAGCATATATCTCAGCCTCTCAGCCAGGATAAAGCACGGCGTCAAGGAGGAGCTCCTCCCCCTGGTCTCCATACCTGGGGTTGGCAGGGTCAGGGCTAGGGCCCTTTACAACGCAGGCCTCAGAAGGCCGGAGGAAGTAGCTCAGGCTGGGGTGGAGAGGCTCACGCGCATCCCCTCCATAGGCGAGGGTGTTGCGGTGAGGATAGTGGAGGCGGCCAGGGGGTCGAGGCCGTGATGTGTTATATACCTGGACGCGTATGGGGAGAGAGTATGGTGAAAGTGGAGGTGTTGTTAAACATGTTTAAACGAACCGAGGGGGGCGGTGTGCCGTGGAGGTAGTGAACATACCCATATCCAAGCTCGTGAAAGACCCGATGAACATGAGGAAGGACCCTGAAGACGTTTCGGAGCTCGTCGAGGAGATCCGGAAACATGGGTGGACCGTGCCGCTGGAAGTCCGGCCCCTTAAAAACGGCAGCTACGGCATCGTATGCGGGAGCAGGCGGCTACATGCCGCGCGCGTCCTAGGGCTAGAATCCATCCCGTGCATAGTCGCCGAGATGGACGACGACGAGGCCATGAGGCGGAGCATGGCAGACAACGAGCTCCACAAGGAGCTGACCGAGGAGGAGCGCGTAGCGTACTATAAGCTTATGGTTGAGAAGGCTGGGAGCATAAATGCTGCCGCAAGAAAATACCGCATCCCCAAGGAAACAATGCGTCAGGCTTTGGAGGAAGCCAACCTGGCGGACCTGCTGAATGCGGACGGCGAGGAGGGGTCTAAGGGCTTGGGCAACAGCCAAAAAACACATCCACCGCCTTCAGCCCCACCTTCAGAGAAGCCGAAGCTCAAGAAGAGGGACATAGTGAAGCTAGCGAAGGACATCATAAAGAAGAAGGCTGGCGATAAAAACACGAAAAACGAACCCTACTGGAAGGTGGACACGGAGTTCCTGAAGGAGGTAAAGAAGGAGGTTCAGGAGAAGCTGGAGAAAATATCCAGCAAGCTGTGGGAGCCCGCGGTCTTTAAACGCAAGCCCGACGGCCCAGCCCTCCACGAGGTGTTGCAAAAACCCACGATTCTTGAGTTCGTGCCTGTCGAGCCCTGGCCCCTAGGCTGGAAGCCCGCCCCCGTACAGAACGGCCCTCTGAAGACCCTCGTCCCCGTCTACGGCTTGGGGGGCGACTTCAGCAACATCGCGGTGCTCCTCTGCCCCAAGTGTGGGCACGTCCTCAGAGGTCTGGGTAAGGGCATACCGGTCGTCTGTCTTAACTGCGGCTTCCCCAGCTCAGACGAGTTCGAGTGGAAGAAGGTATGACGGCTCCCGAGCAGATGGTTAGGAGGTTTTACAGGACGACGGGCGTTCAAGGCTTGGACGAGCTCATCTACGGCTGGCCCCGCAGGGGTCTGGCGCTGGTGTACGGCAACCAGAAGGCGGGGAAGACGACCCTCGCCCTCCAGGCGGCGGTCCAAGTGGCCGCTGAGGAGGAGGGGCAGGTGCTCCTCCTCGACACGGAGTCCGGCGGCATAGGCGAGTTGCGGCTCTACGGCCTCGCCAGCGCCATGGGGGTTAAGGAAGACCTCATCCCGAGGCTCATCTCACGCATAAACATCTACAAGGCGAACGAGCTGAGCGAGCAGCATAAGATGATTCTAGAGACCTTCGACGAGGTGAGGAGGAGGTCTGAAGTAAGCCTCTTCGTGGTCGACAGCATCGCCTGGCACTACCACCAGCGCGTCATGAACGCCCCCGCGGAGCACGTCGGCAGCGTGGCCAGGGAGCTGATGGGCAAGCTGGAACTACAGACAAAAACGCTTTTGAACTACGCGAGGGACAGCGGAGCCACCGTCATCTTCACGAGCTGGTCCGCGTCTAAGGCTAAGAAGGCCTTCGAGGACCATCAGAACCGTGTGCTGGAGAAGGAGGCGCGTAAGGGCTACGTCGACGTGAGGGACCTGGATATTGTCCTCGGCACGTACGGAGAGGACTACATAGGCGGGCGCTTCGTAGGCTACATGGCTAAGGTGATAGCCCGTATATGGCGCCTCCAGGGCAACCTGAGGTTCTTCGTCGTGGAGGCGCATAGGGAGAGGCCCGACAACATGGGGCTCTACATGCAGATATCTGAGAAGGGGCTGCACCCCGTACCCGGCGCCAAGCCGGTACCCGTCGAGAAAGAGCTCCTCAGGAGGCTTCTCCAGGAGGAGGGTGAGGCTGTTGTTAAAGATACCTCTGGGAGTGGAGAGGATAGACAGGATAGTAGGCGGCCTGCCCGTGGGAAAAACTAGCATAGTATACGGCCCCCTCGGCAGCCTCAAGACATACCTCTGCCTGGCGGCTGTAAAGACATTCACCGCCAGGGGCGGCGTGGCGTACTACATCGACACCGAGCTTAAAACGCCTCAGGAGCACGTGGCTCCGGCGGTGTATGTTGAGGCAGCCGACGTCGGCCGCCTGCTGGACACGCTTTTAGACGTTTCGAGGAAGGTCAGGTACGTATCCCCCCTGCTCGTCGTGGTTGACAGCATCTCCGCCGTAATGTACCCGCTGGTGGTGAGCCACCCTGACTACGCGAAGGAGAAGATGCGCTCCCTGGCCTACGTCGTGAAACGGCTCAACTCGGAGGCGGTAACCATCCTCTGTGTTTCGTGGCAGTTGAGGGGCTACCACGGCAGGTACCTCGACCCAGCGCTCGTTATGAGGACTGAGAAGGCCGCGGACGGTTTAAGGGTGGTCGTCGAGCGCTGCGAGGACATGCCTACCCCCTTCGAGGAGGTCGTACCTGTGGAGGAGGTGCTGAGGGTTGCCCTTGCTTGACCTGTTCAAGCGTAGGAAGGTTGAGGAGCCAAAAGCCCCGAGCCGCCCGAAGCCAAGCATCAGGTACACCGGGGAGAACTTCAAGATGGTTGAGGGCCTGGACGACATCAAGGTAGTCCTCGAGAGGAGCATGAAGCTCCAGCGGGAGACGGGGCTGAGCGGCAACGACTACAGGGTACACATCCTCCTCGCAGGCCCCCCAGGGATTGCGAAGACCATGCTCCTCCTATCGGCTGAGAAGGAGATACCGCAGGAGAGGAGGATTTTTCTGCTCGGCAGCCAGGTGAGCAAGGCTGGGCTCCGCAACAAGCTTCTCGAGGCCGGGGACAGGATAGAGTTCATATTAATAGACGAGCTGGATAAGATGGGGAGGACAGACTACGACGTCCTCCTAAGCGTCATGCAGACCGGTAGGATCTCGGTCCTGAAGGCCAGCCTAGAAGCTGATGCGTCCTGCATGGCAACCGTCCTGGCCACAGCCAACTACCTGGAGAAGATACCGGCCGAGGTCCTCGACAGGTTCATGATACTCTACCTCCCGCAGTATGATTCCGCTGACTTCAGCAAAGTGGCCGTCAAGATACTGAGGGACAACGGCTTCGACGAGCAGCCAGCTAGAGAGCTCGCCGAGATGATGTGGAAGATGGGCTTCAGGAGCGCCCGCGACGTGCTGAGGGTTGCCAGATACTCCAGGGGGGGACATGGGCGAGGCGGCCACTATCCTGACGATAATGAGCAGTAGAACCCCGCCCGAGGTGAGGAGAAAATGATGGTCAGGATGGACGGTGCCTCCGACGAGCTGGGCAGGACGGTCGTCGTCTTCGACCCCGACTTCGTGGTTATCGAGGCCGAGAAGATGCCGGCGCTTCTCTCCAAGTCGAGGGCGGCGGCTTTTGGGGTTATACCCGCCGTCTGCGAGGAAGCTTTAAGGGACCAGAGGGCCCGCGAGGTCCTGGAGCGGTACATCGGCAGCCCAGACCACATCCTCGCCCTAGTTAACGGTATGAAGCACGTGAAGGGTAGGCAGTACTACGTCAAGCCGGAAACGGACATCCTGCCAATCCACATAGCGTTCTTCCTTGAGCCGCAGGTGCCTGAGGAGGTCGGCCCGCTCTCCACATCCTTCAAGAGCGCCTCGGACGCGTTCAAGGCCATTAACCAGAGGCTTTCACAGATCGGGAGTGAGAGAGCCCTGTTGCTCGACAGGTTGCACGTGGACGGGGAGGCCGCTCCGAGGCTGGCGCAGCTGGCTGACGAGGAGGCGTCACTGAGGCGTAGGCTGAGGCAGGCGTACGCGGACAGGAAGGCCGCTGGCGAGGCGCTGTGGGGCAGGCTGAGGAGCCTCGGG
>Ga0072500_138879_pt1 | contig 12129 bp, 11 predicted proteins | sample GBScelen77Swater_FD_63803 | JGI IMG/M metagenome (GOLD analysis project Ga0072500, IMG submission 63803) | Hot spring microbial communities from Great Boiling Spring, Nevada - cellulolytic enrichment S 77C v2 (version 2) | ecosystem: Environmental > Aquatic > Thermal springs > Hot (42-90C) ...
CCGGTGAGGATGTAGCATTCCTTTCCGAACGCACCGGTTTCCACGCAGCCGCTTACGCCGGCGGTGCGGGCGTCCTCCAGGGTCTTTCCCTGGCGGAGCATTTTCACCACGACCCCATCGAAATTGAAAAGCGGGGGCTCGCCGAACCCCGGCGCCACCACTTCCAAAGCCCTGTGGAGGAACCTATCCGGTGTCTTGTTGCTGATGAGGACCGCGGTGTTCGGCTGAAGGGTTCTCATTTCATCGAGCACTTCCAAAATCAAGTAAGAAAGCTCGTTCACGGCATCGCTTCCGTCGGCCGTAAGTCCGCCCAAATTGAGCTTGGAAAAATCGTTGTAGGTGAAGCTTTCCTCGGCGGTGACCCCCACTTTCGGCACCGCCGGCTGGTTATTGAATTTCATCCAAAACGCCTGGAGAAGCTCTTTGGTGCGCTCGCGGGTAAGGCGGCCTTCCGCGAGATCGCGCTTAAAGAAGGGATAAAGGTGCTGGTCGATCCTTCCCGGGCTAAAGGAATCCCAGGGATTCGTCTCGTAGACCACGCCCACGTGGATGAACCAGTAGTGCTGGAGGGCCTCCCAGAAAGTGCGGGGAGGGTGAGCGGGAACCCACCGGCAGATCTCCGCCATTTGCCGAAGCTCCTCTTTCCGCGCGGGATCCCTCTCCTCTTCCGCCATCTTTTCCAATTTTTCCGCGTAGCGCTGGGCATAGATGAGGAGGGCATCGGCAGCGATGTCCATAGCGCGAAGCTCGTTGAGTTTTTCGTAGTATTCGGGGTCGGTGGGGTCGAGGTTTTGCATTACCTCTTCGATCTCCTTCTTCACGTCCAAAAGGCCCATTTTGAAGATGCGTTCGCCGCCGGCGGTATGGCCAGGAGCCCGCTGCTCCATGAACTCTGTCCAGACCCCGGCCTCGTAGGCCGAGATCCACTCCGGCGGGAGATCGCGGAAAATGAGATCCCGCATGGCCTTCCCCCGCCAAAACGGAATGATTTCCTCTTGGTAGAGCCTTTTCGTCTCCTCGTCCACTCGGTAGGGCATGCTTTCCCGGGAGTGGAGGATTTCCAAATCCTCGAGGCTATGGACGCAGATCTCAGGGTACGTGGGGACCCGTTTGGGGCCGGTTCCCCGCAAGCCCACGATGAGCTGGCCCTCTTCCACGGGGAGGCTCACGTGCTCCATGAGGTATTTGAAGGCGAGGGCGCGCTGGATGGGGACGGGGAGCCCCGCGGCCGCTCCGCTTTTGTAGAACTCGGTGATAAGGCGGGCCCGCTCACAGCAGACTTTCACCTCCGCCCGTACGCTCTCTTCTCGGAGCTTTGCGATCCTTGTATTGACCGGCCTTATCGCTTTTCTCCGCTTTTCCACCTCGACTTCCAACATGACTACCCCTTTGCACTATACGGCTTTGCTCTTTTTCCCACAAGTTACCTTGCCCGTTCCAGGCTTCCGATAGTCGCGGCCACGAGGATCAAAGCAGCGCCTGCGGCGCTCAGCGCGGAAAAAGTTTCCTTCCACCAAAGGTGGGCCACGATGGCCGCCACCACTGGCTCCAAGGTGGCCAAAATGGCCGCCCGGGAGGCGGGAAGCCTTCGCAAGCCCGCAAAGTACGCGGTGTACGCTCCATACGTAGAGAAAAAAGCCAAAGCGGAAAGCGCAATCCAGGCGGTAACAGTTTTCCCGTGAAATTCGACGAAAGGAAGAAGGCCCAAAGCGCCGATGGGCAGAGAGTAGAAGAAAATCCTCGTGGTGGGGTATGCCGCAAGAAAGCGTTTTCCCAAAAGGTAGTACAACGCATAGGAAAACCCGGAGAGAAGTCCGAAGAGAAAACCCAGGGGATGAAGACCAAGCCGCGTGGCGCCGCTCACAAGAAAAACACCTAGAAGGGCAAGGATCACGGCCAGGGCCTTTCGGAAATTAAGGTTTTCCCCCAAGACCAAAGGAGCCAAACCCACAACCCAAGCGGGCGCGGTATAAAGGAGAACGGCCGCCAATGCCGCACCGCTATACTCGATGGCGATTTGGTACGCCCCGTAAAACAAAGTCACCCCTACCAACCCAAAGGGTGCGAAAATCGCTATTTCTTTCAGGCGAAAATTGATCTCCTTTTTGGCAAACCCGTGGATTCCAAAGAGGACCCAGGCAAAGAGGGCGCGGAAGAAGGCTACCTCTAAAGGCGCTAAGCCTTGGGAGAGAGCAAGCCGCGATACCGGTCCAATGAGGCCCCAGAGGAAGGCCGCCGTAATTATGGCAAGGTAGCCCATGAGGGGATTATCTTCCGGGACCCTAAAATTTGAAATTCTCGACATTTCGGCCACTGGGCTTGTCTCAAAAATCTTGATCTCTTCCCTTACCCCGACCCTCTCCCAAAGGGAGAGGGGGACTGACACCCGCTTCGGTAAGCAGTTAGACAAGCCCTGGCCACTTGACGCCAGCCGTCTGATCGCCTTACCATGAAAGCGGCCCTTTGGCCAAGTCTAAAGGAGGTGATTGTGGTGAGGCATTTGGTCTTGGCGCTTTTGTGTTTCGCTCTAGGCGCTTGGGCCCAGCCCGTGCTCATTGGCTTCCAAGGGCCGCTCACCGGGCCCTGGGCGGTGGAAGGCGATTGGGCTTTGAAATCGGTGCAGATCGCGGTAGAGATCGTGAATGCCCGCGGAGGAATTCTTGGCCGGCCCATTCAGCTCGTGGTGGAGGACGATGGCGGCACGCCCAAAGGCGGGACTTTGGCGGCCCAGAAATTGATCGCTGCCGGCGTCAAATTCGTGGTGGGCACCTACGGTTCCATGGTCTGCATGCCCTCGAGCGAGCTTTATGAGGAGGAAGGGGTCCTCCACATCAACTACGGCTGCACCCGGGTAGATCTTTCCGCCCGTGGTTTCCAATACTATTTCCGCACCTCCGGCCGCGACGACTCCCAGGCCCGCTTCTTCGTGGAATACGTGATCCCGCTTTTTGGCGCAAAGAGAATTGCCGTAATGCACGATAACACCGCGTATTCCCTTGGTGTCGCTGAGGACGTCCTGCGGTTTATGAAGCCCCTCCTCGACGAGGGAAAGGTTGAGCTCGTTTATTACGATGCCATCATGCCCGGCGAGCGAGACTATACGCCGGCCCTTACAGCCCTGCGCGACGCGAATCCTGACATTTGGTACTACACAGGCTACTACCCCGAGTGGGCTCTCCTTCTGCGGCAGGGAAAGGACCTCGGTCTCGACTGGAATAAGATCAAGGCTGTGGGCTCCAACGCCTGCCCCATCTCCGAGACCGTGAAAATCGCGGGATTGGACGCGGTGGTGGGCGCGATGATTACTCAGGAGCCTCTCCCCGCGTTCCTCGTGGAGAAGTATCCCTTGGCCAAGGAATTTGTGACGGCCTACGAGGCGAAGTTCGGCCCCATTCACGACAGCCCGTGGGCGACCTACGCGGCGGACGCCATCTTCACCCTGGCCTTCGCCATCGAGGCCACGAAATCCTTTGATCCAGCAGTGGTGGCGGAGTACCTGCGCTCGGGCAAGGTGGTCGGCGAAGGAATCACCGGTCCCTTGAGCTTCAGCCCTGAAGGCGATCGTCTCGGCGTTCCCTACATGCTTCTTATCTGCAACGAGAAGGGCGAAACCGAGCTCTTCGATCCCGCGGTCCACGGCCACCTTGTGGGGATGTGAGGATCTGGGGCCCCGGTTTTTCCGGGGCCCCTTTTTATTGTGGCTAGCTTGGTTTCCCAAAAAGAACGCTGGCTGCCTTCTCCAAAAGGGAAGCGGAGGAGTTTTTGGCCTGGGGTAGGGGATCCGGGATGCTCAGTAACTTTGGTTCCCTCTCCCCTGGGGGAGAGGGTTAGGGTGAGGGGGTGTTGAGGAAAGTGGGGACCCGATGCTCACCTTCATTCAGCAAATTCTAAATGGCCTCACCATCGGTTCCTTTTACGCTTTCGTGGCCCTGGGTTATTCCCTGGTCTATGCCATTTTGAAGCTCATTAACTTCGCCCACGGCGACCTTTTCGGTCTTGGGGCCTATATCGGGTACACGGTTTTCGTGTACGCGTTCGGGGTGATCGGGAGCAGGTTCGGGCTTTGGGGGCTTTTGCCCATGGGATTTGTGGCCGCGGCAATGGGCACAGCTGCCGCCGGCCTGGCTATTGAACGCGTGGCCTATCGCCCCATTTACCCCATCGGAAGGCTTCCCGCAGTGGTCTCCGCTTTGGGGATGGCTATCTTCCTTTCCAACTTCATCATGGCCGTTTGGGGCCCGCGCTACTTGGCCTACCAGGAAAGCTTCATCCCTACAGGCTTTTGGCAAATTGGTGATCTTAAGATCCGCATTCTTCAGGTCATCATTCTCCTGAGCTCCCTTGTCCTTCTTGGCGTGCTCTATTTCCTTATCGAGAAGACCACCTTTGGCGCAGCCGTGCGGGCCGTGGCTCTGGATCGGGAAACAGCAGCCCTCATGGGTATTGATGCCCTTAAAGTGATACGTTTCGCTTTCGCTGTGGGCCCGGCTTTGGGCGCGGTGGCCGGCGTTTTTGTGGGCATGTACTACCGCCAGATCAATTTCACCATGGGCTGGGTCTACGGCCTCAAGGCCTTCACCGCCACGATCCTTGGCGGAATCGGCAATATCCCTGGAGCCATGGTGGGCGGGGTCCTCCTTGGGCTTCTCGAAGCCCTTACTGCTGGCTATATCTCCGCGGCTTGGAAGGACGTCTTCGTTTTTGCCGCCCTCATGCTCATGCTGATCTTTAGGCCCACCGGACTTTTGGGCGAAAAGATAGCGGAGAAGGTATGAGGCGAAAATTTCCTACTTTGTCGCTTTCGCGGCCCGCGAGAATGGTCCTTCTCCTTGGGAGCATGGCCTTGTTGGTTTCCTTCCCGTTTTGGGCCTCCCGGTATTGGGTGGATGTGGGTTTCTATGTAGGCCTTTACGCCCTTTTGGGGCTTGGCCTGAACGTGATTCTCGGGGAGGTTGGGCTATTCAATTTGGGCCATGCGGCGTTTTGGGCCATCGGTGCCTACACTACCGCTATCTTAAACGTTCGGTTTGGTCTGCCTACGCTGGCCCTTCTTCCGATTTCGGCTTTGGTGGCCGCGGGCTGTGCCTGGCTGGTGAGTTCTCCCATCATTCACCTGCGCGGCGACTACCTCTGCATTGTGACCATTGCTTTGGGCGAGATCGTGCGTTTGGTGCTCATCAACAACCCCGGTGGGCTCACCGGCGGCCCAAACGGAGTCATAGGGATTGCCCGGCCGGCCATTTTCGGCCATACCATTCGCACCCCTATGGACTTCTACTTCCTCGTCTGGGCCATTGTAGCTCTATGCGCTTTCGGCCTTCGGCAGCTTCAGCGTTCCCGCATTGGGCGTGCCTGGAACTACATCCGGGAGGATGAAATCGCGGCCGCGGCCATGGGCGTGGATGTGCGAGCCCTAAAACTTTTGGCTTTCGTAATCGGTGCAGGCCTTGCGGGCATGGCTGGCAATATCTTTGCCGCCAAAATGCGCATGGTCTCGCCCGATAGCTTCACCTTCATGGAGTCCTGCCTCATATTCGTCGTTGTCCTCCTTGGGGGAATGGGCTCCATTCCTGGAACGATTTTGGGGGCAGCGCTGGTGGTGCTTTTCCCGGAGATCTTCCGGCCCGTGGCCCAGTACCGTATGCTCTTCTTTGGGTTGGCCCTTGCGGCCACCATGTACTTTAGGCCTGGAGGGCTTTGGCCGCGCCGCCGGACTGTGGAATTCGCCACAAAAGAGCCATGAAAGATAGTGAAGCTCTTCTCGAGACCAAAGGGATAACCAAGCGCTTCCGCGGCCTTGTAGCTGTGGATCGTTTCGATATCGCTGTGCGGGAAAAAACCATCCATTCCCTCATCGGCCCCAACGGCGCCGGAAAAACCACGGTGTTCAACGTAATCACCGGCATTTACCGGCCCGAAGAAGGCCAAGTTTTGTTCGAAGGACAGGTTGTCAATGGTCTCAAACCCCATGAAATCCTGGCCCGGGGCATCGCCCGCACTTTCCAAAACCCCAGGCTCTTTAGGAACATGACCTCCCTGGAGAACGTGATGGCCGGAGCGCACGCCCACGGCCGCGCTGGGATGTGGTCCTCCATCTTCCGCCTTCCCCATCAGCGCCGGGAAGAGCGGGAGATTCTGGAGCGGGCGGAATTTTGGCTGGAGAAAGTGGGGCTTTGGCGGTTTAGAAACGAACTTGCTCGCAACATCCCCTATGGGGCCCAAAAGCTTTTGGAGCTGGCCCGGGCCTTGGCCTCTAAACCCAAAGTTCTTCTCCTCGATGAGCCCACCTGCGGCCTAAACGAAAGCGAAAAGGAAACGATGATGAATTTCATCGGTTCCCTTCCTCAGATGGGCCTCACCATCCTCCTGGTTGAGCACAATATGAACGTGGTTATGGGCCTTTCCGACCTCATCACCGTTATGAACTACGGCAAAAAGATCGCCGAAGGAACTCCCGAGGAGATCTATAACAATCCCGTGGTCATTGAAGCTTATCTTGGACGGAGCGAGGGCTATGCAGTTGCGAGTTGAAAACCTCGTGGTGGCCTATGGCGCGGTGGAAGCCCTCAAGGGCGTCTCCCTGGAAGTTTCCGGCGCGGAGATCGTGGCCGTCTTGGGGGCAAACGGCGCGGGAAAAACCACCCTCCTTAAAGCTATCTCCGGCCTTGTGCCCGTGAAGTCCGGGGGGATTCTCTACAATGGAGAAAAACTCCACACGCTTCCGCCGCATGTGATCGCGAAAAAGGGCATTGTCCATATTCCCGAGGGCCGCAGGGTCTTCGCTACACTTACTGTGGAGGAAAACCTCAATTTGGGTGCTTATGGCTGCCCCAAAGAGGAGGTTCGGGCCGCAAAGGAAAGGGTCTTTAAACTCTTTCCCGTTCTCAGGGAGCGAAGAAAGCAGCTTGCCGGAACCCTTTCCGGCGGGGAACAGCAAATGCTCGCCATCGGCCGCGGCCTCATGCGCTCCCCAAAACTTATGCTTCTGGATGAGCCCTCCCTTGGCCTTGCGCCCATCCTCGTGGACCAGGTCTTTTCCACGATCGTCCAAATCAACAAAGATGGCGTTCCCATCCTCATTGTGGAGCAAAACGCTCGAAAAGCTCTGGCCATCTCCGACAAGGCCTATATCCTGGAGGTGGGGCGCATCGTCCTTTCCGGCCTGGCCAAGGAACTGGCCCAAGATGAGCGCGTGCGGGTGGCCTACCTCGGTGGCGCGACCTACGAAAAGCGGGTTAAACTTCGCAAAGGCAATGCGGATTGAAACGCATCCCATCCTGGAGGTCCAGCGCGCAGAGCCCTTCAGCTTTTTCTTTTCCGGAAAAGAACTTCTTGCTTACCCTGGCGAAACGATCGCTTCCGCCCTTTTCGCCAACGGCATCCGGGTTTTCGGCTACCATCCCAAAGACGGCTCACCGCAAGGAATTTTTTGCGCCAACGGCCAGTGCGCCCAATGCATGGTGATGGCCGATGGTCGGCCGGTGAAGGCCTGCATGACCTTGGTGCAGCCGGGGATGGAAGTTGCCCCGCTTTCCGGCCTTCCCAAGCCTCCGCCCGCCCCGAAGAATTTCTCGTTTAGGGAAATCGAGGAAATCGAGGTGGAGGCCATGGTGATCGGCGGCGGGCCCGCCGGAATGTCCGCGGCCATCGAACTTGGAAAACTCCGGATCAAAACCCTCCTTGTGGACGATAAACACGCTCTGGGCGGAAAACTCCTCCTTCAGACCCACCGCTTTTTCGGCTCCCGTTCCGCCGTTTTTGCCGGAACAAGGGGAATCGAGATCGCTAAAAAACTCTCTTCCGAAGTGAGAGCTCAGGAGACTGTGGAGATTTGGCTCAATTCCCCAGCTTTGGCCGTGTTCAGTGACCAAAAGGTAGGGGTCCTCAAAGAGGGTCGGCGTTATGTGCTCGTGCGGCCCAAAGTACTGGTGGTGGCCACCGGCGCCCGCGAGCGCTCCCTCCTTTTCCCGGGAAATACCCTTCCCGGCGTCTACGGCGCCGGCGCCTTCCAAACCCTCCTCAACCGCGACCTTGTCCGGCCCGCGGAAAAGCTCTTCGTGGTGGGCGGCGGAAATGTCGGGCTTATCGCTGCTTACCACGCCCTCCAAGCGGGAATCGAGGTGGTGGGCCTTTGTGAAGCCCTTCCGGAATGCACCGGGTACAAGGTCCATAAGGACAAGCTCGTGAGATTGGGCGTTCCCATCTATACCTCCCACACCGTTTTGGCTGCCCACGGAAAGGAGCACGTGGAAGCCATCACCATCGTCCAAGTGGACGAGCGCTTCCAGCCCATTCCTGGAACAGAAAAAACCTTCCGCTGCGACACCATCCTCATCGCCGTTGGGCTCGATCCCGTGGACGAGTTCTACCGCAAAGCCCAGGAATTCGGGATCCCCGTTTTCGCCTGCGGCGACGCCCAGGAAATTGCCGAGGCTTCTGCGGCCATTTTCACCGGCCGCATCGCGGGAAGAAGGGCGGCCCGGGCTTTGGGACATTCCGTGGAAATCCCAGGGGATTGGGAGAAGACCGCGGAAATCTTGAAATCCAAACCCGGGAGAATTCACGCTCCAGAGCCTCCGCCCAACCTTCCTGTTTTTCCTGTGCTCCACTGTTTCCAGGAGATCCCCTGCAATCCTTGCTCGGCCCTTTGCCCCTTGGGCCTCATTCGCGTTGATCCTGAGGACATTCGAAAGCCCCCGCGTTTTCATGCGGAGCGGGAATGCGTTGGCTGCGGCCGGTGCGTGGCCTTCTGCCCAGGCTTGGCCATCACCCTCGTGGATTTCCGTAAAGATCCGGAAAATCCCACGGTGACCGTCCCATGGGAATTCTTCCCGCCCGCCGTGGGAACAAAAATTCTCGCTGTGGACGAGGAAGGGAAAATCCTTGGGGACGCGGAAATTCAGGAGGTGGGACAGGTACCCGGAGCCGACCACACCTGGCTTTTGCGGATCCGCGTTCCCCGCGCCTGGGCCGTAAGGGTTGCGGGAGTCCGCCTTGCCGCCCAGGCGGAGGTGGAGATCCCGCCTGAGCCCCTTCCCATTCCCGATGAAGCTGTGGTCTGCCGGTGCGAGCGGGTCAAAGCCTCGGAGATCCGGAGGCTCATCCGCCAGGGCGTGCGGGATCTCAACGAAATCAAGGCCGTAACCCGGGCAGGAATGGGCGCCTGCGGCGGAAAAACCTGTCGCAACCTCATTCTGCGCCTCTTCCGCGAGGAGGGCGTTCCTCTCGAAGAGGTCACGGATTTCGTTCACCGCCCCCTTTTCCTCGAGGTCCCCCTTGGTCTTTTTGCGGGAATGGAGGAGCCATGAGCTACGACATCGTGGTGATCGGCGCGGGAAGCGTGGGCACCCCCGCCGCCTTTTATTTTGCCCGCGAGGGACTGAAAGTCCTGGTGATCGACCGTTTACCAAGTCCGGGTCAGGGCTCGAACAAGGCCGCCATCGGCGGCGTGCGCGCCACCCACTCCGATCCCGCGAAAATCCGCCTGGGCCTGCGCACCATCGAGATCCTCACGAACTTCCAGGAGGAATTCGGCTACGATGTGGAGTGGCGGCCAGGCGGCTACGTGTTTGTGGCCTACCGCCCCGAGGAGGAAAAGACCCTCCGCGCCCTCGTGGATCTCCAGCGCTCGTTTGGCCTCAATATCCGCTGGTGTGACGCCGATGAGCTCCTCCAAGTTGTTCCCGACCTAAATCCAGAAGGCCTTCGCGGTGGGACCTATTCGCCAGGCGATGGCCACTGTTCCCCCCTTCTTTTGAACCACGCCTATTACGAGCTCGCAAAGCAAGCTGGCGCGGAATTTCATTTCCACGAGGAGGTTTTGGGGTTCGAGGTGCGCGCAGGAAGGATTCAGGCCGTGAAGACGGACCGCGGCACTCATCCCACAGCACTGGTCCTCAACACCGCCGGCGCCTGGGCGGCCAACGTGGGAAAGCTTTTGGGCGTGGACCATCCGGTTTATCCTGACTGCCACGAGGCCGGGATTACTGAACCCGTGGAGCATTTCCTCGATCCCATGATCGTGGATATCCGTCCTGGTCCAGGTTCTGCGAACTGTTACTTTCACCAGCTTGCCACCGGGCAGATTGCTTTTTGCATTCCCCCGGAGCCGCCCATCCTCGGCGAGGATCGCCGGGAAACAAGTGTTTTCCTGCCGCAGGTGGCGAAAAGGATCATCCAGGTGGTGCCGAGGCTTGCGGGGATTCGGGTACGCCGGGTCTGGCGCGGCCTTTATCCCATGACGCCCGATGGCCTTCCCATGGTGGGCGCTGTGGAGGAAATCCGTGGCTACCTTGTGGCCATCGGTCTTTGCGGCCAAGGGGTGATGCTTGGACCAGCTATCGGCGAACTCCTCTCCCGTCTTGTTTTGGACCGGCTCACCCGCGACGACCGCCTCGTTTTGGAAAAACTTTCTCCCAACCGCTCCTTCCAAGCGCAAGAAGTCCTGCGCTGATTTGCTTCGTTTTTCTTACGGTATACAATGGAAGGCCGCGGAGAATTAGGGCTCAGCTCATTTGTGGTATCCAAGGGGATGGGAATGGGGATAACGGAAGATCGGCGGGGTCCCTCCGGGAAAATCTTGCCGGGCTTGAAAATGGATCTGGAAGAGGCTCTGTGCCGGCTGAGGGAAGTCTTTGCGGCCAAGGGCGTGGTTTTGGCTTACCTTTTTGGCTCGTATGCGGAGGGGACGGCTACTCCGAAATCGGATTTGGACATCGCAGTTTTAGTTGAAGGTGGGGATCTCTACGAATCCTATCGGGAGCTTTTCCTTGCGGTTCGGGAGGCGTTGGGAACGGAGCGTTTCAATCGTCTTTTGCTCAACGGTGCTCCTTTATCCCTCAAGTTCGAAGTCGTCTCTCACGGCCGGCTCATTTATTGCCGGGATGAGGATGCGCTGAACGAATTCGAGATGGATGTGATCCGAAAATACCAGGACACCGCGTACCTTAGGGCCGTGCAAGATGAGTATCGCAAGGAGAGGGCCAAACAATGGTATTCAGAAGGCGCAGCGTAACACGGAACTCCAGTGGCTGATCGAAAGGGGCTTGGAGCTCGCCTCTTCGGTAATTCTCGACATTGGTAACCACATCTTAGCGGGCGTGTATGGGATCTCCGTTGACGAATATGAGGAGATTTTGGAAAAGCTCTGCGAAAAAGCGGTGATTAGCGCGGCCCTTTACCAAGAACTGCGAGGATTGGGTGGGTTTCGAAATATTTTAGTCCATGGCTATCTCAGGTTAAGCCCGGAACTTGTCTACAAACATTTCCAGAAAGCATTGAGCACATTCCCAAAATTCATGGCGGAAATAGAAAACTGGCTGGAAAAACACAGTGATGGGTAATCCTGGCACCTTAGGCAAGCACGGCTGAGGGGCTTTCTTTTGGAAGCGGAAAGATCCAGGGCGGGAAATATAATCGAGTGGAAAATGGGTATAACCTGCATCGAGGGCTTAGTGCGCGGGCCGCAGGGTGAAGAGAGGGTGCGGTTCCTCATCGATAGCGGCGTAACGTATTCTCTACTTCCCGAAGCTGTTTGGAAAAAGATCGGTCTTGTTCCAAAACGGGAGCACACCTTCGTCTTGGCCGATGGCCGAACGATCAATCGGAAGGTCTCCGAGTGCTATATCGTCCTTCCTCAGGGCGAAGGCCACACGCCGGTAATTTTGGGGGAGGAGGATGATGAGGCCCTTTTGGGCGTGGTGACCTTGGAGATCCTGGGCCTTGTCTTCAACCCCTTCAAGCGCACCCTCGAGCCCATGCGGATGCTTCTCATCTAGACCCTGAGTTTACCGGCCTGTCTGACCAGGCCTGGAAGAAGGTTAACGACACGGGGCAAAGGAGCTCGAGGTAACCTTCACCGAGCCCGGCCCGGGTTTGCCTGGACCCGCACCGAAGCCTTTCCCACTCCCCCCTGTTGGCCTCTTATCCTCTTTTCCCTGCTGCTCTCTTGCCCATTCTTGTAGGTTCACGGTGTGGAAAAGGGGCGGGACAGGCCCTCTTGTTTGTTCAAGGTGTGGAAAAATGGGCGGGACAGACCCTCTCCCTGGAAGCCCCTTGCGGGAGCCCTACCCCCCCTCCCTCCCGGCGCGCGGGCGGGGGGGAGGGGGAGGGGGCGGAGTGGGGTCGGAA
>Ga0072500_138868_pt1 | contig 12113 bp, 8 predicted proteins | sample GBScelen77Swater_FD_63803 | JGI IMG/M metagenome (GOLD analysis project Ga0072500, IMG submission 63803) | Hot spring microbial communities from Great Boiling Spring, Nevada - cellulolytic enrichment S 77C v2 (version 2) | ecosystem: Environmental > Aquatic > Thermal springs > Hot (42-90C) ...
ATAGAACCGAAAAATACTTCAAGGTTGATGATGCTAACTGATAGAGAGACCACATTTTTGCACAGGAAATGATAAAAATAGCGGGCTTTTACAAGACTTTTCTAAAAAGTTTAGAAAGATATGCTTGTGAAATCACGACAGGAGGTCAGTTTGGTTTTTAGAATGAGTAAAAAGGGTCTCTCCTCCAAGATTCAAAAGTTCCATCGGAAATCTGCACACACAGTGCAGAGTGTAGCACAGCCATGGTGGGGGATACCTTTTCTGAAGTTCCATCGGAAATCCGCACATCACATATGCACATGACAAATCGCTCCATATACTCTCGCAGAGTTACAGCGGAAATCTACTGTGTGTGTCTTTAAATGCTAACACTTAGCATACTCCAGAACCTTTATATCATTTCAATATAATGTAATCCCATGGCGAGAGGATACATTCTCACACCAAGGGAGAGAGAGTTCATTGAAGACTGGCTGAAGGTTGTTGAGGGAAAGATGGAAAAGATAGAGTTTTTCAGGAAGTGGGGCACGAAGAAAGACAGCAGCGGCGTCCTCGAGGACTACATAAAAGTCAGGGAAGGAGAAATGACGATCGAGGAGTTCAGGGAGAAGTGGACGAAGAAGGGATCATGGAAGAACTATGTCACGGTCATGAAGCACAGGCTGAGGGTCAAGCACAGAAATTTGAGGAAGATATATCAGCAGATCAAGGAGGAAATCTCCCTGCTGAATGCCTTCTTCAGTTTGAAAGAGATGCCCTGATTCAACGGGGCTATAATGCTTGCCTCAAAGTAGGATGCTAGCAGCACATTCTCATTTCACGGAAAGTGGGGTTATTTAAATACTTCCAGTTTTTGGAACACACAACTAAGAATGGAGCGGTTGTTCCATTTTTGAAAGATGCATTCTGTAGATTCATTGTTTGTCCAGGTCTTTACCCATTCTTCATTTTCCCGAAAAAGCCCGAGAAAGCCCGCTATTTTTATTATTTCCTGTGCAAAAATTGTAAACTAAGCGTGTAACAGGTAGGTTTCCATTTTCACCATGCCATTCATCATTTTTTCACAATTTTCACCGTATCCTGAAGCTAACTGCAGTAGAAACTAATGTAGACATGAAAAGCAAGAGTAGATAATAGCAGAAAGGTGGGAAGGGAAAAGAATTTAATTCTTTCTTTTCCGCCGGAAAAGTTCCTGAAAATCTGCGCCTCTTTTTTCTGTTCTTATCTTTAGGAAATTCGGTTTTCAGTCAAAAATAAGAAAACCAAAGAAATTTCATGATTCGAGCTTCCTTAGCTCATCTCTTAGCACACTTTTCAGCACCTTTCCGACCGGGTTTCTGGGTATCTGTTCTACAACAACTATTTTTTCCGGCCACTTGTAAACGGCAACCTGCGAATCTCTCATGAAATCCCTGATCTCATCGAGTGTCAGCGACTCGTTAGGCCTTAAAACAACAAAGGCGCAAACCTTCTCTCCGAGCCTTTCATCGGGGTATCCAACAACTGCTGCATCCAATATTTTTGGATGCTTCTTCAGTATGTCTTCAACCTCGGCAGAGCTTATGTTGAATCCTCCCCGGACAATTATGTCCTTCTTTCTGTCAAAGAACGCTATCAGGCGATCGTTTATGATCTGGAAGAGATCGCCTGTATGGAAGAATCCATCCTCATCAAAAGCCTTCTTTGTTAGTTCCGGCTGGCGATAATAGCAGGGTATCGTTAGCGGGCTTCTGTAGCATAACTCCCCGATTTCACCGGGCTTTGTCAGCTCTCTATTTTCATGATCCACTATTTTTGTTTCTATTGCATTGAAGAACACTATTTCCCATTTTATACCTCCATGTGGCCACGGGAAGTATCTGGCCCTAGCTTCCAAATCTGGAACTGTTTTTTCGAACGAGAAAAGACCTGTACCCTCATTTTGCCCCCATATGTTCATCGGCTCGACCCCCCTGCGCTTTAGCTCAACGAAAGTCCATGGAGGCGGAGCAGCGGCCCCTTGGGCAAAATATCTCAGGTTGCTGAGGTCTAACATTTCTGAGGCAGGATGCTTTAGCATTGCAACTACGACAGCTGGAACAGCGAGAGTAAAATTAACCTTCTCCTCAACGAGCTGTTTCATGAAAATGAAGGGATCGAAGGGGTGATGCAGCACAAAGGTTCCCGCACAGAAGATCCATGGAATAAAGCCAACACCGATACCCGTCATGTTGACAATTGGAGCCGGATTCATCACGACATCGCCATCTTTGAGGATTCCACCAAAGTTTTCACTGTAGAGAAATCTCAGAAAGCCCCAGTTGTTGTGGGTCATCGGGCATGCCTTGGGTTCAGCTTCCGTCCCGGAAGTCCATTGTACCACTGCGATGTCATTTGCATCAAGTATAGATGTTGCCTCATCAAGATCGCTGCGTATTTCGTACTCTGTGCATACCCTATACCACTCCGAAAAGCCTATCACATGTTCTATGCTCTGAAATTCTCTTTGGAGCCCTTTTGCCATTTCCAGATGATCAAAGCCCTTAAAAGTTTCGGCAACAATGAAAGATCTTGGCATAAGTATTCTGAAAACACTCCTCAGTTCATGCTCCCTCCACTGCATTGGAAGGGGTGAAATGAATGCTGCAACCCTCCATGTGGCCAGATATGCGATTATCAGCTCAATAGTGTTGGGCAACTGAACCGCAATGCATGCGTCTTTGAATATTTTTCTGTCCAACAAAAAGGAGGCTGCTCTGTCAACCCTCTCAGCGAGCTCCTTGTAAGTCAGCCTCTCAGGTTCGTAGCCGACGAGATCTTTTTTATTCGGAGGATCCACTACGGCAATTCTATTTGGCACCCTTCTGACGTTTCTTTTAAAACGCTCGATGAGGGTAACGTTGTCCCACCAGCCCTCAGAAACGTATTTGTCTATTACCTGCTTCGGATGCACGACTACCATATTCGATCTATCTCAAATAAAATTTATAGATTTCGATTGGGAAAGATTTATATGTATAATTTTTAATATGAAAATATGGTGAGTGGCGGGTTCATCTACGGTTTTCCCTCCCTCTATTATCCGGAGCTGAGTCTTGCGGAGGCTATCTTGAATACTTGCAGCAGAATTCCGGAAAAGACTGCAATAATCTATGCTGAACCAAAATTCCCAAGTGATTTACCCGATTCTATGACGTATAGGGAATTTGAGGATAATTTTCTCAAGCTTGCGAATTCCCTGGAATCGCTGGGAATAAAGAAGGGGCAGCACGTTGCATGCATGCTTCCCAATTCTCCCGATTTCTGCGTGGCAATTTATGCTCTCTGGAGTATAGGGGCAGTTTTCATTCCAATAAATCCCATGTACAAAGCTGATGAGCTTAAATTCGTTCTTGAGGATTCGGAGGCCGAGTGTATCATAATTCATTCTATGCTTTATCCTCTGTTAGAGAAAATTAGGGATGAGCTGCCTAAATTAAAGAAGATAATTACTGTTGGAGCAAAATTAGGAGAGAATCCGGATTTCAAAACTCTCGTTCTTCAAGGAAATACTTATCGAAAGAAAATCGAAATTGAACCAAAAGAAGACTTGGCAGCGATACTTTATACTGGAGGAACGACTGGAATGCCAAAAGGAGTTATGTTAACGCATTACAATCTTCTGTCAAATGCAATTCAGCTGATGGTCGGAGCATTGTTAAGCCATAGGGATACAATTCTGGGATCTATGCCCATCTTCCATTCAGCCGAATTCGGTTTGTTCAATATAGCAATGATGTCCGGAGCTACTTATGTCTTAATGGGCCGCTTTGATCCGGCTTTGATGGCGGAGAACATAGAAAAGTACGGTGCAACGTTCTCATGGGCAGTTCCTCCGGCGTTTAACGCACTTGTGTATTACCTAGAAGATCCCAAAACCAGACAATACAACTGGAAGAACCTGAAAGTTTTTGCAACTGGAGCTTGGCCTGTAGCCCCCGCTATGATTGAGAGATTCAAGAAAATCGCAGCTGAGAAATGCAACAATCCAAGAGTTGCCCACAATCAGGTTTGGGGAATGACAGAAGCAAGTCCGATGTGTACAACAAATCCGCCGTTGAGGCTCGATAAGAGCTACACACAAGGTATACCGCTTCCAGATGTTGATCTCAAATTAATAGATCCCGAAACCGGAAGGGAGATAACGGAACCAAATGTTATGGGTGAAGCGGTTCTTAGGGGGCCAAACATTTTCAAGGGTTATTGGAAGAGGCCTGAAGAAGATCGAACTGCTTGGTGGATAGATCCAAAGACGGGATTGAAATACTTCAGGACGGGAGATCTGGGTTACATCGATTCAGAGGGGTTTTTTGTGTTTCAGGATAGGTTGAAGGAAGTCATAAAGTATAAGGGCTACACTATAGCACCTTTTGAACTCGAAGCTCTTCTGCTGAAACATGAGGCAGTTAGGGACGTTGCCGTAATCGGAAAGCCCGATCCGGAAGCTGGAGAAATACCTAAAGCGTTCATAGTTCTCAAACCCGAATACAGGAACAAAATAACCGCTGAAGAGATAGTGGAGTGGTGCAGGGAGAGAATTTCCGGATACAAAAGGATCAGAGAGGTTGAATTCGTTGAAGAGATTCCAAGAACACCTTCGGGGAAGATTCTAAGGAGAGTTCTGCGGGAGCTTGAGAGGAGAAAAAAGTAAGTGTCAAAACTTCTTGTATACTTATATATTTAAAAATATTTAATATTTTTCTGGTGAGCTAAAATCTAAGGAAAATGAATTAAGAAGCTCCTGTTTTTTCTGTTTTCAGACTCAGAACTGGGAATTTAGTGCTTTATAAAAAATTGTTTGTTTACTTTGTTTCTGGCATTTGAAATTCTTCAAAAAAAGAGTTCAAGACTTTCTTTAGGAGAAAGTGGTGTTGCTAGGCTTACTATGAAGAATGTAACTAGGCTAAGCAAATTTGCCGACATTACCTTTGGGAGATTTCTCAGAAAATTCCTAATGGCTGGATTGAGAGAAATATATTCCCTGAACCTGCTCATATTAGGATGGGGATATGACCGGTTACGCAGTCTGCGGAGAAGATGGTGAAGCTTCCGAAAAAGGCGAGCTCGTGAGAGCAAAAATATTCAAGAGAGCCTTTCACAGCTTTATTCGATTGTAGAGATTCTAAAAAAAAGAAATACAAAAATAAAGAACCTTTATTTTGCGGAACTTAAAACTATCTCAGCAATGTCTCTAACCTCTATTTTTCCCTCCAAACCTTCTGTTTTCGTGGCATCTTCAAGCATCGCCTTGCATATTGGACACGCAACCGCTAGAATTTCTGCATTCGTATCCAAAGCCTCCCTAATCCTGAGTCTTGCCGGACTGTCTGAACCGCTAAGGAAGTCAAAGACAAAATTCCCGCTCCCTCCACCGCAGCAGAAGGCGTTCTCTCTGTTCATTCTCATCTCTACTAGCTTCAATCCCGAAACTGCCCTTAGAATCTTTCTAGGATCCTCGTATATCCGATTGTGTCTTCCTAGGAAACATGGATCATGATACGTGACAGTTGAATCCAGCTTGGAAAGCGATAGCTTACCTTTTCTGATGAGATCAAGCAAAAGCTGCGTAAAATGCATGATTTCAAATTTTATTCCTGCATACTTCTTCATCGCATTATAGGCGTGCGGAGAAATTGTTACGATCCTCTTAACCCCGAGCTCTCTGAATTTTTGGAGATTCTTTGACGCTAATTCCTCAAAAAGTCCGCGTTCCCCGAGCATCAAAACCTCGTTTCCGTCACAGCTCTCATCATCAAGGACACCAAACGATATGCCAGCCTTTTTCAGTATCTCGATGACATTCCATGCCATTTCGGTGCCCCTCTCTTCATATCTGCATTCACAACCGAGGTAAACAAGAAAGTCCTGACCGCTAAATCTTTCCATTTCGCCGAGCCAAGATGCCTGTTTGCTCTTGGGCAATCCCCAAGGATTTCCGTACTTCATCAAATTTTCCAGAAAGTCCCTAACCTTTGGTGGTACTAGACCCCTCTCTACTGCTTTACTCCTTGCAGAAATGATCCAATCTAAAATTTCTTCTCTGAAGTCCATTCTACAGTTCTCAACACAGTTCTTACAGGCAACACAGGAAAAGATGATCTGAGAAAGACGATCTGACCAGTCCAATTCTCCATTAAGCCATCCCCTCATTAACCAAAGCCTTCCTCCAGGAGAATAGCTTTCGAACCTGAATCTTGCATACGAGGGACAATTGTAATCTTCGAATCCGCTTGGATACTTGCACCAGCCACATCTAAAACATCTGTGCAGCTCGAGCATCATAGCCTTACCTCCCAGTTTCCAGGATTCATAATCCCATTCGGGTCCAACAGCCCCCTAATTCTTCCCATAAGCTCAACTGTGCCTCTGTCCATTTTCTCCAAAATCATGTCCTGCTCTTCCACTCCCGGCTTCCATGGAACTCCTCCAATCTCGAGGGTGGCGGCATAGGACTCGCGAAGGGCCTTTTTTGCCTTTTTTATGCTTTCAGAATCGTTACGATTGAATGGAAACGCAAAAGCGAACATCATACAATGACCTCTGCCAATAACTCTGCCGCTGTGGGCGTAGGTTGTATCGTTTTTTTCAGCGATTTCAACGAGTTTTCGGAGCGCATCTGGAAACTTCTCGACAGGGATTATTGCCCCACAGTATACAAATCCTCCCCCTTTTAATATGTCTGCAGTTCTTGTAAGGCCTGACATTGGCTTCTCAAGCAATCCCTTCTTCATCTCCGGCATTAATGCCATAAATCCCCCTTCTTTCGCCTTTATCAGTTCGCTCAAGCTTTCCCATATAATTCTCCTTTTGAATTCCAGCTCTTCTTCCGTATCGCCGGTGATGTAAATTCCTATCATGATCGTTCCTCGGTACATAAGCGGATATGGTTGGGCTATCGTCGTTACATCTTCGGCCATCTCTGTGTGTGTTATCCTGTAGATAGCTTCAACTAAGAGATTTGGATCTTCTAGAACGAATAACTCAACATCTCTGAGCTTCTTCTTCGGAAACAACTTCAGGCCAAGCTTTGTAACAATCCCGGTTGTACCAAACCAGCCAAGAAAAAGTCCGGCCAGATATGGCAAAGGCTCGATCGAGAACCAGTAAGGACTGAGCGAGCAGGAACCTATTCTGCAGATCTGGCCTGTAGGCAAAACAACCTCGAGTCCCGTGACCATTGAGGAGTTGAAACCATAAGACTGCGTCAAATTTCCCTGTCCGTGGATCAGGATGTTTCCAACAACTGTTGCTGAAGGGGGAGCTTCTGGCAGGGAGTGGCATAGATCTGGACAATTTTTCTCAAGAAAGGACTGAAGTTTCCCCTGCGTAACGCCGGCTTCGATGACAACATACCTTCCCCTTCTGTTCAGTTCCAGTATTCTGTCCATTCTTCTCATATCGAGCACTATACCCCTCTTGTGCGGTATCGTTAGCCCGGAAAGTGTCAAAGAAGCTCCAGCCGGAACTACTGGTATCTTCTCCCTATTTGCTAGCTGAACGATTTTCTGAACTTCTTCAACGGTTTTGGGCATAACTACAAAATCGGGAAAGCTCGGGTCGGACAATCCGGAGTCTCTGGAGTATATGTAGAGCTCCTCCTTTTTATTTGAAACGAACTCCTCACCAACGATCTCTATTAGGGCTTTGTAGATTTCTTCTTTCATAACATCACCCTTCCTTGCTTAAGGCCAATTTGCAGAGCTCATGGAGCATAATGGGTTTTATTCCAGCTTTTGTTACTCTTTCAGATAGAGAAGAATAGCATGCCGGGCAGTTGAATACACAGTATTCCGCTTTTGCCTTAATCATGTCCTCAACGTTTCTCTTCTGCACGTCGACGAAGAGGTCGTACTTTTGCAACGCTCTTATTATCCCTCCGCAGCAGAGAGCATTTTCTCTGTCGTATTTTCTCTCCACCCTTTCAACCCCAATCAAATCGAAAATTTTGTCCAAATAATGCTCCTTTTCAGGCGTTAACCTCGTTGAACAGTTTCTCTGATAGGCAATTTTTACATTCAGCGGCCTTATTTCTCCCTTTAACTCCTTGAGCCTGTTGTAGAGATATTCGAAAAAGTGGATAGGCCTAAATGGCACATCAATTCCGTATGCATTTGCATAAGAAGTGAAGGTTGAATAACACTCGTCGTGGAAGAAGATTACTTCTTTAAACCCATGGTTCGCTATATTCTCTATAATTTTTGGCAGTCTCTCCCTAATCAACGAGGGCTTGCCGAAATGAAGGTATACAAGTTGGCAGAAGAAATACCTTCCCACAACTAAAGAAAGACCCTCAAAAAGCTTTCCTTGGAGAGTTTTCACGTATTCTGGAAAAAGGCAAAGCGAAATAACAGGCTCTTCTGCACCGTAGAAGTGAGGAATATCTTTCTTTGTCGGAATTGCCAAGTTTATCCACTGCTTCACTATAGGCTTCGGTGCGGGCAGTATTCCCTTTTTTTCCTGCAGATCCGTAATCAGATAGAACGGATGATTTCCTTTTTTGCAATATTCCTCGCATGCATAGCAAGTGACACAATTGTGAAGCACAAAAGAATCTTCGCCATTAATCAACCTTTTAATTTCTTCGCTTGCAGTTTCAACATCGATTTCCATGTATTGGCATTTAGTTAGGCAATCGTAGGTATAGCAGTTCTCACAAAGGCTTTTGTTGAATTGAAGCATAACCGCCTCACCTTTCCTTTCCTCTGTAGTGATCCTTAAACATCAAACGTAGCTCTCTTTTCATAATTTTGCCTGAAGGGGTTTTTGGTAACTCTTCAGGTTTTAAAATTATCACATCTTTCGGAACTTTGAAAGGCGAGAGTTCCTTTCTGCATAACTCCATTATTTCATCTTTATTTATGCTTCTTCCAGGCTTCGGTGTAACGATGGCGGTTACTGCTTCTACCCACTTGTCATGAGGTAAACCAACAACTGCCACTTCCCAAACGTCGGGGTGCTTGTAGATTACCTCTTCAACCTCCCTGCTTGAAACGTTCTCCCCTCCAGTTTTTATCATATCTTTCTTTCTGTCAACAATTTCAAAATAACTTCTCTTGTACATTACTGCAATGTCACCGGAATGGAACCAGCCACATTTAAAGGCCTGTTCCGTTTTTTCTGGATCTTTGTAGTACATCAGCATCACATGGGGTCCTCTTGCACAAATTTCACCCGGAACCCCCAACTCGGTGATTTCCTCATGATTATCTTTCTCAAGTCTGGACTCCATGTTGAGACCGCTTCTTCCAGCAGTTCTCACGTATTCAAGTATCTCCTCATGTTTGGCTACGGTGTGGTATGGAGCAAGTTCGGTCTGTCCATAGTACTGGTAAAATCTCGCCTGCGGCAGCTTTCTCATCAACTCTTTTAAAGGTTCTTCTGGGAAAATCGAAGCACCATAATAACATTTTCTAAGTGAGCTCAGATCATATTTATCGAAATCCGGATGCCTTAACAAACCGATCCAAACAGTCGGGGCTAGGAAAAGCATTGAAGCTCTGTAATTGTCAACGTATCTAAGAATGAGATCGACTTTCGGTTCGGTGAGCATAACATTAGTTCCTCCAAGATAGAAGATAGGCATCATGAAAACGTCTCTCTGCGCACAATGGTAGATAGGCATTGTATTTAACAAGATATCGTTGGATTCATATCCCCCATCGATTATACATCCAACATATTGCGCAATCAACTGCTCATTTGCTAGGACGACACATTTTGGTAGAGTTTCCGTACCACTCGTATAAGTCATTTGAACTGGATCTTCAATGTTGAGAATTGTATCCGGCTCAAAACTGGAGGAGTGTTTGTAAAATTCGTCAAAATCCATCCAACCACTCTTAGGTCCTATCCCTGAGCCCTGATTAGACCATAAAAAGACTTCTACAGTCTTTAGCTGGTCTAAAGCTGGTTCAAGTCGAGGAAAGAGAGAATCTTCCACTATCAGAACTTTTGCCTCCGAATGGTTTATGCAATAAGCTAGATCTTTTCCATACATTAAATAATTCAGCCCAAGATATATTCCTCCCGCTTTGGCAACGCCAAATATCGTGAGAACGTGATGCAAAGTATTGTGCGCAAGTATGGCCACTCGGTCGTATTTCTTTAACCCAAGGTCAAGCAAGGCATTTGCAAGTTTATTTGCCTCTCTATCAAGCTCAGGATACGTTAATTTTATTTCCCTTCCATCTGGATGATTGAATACCAATGCGGTTTTTTCTGGATATTTTCTTGCATTTCTTCTCAGAAAATCTGCGATAACCCACCTCCTAATCTTATTATATCTCCGTCTCAGCTCTCTTACATTCTCATCAGTTATTTCGTAAAATATCTTTTTAGTCTCCTCCGTCATTTCCATATTCACTATTAATTTTATATAAACTTAAATTTTACGGTTCGTCAATGGTTTTTATGTGATTTTTTAGACTCATAAAATTAATTTTTTAAATCCTGATAATATAACAAAAAAATCTATCTATCTCGAATAACGTGCTTGCAGCGTTCTATCGGAGTTATTTAGTTGGGAACAGAAGTAACTCAGAAAGTTGTGAGATGTATCCCTAGCCCACGTTGAAAGCGTTGAAACAGGCCAGGACGGTATCGCAACATACATCGACGCAACTGTTATCGCAACCTAATGTTATCTGCAGTAGAGTAATGCTGCAGACCGATTTATCTCGTTGAGGGGTTAGGCTATGCATAACGATGCTGTTATCTACTTAGAAAAGATGTCGATTACTGCACCTTAAAATCCCTTAGCATCTGTAGCTGGGGGGAGGGGGCTATGTTGGATGTAGCTCTCATGCAGTCTTGAGACAATCAACTCACTTACGATTGAAAGTAGATGTTGCACTAAACGCATGTAGTCGATAAGCCTATCGAACGCATATTGATGAACACATTAACGGAGCGATGAGCACATCGAACGCGTGATTGAAGAGTCTATCGAACACTAAGAGGTGCACGTAGAACAGCTGAAGTCGACAAAATGAGATTGAGAATACATATAAATACTGAAAGAGAACGAGTGCCGATTATACCAGACATGGTCCTATCAAAGGCTACTTCAACCTAACGAGGGATTTTGTCGTCTGGTAAAGCAATAGACGTGATGTTAGAGTGCAAGGAGAATCCTTCGACTAAGGGGTAAGTGAAATCGAATCGCAAATCATCCCTTACCAAAAATCTTCAAACCTTGCAACTATAGATACCGGAGAAGCTTTAGTCAGTCTTCTGGAGTTGGGCATACCAGACCGTTTGATGAGGAAGAAGAAAAGATATGGATGATCTGCAGGTTGATACCATTCGTGGAGATGAGGGTGAATATTATAGAGCTGGCACCAAAAAGTACAGGAAAAACATACGTTTATTCCCAACTGAGCAAGTATGGCTGGTATACCGTCTGGGCCTCTTTTCCTAGTCCTCCTGATCTTTTATCCGTATCAGGATCTTGATAAGATTGAGATTAACTTGAACAAAGGAGAAAAGGAAAACAATGAAGTACAGGAAAAACAGAGAGATATAAAGAGCTACAAAGGCGGAACGTGGAAATAAAGAAAAAATTTGATTAAAAAGCAATTGTTCAAGCGTTTCTTTGATCGTTCTTGGAAAAACAGGCTGTTTATTCGTTGGTATCTGCTGAGCCTTGCATGAAGAGGTTGTAATGCGCTTCGGAAATGCTAATTCGTTGTATTTCTCGGAATCGAATGTTCAGACTTTCCATGCCTTCTTCCCTATTGTCAGCTGAGTGAGCTGACTATAATTGTAACTCAAAAACGCATTGGTTTCTCAGGCAATGCGAGTTATTTCTGTATTGATGGCAGAAATTCATGGAAAATGACTTTTGTATTAAAAAATAAAATGAAATTTTATCAATTTTGAATCACAGTTCTGATACATATATGTATTTCCGCTTAATGTTTCTTAAGCTGAAAACCATACTTTGAATTTTATTTTAACTTTTAATTTTTGCGGAAAAAGAGCATCTATTTAAGTTAAATTACTGGTAAATTTTTAACAAAATCCCTCCCCCCGCACTTTTCTTTTTCGTTATGGGAGGAATTGTGTATCATTAAGACTTCGATTTACCTTTCACG
>Ga0072500_147285_pt2 | contig 12111 bp, 7 predicted proteins | sample GBScelen77Swater_FD_63803 | JGI IMG/M metagenome (GOLD analysis project Ga0072500, IMG submission 63803) | Hot spring microbial communities from Great Boiling Spring, Nevada - cellulolytic enrichment S 77C v2 (version 2) | ecosystem: Environmental > Aquatic > Thermal springs > Hot (42-90C) ...
ACCCGATAGAGGTTGGTCTCGCCCGTCTCCGGATCCACCACAAGCCGCCCATCGGGATGGAGGACGAGGCTGCTTCCCTCGTAGAAACGTATCTCCGGCCGCTGCCCCACGGCGACGATCACCGCATCCGCAGGGATCTCAAACTCCGAACCAGGGATGGGAATGGGTTTGGGACGTCCATCCGGCCCAGGCTCTCCGAGTCTATTCCGCACGCATACAACACCGGAAACCTTTTCGCCCTCTCGCAGGATGCGCACGGGGCTTACCAGCTCTAAAAGCTCGTTCCCTTCCCGAAGGAGTTCTTCCACCTCCTCGGGATGAGCGGGCATTTCTGCGCGGGTTCGGCGGTAAATTACGGTTACGGGGTTTTTTGTGAGGCGCCAAGCGGCACGGGCCGCGTCCATGGCGGTGTTTCCTCCACCTACCACCACGACTTTTTGGCCGAGCTCGACCTTTCCGGCCCCAAGGAGGCGGAAAAACTCCAAAGCCCCAAAAACGCCGGGGCCTTCCTCTCCGGGAATCCCAAGCTTCGCTTCCTCGGGAAAGCCCAAGCCCAAAAAGACTGCGTCGAAGCCTTGCTCCAAGAGCTCCTGGGCGGACTTCACCGGGCTGCGGAAGTGGAAGATCACGCCCAGCTTTTCCAAGCGCCGGACATCCGCAAGGATGGCTTCCTTGGGAAGGCGAAAAGCAGGGGCGAGGGAAATCATGCCGCCTGGCTCTGCGCCGGCCTCAAAAACGGTCACTTCCACGCCGGCCAAAGCGAGGTAAAAAGCGCAAGAAAGCCCGGCCGGTCCTGCACCCACCACGGCCACTTTTTTCCCTGTAGCCGGAGCGGGTTGGAGCTCAACCTCGGCATTTTCCGCAGCAAAACGCTTGAGAGCCCGAATGGATACGGGCTTTTCGTAGTTCCAACGGGTACAGCGTTTTTCGCAGAACGCCGGGCACACGTAGCCCGTTACCGCGGGAAGGGGGTTCCGCGCGAGGATGGTGACCAGGGAGGCACGAAGATCCCCACGGGCAATGTGTCCGACGTATTCCGGAACATCCTGGAGGGCAGGGCACGCGGCCACACACGGCGCGGCAATACAGTCAAAGAAGGAAAGTCCATCGGGGATCTTGGGGAGCTCCCCAAGGAAAAAGTTCTTTTTGTACCGCGGATTTTTGAGGCTTTCCTCCGCAGCCTTTTTCAGGTTTTCCGCCCGATTTTCCGTGAACTCCGCAAGGCTTTTGGCGCCGGCCCTCCGCATGCTCTCCCGCAGCTCCGAAAGCCACTGGGAAAAGCGCGCGTATCCCCCAGGCTTAAGGAGATCTGTACAGGCTGTAACCGGAAGGGCTCCGCAGGAAATGACGGTAGGAAGGTTCAGGGCATCTGTACCCGCCGAGTAGGAGACGTGAATGTCGCCATCCAAGTCCGAAAAAAGCCGCCAAAAGAGGTTCATGGTAATGGGATAGAGGGCCCTTCCGGACATGTAAATTTCCTCGCCGGGAAGGACCTCACGGTGGTTCCGCATGGCCAACGTGTTCGTGAGCTTCACCCCAAACGTTAAGCCAAGGTCTTGGGCCTTCTTACGCAGCCGGCGAATGAGAGGGAGAGCGTCCTCGTACTGCAAATCGTGTTCGAATACGGAATCAGGGATCTCGATTTCCCGAAAGCCCAAATGATCGTGAAGGATGCGCATGACCCGATCTTTCCCAAGGAGGGTGGGATTGAGTTTGACGAAGGTGTGAAATCCCTTTTCCAAGAGGAACTCGGCGATGGCCTCAATTTCGTGAGGAGGGCAGCCATGCATTGTGGAGAGGGTCACGCTTTTAGAAATTTTCGTGGGGATTTCCAGGTCCGCGAATTCAGGGGCCTCGCGCCGCAGGATCTCGCGAATTTCCCCCAAGGCCTCGGAAGCGTCGGAAAGCTGGGCCAGAAAACCTTGGATGGCCGGACTCTTGATGCCTTCAAGGTTGTACCCCACGCTCATGTTGAAGACCGTGGCCATGGGGTACTGATCCCAGCCCAAGGCCTTCCGGAGAATGTGGATGAGGGCCCAGGCGTGGATGTATTCCCGGGCGGATTGATGTAGCCGGAGCTCCTGGGACCATTCTACGTTGTAGCCCTCATCGGCCGCATCAATACAGGGCCTGGGAATGGTGAGATCGTCGAGGATCTGCACAGTTTTGAGCTCAATGAATCTTCCGCCGCAGAGCCAAGCGGAGACGATGTTCTGGCTCATCTGGGTATGGGGGCCCGCGGAAGGGCCGATGGGCGTAGCTAAAGCCTCACCGAAGATCTCTGCGGAAAAAGGCTCAGACCTCGGCTCGTAGAAAAGCTCCCGAGGAATACCGAAAATGGACTGATTTTCCCTGAGTTCCGTAAGGGCCCAGCGCAAAAGCTTCTCAAACGGAAGGGGACGGAGTTCCGTAGGCATCCCTCACCCCCTAAACCTTCTTCCACATTTCCTGAGCCTTCTTCTGTGCGCGCTCCAAAATTTCCGCCTCGTCTAGGTCCACGACTTTCCCTTGGGCCACGCGAATTTCGCCAGCCACAAGGACGTAAAGAGCCCTAAGCCCCTCGGTGATATTGGCAAAAAGGAGATGGGAAAGGAGGTTTTCCGCACTAAGGGGCGTGGGAGGAAGGTAATCCCAAAGGACGAGATCCGCGGCATAGCCTGGGGCTACCTTGCCGAAGGGAACACCGAAGGCCCGCTCCGCAAGTAGATAGTTCTCGTGGAGGAGTTTTTTGGCAACATCATCACCGAATGCCACGGGGTTTGCTTCCGCATGGTGGGCCAAAAGTCGGGCGGAAAGGAGCTCTCCCCACATATCGCAGCCAAAGCCGTCAGTTCCCAAGGCCACGGGGATCCCCCGGGCCACCATCTTCTCCACCTGCGCCGCTCCCACCGCGTTGTTCATGTTCGAGCGAGGGTTATGGGCAATGGTGGGCTTCCGCTCGGAAAGAAGCTCCAGCTCCGCCTGAGAAAGCTGAATCCCGTGAGCCAAAATGGAGCTTTCCTGGAGAATTCCGAACTGATCCAGGCGCTCCGCTGTTCTCATCCCATATTTCTGAAGGGCATCAAGAGGGTCTTCCTTTCCTTCCGCAAGATGGCTGTGGTAGCCAATCCCAAGGCGCTCCGCTTCGCTTCGGCATCTCTCCAGAGTCTCGTTGGAAAGGGTGAAGGAAGCGTGGAGACCAAAATGCGAGGAGAAGCGCCCCAAAACCCGCTCTTCTTTAGCAAAACGCACATTCTCTTCGATTCCCAGATCCCGTTCTTTTGGTCCACCGCGGTCCGTGACCTCATAGCAAAGGTCTCCTCGGAGCCCGAGCTCGGAGAGGGCCCGCTTGATTTGGGAAAGGGAGCCCAAAATGGCATTCGGTGAGGCGTGGTGATCGAAAATAACGCTCACGCCTCGCTTAAGATGGGCAAGACCTCCCACCAAAGCGGAAAGATAAACATCCTCCAAATCCAAAGCCCGATCAAGTTTCCACCAAAGTTGCTCCAAAATTTGCCCAAAACTTTTAGGGGCAAACTCCCGCGGGAAGATCCCCCGAGCCAAGGAGGAATAAAGGTGCGCGTGGGCATTGACGAGGGCTGGGGTAAGGAGGAAACCCTGGGCATCGATGCGCTTGGCGCCGGGGATTTCAGGAGCTGGCCCTGTTCCCACTTTGGCGATTTTCTCCCCTTCTACAACCACGTAGCCTGAGTCCAGATAAGTCCCGAAAAGGTCAGCGATGCGCGCCCGCTCGATGACAATAAGGCCCACTTTCACCTCCTGGAAATAAAAAGGGGGCCTGGTAGGCCAGGCCCCCTTCCCGTTTCCCTTATGGCTCACCCGGCCAGGGGCCGACAATCCCTGCTGCTGCCCACTCCATGGTGATGAGGGCGTCGTAGCTCATCCACATCCCCTCAGGCACGCGGAGGTTGCCTTTGCGGTCATACACCGGGCCCTGGAACGGATCGAAGGTAATGCCCGGATCGCCCATCTGCGCAAGGCGGATAAACACCAGGTCATAAACGGAGACCTTGCCAAAGACTGGGTGATCGATCACGTAGTTCTTGAGGACATCCTCGTACTTGGGGTTGATGACCATGCCGGGCTTCGCACCCACCTCCACCGCGCCCTGGGAGAGGAGCCACCAGTAGTCCACGTGCCGGAGGTTCTTCGTGGTGTAGACGCCCTCATGGATCTTCACGAGGAAGTCCTCGTAGATCTTCTCCCAGTGCACGAGCTGACCGGACACCACGTAATCGGGAGCAAAGTCGTACATGGGGGAGTAGTGGCCGAAGCTGGGAAGCCCTTTCTCTGCAGCCACCTGGACGACAGTGGGCGAGTCCTCGGTGAAGGCGAACACGTCGCAGCCTTCGGCGATGAGGGCCTCCGCGGCCTCCTTGGCAGCGGCAGGGTTGAACCACTCGTAAATCCAGCGCACGTGCACTTCCGCATTGGGGTTCACTTCCCGAACCCCGATGGTGAAGGCGCTGATGTGGCGCTTCACTTCAGGAATGGGGAAGGCTCCCACATACCCGATTTTTCCGGTCTTCGTGAGGGCTCCAGCCATGAGTCCGTTCAGGTAATAGACCTGGTAAAAGTCGGCCATGTAGGTGGCCATGTTGTCCCAGCGTTTGAAACCGGAGCAGTGGGCGAAGATTACGTTGGGATAGCGCTGGGCCGCGGCCAAAGTTCCGTCCATGAATCCAAAGCTCGTGGTGAAGATCACGTTGCAGCCTTGCCGCACAAGCTGGTCAATGTAGGTCTCCACTTCCCCTTCGGGAACGGATTCCACGTAAACCGTCTCCAGCCAGTCATATTTCTCGTCCACGATGCGGCGAGCCACATCATGGGCATGAGTCCACCCGTAGTCGCCAATAGGACCAACGTAGATGAACCCGGCCTTGATCTTCTCCGCGGAGAAGCCCAAGGCTCCTAGAGCCAAAACCGCCAACACCGCCATCAAAATGCGCTTCATCCTTCACCTCCTTTTTTCCTCCACGTCTTCTTCCCTCTCGAAGTCCTGCCCGTCACTCATCACCGATTCACACCTCACCCCAGCGCACCACCTCCTTTCAGCGCTCGCCGCGCACATAGGGTAACCCCAAAGCTCCGGGGGCGCGGCGCCGGATGCGGCGGCCCCCAAAGCCGCTTAGGGCCAAAACCACAATGGCAAAAAGGTAGGGCATGAGCTTAAGGAGTTCCGGGGAAATAAAAGCTTGCAGCCGATACGAAAGGTGATACAGGGCACCAAAGAAGAAGGCACCCCAGATGGCCTGAAGCGGATCCCAAGCAGCGAAAATGGTAAGAGCAATGACGATCCAGCCCATTCCCGCCGTCATCCCCTCTGTCCAGGACGGCCGATAGGCCACGGAGAGGTATCCTCCTCCCACTCCCGCCAAAAGCCCGCCGAAAACCACGCACAAATATCGAACCAAGGTCACATTGATGCCCAAGGCATCCGCGGTACCCGGGCTTTCCCCCACGGAGCGAATGGCTACACCCCAGCGGGTGCGGAAGAGCAAAAGCCAAAGCACAAAGGCCAGGAAAATGCCGATATAAGTAAGGATCGTCTGATCCTGAAAGAGCATGGGTCCTAAAACGGGGATGCGGGAAAGGCCGGGGATGGTGAGGGATGGAAGAGGAGTTCCCAGGGGTTTTCCTTCCCAACCGCGGCCCAAAAGACCCGCCAGGCCTAAACCGAACATGGAAAGAGCCAAGCCGGAAACGTATTGGTTGGCCCGCAGGGTTACGGTGAGAAAAGCGTGAAAGAGCGCAGCCAAAGCGCCAATCCCTGCCGCGCACAGAAGCCCGAGCCCGGGATTTCCCGTGCTTTGGGTCACAGCAAAAGCGGTGAAGGCCCCGAGGATCATCATTCCTTCCACCCCGAGGTTCACCACACCAGCCCGCTCGGCATAAATCTCGCCCAGAGTGCCCCAAAGAAGGGGCACACCGAAGGCCAATGCCCGGCTCACCGTGCTTATGAGCCAGCTTGCGATGTCCATACCCCCTCTTTCTCTTTTCGGGCGATCCGCACCCGCCAGAACATGAGGATGTCAAACCCAATCAGGAAAAATAGGATGAGTCCGTTAAAGACGCCGGTGATCTGGAAGGGCAAATTCAACACGGTTTTCATGTAGTCGCCAGCGGCAAAAATGAGACCAAAAAGGAGAGCTGTGAAAATCGCGGCCACTGGGCTTCCCCGCGCAAGCCAAGCCACAATGATCGCCGTATAGCCGTACCCCATGGAGATATGGGCGGGGCTGCGCAGCCGCCAGTGGATGCCCGCCACCTCGCCCACCCCTGCCAGCCCCGCCAGTCCCCCGGAAATAACCATCACGAAGGAAAGGACCAGGGTGAAATTGATCCCCGCATACCGGCCGGCATCGGGATTTTGACCCACCACGCGAATTTCGTAGCCCAAACGCGTCCGCGCCAAAAGGAACGCCACCACAAACGCCAAGGCCACCCCCAATACCAGGGTCAGCCAGTGGACCCGGGTGCCGGGAAGGTAGGAAAGGCGGGCGGAAAGGGGAAAAGCATCGGTGTAGGCAAAGCCCCGCATGGTCGGCCCTTTCCAAGGCCCGTGCACCAGCCACTCCACGATATAGCTCATAACGTAGTTCAGCATGAGGGTGGAGATGACATCGTTGACGCCCAATTTCACCCGAAGAAGGGCAGGGATGACCGCCCAGACCGCCCCGGCGAGAAAGCCAAAGAGGAACATGAGGGGAAGACGGAGGCCATCAGGGACAGGGAGGAAAAGAGCGACTCCGGTGGCCGCGGTGGCGCCGGCCAAAAGCTGCCCCTCCGCGCCGATGTTCCAAAACTGCGCTCGAAAAGCGAGGGTCAAGCCCACCCCGCAAAGGATGAGGGGGATAGCGCGGCGGAGAACCTCGGAGAAGCTCGGCCAGCTTCCGAAAACTCCGCGGCCTATCGCCGCGTAGGCCCGCCAGGGATTTAGCCCATACCCCCAGAAAATGAGGCTCGCCAAAAGCAGGGCCACCGCCACAGAGAGGGCGGAGACTAAAAACACCGTGGCCCGCGAGGGCGAAAGCCGTGGCTCCAACAAAAACGGACCGATTCGCTTCATGGCACCTGCACCCTTCGCTCGCCGGCCATCATGAGTCCGATCTCCTCCAATGTGGCTTCTGCCGCCGGCAAAATCCCCATGATCTCCCCGCGGAACATCACAGCAATCCGGTCGGAAAGCTCCATGATCTCATCCAAATCTTCGGAAACGAGGAGCACCGCCGCGCCTTCCTCCCGCTGCCTAAGGAGAATTTGCCGGATCTGTTCGGTGGCCCCCACATCCAACCCGTAGGTGGGATGGGCGGCGATCACTACCGCAGGTTTTCCCGAAAGCTCCCGGGCGAGAATAAGCCGCTGAATGTTCCCTCCGGAAAGGAGCTTTGCCGGAGTCCTTGGGCTTGGGGTCATGATCCCGTACTCCTCGATGCTCTTTTGGGCAAAGGCCCGGATCGCTGCCGTCCGCAAAAAGAAATGGCGACAAAACGGAGGACGATGATGCTTTTTCAAGATGAGGTTTTCCTCTACAGAAAGGGCAGGAACGATGCCCATGCGGATCCTCTCCTCGGGAACGTGGGCACACCCCAGATCCGAAAGAAGCCTTGGCGAGCGGTTCGTTACCTCCCGGCCTAAAAGGAAAACCCTTCCTTTTTCCGCGCGCCGAAGTCCTGTGAGGACCTCTACCAATTCCCGCTGGCCATTTCCCGCGATCCCCGCAATGCCCAAAATCTCCCCGCGACAGATGTGGAAGGACACGCCTTTCAGGGCCGGAAGGCCGCGGTCATTGCGAGCATGGAGATCCTCCACCCGCAGTGCCGCCTCCCCCGGCTGACAGACGGCCTTGGAAAGGCGGAACACCACCTCCCTTCCCACCATCATGCGCGCAAGCTCCGCTTTGTTTGTGTCCTTGGCCAAGACGGTGCCCACCACCTTTCCCCGCCGCATGACGGTGATGCGATCGGCAATGGCAAGGACCTCGTCCAATTTGTGGGAAATGAAGATGATCCCGTGACCTTCTTCCTTCATGCGAGAAAGGACCTTGAAGAGTTCCGCGGTTTCTTGAGGGGTGAGGACGCTTGTGGGCTCATCGAGGATGAGGACTTCAGCTCCGCGGATGAGGGCCTTCAGGATCTCCACCCTTTGCTGTTCGCCCGCGGAAAGCTCCCAAATGCGGCGATCCGGGTCCACGGGAAGACCGTAAAGTTGAGAAAGCTCCCGGATTTTTTGGGCGATCGCTTTCGCGGGGGCCCAAAAGGGCGTTCCCCAAAAGCCCAAGGCCACATTCTCCGCGACAGTGTGGGGGAGAACGAGTTTGAAATGCTGGTGGACCATGCCGATTCCCAAGTGGATGGCATCGCGGGGCGAGCGGATGTTCACCCGCTTCCCCTTGATCCAGATCTCGCCGGAATCCGGGCGGTAAAGGCCATAGAGGATGTTCATGAGGGTGGTTTTTCCCGCGCCGTTTTCGCCCAAAAGGGCGTGGATTTCGCCGGGGCGCACCTCGAAGGTCACGCGGTCATTGGCGAGGACACCTGGGAAGGATTTGGTGATGTCCTTGAGAAGAACGAGGGCGGGCCGGGAGGTGGGATCATGCGGAAGTTCCCTCGGGCCCACCATGGTGCTCCAGTATACCTGCCTGGGTCAGGGCCGGTCAAGTTGTCTTACAACCTCCTTCGCGGTACACTGCGCACAAAGGAGGAACGGTGCGGCTCAGGGGTGTGCAGCGGTACCACTGGGCACGGGATGTAGAGGAAGCCCTCTCCCTCCTTTCAGCCTACGGAGGAAAAGGCGCAATTCTCGCAGGTGGCGTGGATTTGGCCCGCTCGCCTCGCACCGACATCGAAGGCCTCATCGATATCACCGGAATTGGCCTCTCCTACGTGCGGAAGGAAAACGGGCTCCGCATCGGAGCTACGACTACCCTCACGGAAATCCTCGAGCACCCGCTTGCCCAGGAATACGCGGGCGGCATTTTCTTGGAAACCCTAAGAAAAGTGGCGTACCCTGCGCTTCGAAACGTGGCCACCTTGGGCGGGGCCGCGGTTTCCGCCCATCCCTGGGCGGATATCCCCACCCTTCTTGTGGCCCTGGGTGCCCAAGCCCGCTGGCAGGGCTCCCGCGAGGAAAAGGCCGCGGTGGAGGAGCTTTACGCCCGGGAATTCCGCAAGATCTTCCGGGAAGGCGTGCTGTTGGAGCTTTTCTTCCCTTCGTGGGATGGGGCCTTCGCCTTTGAGAAAATCACGCGGAACGCTGGGGACATTGCCCTTCTCAACGTTTGCGCTGGCCTGGGCCTTCGGGAAGGAAAAATCGCGTGGGCCCGGGTGGCCGTGGGCGCCCGGCCAGAGCGCGGGGAAAGGCTGCCCTGGCTGGAAGAGGCCCTGGTGGGCGAGAGGCCATCCGAAGCCCTTTGGCAAAAGGTAGAGGAGGAAGTGAAGGCCAGGGTGGAGGTGGGGAGCGATCGGCGGGCCGAGGCCTGGTGGCGAAAAGAAGTGGCAGGGGTTTTGGTCCGGCGGGCCCTTGCGCGGGCCTGGGAAAAGGCCGTGGCCGAGGAAAGGAAGGCGCGGTGAAAATTTATTTCGAGCTCAACGGAAAGCCGCAGTATCTGGAAGTTGAGCCCGGGGAATCCCTCCTTTCCCTCCTTCGCCGATTGGGAATGAAATCGGTGAAGGAGGGGTGCGGAAGCGGAGAATGTGGTTCCTGCACCGTGCTTTTAGAGGGAAAGCCTGTGCGCTCCTGCATCCTTTTTGCCCCTAAAGTCCAGGGAAAACGGGTCACCACCCTAGAGGGCCTGGGAACCCTGGATAACCCTCATCCCTTGCAGCTGGCGTTTGTGGAGTCTGGTGCGGTCCAATGCGGTTATTGCACGCCGGGCATGATTCTCACCTCCTACGCTCTTCTTGAGCAAAACCCGAACCCCACGCCGGAGGAGGTGCGGGAATACCTTGTGGGCAACCTCTGCCGGTGTACGGGGTACAAAAAGATCGTGGATGCAGTCCTTTTGGCCGCGGAGTGGAAAAGGGAGGGGCGATGGTAATCAAACTTGGCCGGCCCAGGGAAGTCGTGGGGAAAAACGTTTTGAAAGTGGATGGGATTCCTTTGGCCACCGGGCAGCCCAAATTCACCCTGGACATGGACATCCCCGGAGCCCTTATCGGAAAGCTCCTCTATTCTCCTCACGCCCACGCAGAGATCGTCTCCATCGATACTTCCGAGGCAGAGAAGGTTCCCGGTGTGGTCTGCATCCTGCATTATGGAAACGTACCCCGTGTGCCCTACACCACCGCCGGCCAGGGATGGCCTGAGCCCTCGCCCTACGATACCGTTCTCTTTGACAAAAAGGTGCGCTATGTGGGCGACCGGGTGGCCGCCGTGGCCGCGGAAACGGAAGAGGCCGCCCTGGAAGCCCTCCGCAAGATCAAAGTGGAGTACAAAATCCTTCCCGCGGTATTCAGCATCGATGAGGCTTTGGCTCCCGGAGCACCGATTATCCACGATGAGCCCGATGCCCAAGGAATTTACGACGCGCAAAGGAATATCGCCGCCGCCGTGGATGTTCCTGTGGGGGATCTCGAACGAGGTTTCGCCGAATCCGACGTGATTGTGGAGACAACCTGTGAGGTACCCTATGTACAACACGCGGCTCTTGAGCCCCACTGTGTGGCGGTTTATTTCGACGAAGACGGCCGCTTGGTGATCCGCTCCTCGACCCAGGTTCCCTTCCATGTTCGGCGGATTGTCTCCCGGGTTTTAGGAATCCCCATCCACCGGATTCGGGTAATCAAGCCCAGGATCGGCGGAGGGTTTGGTTCCAAGCAAGAGGTGATCCTCGAGCCCATTGCCGCGGCGCTGGCCCTGCGCACCGGAAGGCCAGTGGTGATGAACCTTTCCCGCGAGGAAGTTTTTGTCTCCACCCGTACTCGTCATCCTTATCGCGTGCGGGTGAAGCTCGGCGCGAAAAAAGATGGGACCCTACAAGCGTTGGAGATGGAGGCCTTGGCCTCGGCCGGCGCCTACGGCCCCCATAGCGGCACTGTTCTTTACAACGTGGGCTCAAAATCCCTGCCCCTTTATAACAAAGCGAGACACTTACGCTTCCATGGAAAAGCGGTGTACACCAACCTTCCTGTGGCTGGCGCATATCGAGGTTATGGCGCCACCCAGGGATTTTTCGCGCTCGAGGTGGCCATGGATGAGCTCGCGGAAAAGCTCGGAATGGACCCAGTAGAGCTCCGCCTCAAAAACCACATCCGGGCCGGCGAAACCTCCCCCATCTTCGAGAAGCTGGGTGAGGGCCGAGAGGGAAAGCCGCAAATCGTGCGTTCCTGCGCCCTAGAAGAGTGCATCAAAATTGGCGCGGAACGAATTGGCTGGTACGAAAAAAGAAAAGCTCCGCGGCGCGAGGGATCTTGGGTTTACGGGGTGGGCATGGCCTGCGCCATGCAGGGTTCCGGGATCACCGGAGTGGACATGGCCGCCGCCACCATCATTATGAACGAGGACGGTTCCTTCAGACTACTTGTAGGTGCGACCGACTTGGGCACCGGTTCGGATACAGTGCTTGCCCAGATTGCCGCGGAAGTTCTCGCCGTGCCCGTGGAAAAAATCGTGGTGTACTCTTCGGATACGGACTTCACCCCCTTCGATAAAGGCGCCTATGCCTCGAGCACCACTTACGTGTCGGGAAACGCGGTTTTGCAGGCCGCGGAGAAAGTAAAAGAGCAAATTTTGCTCGTCGCTTCAAGAATTTTGGATGAACCGGTGGAAAACCTTGATCTGGAGCGGGAGAAAGTGGTGAGTCTCCGCACGGGGAAAGAAGTGCCCTATTGGGAAATTGGGCACCGGGCCTTTTATGTAACGGAACAGCAACACATCATGGCCAGTGCTTCTTTCGCCTGCCCGGAGTCGCCGCCGCCTTTCGCCGCGTTCTTCTGCGAGGTAGGTGTGGATACGGAGACCGGGGTCGTAAAGGTGGAGAAATTCGTGGCGGTGGCGGATTGTGGTCAGCCCATCCATCCGAAACTTGCCGAGGGGCAGCTGGAGGGCGCGGTGGTTCAGGGCATTGGCCACGCCCTCTTTGAGGAAATGCTTTTCTCCCAGCGCGGAAGC
>Ga0072500_132654_pt1 | contig 12039 bp, 12 predicted proteins | sample GBScelen77Swater_FD_63803 | JGI IMG/M metagenome (GOLD analysis project Ga0072500, IMG submission 63803) | Hot spring microbial communities from Great Boiling Spring, Nevada - cellulolytic enrichment S 77C v2 (version 2) | ecosystem: Environmental > Aquatic > Thermal springs > Hot (42-90C) ...
GTTTCACACCGCTACTTTTTGACGAGGTAGGTAAGATAAAGGTGTTTTTCAAGGTGTTAGAAGGCTGTTTCGAGATGTTCTATAAAGAGAATGAGGAGGCTATGTATCTACCTCAGATAAGGAGGGCCGACTACGGTAGAAGGTTCTACTTCTGCTCTACATGCGGGAAGGGCTACTATAATGCTGATAAATGTCCTGTCTGCGGGACTAAGACAAGAAAGGAAGGTAAGAAGGATAACAGAGAAGACAAGCCGAGGGTAAATCTCAATTTTGAGGAAGGAGAGATAATGTGAGGTTAGAGGAGTGTAAAAGAGGTAGGTGCGCTATTTGTAGTAGGCCGTCTGTATGTGATTGTGTTTGCCATTTTGAAGAAGCGTATTACCCATACGTCAGGGAATAAACCACGGGTAAACCCGATGATGTCCAACACACTCCTCGAGACTGCGTCCTCTATACCGATAGACTTGTATGAGGCCGTAGAGAGCGGTAACCCCCTACGTTTTGTGAGGATAAGGTTTCTGCGGCAGGGTAAAGCACCAGAAATACGAAATAAATAGAGGCGGCCGGTTAGTTTAAGGGGGGCCGTGGTCCAGCATGGTCTAAGATGCGCGGCTCGGGCCCGCGAGGTCCCCGGTTCAAATCCGGGCGGCCCCACACATGTGAAGCGTTAAAAACTCGTCTTGACATCTGTTATGTGTGCAGCTGCTGCGGCTTCCAACTGGAATAAGGCGGGCGTTGAGGGACCTGTTTTTCGGCTTAATAGCCCTTTAACCTTTCAAGACCAAGGCTCTTAACAACCTCACCGACGTCAACGGGGCTTTTAATCCTCGATGATTCAAGTATACACTCTGCGAGCAACGTTGCCCTCAGCCCGTCGTATGCGTCGACAATAGGTTTGGACCCCTTCTCAACGCTCTGCGTGAAATGTTCCAGCTCAAGCCTTAAAGGTTCAGTGTACTTTATGTTTGGTACCGTGGTCTGATCGGCTTTCTCTATGACTACCTCCTGCTCGATGAATTTCACCGTGACTACGCCCTTCTCACCCGTCACATGCATCTCCCTCTTCTTACGTGGCGTGAGCCAGTTGGCTTCGAGGAGCGCGCTCTTACCGTCCCCGAATGAGAAAAATATCTGTGCATGGTCCTCCTGGCTATGCCGGAGCCTTCCGCACATCGCGTAGACCTTGTTGGGAAGCTGTCTGAACGTCCAAGTGGCGAGGTCGATGTCATGTATTGCTGTGTCCCTCACCACTCCGGTGTCCCCAATCCTCTCAGGCCACCATCCAATTCTCCTGCTGTAGAAGAGCAGCACCTCACCTATTTGGCCTGCCTCTATTGCGCTGTATGCGTGTTGTACGGCTGGGTTGAACCTCTCTATGAACCCCACCATCACCTCTTTCTCAGCCTGACGCATGCGGTCAATGATGGCAATGGCCTCGCTAACTGTTGAGGCCATGGGCTTCTCTATCAGGAGGTCGCATCCGTGGTCTAGGCAGGTTAATGCTATCGCTGCATGGGTCGTGGAGGGGGTGCATATCGTGACGGCTTCAGGTCTCGTCTTCTCCAGCATCTCCCTAAAGTCCTTAAAGTAGCTTTGAAGGCCGTATTTTTTCGCCGCCCTCTCAGCGCGGGCCAGGTCGACGTCGCATACCCCTACAAGCTCAACCGTGCCTATGTCCCTCAAAACTCTCAGGTGGTTGGAGCCCCAAAAACCCGCACCCACCACGGCAACCCTAATCAACTAAGTTCACCTAATGAAGGGATGTACCAAGCTTTTTCACATACCTTTTCCAGCTCCGCCATCAGGTATATCTCGTTTGAGGCCAGTACGGCTGCTTTGAAGCCTCTAAACGTTTCCTGTCCCCTTGCCTTAAGATTGTCTACGTTCACATACGCTGTCTTTATTTTAGCCCTGCTGAGTGTTGCCGCAATCTTTTTTGCATATGATTCGTCGCATGAAACAACGGCAACCCTCACCTGTCTCCTACTCCCCCGCACCATATCCTTAACCTCCTTCAATACCTCCTGCTCAACCCTTTCAACCGCTCTACGCAGCGATGAGAGGACATAGGTGTAGAGCTTTGGAAAACCCTCGTCAACACGTTCAAGCCTAGACAGATAGCTCAACACGTCCAAGCTCTCACTACGAATGAATAAGCCGTCACCCAGTAGCTCATTGGTGAGTTCTGTCTTGAGTAGCATGTTGTTGTGGGCTGCTGCAACCCTATGCAACGCTTCCGCAGCTGTGAGCAGGATTGATGCATGTTCTGCCTGTTCAAGCTCTCTGAAAGGCTGCGTCGAAAGCTTCGAGAAGGTCTTTGGATGAGGCGCGCCGGCCGTCCAGGAGGGGGGCCTCCCTATTTTTGTGTGTGGTGCGCCGAGAAAGCCTGTGGAGTGCTTCAAAACACCATGTCTCTTGTTGAAAAGCTCCATAAGCGTCAAAGCTTCCCCCGGCTTGGTGATTCCCGCTAATACCAGTTGTGAAATTTTACCCGTTTTGTCCGCCAGCTCTCTGACGAGATTTTCAGCGTCTGCAAATCGGTTAACACCATTCTTCAAAGTGTTAACGTAGACATATAGCTCCTCAACGTCTGTTGAAGGCGTGTCCAGCCTCTGCAGCTGTCCGGAGGCGAGGAGCCTGATATGTTCCTGCCTCGTTAAAGGGTAATGGGTTTTTCCCTCATGTTTTTCCAAAAGACTTGATATGTGGGGGTTGGGCGAGTAGAAGCCAACCCTAAAACCTGCGGCCGAGAGCTTGAGGGCAAGGGGTATGGCGCCTTCATCCGTTCCCGCAATCACGACATCCAACCCCTACCGCCTCCTGGCCAACACTCTGTACAGCCAAAGCTCTGCAATCCGTTGCCAGACATAAACCCAGAGACCAAAGACAGCGACGCCGAGAATAACTCGGACTATTGAGACCGCGGCGGAGGACACCTCGTTGTTTATGACCGGAAGCACCAGAAAGCTTATCGTGGCAGAGGCCGCGAGGAAAAGCACCCATACCACAGTGACAAGAACTATCACGTATAAGGTAATCCTCATAATCATACAACCCCCCTCATAAAGAAGAAATAGGTCACAAGGGAAAGAATCGATGAGTAGATGCTAAGCACAGCCATACTGTTTACGGCTGTCTTCTCCGAAACACCTTCAACAGAGAACATCCTGAGAAGGGTCAGTGGAGCTCGTTTTTCAAGATTCGCCCTAAGCACACCACCCTCCACTATGACGGGCCTCACCACAGCTGTCTTAGCACTCTTTAACCCGCGCAGCGAGTAGATTATGTGAAACTCGTTCATTATCTGAGGCATCATGGCAACGATGGCAACCACCTCCATCCTACCGACCACGGCCACGTATGTAATGGTGGCGCCGACAAACAAACTGCCTACGTTGCCTGCAAACACCCTCGCCGGATACTTGTTCTGTGTCAGGAAGACGGCTAGAGATGCGGTAAGCACGAGAGAGATGCCTAAAACAGCGGCCTTACCCTCCACATACGCCACTGTGGCCAATGCGAGAAGTGGGGGTATGCTGGTATAAGCCATGGAGCCGTTGAGCACGTCTATGCTGTTTACCGCGTTACACACCACCGCAAACCCCGCCAACACGAGCAACGGATAAATTATTGTGAGCCTCGTGGTTCCCACGAAAGGTATTTGCGGGTTAGGTGTGTATACGCCGGCGACGACTACGGGCACCCCGGCGAGGGCTATTAGGGCGGGCTTAAGAACCGGGTTGAGTTCCCTGAAGTCCTCCAACAGCCCTATGGCGGCCGCAGTCAAACAACATCCGAGCAACGCAGCCGCCAACGGCACGTTCTGCTGGCCCTGTAGGACAGCCATAAACCCTGCAATAGACCCAGCCGCCACAGCCAAGCCCCCTAGCTTGGGAACCGGATAGGGTTTCTCTTTATGAGCATCTAGCCCAGTGCATCCGAGGCGCCGCGATATCTGTTTGCTGACTGGAAGCAGGGCCGCAGTCAAGGCAGCCCCAATCAGGACGCCTGTAGCTATGGCCGTCAAACTGGTCATCAGCCCACTCTCAGCTAGGGCTGCTTTAGGTTTTCCGCCGCTCTAGAAAATTAAATACTGCTCCAAGGATTAGAAGCCAGCTTCATGAAGCGTGTGTGGCTGGACATATTGACTCCTAAACAGTTCTGGTTCTTTCGGTCTGTAGCAGGTTTCCTCCACGATAAAGGCGTTGAACTTCTCGCGACCTCAAGGAACTATGAACAGGTTTTACCACTTCTTGACAACTTTGGATACTGTGGGGTCATGGTGGTGGGTGAGTTTGGTGGGGCGGGGCTGCGTGGGAAGCTGTTAAAAAGCGTCGAGAGGACAGCTGAGCTGCTGAAGGTTGTTGGAGACTTTGACTGCGCGGTGTCAAGCGGCTCACCGGAGGCGGCGCGCATAGCCTACGGAATTAACGTCCCACACATACTGGCATCCGACACACCGCACTCGCCCGTCAACAAGCTAACTGCACCACTCTCCTCAAACGTTTTAACACCGTGGGTTATCAGTAAGAGGGAGTGGGCGGCAAACGGTGTTACCCCCTCAAAAATAATCCACTACAAGGGGCTCGATCCCGCTGCCTGGCTTAAAAACTTCAAGCCCGAGACCGATGTGCCTAGGAGGATGGGGCTTGAGCCCGGTGGCTACGTTCTCGTCCGCTCCCCCGAATACAAGGCCTCATACCTACGCATTTCAGGTTGGGGTTTGGATGACTTTTACAGGTTTGTCGTCAGGCTCTCGGAGAGGCTGAGAAGTTATCGGGTCGTTGTTTTGGCGAGGTACAGCGACGAGGCCATGCTCTTTGCGGACGTAAAAGACGTAAATCTAACCGTAATCGATAAGCCTGTAACAGATCTTAGCATACTCTACTACTCCGCCATGTTCGTGGGAGGGGGTGGGACGATGACTCAGGAGGCGGCGTTGATGGGTGTTCCGACTGTGTCGATTTACCCCGGAAGGCTGCCGACTGCTGTCCGATATCTTGTGGGGAGAAAACTTGTCAAGCATCTTAAAACGCGTGAAAACCTAGTTGACAGGGTTGTGGTCCTAGCGGACAGATGTGAGAAGGTCAGGGAGCTCCATGCCTCAAAGGCTGCCAGGCTGCTTAACGCTATGGAGAACCCAGCCAAACGCGTTGCTGAAACAGTCCTGAAAACTATCTCGTGAGCTCGTCGAGGATCTCGTAGGCCTGGTCAGCAAGCTTCAAGCATGCACGACGGTATTCCTCGTAGAGCTTTCTGTAAACCGTCTTCGGAAGGCGTCCTGCTTTAAAGTCCTCCGCCGACCGGGCGAGGGCCTGGGTAGTCGCGTTAAGCTCTGACAGAACCCTCTCAAGATTGTTTAGACGGCCCACCTGCTCAGGCTGTTTGTAGATACGTTTAGCCTCTGCCAACACCCCCCTTACATCTTTCAACTGCTCATCCAAAGGCCTCACTGCTTTTCCGGGTTTCTCAAAGGATTCAAACACCTCGACGTTGGCGACAAGGTCTTCGAGGAGTTTTCCGACCGATTGCTTCAGTCTCTGCTGATGCGGTTTATCGACGGCAGTCTGTCTACCTACCCTGGGCCTTACGAGCACAGCGTTAACCGCGCCCACAACCACGATGGCGGCCAAGAGTATCAGCGGCACGGGTATTGTAGGAACTGGGGCGAAACTAACCCAGACCGATTCCCGTCCCGTGGGGTATATATTTGTGTATCTGAAAGTAATCTGTCTCTTACCGTTTTCTAAAAGCTTTAGGGACCATGGTTCTTCACGGTAGCCAAGCTCGGAGGCAGGTGGTGTGGAGACTGTGAAAAGATATTCGTTTACTGTCGTGTTAACAAGCCGTGGAAGCCTTATGGATAAACCCTCACCGCTTCTAGCAGCAAGCTCCCTAACCCTGTATACCAGCTGAATCTCTACCCTGCGTCCGGCGGTAAGTGTTTCGGGGAGGTTTAGTGTAAGAATTCCTTTTACGCTGTCCCAGTTTGAGCCGAGCTTGAACAGACCACTTCTCGCGGAGACGACTTCAGCGTCTTTTCCTAGAATTAGGTCGACCGAGCTGATGGCCGTGCCTCCATCGTTTTGGTATAGTATTTTGGCGATAACAGTGCTGCTCTGAAGGTCGGCCTCAACTTCAGCCCTCACAACACTTGCAACAACCAAATCAGGGTTATCAAAACTCGCTATCAATGTTTTGAACTCGCCCCTCTCTAACTTTTCGACACTGCCCTCCGCCGATTTCTTATCAGAAGATATCTGCATGCTTACGCCGCTAACAGAGTTTATCGTGGGGTTCCCGTCCGATGTTAATGTGATTTGAGCTCTGTCTACACTCTGTTTAAAAACGGGGTTTGAAGGTATAACGAGCCTGTATTTGCTGTCCCCTGAACTGGTAAGCAGCCTACTCCAAACAGTTACAATCGAGACTTCCCCTGAGGGCCATCCATCTTTAGGCGACGCAATCAGCCACAAGAGACCGTCCTCAACCCGCTTCTCGAAAAGAGCCTCAACGCCCACAACATAGTAGCCTACTAGGTTTTGTTGCATGTCGAGTGGGAACCCTAAAGCTATCTCCGAAGCCTGTGACGGTGCCGTCAGAATGTCTGTTACGAAAACCAGGCCTCCGTCGGCTATGTGTATGTCTCTCCTGACCTGCGTATCCGCCTGTATTGGGGTCTGCGCTAAAACCAAGGCCGTAAGCAAAAGCAGCACAAGTCTCCTCAAAGCCAGTCTCCTAACCGGTGTGAATGGCTGTATTAAAGATACACCCAAGCCGTAGGCATTGTCTGGTGGAAAATATATGTTGAGGTATGCGGGTTTTTCTCCGGGCCCGTAGCCCAGAATGGACAGGGCGGCGGCCTCCTAAGCCGTAGGTCGTGGGTTCAAGTCCCACCGGGCCCGGTTAAATGTGCTGTCATGTGAAGGGCCCAAATGTAGCCTCTTTACGCCCAAGGAGGTGAAAGACTAGACGAATTAGTTGGCTTTCGAGATTTTTATTATCCAAGGGGCCCATATCCCGTGGAAAGCTTTCGCCCTGTTGAGGGCCTTTAAAACTAGGACGGAGGGGGCCGTGCTAAAAACGATGTGCAGTATGTTGTATATCGCTGTGAATGTGAGAACCAGGATAAGACCCTGCAGGTCGGGGGAGAGACTTGTCCCTATGAAGGCGGAAAGCGTCATGGCTGCAAAGTTAAGGAACTCGGGAAACATGACAACCAACACAACATAGTTCGCGGCCGTTGTCACCAAGACCCTCAGCACCGATGCGGAAACGGCGCCGGAGACAACCATTGTTTTAAAGCCTCTTGAGGAGACTAGTTTACCGGCCAAATAGAAGCCAAGAAGCGATGGAGCGACGGCCAGAAACTTTAAAGTTGGCCCTATGGGTGAAAACTCCCCCACCACCAGTAATACGATGTAGTAAATTATGGCTGAAAGCATCCCGACAGCGGGCCCGAAGGCAAGTAGAGCGGTGAAAACAGGTATCTCGGCGGGGTCAAACCGGAGATATGGTATCGGTGGGAAGGGGAAACTGAGGGGCAATACGGCGAGAAGGAGTGCAAACGCAGCCATAATAGCTCCAGACGTTATTTTCGTGACCTTCATGGCCGTGTAGAAAAAGATTATAGCCTGTTAATATTAAAGATTGGGTAGATACTTATCAACCAATATAAAGAAGAGAAGTTTCAAAACATCGGCCGATCAATTCATAATTAAATAGGGTTGAAGACCATTTAGCATGCCGATGTCTCTTACTGTGTCCGAGGTAATGACAGCGGATTTCCCGAAGGTGTTTGACGACGAGCCTGCCACCAAGGTTTTGGGCGTATTTGCTGAGAAGGGGGTTGACGTGGTCGTCGTCGTGTCCCGTGGTTCCGGCAACATTCTGGGTGTTACCACGAAACGGTCTCTGCTTAAACCAAACCTGAACCCCTCACAGGTTCTTGCAAGGACGATTGCCGTAAAGGTCCCCCGCATACAGCCTGACGACCCGCTTGAGAAAGTGGCCACCGTCATGATTGAGAAGAACCTTAAAGCCCTACCTGTTCTGGAGGACAGCAAACCGGTTGCTTTAGTTAGGGCTGTGGATGTTGTGCTGGGTGCCCGCAGTGTCCTAAAGGATGTCCTCGTGGGCAATGTTATGACGAAACAGGTAATCACAGTTGAAGCAGACGACACGATCGGGAAGGCGATTGCTGTGATGCGTGATGAAGGCGTTTCCCGTCTCCCTGTTGTAAACAGGGGGTTGCTGGCCGGCATAGTTACGGTTACTGATGTGGCGGAGAAGGTCATTAAACCACGTTTGAAAACATCGTGGGGGGATGTTGTTGGCGAGAAGGTACGTACGTTAAGCAACCCTGTGAAAAGCATCATGACAAGAGACGTTGTCACCGCGTCGCCGGACGAAAAGTTGGTTGACGCAGTTGAGAGGATGAAGGAGTATGGTTTTTCATGCCTCGTTGTCGCGGAGCGTAAAAGGGTTGTTGGAATAGTTACTTTGATGGATGCCTTAGAGCCCTTGGCTATGAGGAGCATCGGTGAGGAGGCAGGCATAGCGGTTGAGGTCAGCTACAAGATGGACCGCGTTGACGTAGACGATAAGGAACGTGTGCTGGATACAGCGGCCAAGTTTGTCCAACGCTTCAGGAAGGCTTTGGGCAATGGTGTGCTGAGCCTTTACTTCAAGGAACATAAGGAGAAACACGGAGACCTGAGGCTGATACACTGCAGGGCACGTCTGAACTCTGACAGATACCAGTTCGTCGGCGTCGGGGAGGCATGGAGACCAGACCTCGCTGCACGCACGGCGTTGAAAATCATCGAGAGGAAACTCATCGTTAGGAAGGAGCTTGCGGCCAAGTATCCCTTCGGCAGAGAGTTTCTGGAAAGCCTGGGAGGGGCTTACTGAACGTCTTCACACTCGCCGAGCATCTTGACGTATTCCTCCGCATCCATCTCTATGGATATGGGCCCAACATAGCCGCAGCCACCGCATATGTAGAGCTTTCCAAGGTAACCGCCCATGTAGAGGCTGAGGGACGGCTTCCTGCATATAGGGCATATCTGGACTGTTTTACCCTTCAACTTTCACACGGCTTTGGTGGGCCAGTATGCTTATGCGTGCGGCAAGATTGCCCGCCAGCTGGTGAAAGGCCTCTGAGGCAGGGGATTTAGGGTCTGAAACAATGATGGGTGAACCTCTGTCATGTTGTCGGCTTACTTCAGGAACAAGAGGTATTCGTCCCAGGAACGGTACGTCAAGCTCCTTGGCCATGGATTCTAGAGCCGAGTCGCCGAAGATGTTTGTATGTTTCCCGCAGTGTGGGCAAACAAAGTAGCTCATGTTTTCCACCAACCCTATGATGTTTACACCCAGTCGTCTAAACATCTGCAAAGCTTTTGCGGCAATCACGGTCGCGGCCTCCTGGGGCGAGGAAACGATCACAACACCTGTCAACGGTATTGTTTGTGCAAGGGTTAGGGATGCGTCCCCCGTGCCCGGTGGGAGGTCCACGATTAGGTAGTCGAGCTCCCCCCACTCTGCCTCGGTAAGCAGCTGTTTGACCGCGCTGGCAACAAGGGGCCCCCTCCAAATCACCGCCGTGCTGTCGTCGACGAAGAGGCCGATTGACATTACTTTGATTCCGAGAAGTGTACGCGCTGGCTCGACTCTGTTCTGGCCGACCAGCCTCGGCGGGGTTTGGATGGTTACGAACTTGGGTATGGTTGGGCCGTAGATATCGGCGTCAACCAAACCGACTTTAGCGCCCTTTAAAGCAAGGGCCGCTGCCAGGTTTATCGCAACAGTCGTCTTCCCCACACCCCCCTTACCGCTCGCCACAGCCACCACGTTCTTCACGTTCGAGAAGCCCTGAAGGTTTAGGGGTTTGACGGACCACACCCTGGACGTGACCTTCATGTCCAAATCTGTTACGCCCGGTATGGAGACTACCGCGTTTCTCGCCATCTGCTCAATGTCCTTGTTATAGGGGCATGCTGGTGTTGTGAGTTCGAGTGTGAAGCTTACGCGCCCCCCGTCGACCTTTAAATCCTTAACCATTCCCAGACTCACTATATCTGTTTTAAGATCAGGGTCCAACACCTTTCTTAAAGCATCCAATACCTTTGACTCGTCAACCAACCTACCCATGTTTGGGCTTGCCTTATTTATGTATATCCCATGTTAACAGTAAGCTTCCAGACCGGGTCGTCAACATGGTGTAATGTCTTAACAACCTTCCCCCTCTCCATCGACTTCGCCTCCTCCGAGCCCGTCAAAGCCACCCCCACAGCCAAAGGCTTCGAGTAAGCGTCATCTCTGACAACAACCACCTGTCCCTCGCTGAAGTCATCCATCCTCGTTATTCCAGGCCTCATGACGTCCGCGCCTGATGCAACTCTCGGCACAGCACCCCTGTCAACCCACACCGAGGGAAGTGTTTTGAGGATGTCGTCATTGTTGAGCGCCGGTACAACATACCCCTCTGACCTGACGAAAGTGTAGCCGCTGAAAAAGACTGCCTCCATCTTACCCAGCTCAACGGATTCAACACCCTTCTTAGCAAGCTTCTTCAGGTTGACCCCGGGTAGAAACACCCCCACCTTAGGCAGGATTTCCTCAACCTCATCGCTCGAAAGGTTGCGTCTTCTCAACATTTTAGGTAGTCGGCGCTCACATAAAAACCAAAATACGGGTAAGCCATAACCAATCCATGCGGGGGTTGCCAAGCCTGGTCAACGGCGCAGGGATGGATACTATAATATCGCTGATAGGGGAAGGAAAGAGGGGAAGGGTTTTAGTTCGGGCCACATCCAGCCTGACGATTGAGAACCCAGAGGGCCGGAGGGAATGCGCCGTTGAACCACCATCCCTTATGGATGTTGGATGCAGGGCTTAGGACCACTCCAGCCTTCTGGATTTTTCTCCGTCAGGCTGGAGGGCCTCAGGCCTTCTGGGTCCGTTGTAGCTGTCTGATATCTATCAGCAACCTTTTAGCAACCCGCAGAATCGCCGCCCAGTGTGTCTTCCCTTTCTGGCGGTAGTCTTCGTAGATACGGCTGTATCTCGAATGTTTATGCAGGACAGCTGCTTTAGCCAACAGTATCAATAGTTGGCTACGTAGCGGCCTCCTCTTGTGATGGTGAGTCATTGCGTATCGGATTATCAGCCTGTACCTCGGTAGTGCGGTTAAAGCCCATCCGTCGTGGCTTATTATGTAAGCTAAGCACGGGCCTTGAAATCTTAGCTCTTCATGGACTCTGCGATAGAGTGGAAGCCTTAGGGCCTCTTTATGTATCTCTACTGCAAGCTTTTCGACGAGCTTTCTAAGCGTCTTATGGGCTTCTGTTACAACGGGATTGTCGGTTGTAGTCCGTGCATGTTTAGCTGACTTTTTCAGCCCGGCCAGCTCAACCCACAGCTCCGTCAGAGCCCTAACCTTGAGCTCTTCCGGAGATGTGAATATTGGCTGGAACAGGCCAGGATGTCGGTGGTGCATCATCCTCAGTAGCCTAACGTCGCTTTCGTCGCTTTTCCTCACCCCGTTCTTCTTCCGCTCCTCGGGTAGTTTCTCTAAATGTTTAAGCCTTAAGAAAACAACTCCTGACCTCGCCAGCTCTGCCACCGCGTTCTGCTGCGACCTCGGTATATCGTCAACGACTATCGTGGACGGTTTAATCTTCTCCACCATCGCAAAAAGGCTGTCGAAGACTAGAAGTTCGTCACTGCCATCCATAACGGCGTAAATCTTCTTCCGTCCGAAGTCGACGAAGACCACCTTCCCCCCGTGGCACCAGTTGGCCGACCCGACGGGGCGGTGCCCAACCCCGTCGGGGCACCCGTCGCCTCCCCCGCTCTCAGAGTGAGCAGGGGGCCCCTGAGTCGCTATGGGCTCTATACCCCGGGGCCCAGGGTCCAAGGCATGTTTTTTCAACATGCCCTTCCCGGGAGGCCTAGCCCCCGAGCACCCATCCCCAGACAGGAGGAGATAACCCTCCCGCCGGAGACAGATGCTCCAGATCTGTGCGGGGTCTA
>Ga0072500_150943_pt1 | contig 12002 bp, 19 predicted proteins | sample GBScelen77Swater_FD_63803 | JGI IMG/M metagenome (GOLD analysis project Ga0072500, IMG submission 63803) | Hot spring microbial communities from Great Boiling Spring, Nevada - cellulolytic enrichment S 77C v2 (version 2) | ecosystem: Environmental > Aquatic > Thermal springs > Hot (42-90C) ...
CGCGCTCCATCCATTAGAAAGGAGGAAGAATGAAAAAGGAAGTGCGTATACTGGCAGTGGCTATTGAGGCTAATATCCCGGTGCTCCTTTTGGGAGCTCCGGGGATCGGGAAGTCCCAGTTGGTGAATGAGATTGCTCGGAAAAAGGGATGGCCCTGTCAAGTGATCATTGCCTCCTTGCACGATCCCTCGGACTTTCTTGGCTTGCCCTTCGCCACGGACTCCAAAACCGCCTTCCTCCCTCCGGAATGGGCAGTGGACTTGGCCTCTCAGGATGAAGGCATCCTCTTCCTCGATGAGCTGACTTTGGCTCCTCCCGCTATCCAGGCTGCCGCTCTTCGCGTAGTCCTGGAGGGCGTGGTGGGAAGCCTCCAGCTCCCCAAAGGGATCAGGAGGGTAGCTGCAGGAAACCCGGAAGAGGAGACGGAAGGTGCTTGGAACCTTACCCCTCCCCTCCGCAATAGGTTCCTGACCCTCCACGTGGCTCCGGACGTGGAGGAAGTGGTGGACTACTTCCTCGGAGGCTCTGGCTTCCTCTCCGTTCCCGATGTCCCCAAGGATTGGCAGGAGAAGATTCCCGAGATGAAGGCAAAGGTTGCCTCCTTCCTCTCCCGGAGGCCTGAACTCCTTTACACCTCTAACGCCACAAAGACTACTGGTCCTTTCCCCTCTCCCCGCTCCTGGGAACTGGTAGCTAAGTTCATGGCCGCTGCTAACGGTATCCTTGACTTCGAGGAGTTGGGCTTGGGTATTGCTGGACTTGTAGGCGAAGGAACTGCTGTGGAGCTCTTGCAGTACCTCGAGAATTTGGACCTGCCAAGCCCTGAAGAGATCCTGAAAGGAGCAAAACTTCCCGAGGAGGAGGATAGGCTTCTTGCTTGTTTCCACATGCTCGCTTCCTACGTCTCCCAGCACCCGGAGGCAGGGGTAAAAGCCTGCGAAATCCTCTGCAAGCACCACAATAAGCCCGACTTGGTCCTCCCCAGCTTGAAACGGGTTGTCCAGGTGCTTTCTCAGCACAACATCCCCCGCCCTGATTGCATCCGGGTGTTCGGTCCTTTGCTCAAGAAGATCGTCCTTTCCATGTAGAAGGAGGTGAGATATGCACCAGGAAGTAAGGGAGGCAAAAGCCTTCGTCTTCCAGGTCTTCCCTTACTTCTCCTCAGCCCTCTCCCGCTTTTCCTTTGTCTTCGTGGACGATCCGAAAGTAACAGCGTTCATCACCAAGGACGGCCTCATCGGCTACGGCCCTTGGTTCCTCTCCCTCCCACTTCCCCAGAGGGCAGGAGTCCTCGTCCATGAGACCCTACACTTCCTCTTGGGACACGAAGGAAGGAAAGGGGGAAGGAATCAGGAGAAATGGAACGTGGCATGTGATCTAGAGATCAACGATGACATCGCTCCCTACCTCCCGTCGGATTGCCTACTTCCTGGCAAGTTCGGCTTTCCCAATCACAGGACAGCTGAGGAGTACTACGAGAAGCTGCCGGAAGAAGTCCAAATGGATTCGCCATGCGGCTCTGCTTCGGGTAACCCTCACCCAAAGGAGAAAGATATCTCCAACCCTCGACCAATTAGCCAGATCGAGAAGAAGCTCCTGGAGAAAAAGGTAGCAGAGGAGATAAAGAAAGCCATCGGAAAGGTCCCAGCGTTCCTGGAGCGCTGGGCAGAGAAAGTCCTCCGGGGCGAGGTGGACTGGAGGAAAGTCCTCCTCTCCATGGTAAGGGGCGCTCTGGCCCACTCCAGGCTGGCTAAGCTCGACTACACCTACCGCCGGCCTTCTCGCCGTTCCCGGGACTTCCTCTTCCCCAGCCTGAGGGCTCCGGAACCCAAGGTCGCAGTGGTAATCGACACCTCCGGAAGCATCTCCCAAACGGAACTCAACAAGTTCCGGGCTGAGATCGAAGGTATCCTCCGCCTCACCTCCGCTACCCTGATCTCCTGCGACACGGTAGCCAGGAAAGTGGGCAGGAAGGGGCCCTGGTACGGTGGAGGTGGCACGGACCTGGGAGTAGGGATCGAGCTTGCCCGAAAGGAACAACCAGACGTGGTCGTTATCTTAACCGATGGTTGGACTCCTTGGCCCCAGGAGAAGCCCTTCGCTGCCACTTTCATCGTGGTAACCACGGACAAAGAAGGGCCCTCCTGGACGAAAACAATCAAGATCTCTTAGGGAGGAGAAGATGCTGAGGAGGAAGAAGGAGTGGCAGAGGGACTTGAGTATCCTGAAAAGGTACTCCATCTCTCTTCGGGAATGGGAAGGGGATGGGCTCACGGAAAAAGGGTACCTGGCAGAGGCCTCCATGAAAGCCATCGAGGAACTGATCTCCGGTTCACCATACTCATCGATAGTCCCTCTCTTCTCCATGGATTCCCTCAAGTTCGTCATCGCTCCCCTCAGGGTTAAGCCCCGAGTGGTATCCCTGAATACTCCTTTTCCGGGAGTCAAGTTCTCCTTCCTCTGGCCCTTGGAAAGGGTTTTCGACCTTGAAGGAAGGGAAATCCTCTCGGGGAAAATGCCCTACGAGTTCCTCTTCATCAACGGAAGATACCCTGCTCACTCCCTCCTCGGCCTCTACTACGAGATCAACCTTCCCTTCTACTGGGGAGCAGTGGAAGAGAAGGTCACGTTCTGGTGGCTTTCGGAAAACGATATGCCCATCAGGAGCGGTCTCAAACTCCTGAGGGAGCAGGCGATAAAAGACAGTGCCTTCCAGGTTGTCTTCGACCTGGAGGCACACGAAATCGTGCGAAAGGTTAACCGGCGTCATCCTTGGCACACTGAACCCCGCAAGTTCCTGGAAGCGCTTTATAGCCTAGAGGATGACTTCGTTTTCGCCGACATCGCCCTGTCAGAGGAGGAAGGATGAAAAATTACATGATGGAGGCAGATGCTCTCAGGGAGTTAGGCATTCCCCTGCAGAACTGGAAGGGAAATGAACTCACTGAAGAAGGGTTCCTCGCAAAGGTACAACTCTCCCTTCTGTCAAAGCTTCTCAAGAAAGCACCTTATTCCTATTTAGTCCCCATCTTCTCTTTGCAGAACCTGAAGTTCATCATCGCCCCACTCAGGGTCCGGAAAAGGAAAGTTACCCTGGAAACTCCTACTCGAACCCTGAAGATCACCTGGCCACTCGAGAGAGTTTTCGACTTTACGGGGAAGGAAATCCTTGAGGGGAAGACTCCAAAGGAGTTCCTCTTCTTGAGCGGAGTCCGTCCCCACACCTCCGGCGTTTACCTCTATCAGGAGATAAATCTCCCCCAATACCACACCTTTGCGGAGGAAATAGGCTCGGTGATCTGGATGGCTGAAAACAATATCTCCATACTGAAGGGAATTCAGGTCCTGCGGGAAAGCCTAATCCGCCATGCTGCCATTAAAGTGATCTTGGATCTGGAAGAGGATGAGTTGGTCTGGAAAATTGCCCAAACCATCAACTGGAGGAAGAACCCTAAGAAATTCATCGACCTGCTCCAAAGCATCCACAACGACTTTGCTATCTCCGATCTTCTCTTGAGGGAGGAATGTTCATGAGGAACTTGATCCTGGTTGAGTTCCTCGAGGGAAAGGATGTAAGGGCTGGGGGGTTCACTACAAAGTACGACGCTCTTCTCTTTCGAGGTCAACTCGTGGCCCTGCGAAGGAATGATCTACCTGAAGGGTATGTTCCCCTCCACGGGGAAGGAGAAGTACACCTCGAAATCCTCTCGAACCTGGATTGGTTGGAGCACCTCTTGGTGCCCCTGGAACCCTCCGCTTTCTGTCCCTCCGAGGCTAGGTTCCTTTATTCTTTCCCGCCCAAAAAGAAGAAGATCGTACGCATCGGAGAGTGGATCTACACCTCAAGCTGCGCCACAAGGGATGTTCTTGTCTCCCGGGAGGAAGCAAGGGAGCTGGGCATCCCCAAAGCTCCCGTTCCCATCCAAGAAGTGGTAACGAAAACCATGGAGTACTTGTATTACCTGGATTGGAAGGAATTCCACCTTTCCTACATCTCAAGAAAACGCCTCTCTCCAGGAGAGGCCCTCCTTCGGCTTCGTATTTGCCTCAAGGACAAAATGGCTACCTGGCACTACTGGAAATGGCTTAGCCGTCCGGAAGTGAAGTACGTCAAAAAGCACCGGTTGGACTTGTACGAGGAGAAGGAGTTCAAGCCCCATCCCCGGTTGCCCCGTACCTCTCCCGAGGCCAAGTACCTCTATGCCTACCTATTGGCGGTAAGGAAGCTGAGGAAGGAAGGGATGGATGAAGGGTTTGTGGAGTTCTGTCTCTTGGAGGGTTGGCACGATTGAACGGCGCGTTCGCCTTCTCCATCGGATGAGCGAACGCGCCTTTTCCAAAAGGAGGTAAGGATGTTGTCCCATGCGGAGGTGCTCAAGCGTTTCTTCAATGGCAAAAAGGGGACAGGCTCAAGCCTGGTCAGCAAGGGAGATGTCCTCCTTGACTATGGCTGGAAGAAGCTGGCTGAGTTCGTGGAGGAGATTCCTGAAGGCTTCCACGCCGTGGAAAACCCAGAGCCTCCTTTCCTCGTCCTCTACCAGCCCTACCCCTCAGTAACCTCCAGCCAGCACTTCTCCATGACCGCTAGCTACGCTAGGTACTTTGGGTACCTCTACATCTGTGCCATGAACAGGGACTTCGATGTCGTTTTGACCAAGTTCCCTCAGGATGGGAAGAAAATTTGGACTCCATTTGGAGAAGGGGTTGTGGATGGAACGAGGATCGAGGTAGCAAGGGAAGCTCAAGGAATTCCTTACTACCTCGAGATCTACCCTTTGTCGGAACACCTTGTGGTGAAGAGCCCCCTCTTCACCGAGAAAGGTGGTTTTTCCTGGGACTTCCTCTTCTCGGAGAGGCTCTGGAAAGCAGACATTCCTTCCCTGGAACGTCGCTATCTTTGGAACTACAAGCACCGTTCAGCCACGGCAAAGATCGTGGACGAGATCTACAAGGCCTGCGAGGCTCTCGGTTGGGAAGACAAGCTGGAAGAGGCAGCTTATTGCCGGGGCCATCTCCTCGGGAACAGGAAGAAGCTCCTGGAGCTTCGGGATCTTGTGAACGCTCTGGTTTCCTCGGACTACGCCCTCGCCGACTATCTCCTCACACAAAAGGAAACAAGCTAGGAGGAAGTGATGAATGGATGGGAGAAAAGAAGGCAAGTACGGCGGGGTTACTATTACTTTCGCCACAACTCCCCCTTTACTACCTCCTACGTGCGGGTGGAAAACGGAGAGCTCTGGGCTGGGGAAAGGTTGTTGGCCAAGTACGTGACCTCTATTCCCGAGGGCACGATTGTGAGGGCCCATCTGCCCTCCTACATCTACGTGGATCTAAAACACCCTGACTTCAAACGGATCAAGGACCTCATCGCGTATCTCTCCTTTGCTGCGTTCGATCCAAAAACTCTTCAGCCGTACTGGACCGACAGTGAAAAAGAAGGAGTGGCAACGGATGGACAGTGGGTGGTGAAGCAGAAAGCCATCTACCGCACTGTCCAGTACGGGAAGTTGGAAGTCTGTGAAGTTCTGAATCCCTCTGGTGACTGGCAGTACGATGGGAAGTTCGGACCTTATATGGTCTGGTTTCCGACGGGAAGAAGGAGGCTCCGCCTCGAAACCGCTGCCTGGAAGCTAAGGGGGATGCTCAAGGAGAAGCGCGCCTATTACAGGTTTGAACAGCTCCGCTACAACCAAAAGGTGCGGGAGCTTCTCCGCCTCTTCCCCAAGGCCTTCAGGGCAGTTCGATTCAAGCCCAATCCGAAGTGCCCTAAGTTTAATGTCTGGGAAATGGAAAGCTACCTCGCTCTACTCCTTGGACTTCGCCGAATAAAGCAAATGCAGGACAAGGATGTAGCCGATATTCTTCTCCGAGTCTAGGAGAAAGGAGGGAGGAAGAATGAAAGAAGAAGAGATTTGGGGGACTAGGAGGGCTTTTGAAAGGGACCTCAAAGCTCTGGAAAAGCTCCCTTTCGAGCTTATCCCTTGGGAGGAGACTGAGCTCACAGAAAAGGGGTACCTTCTAATTCTCGAGCCCTCAGAGCTCCGTCCCTTTCCGAGGCTCTTCTCTAGCATTCCTCTCTTTTCCCTCGATCTCTTCGCCTACCTTATAGCTCCCATGAAGAAAAGGCTCTCAGAGAGGCAGTTCAGGGTTTACGACGGAAAGTTCAAGCACTACCGTACCATTACCATCCATTGGCCCCGGGAAAGGATTTTCTTCCTCTCGGGGGAGGAGCCGCCCCAAAACGAGGTACTGAAAAAGGATTTCATCCTCCTCTCCGGTGCCCACTTCCTCAACACCTACCTCGTTGTCTTCTCCAAAGTCCACCTCCCCCTTCTCCCAAAACCGTATTTCACATACCGAGAGCTGAGCTACACCTGGTTCTTTCAGAAGCGCATCCTCTCCTTGAGGAGTGGGATTGAAGTGGCAAGGAGGGTTTTGTACAAGCACGAAGCTCAACTTTTCCTCATGGCCTACCTACGCAAGAATCCACCCTTGAAGAAAGCCCTAGACGGGAAGGTGGATTGGGAGCATCCGGTGAGGACATTACGCAAGCTGGAGAAAGCCCTTCAGGATGACTTCTCCTTTGTCGATCTTCTCCTAGGAGAAGGGAGGTGAAGGTAGCCAGAAATGGAGATAGCCGGGAATGGCAAGCCTCCGAACTTCCGCTTCAGGGAGCCTTTAAAGGACCACGAGATAGAGATTGAGGGTGAAGAGATTCGTTTCCTCTCCCATGGGAGGGAGGAAGAAGTTCTTCTCAACCCTTCTACCGATTGCCTCTGTTTTTTCATCTTCCTTGCCTGGGAGAAGCTCACACCTAGGGAGCTTGCTTCCTACGTGCACTTTTACTCCCTCCCCGGGGAGGTAAGAGAGATTCTTTGGAAACGAGCTACCGAAAGGAGAGCACATGGAGATAAAGGAGTATCTAGAGGCAAAGCTTAGGAGCATTGCGCAAGGGGAGATTATCTGGAAGGAGGGGAAGCTTTACCTTTCGGGGAAGGAAATCCTGGAGGTTTTCTACTCTCCTCCTCCCAGCTTTCAGGTTCTGGTTTCCATGCCATACTACCTCAAATTCAACATGCACATAGAAGAAGGAAGGAAGCTGGCTCTTTTCACAGACCTCTACTACTTCACAGGCGCTAAAGCAAAAGGGAGGAAGATCGAGGTTTTATACGGTCCCGAGGTTACGGAGACTAAAGTAGAGGTAGAAAGCTGGAAAGTCTGTCAAAAGTATGCTGTTCGCTCCATCTATAAGACCCGTCATTTCGAGGTTTGGGAAGCATTGCGTCCATTTGAGGATTGGGAGTATTTCGGCTTCCTCCAAACGTCCTTCCCAGGCCAGGGTGAAAAGAGGTTCTACGCCGACCACTTTGCAGGGAGAAAGAGGCTTTCCGAGGAAAAGGCGATCTGGAAGCTGCGGGGCCTCATCAAGGAAGAAATTGCTGAGGCCAAGTATTGGATGCTCCGGGATAAGCCCATCCCAAAGGTTCCCCTTCTCGATGTAACCTTTAAGCCCAACCCTAAATGCCCAAGAAAAAACCCTCGTAGCCAGGAACTCTTCCGCCTCCTTTGCTCCCTCCGCGCTTCGGGAAAGGAGTTCGTGGAAGGTCTCCTCCTGGAGAGCCCGATTTAAAGGGCAATAAAGGCGGAGGAAGGAAGGAGGAAGGGAAAGATACGTGGGTAGGCGGACGGAAAGGATTTACGGGCCTTTAAATCGATCAGGAGGCCCCTTGTTCCTTCAAAAGGAGGTGAGCATGGAGGAGCGGTTGGAGTGTCCCAAGTGTTTGGAAGAGCTGGAAGTTCAGGAGGAGGAAGGATACGTGGGCTGTCCCTACTGCGGGGCAGCTTGGCCCCTTCCTCCTTCCAAGGAGGAGAGGGAGGAGGAATTGAAGAGGTTCAGGGCGAGCTCGCCCCCTTCCAAAGGGTGCGGCGAGCTCGCCTCTTAGAGCCCAGTGGGCGGTAAGAGGGGAGGGAAAAGCGCAAGGCAGAAGGAGAAGGGGAAGGCTAATCCCTCCCCTCATTCTCCCTCAAAGAAGGAGGGAAGAATGGAATGCCTGGGAAAGATGGAACTCTTTGAGGAAGGGGCTTGTCCTTTTTGCGGGACAAGCTCAGAGGGAAACGGAAGTAAGGAAATAGAGTTTGAAGAGCCTATGCGCAGGCACCGTATAAAGATTGCCGGGGATGAGATCTTCCTCCTGGATCATCCGTGCGAGGAGGATCTTTTCCTAGTGGAAAACCAGGGTTGTTCTTGTTTTCACCTCTGGCAGCTCTGGCATAAAGCCACCACCCGGGACTTAGCCGGTTCCCTCTTCATGTACTTCCTGGGTGAGGAGGTAAGGGAGGCCTTCTTCCTCAGGGCCTGGAGGAGGGGCTCACAAGAGCGATGAGCTTTTCCTGTGGTTGAAGCTCATCGCTCTTTTCCCATAAAGGAGGTGGGAGATGAAGCCAGATATCAGCGTTTTCAGTGGGGAGTTCACCCACATTCGGTTGTGGGTGTGGTTTAACGGGAAAGGAAATCAAGGGTTCCACACGTATACGTCCAGTGAAGGGATCAACTTCTGGATTCCCTTCCAGGACAAAAAGGAGGCTGTCGAGTTCTTGAATGCCATGATGCAGGAAATCAAGAAAGCCTTGGACAAGCTGGTGGAGATCAAGACTCTCCCTGGAGAGGAGGTGAAGGATGAAGCTAAAGCTGCACTGGCAAGGTGAGGGGATCTACGGGATTAGCCCCAAGGGAGTAGTACGGAAGAACAAAGGGCTTCATCTAATAGATCCTAGGGAAGCTCACCATCTGTTCTTCGTTCGTATGAATCACAATGGGTGGGTAGAGTGCGCTGACTGTAGGGAGCTCTACCCCCTCGAGGACTTGGCGGACTTGGAGGTGGAGTTCGAGGGCACGAAGTACCTCTTGCCCATCTGCCTCAACTGCCTTCCCCGGTGGGAGGCAGATGTTCTCTACAGGAAGGGAGGTGAAAAGATGTTCTGGAGGAACGGAGAGCGGTTGTTTGTGGTAACTCCCCACCCTGAAGGGGAGATCGAGGTGCGGGGCGCAAGGTTCAAGATCCTCGAGGAGATAACAGATCCTAAAGAGAGGCTGCGCCTGGACCCCCTGGGGGAGTTGGCAGCTTCCCTTGGTCTGGTAGAATGTCCTTACCACCCAGGGGTCTTTTATCGGGAGTCCGAAGACTGTCCAGTATGCCTGGAGGAGATGGTGGAAAGGCTCAGGGAGGAGATAAAAGATGGAAGCCTGGTCTAAATGGTTCGAAAAGGAAGGCCTCCAGGCGTGGCGGAAAAAGGATAAGGCCGCATTGGTGGCGAAGCTCTCTCAAAAGGAAGTAGCCCTCCTTTTCCACGCCCTTTCCCTGCCTTACTACCCGCCCGTCTCAGGAGTCATCAATCTCGAGCCCGTGGACCAGGAACTCAGGGAAATACTGGAAGGAGAGGAAGGAGCTTTCCTTGTCCTCTGGGAAGGCCCCTACTACCTCCTCCTTCCCCTACTTGAAGGAGGTGTGTCGTGAAGGTGCGTGTGGTGTACAAAGGCACAGCTAAGGACGGCAAGTCCGTCCGGGTGGGCTTCCGCCCCGTGGAGGGCGGAGAAGTCCAGTTCATCTCCCTCCAGGACTTCCCCTACGAGAAAGGGGACGTCCTCGAGTGGAACGGGCAGAGCTTCAGTAAGCCCAAAGGGAACGGCTCCCCAAAAAGCTCCTCCAACGGGGACCGCCGTATCAACGCTTCCGTGGCCCTGAAAGCAGCCTGCGAGCTGTACGGGCATCTCCTCGTGGCTAACGCCGTGGAGACGGAAAACGCTCCCCAGGTAGTCATAAACTTCGCCAAGGAGTTCCTCCAATGGCTCGAATCTATCGAATAGAGGGAATACCTAACACCTTCGCTGTTCCCTCTACTACTCGCCAGGGGGTGGGGTACTTGGTCCGCCTCACCCCCTTCCCTGCCTGTACCTGTCCAGGCTTTCGTGCCCACGGACACTGCAAGCACATCGAAATGGTAAGAAGGGAAGTATTCGGGGCAGAGGAGAAAGAAAAGATAGGCCAAGGAGCCCGAGATGGCTAGCCTCTTGGAAAGGCTGACGGAGAGACTGCAAGCGTGGGACACAAGAACCCAGGAAAGGGAGCACTTCTACGTGACCGATGCGGGAGAGTGCCCAAGGAAAGTTCTCTTAAGGAGGATGGGGGCTTCAGAAATACCTCAACCCTCCCGGATCATCTTCAGGAAACTGGCCGGCTTTGCCTGGGAGAAAGCCCTCCAAGAGCTCCTCGCCTCCATCTCCTCCCCCGATCTCCCCCAACTCCTCCGGGAAAGGCTCCCTCAGGAAGACCTGGAGTATGCCCTCACCCACGGTGTTCTCTTCCCTTCTCCTTCTGTAGCCGCCCAGTTCCCTTTCAAAAGGAAGAAAAACGGAGTGGAGGTACGGGGTAGGGTGGACTTCATCATAGCTCTGGATGACCTCCGTATTCTCGAGATCAAGAACACCCACCACGGCCAAACGGAAATCATCCGTAAGGGAAAACCATACCCCGCCTTCCTCCTCCAAACCGCCTTCTACTCCCAGGAACTTTCCCTTCCCGCAAGCCTTCTCGTCTTCTCCACCGCAGGCGAGGTTCGGGAGTTCTCCATCCAGGGGAACTCATGCGAGGGGAAAAACCTCCTCATCGGAGGACTTCCTCCCTCAGAGTTCGTCTGGAAAAGGCTCTCCATGCTTTCTCAGCTCTCCCTCTCCCACTTCCCCATCGAACAGGAAGGACAGAAATTCTTCGTCTCCTTTCCCGAAAACTTCCCAACCCACCCCGACGATCACTACTGCCTCGTCATCAATCGCGATGGCAAACCACGAGCCCAAGTCCAGGTCAAGCGACAAACCCTGAAAAGCTTCCGCTGCCACTCCTGCTCCCTCCGCCTCCATTGCTACCCCAACCTCCCCTTCGATGGAAAGGAGGCAGAATGAATTGGAATACCCTCGTCATAGCCTTCGTCCTCCTCTTCTTTGGCTCCCAGCTGGCCTCTGGCTTCCTAGAGCTTTGGGAAAAAGAAAGGAGGAAACATGCGAAAAGTAAAACTCCTCGAAGAACAGGAGAGTATTATCATCATCGGAAAAATCGATAAGAAAACTCTCCTCAAACTCCAAGCCTACGGTAACCCCCCAAGAGTACCTAAAAATAAGAACGTCGAAAAAATCCTCCGTAACTGCGGCTACCACCCTAAATGGTTGGAAACTTAAGGGGGAGGAAATTCCTCCCCCTAATACTCTTCACTGTTCATAGAACGGGGGGGATGTGGGGGAATTTCTAGGTACACCTCCTAGCTGGTTATTATCGAGCGATATGGCGAAGAAGGTCTTTCAGTTGTTTCCTTATGAACAGAAGATTCCCCTCAACTGGGAGGATACTGGTTGGATCTCTTTCCTCGAACAAAACAAGATAGGAGAGAGACTTCTTGAGAGACTTCAAACCGATCTTTTTACTCAAAACCTTTGGAAAGGAGAGAACAAAGAAGTTTTAAGCTCCATTGTTTCAGAGGGCTCTAAGCTAGGACAGTGGGAAAACTGGGTAATCCTTAACTTTGTATCTGAGCTTGCAAGTCTCGCCTACGATGCGCCTCACTACGATAACAAGAAGGCTCTTCAGGTGATCACGGACTTTAGCGCTAGCCTCAAGAAAGCCCTGGAGCGGGAAACTGACTCTCCTTTCCATGCCTTAAAGAATGCTGCTGTCGAGCTAGCTATCAATTACAGGGATGTTGGCCCCCTCATTCTCAGGAAGTTTGATGGAGCTGTCTACGCTGCTAACACGCTGGCCCATATCTACTGGCATCAATACCTCCAAGCCCAGGGAAAGCCTTACGAGAACCCGTGGAGAAAGGTATGGCCAGAGATCAAAACTCCGCAAGTCCAAGAGCCTGCAGTTCAGGAAGAAACGCAGCCACAAGCACAACAGGAGCTGACAGCTGTTTCCATTGAGGACCTCATGCAGCAGTCAGACATCCATTACCTC
>Ga0072500_137333_pt1 | contig 11996 bp, 17 predicted proteins | sample GBScelen77Swater_FD_63803 | JGI IMG/M metagenome (GOLD analysis project Ga0072500, IMG submission 63803) | Hot spring microbial communities from Great Boiling Spring, Nevada - cellulolytic enrichment S 77C v2 (version 2) | ecosystem: Environmental > Aquatic > Thermal springs > Hot (42-90C) ...
CCGTGGGGGCGAGGACTGCGGAGGCGATAGAGGAGTTAGTTAATGCCGTGAAATGCGGGTCCTGCATCACAGAGAGGGAGGCCGCCGAGTTGCTTAACAACTTCTACGTCTTCGAAGCGCGGGTGAGGTGGCTACTTGAGTTGTATGACAAAATCTCCCGGGGGGCCTTAAAGGCCGTGGTCCGGGAGGTGTTCGGCGAGGACATCGCCGCTCAGCCGGTCGAGTACGACCTTCTACTGAGGGAGCTGGAGGCGTATAGGCGGCACCTATTCGCCGTCGCAGAGCGAGTCCTTAAGTGCTACTCCTCAAGGAGCTCCAAGGCGTAGATCCCCGGCTTCTCTATGCCGAGTCTCCTGGCGATGCAGGACTTGGCGGGGTCTATGACTGCTATCATGCCTCTCCACCTGTGTACAAACTCCTCGGAGCCGCAACTGGGGCACTGCTTGGCGTCTTCGGGCACCACCAGCTTGCAATGTCTACAGGCCTTGTAGCCGCTGAGGGTGCGTTTCTTGGCGCTCATGCCTTCTTGGCGGGGGCCTTCTTTTCTCTGAGCCACTCAAGCTTGCCAAGGCCCGGCATGCGCATGGTCAGCGTTACGCGGAGGAGGAGGTCTGTGCCTTCTCTAGGCGTGGTGAAGCTGACGCCGGTAATACGCGCCCTCACCACATCGCCAACCCCAACCCTCTTTTTAGTTCTCTCGCCTACGAAGCTCTTGGTGGAGGCGTCAAAGAATATGTTGGGCTCGTCCATGACGTGTATCTTGTTGATAAACCCGAGCAACGGCCCGATTCTCACAAGCATTCCCATTTCCCTCACGTTTTCTACAACGCCTTCTACGATTTCTCCGTCCAGCGGCATGAAGGCGAGCATGGTAAAGGTGGCTCTGTGGTAAGTCCCGCCGTCTCCAAACACTATCTTCCCCTCCCGCGCCACCTTGGTGGACAGCACCGCCACAATGTACCCCACCTCCCTCAAGACCCTTCCTTCGTATCTGCTCCTGAGTTGCATCAAGGCGATCTCCTCAAGGGGCTTCCCAAATTCGCTGGGGGGTATCCTCACGTAATCCTCCGCCTCCACTAATCTAAACGGCACGACGCAACATATGCAATATTTTATATACTTTACAACTGAAAGCCCACCCCCTCGCGCCTGAGAGGCGTACTGCCTAGCCGTCTGCATACGGCTGGCCACACAACCAGCCCGCTGCCACAGAGTTTAAGAGATTTAGAGATAGACAGACGAATCAGCGTAGTACCCCGCCTAGTGTCCACGCGCGATAGGAGGCGCCGCCAGATAGGGGCGGTAAGTGTGTTGACGTGGCACATATGCAACACGGCGGTGCCACGCGTGATGGAGCCTGTCAGTAGACGGCAAGTTGCCCCTTGTGGAATTTAGCAACCGCTATCCCGAGCCGTCTGGCTCTTTCGGCAAGTGCGGCGTCGCCCGTCACGAGAACTGCGCCCAGCTCCCTCGCCGACTCAAGCACCGCCTTGTCAGCGGGACCCTCCTTCTCGTATATCTTGGGGCGAAGCAACTGAAGCACGTCGAGCGCCACCCGCGCCTTCCTCTGACGCGTCGCCAGGAGACGAAGCTCTTCCAACACAGCCGCCGGCACGTAGACCTCGTGTTCCAGGAACTGCCCAATGTCTATGCGGCGCTCCACGATATGTATAAGCGCCGACGTGTCGAAGATCAGCCTCACAGACGTGCCACCTGGATCCCCAGCTTCTCGGCCGCCGCGGCGAAGGCGGGCTCCTTTGCGGAGAGTACCAGCTGAAGGCCTCTGGCGGTGGCGATTTCGAGGAGAGCAGAGAGCAGCCTCTCCGCCTGCGTCCCCGGCACGGCCAGATCCACATCGTCGACAAATACCGCCGCGCCGGGGTTGGCCAGGAGGAGTTGAAGCAAGATGGGGAGCACCGCCTTTGTGTAGCTCCCGGCGTTGTAGGCGTTTGTCCACAAACCATCCCTCTTGACGTACATGGCGATACGGCCCGACTTAACGAGACCCACCCTAACGTCTTCTATGTCGGCTAGGGGGAGGTAGGCGTAGAGGATCTCCCTCACCCTCTCATATGCGGCTTGTGTGAGCACCCTGGAGAGGTGATGCGCCGTGAACTGCCCCTCGGATCCCACGCTGGTCGTCGGCATCAAGTCGACATGGGTTTCGTAGGTGTATTTCCACGCCGCCAGCCTCCTCCCGCTTATGAAGTAGAACCTGTCCTTAAGCCCGACCCTGAGGTCCAAGAGGGTTCTTTCGGCCGCGCGGACCCGCCCGTCTTCAACAGCGCCGCAGGGGATCATCACATCTTCGTTCATGACTGCATACGGCGCGACGCAGAGCTCGGTCTCCACGGGATAAAGCAGGATGCCCCTGTCACCTCTCTTCGCCATCTTCGCCAGCAACTCGCCGTTTTTACCCACCCACTGCTCCACGTAGTTGGTCGCCGTGGCGTATCTGTAGCCGTACGTCACTGCGGCTCCTTCAAGCTCCACTGTGAGCTCTATGCCGAAGGGCCTCTCAAGGTCGCCTCCGAAGTGTACGTCCTCCGGCTCGTGGATAATGAGGAGAGGCCCCTCCAGGGCGAGCCACTGCTCCCCGCGGCTCTGTATCAACAGCGCCGCCCCCTCCATGAAGGGGGGCTTGCGCGGGTTGGGGGGACCAAATAGCAAGGCGGCGCGGCTCAGCTCCACGCATCTGCTCCCCACGCCCCTGAAGTGATCTAGGCAGATCCTGCTTATCATAGGGCCCGCCTCAGCTCCCTTGTCAGATCCACCAGGGCTTCCTGCAAGTCGTCGGAGTTTTTCACCTCGGTGTCTTTCGGGATTATGTGTAGGTGCAAGTGGCCCTCGAGTCCCGCCCCCGCAGCGCATCCGATGTTTAGCCCAACTATGAAGTCACGCGCCCCCGTGACCTTCCCCACAGCCTCCATAAGTTGCTTGGTCATCTTCACCATTTCCACCCACTCCGCCTCGGTAAGCTCCTCAAACTGGGAGATGTGGCGGTAGGGCGCCACCATGACGTGGCCCCAGGTGTAGGGGTACTTGTTCAATATGGCAAACACGTGCCTGCCTCTGAGGGGAACGAGGTACTCGTCGTCTCGCCCAGCCTCGGCAGCGGCTCTGCAGAGGAAGCACCCCTCCTCGCGGTTTATGTTCTTAATGTATTTATGCCGCCAAGGGGCGTAAACCACGCGGAAGTCCACATCTAATACAAGCCATATAAATTGATTTATTACCACCGTAAAGAGCGGTCGTGCCAAGCTGGCGGGTCCACAGAGCCTTGGCGTTGCTGGTCTCAGCCGGCCTGCCGGGAGATGTCGTGAGGGGGTTGCTGGAGGGGGTTGTGGAGCCAGACGTCGTGGGCGATGGGGAGGTGAGGTGCAGAGGCCGGCGATGCCGCGCTGTCCGTATACGTCACCACGCTGGGGTTCCGCGGAGTCTTGTGGAGTACTACTTCAACTTGGCGTGTTTCTACAGGGCAAGGGGGGAGCTCCACGCGGCGGGGAGAGCCCTTGGCCGGGCTCTGCATTACATCCACGACGGTGCTGTGAAGACGAAGAGGTGGCTGGTAGTGGACGTCCACGACAAGGTGGAGGAGGAGATAGAAGGGCTCGTTGAGGCGCTCCCCGAGGCGTGCAAAGGCGTGGCGGCTAGGCGGTCCAACAGGGCGGTGGAGGCGATGTGTTACGCCTATTTGGAGTCTAGGCGGCTTGTGGAGGGGTTTATGTCAAAACCTTTGCTACCGCAGGAGGAAGCGCTGAGGGTTCTGTGGCGAGGGCGGGTGAAGAGGTGGGGGCTCGCGGCCGCCTCCTTCTGCGCTGGGGTGGCGGGCCTCGCGGCTGGTCTTCCCCTTGCGCTGTTTTGGTTCTTGGCCGCCGCCGCGTTTTCGATGTGGAGGCCTGGAGAGTACGTGGCGGCTATGCGGGGCGGCGTGACGTGCCTCAAGCCGCGGGGGTACGCACCTGCTCTTACGTGTTAGGCCTTGCCGTGTTTAGCCTCCTCAGAAGTATCCTCCCCGACACGGCATGGTACACCGCCTCAACGCCGTCGAGCTGTTGCACAAGTCTAATCTTGTCGAGCCAGGTCAGCTCAACCCCCAGGGATTCAAGTATTTCATCTAAGTCGGCGGGTTCCTCGCCGATTTTGGAGGCGACCAGCTTAGCAACGACGCGCAAATCCATAAATTACCAGATGTCGTTCTTTATTTACCCATCGGCTAATTTGCACCTGGGGCGTGAATATAAATACGCCCTGCGTTTCTCCCGTGGCCAGCTTCAACACCCCATGCACCGTGGTGCTCGGCGTCGTCGCGCGGAAGGTAGTGTACCTAGAGGTGGAGGGCGGCAAGAGGGTGGAGGAGCTTGTGGGCGTCGATGTGGAGTCGGTGGAGCCGAGGGCAGACGGGGAGTTTCTGGCAGGCCACGTGGCCTTCGCCTCCTTCGGCACCACCATCGTGAAGGCCGTGGCGCTGGGGCGTCCGGCATATGTACTGGATTTAGGCGGCCTCAAGCCTCTCGTGCGTAAGGCCGTGCCCGTTAGGAGCGTAAAGGGGAGGGAGTTCGGCGCGTGGGAGCAGGTGTGGAACAAGCCTGTTTTTCTGTCCGACAAGAACCCCACGGTGGCGGTGGGGGCCTCGAGGGCTGGGGCGCTTCTGCACATAAACGCCGTGCCGTCAGACGTGGAGCTCGCAAAGAAGGTGTGGGCCGTGGCCGGCGTGCTTCAAAGAGCCGGGGCGCTCGCTCTAAACTGCACATGTAGACTGGGGCTGATGCCTGTGGAGGTAACCGCCATCAGGGGAAACCGGTACATAGTGGCGAAGTTCTATCTAAACTCCGCATCGCCTCGTAGCAAAAAGGTCTTCTTCATAGCGGGTGAAGGCGGCAACGTGCTCCAGCGCAAAGAGGTAGAGATAGGCGAGGCCGAGCTAACCGCGTACGAGTTCGTAGGCATACTCACCTCGGCGCAACAGTAGCCGAGGCTGAGAGGCTGGGGGCGCGCGGCGGTCTATCCGTGGCGCTCCACCACCGGCCGTGGATGAAGTACTGAAGCTGATACAGAGCTACATACAGAGAAGCGTCTAGCGGGTCTGGAAGACGCGGCGATACGCCGATGCCGGGCACGACGCTCCGCCAAAACGGCGTAATTAACAGTATAAGCCATCCATACACCACAACGCTAAGCCAGAACAAAAACAACGAGATCAACCGCCAGAAAGATCTGCCGAAAGATGCTGCGTAGAGGAGAGACGCCACTACCGCAAAGATCATAGCGGCAACCTCCGCCTCAACGCCCACGGCAAATTGAGAAAGCGAGACGGCGGCGGAGACGGCGTAAATTGCCAGGGGGATGCGGAATTTCCCCAAGGCTAGATAGTAAGCAACGAGATAAGATGCCGCGGTTGCCGGCAAAACCCAAGAGTGGCTGAAAAAATAAAGAGGAGCGTTGAGAAGGTAGAGAAAAAGGGTTGCCCTTAGTCCAAACTTACCTAAAATCCGCATTGCGGCAAGTGGCGAAAATGCTCGGATCGCTGATCCCGATAGGCGCGCCGTGTTGGAAGCCACACGTCAAGGTCCGATAGGGAAAGATGACGTTGGAGTCGCTGAAATACGCCTCGGTGCCTCTCGGCTGACCAGGCGGTCCATAGGGTATGCCCACGATAGGCGTAGACCCCAAGTCCACCCTCTGCCGTAAGAACGGCGATATGCCGCTGTGGTCCCATACCTCTGCCCTAGAAACATATAAAACGACCTTACTCGGCGCAGACAGCATGAATACCGCGCTGCTCGGCACGTTGTGACCTGGTCTTACGCTGAGAATTGCCACGTTGCCAGAGGCCTCTGCGCCACATCCACCGCTGATCCGCTCTACCTGGTCTTCAAGCAATAGAGTTACATAACCCACCACGGGCACGCCCGTCGCGACGCGCTTCAGCCAGTCAATGGTCTGTTTAACTAAGTCCGACCAAGACAGCGCCGTTGAGATGTAACGGATTAGCTCAGCCAAGATGCCGCTGGGCCCCTTCTTGTAGAAGTCGGTACATGCAGGCGATGTAACGTAAGATAAAGCGTTGCCGTTTCCATCTACCATAGATATGAAGAATTTATATTCAAAATCGCGGTCTAGATTTACTACGTGCTCCCAGTTGTATCTACCTACTGAAGTCACAACCAGCACAGGTCTCTGTGCGGTTTGTAGCGTTAACTCCACTCTGTAGCTTGCGCCTCGGTAGAAGCCGCCTACTAACGCTTGGACGTATTCTATCGCGTGCATGTTGAATACGTACTTAAAGCGAGGAATTGCCCACCAGTAGTACAAGGCGTCGCCTGCTGGCGCTAGGTCGAGAGGTCTGTGGATCAACACGTCGACCGCCACCTGGCCTGAGGTTAAGGAGCCCAGGTCCACCGGGCCCAACATTATGGAGCCGCCGCGGCCGAAGGGGGGAAGCAGGCGGGCCACAAGGCCTTCGCTTAAAGGCAACGTGCCTCTGAAGTAGTAGTAGCCGTCTGGCTGAAGCGTGCCGGTGAGCGAGCCAACGTACAGCCCGCCCCAGTACACATAAAGCACGCCGGAGGGGGCTGCTCTTTTATGCAGACGCGCCTCCACTAACACATAAGCTCCGTATCTAGTCTCCACGGCCTCTAGGGCATAGCCGGGAAGGTATATATACGCAGGCGTCGTTGAGGCGATCTGCGGATTCCCCTGCTCGATTCTAATCCCAGTTCTCGGCGTGGAAACCACATCGACGCGGGGGATGTTCGCTTGGCCGCGGACGTCCACGAGGAAGGTGACGTCTAATGTGGCGGAGACGACGTCTTGGTTGCATATGACAATTCTGTAGGTGGCCCTTCCAGAGGTGCCCGCGATAGGCACAAGCACCTCTGAAGACCCCACTGCCACTCCTCCGCTTGTTACGTACACGCCGTTGCGGTATATCGTGTAGCTGTAGACCCCCGGCGTGTTGAAAGTGAGGATCAGCTGGTAGGTCTCTGCCGGCAGATCTATCACTGCGCTAGTACAACTGCGAGGGCCTAGATACGTGTAATTCATATATCTGCTCTTAAAGGCGGCTAGGTAGTTCATAGAGACGGGCTGGTTGAGAGGGTAGCTAAACAAGGGGGAAACCTCGGGTCTGCCGTGCTCATACCGCCTGGCCTCAACGACGCGGGCCTTGGGGGCGGAGGCTACGGCGGTCACCGCCATGGAGAAGTTTATATAATCTTCAACGTCCCGCGGACTGGCGATGAATATGTGGTATACGCCGCCTCTCTCGTGTCGCAACATATACAACACGCCACCGCCTGGCGGTTTCCTCCCGGGAGCGCCGGGCGCCGCCTCTACGCAGATCTTAGTGTTATTTCTCAGCCTAGGCGGCGGCAGAAAGCCCTTCTCAGCCACCTTAGCCACGGCATCGGCCGTCGTGCCGTTTAGAAGAGGCGCCGGGACGAACAACACCTCCTCCGGCTCAACGTATATCTGGGCGGGCCTCCACCGGCCTCTCTCAAACACCGAAGCCATTAAATCCGGCGGCGAGCCCGTGAGGCCCAGCTCGCCGGCAGTTAGGCAGAACATCGCCGGCTTCTCGCCGGCGCCAGGTTGCCCAGACGCCATCACCAATACTGCAATCACCAACGCAAACGCCCATGTCCGCAACATATTTTCAAAAAAACGCGTTTTTAAATGTTACGCCGGCAACGCTCGGCGAGGCAACGTTTATAAGTTGACGCCGCAGTTTGTATATGGCTGAGGCGGCGATAATTCTAGCCGGCGGATTCGCCACGAGGCTGAGGCCGCTTAGCTACACAAAGCCCAAGCCGCTTTTCCCCGTGCTTGGGCGCCCCGTGTTGGACTGGGTGGTTGAGCGGGTGGCGGAGGTGGCGGAGCCCGTGGTGTCTGCCAGATATCTCTCCTACGTGATTAGGAACTACATAAACGCCAGGGGGGGTAGCAGGGTTAGGCTGGTGGAGGAGGATCGGCCGCTTGGAGACGGCGGGGCCGTCGTAAACGTGGTGAAGAGCCTGGGGCTTAGGGGGCCCATCGTGGTGGCCAACGGCGATGTCTTCACCGACATCTCGGTGAAGGAGTTCTGGGAGTTCCACAGGAGGAGCGGCGCTGCGGTGTCTATGGCGCTTATAGAGGTGCCGCCGGGGGAGGTGGGGCGGTTCGGCATAGCTGTGTTAGACGAGGGGGGTCGCATCAGGCGGTTCGTGGAGAAGCCCAAGGAGTCGGTGGGTAGTAATTTGGCAAACGCCGGCTTCTACATCTTCGAGCCTGAGGCTATGCAGGAGTTTCCCGAGCTGAACTCAGGAGAGGTAAAAATAGCGAAGCACATAATACCCAAGCTCATGGAGAAGTTCGATGTGTACGGCTATGTACACAGGGGGCTGTGGTTCGACATAGGGACCCACAGCGATTACCTCAAGGCCAACTTCGCCGCGCTTGACCGGTGTAGCGCCTGCAGGGCAGAGGCGCCGGGGGTCAAGATAATCCCGCCCGTCTACATAGGCGGGGAGGTCGTCGTATCCCCCGGAGCCGTAATTGGGCCCTACGCCGTGGTTGGCAACAAGAGCAAAATCGGGCCTCATGTCCGCATTAGAGAAAGTGTGCTTATGGACGGGGTCGTAGCTGAGGCAGGTGCCTACGTCCACAGGTCTATCGTCGGCGAGGGCACGGTGCTGGGCCGGTGGACCCGCCTGGTGGAGGCGGTGGTGGCCGATGGGGTTTACGTGAGAGATGAGGTGTACATAGGGAGGGGGGCTACTGTGGGGCCCAACAGAGAGGTGGACCAAGACGTGAAAGACGGCGAGATCCTGCCCTAGAGAGTCAGAGGTCTTTTGGGCTTCAGCACGGATTTCGCCTCTCTAACCAGCCTCCTGGCCTTATCTAGGTCCACTTCCCTGCCCTCCTTGAGGCAGGTCCCCACAATAGCCCCGTCTGATATCTTCAGCAGATGTAACGTGTTGAAGCATATCCCGCTACCGACTAAGACGGGGAGGTCTGTGTGGGCTCTGGCTGTAGCCACCTCAACGGGGTCCGGCGGCTCGCCTGTTTTTCTCCCCGTGATCACCACGGCGGCGGGATTGGCTCTGGTGGTGGCTGTCTCCACAGCCTCAGCGAGCGTAGGGGGGTAGAGGGTGAGGCCGTGTTTGACATGGACATCCGCAAGCACCTTGACGCCGCGTAGATACGGCGCCTCAGGCGTCAGTAGCCCCGACTCGGAGAGAACAACGTCTGTGTAGGCGTTGCAACGGATGAACCTGCCTCCAGCGTGTTGGGAAATGAGGGCGGCGGTTCTGCAGCCATTTCGGAGCAGGTTCACGCCCACAGGCACAGATACTGCCTTCACCACGTCTCTTGTGGCAACTGCCACCGCTATGGCCGTGGGGAGGTCTGCCCTGGGTTTGAAAGGCGTGTCGTGGTAGTTTTCCACGATTATTGCGTCAACGCCGGCTTCCTCGAGCCTTCTTGCATTCCTCACGGCATGGTCTAAATAGTCGGGGTCTCCCGTGGGGAGTAGGTGGAGGACGCCGATTAACATGTGAAATATTTTTAACCTAGTTTAATTTTTCGACGCAATGGTCTACCCGCCAAAGACCTTAATGGTCGGGAGGTGTTCGCGATGTGGGAAAAGGCTCTATCTATACGAGGATAGGTACGTCTGTAAGAAAATGGGTTACGTCTTCTGCGACGTGTGCGCCAGGAAGCTTCAATACAAGTGTCCCGACGGAGTTACGTTGCTTGAACTTGTCTAGGGTGCTTCTATCCGTAACAGCCAGCCCCGGCGTCAGGGCTCTCACCTTGACTTTTAACGACAGGATCCTAGCCGTCCACCTATACGCAAAGACGGCATATATGGCGGCTGTGGCGCGCGGCGTCGAGTGCACCATCAACGACGAGGAGCTTAAACACGCTGCGTGGCTCCTGACCAGGCTCATGGACCGTTTAGGCGCCGCGGTGAGATCTAGGTACTACACCTACACAGGCCCACTAGAGGCGCTGGACCACGCCGTGAGGTACCGGCCTTATGTATCTCCCACCTCCACAGCCGAAGTTGTGCTGAGCGGAGGCACGGCGAGGGTTATAGCTGGGGACTACAGGAAGAAGTACCGGACCAAGATAGACGTGGCGGGCGTGTTGAAGAGGTATCTGAAGTATCTGGAAAATTGTTAAATCTCCAAGCTCTGTCTTATACGGTGACGAGACCAGGCTGGGTGATGCGAGATGAGCGCGGTTAATAGCGCTGACTCGATTGGTGGCGTCTCAGCGTTGGCTTTTTCTAGCGCGTGGTACTATGTAGAGTTCCCCGTTTCTGTTCTCTATGTGAACAACGCCAGTCCCGAGCAAGTACGCCACGACTTTGTTGGGGTCGTGTCCTGCGTTTTTCAGCTTCTCTACGTATTCTGCCAGTTTTTCGGGTTGCTGGGGGGTTTCCGCGTCTAGGTAGAGCCCTGGCTCTATTTTAAGGTCCGTTTTGACGAGTATGTCGAGTTCGGTGTATATGGAGTATATCTTTTCGAGGATGTTTATCACCACTGTGAGTTGCTTGTATAGCTCGGCGACCAAGGTCTTTAGGTCCTCGTCTTCGTATTTCTGCGCGGCTCTTTCCAGCTGTTCTACAGCCCGCGCGAGTCTAGTGAGGAACTGCATCGAGTTTCCTTATCCGGTCGATTGTCAGGGGGTGCGTCCTGGCGAGGAGGGTGAGTCTGGCGGCGAGGGGGCTTAGGACGGACTCCACTATGCCGTTCCAGTCCAGCTTGACAAGGGCGGAGACAAGGCGGTCTCTGTGTCTCGCCGCGGCGTATTTATCCGCCTCGAACTCGAAGGCTTGTAACATGGCGGTGAAGAGGAGGGCTACGCCTATTAGGTGGAGGGCGAGGAGCGTGATGGAGTATTTTGCATATACTAGGTGGACCAGCGGGAGGCGTAGCGTGTATTCGGCGATGAGAAAGGCAAGGAGTTTGTGGGTGTGTCTATACTTGATGTGTCCCCTCTCATGTTCCAGCACCGCCTGGAGCTCCTCGGGCCCAAGTCTTGCGAAGAGCCCCGTTGTGAAGTATATCACGGGGCCCAGGGGCCCGTCGAGGGTGAAGGCGTTAGGCCTCTTGTCCCGTGCCACACATACGCCGGGCGGCGCGTAGTAGAGTTCGTAGTCGTCGGGGAGCGTCGAGGGGTTTTCGAGGATCGACAGCTTGTTTCTCCTGAGGCTCTCCACGTCTCCGTGGTTTGTCCGCACGACCCTGACCTCGTCTGGGATGAGGCAGTTCCTCCTGAGGTATAGATACAGAGCGAGATAGGCCCCGAGTATCACCGCGACGCCGGCTAGCCACTGGAGCCACACGTTTTTTACTAGAAGCACAGGAGCCGCCGACAGCGCCAGCGGCGCGAGGAAAAGATACATGCTTATCTGGAGGGGCGGGGGCTCCACGTATCTTCCCTCTTTGTAGGTCCCCACAAGAGCCGCCTTGTAGCTGTCCTTCCTGTATTTTCTGCGTAAAAACTGTAAAAGCTCTAAGGGGTCCACCTAAAGAGGGGTGTTTAGGTATTTAATGCCAATGCTCAAAGAGGCTAGGTGCCTATCTTCTCCGCCTCCAACAGCTCGAGGACTTTTTCCGGCTCGTGTATGGTGAGCATGTCCCAGAACTTGTTGTTTTTGTATAGGCCATAGACCTTGCCTCTGGCGCTTCGTTTAATTATGGTGATGTAGCCTCTCTGTACCAGGTCGTCTAGGAATGCTCTTATCAGGACTGTCTTCGCCCTTAGGTCCTGGCGGCCGTATAGGTGAAGGTCCTGGGCTACTTTAGACGGCCGGAAGGTTATGAGGTTACCCTTGGCGTTCTGGACCTGGTCCCGGAGGAATTTAATCGTGACAAGCTTGATGCGGAGGGAATCTGTTTTGTCGGCGTAAGTCCGCGAGATGGTTCGGATATCGGCCATATATTTAAAGAAAGTCCTCCTATTTATTTATTTCTTTGACGTTTTTAAAGCATGTTTCCTCAAGG
>Ga0072500_144811_pt1 | contig 11987 bp, 17 predicted proteins | sample GBScelen77Swater_FD_63803 | JGI IMG/M metagenome (GOLD analysis project Ga0072500, IMG submission 63803) | Hot spring microbial communities from Great Boiling Spring, Nevada - cellulolytic enrichment S 77C v2 (version 2) | ecosystem: Environmental > Aquatic > Thermal springs > Hot (42-90C) ...
GAGACGGCAGGACTGCGCACGGGGTTCCGGCGCGGGGTTTGTTCCCATCCGATGGTCTGCTTGCCGATTCGCGCGCCGCGCATGCTTGCACTCCATCTTAGTGGCATACGGTTCGTGCCATCACCTCGTTGAGAAGCTCGCTTTTGCGGCTGTGCTGGTGCAGGATATGATAGAGGGTGTTGCGCTTCGGGCAGAGCCAGAGGGCGGCGCGGATTCGCCAAGCGGGCAGACGCAGGGTGAGCATAGCAGGCAGCGACTCGGCTATCCAGTGGTTCCAACGCAAGCGTCCTTGCAGCAGCCAAGCGGGGTCGCCCTCCCGTTCGAACGGCTCCAGAGTGCCACGCCATTGCTCCCAGCGGAGCCAGACCTGTGCCCATTCGTGCAGGCTCCAGTCCTTGAGCAGTTGCTCGGCACGAGCGATTCGCTCCACGATGAGGCGTTCCCGCCCTGCGCGAAAGACGAGGCGCGTCTGACCCGTGAGAATCGCGTGCCCTTCCAGTCGGAATCGGTCAGGGACGGCAGTTCGCAGCCCGTAGAGGCTCCATTCGACCCAGCCCTGTTCGTCGGGATGGTCGCGAAGGGTGTCGAAGATGGCGCTGGCGAGCGTATGAAGCGGTTCATGGCGCGCAGCAGTACGCAACTGCATCAGCGTGATACAGTGGCACTTGGGGCAGCGTTGAATCCGTCCTACCGCCTGTTCAAGCCCGTGCCAACGGAATCGGAACCTCTCTTTTCCTTCAGGCTCGATGGTGCCAGTGAAGCGGGCGCGCTGCTTGCGGGCATCGCGTTCCAGTCGCTTGAGGAACTGCTGGAGATGGAATCGCAGGTCGGAGCGGGCTTTCGTGCGCACCCACTTGATGTCCAGATGGGTTTTGCCTGTCGAGCCGATGGTCAAGAGACCTTCGCGCCAGTCCCCGCTGAAGCCGTTCAGGAACCACTCTTCTGGCACTTGGAGCTGGATGCCCTGCCAGGCGATGCAAACGGGCAGGGGCACCCGCGCCGTCGTTGCTCCCCCAGCCCGTTTCGCCATGCTTACTTATGTGCCTGTTCAGCCTCGTCTTCGACGCGGGTGGCGCGGCGGAACTCGCTCAGTGCTTCACCGACGGCGCGTGCCAGTGCTGGCAAGCGAGATGCCCCAAACAGCACCAACACAATCACCAGCACAATCAGCCATTCCTGTGTGCCCATGTATCCCAGTATTGGCATCGTCGTTTGCTCCTCCAAAGGAAGTATACCCTACTTTGCGCCGCTGGGGGCATTATCAAGCGGGATGGTGTAGCCCGGTGGGGCCCCGGGGGGCGCAATGCCATATTGCCCCGTGGTGGGGTCTAACTGGATATCCCCTGTTCGTGTGTCGGCTGGCGCGGGTGGGGTGGCACTGCTGCTCGAGGGGGATTCGGTGGTCAGAGGGGGAGGGGGTGTGTAGGCGGGAGTTCCACCCTGAGATGTCGCTTGACCTTGCCGATCCTCTGCATCTGGGGATGGCGGTGCCGAGATTTCGATAGGGGGTGGCGCTGCCTGAACGCCCCGCTCGATCTCGATACGATTCTGCTCCTGCTTTTCCGCCAGTGCCTCGTGTACCGCTTGCTCATCAAGAGGCTGACGGCGGCAACCCTCCATCAGCATGCCCAGCGCCAGCAAGCCCGTCAGCATAAATAGAAGCCGTCTCATCGCATGCCTCCGGGTATTATTGTGGCACATGCGCGTCCCATCCCACATAGAGTACCTCCTCTTCCAGCCAGACGCCGAACTGTTCATGCACCGCTTGCTTGACCTTGGCTGCCAGCTGATAGAAGTCGGTGGCGGTGGCGTTGCCCCGATTGATGAGAAAGTTGGCGTGCTTACGGGAGACACATGCACCCCCTATCTGATAGCCCTTCAGCCCACAGGCTTCGATGAGGAAGCCCGCTGGCACCACACCCGCTTCTTTAAGGGTTGCGGGTAAACCAGGCAACTGTTGCGCCAATGCATGGTCGTACACATTTTTGAAGAAGCTGCCCGCTGATGATTCGGGTGGCTGCTTTTCGATGCGTTGGCGTTGAAGTTGGCGGGCGCGGTCGAAAATGGCGCGTTTCGAATCGGGTTTCAGACGCATGCGCACAGCAAGCAACGCAGTAGGAGGTGCGCCCGGACGACGCAGGCGACTGTCCCGATAGGAGAACTGCATCCAGTCGGGCGTAACGCGCTGACGCCTGCCCTCCGACACCAGATCGATATCGATGAGCAGATTCGCGATATTCTGGCGGTAGGCGCCCGCGTTGGAGACCAACGCGCCGCCCAGCGTACCCGGAATGCCCACCGCGAACTCCAGCCCGCTCAAGCCCTGCTGCGCCGCTTTCAGAAACAGCTCGCGGATAGGAACACCCGTTTCTGCCCAGCACTCCTCACCCAGCGTGAAGCGTTCGCAAGCGTTATAAATCACCAGCGCAGGGATGCCGGCGTCGCTGACCAAAATATTGCTGCCATGCCCCATAATAAAGAGGGGCACATGATGGCGTTGTGCCCACTCACTGATGCGGGCGAACTCCTCCAGCTCGCTGACCCGATAGAACAGCGCCGCAGGTCCGCCCACGCGCAAGGTGGTGTGTCGGCACATTGGCTCGTTGCGCCGCAGCGGGCGCGAACAGAGCCTTGCTAATGGCTTGGCGAGCGCGTCCCAGTCTATTCTGTTCAAATGGCGCGCACCACCTTGCCCGCTTTCAGGCAGCGGGTGCAGACTCGAATGCGCCGCACGGTTTTGCACCCGTTCACATAGGCGCGCACCGTCTGCAGGTTGGGCGACCACTGCCGCTTGGTGCGCGGCGCGCGATAGCGCCACAGCCCTGAATGGCGATGCCGAATGTTCTGCCCAAACTGCGGTCCCTTACCGCAAATCTCACATACTCGTGCCATCGATGATGCCTCCTACTAAACCAAAAGATTATTTTACCCCACTCTGACCCTCCGTCCACGAAGTGGCTGCGTCTCATCCCGCGTGCGAGCGAGACACTCGCGCTCCCCGGAAGCGCTATGGCTGGGAGGCGTCCCGCCTGCAAAGGCAGCCATGACTGGGAACGCAGGCGTCCCGCCTGCAAAGGCAGCCAGAACTATAGGAGATGCTTTGGAACCGAATAGGGGACTGCCCCTCACACATCCACATAGAAACGCAGGAACCATTTTCCATCTCGTTGCTCAAGGATTAGTCCGTGGTAGGTGACCGATTTCACAGGTGCGCCCTCCCACTCCATCGTTTCGGGGGTGATGGGTTGATAGCCTGCACGCGCTTGCAACTGCCATCCGTCCGACGATTCCTCGATCGCCACCTCGTCGAAGCGAGCGAAAAGCCGATGATACACCTCAAACTGATAGAGCAGCTCGTTCAGCCAGCGCACCATCAGCATCTCGCGGTCGGGCGCACGAATCGCTATCTCGATCTGCTCGGTGGGTGGATAGCGGTCAGGGTCGGTCATGAGATGGAACAGCCCGCGTGCAGCGGTGGCGAACAGTTCGGGTAGGGTAGCAGCTTCCACCTCCAGCCCTTTGTCAGCCGTGTGTTCCACGATGCGAAAAGTGCCCATACTCATTTTTTACCCGATTCAGATTCCGACTCGCAGGATAACGGGACGGGGATGTGAATCTTCTATCTTTACAGGAGGTGTCTCATGGTCATAACGACGATGGCGGAAGTGCCTGGTTATCGCATCGCGCGAGTGCTGGGCATCGTGAAGGGGAACACGGTCCGGGCGACCCATTTTGGCAAGGACATTCTTGCCAGCCTCCGCCAGATTGTTGGTGGCGAGCTTAAGGAGTATACAGAAATGCTTTCCAACGCGCGTGCCGAAGCCGAGCGGCGCATGATAGAGGAAGCCGCCCGATTGGGTGCAAATGCCATCGTGAATGTGCGGTACGCAACGGGGCATGTCACGCAAAACTCGGCTGAGATTCTGGTCTATGGCACAGCCGTTCAGATTGAACCTACTGGTATATGAGGCTTGTGCAACGAGTGGCATGGGTCACGGGAGCTGCGCAGGGATTGGGTGAGGCGATTGCACACCGCCTCGCCCAAGAAGGCTGCATCGGGCTGACCCTGATGGACCTCCAACAAGAGAAGCTGCGGGCGGTCGCTCAGCAGATTGAGCGCGAATCGCCCAGTTGTCGCGTGCTGGCACTCTATGGAGATGTAACGGACGAAGCCCATGTCGCCGAGGTGGTGCGCCAAACGGTACAGACCTTCGGTCGGCTCGATATTCTGGTGGCAAACGCGGGGGTCATCCATTCGGCGGAGGTCACCGAGATGACCCTTGCCCAGTGGCGCTGGCAGCTGGAGGTGAACCTGACGGGCTACTTTTTGTGCGCCCGCGAAGCCGCGAAGGTGATGAAGCCCCAGGGCAGCGGCGTCATCATCCAGATTAACTCCAAGTCGGGTCTGAAAGGCAGTTACAAGAACTGCGCTTACTCCGCCAGCAAATTCGGTGGGATTGGACTGACCCAGAGCCTTGCCCTGGAGCTTGCCCCCTATGGCATTCGCGTCAATGCTATCTGCCCCGGCAACTTGCTCGACTCTCCAATGTGGCAGGAGACCCTATTTGAGCAATATGCCCGCAAGTGGGGTCTGCCCCAAGAGGCGATTCGACGCTACTATGAGGCGCAGGTGCCCCTTGGGCGCGGCTGCACCTATGAGGATGTGTGTCATCTGGTGGTCTTTCTCGCCTCAGACGAAGCCAGCTATATCACAGGTGAAGCGATTCGAGTGGCAGGCGGGCAGCTGTGAATCGCTCTTCGCCTGAACGGGCATACGCTGATGGTCACGAGTTGGATTCCCCCTTCGAGAAGGGGAACGCCAAGATCCCACACGATGTTGCCCTTCGGGGTATACTTTGCAGGCTTAATCCCCAACGCTGGAGGTGCAGGCGATGCAGGAGCGCGTGGTGGCACTGGCACAACGGCTGCGTGAAAGTCTCCAGGAATCGGACGGGTTGATTCCTGCGCTGGTGCAGGAGTTTCCGCCGCAAGATGTGGCGGAAGCCCTGAGCCTGCTGGATGAACCAACCCAGCAAGCGCTGGTGCTGGTGCAGATGCCCGAAGAGCAAGCCGCAGAGGTGCTGGACTATCTGGAGCCCGTGCTGGTGGAGGAGATTTTCGAACACATTCCGCTGGATAAAGCGGCGCGCCTGCTGCAAGCGCTGCCCGCCGATGACGCCGCCCAGATTCTCGAAGAGCTGGAGCAGAGCAAAGCCGAAGCGCTCCTGCAGCAGATGGCTCCTCCTGAAGCCCGTGATGTGCGCGAACTGCTGGAATACCCTCCCAACACCGCGGGACGCTTGATGGTGCGCCAATATGTGCGGGTGCGACCCGAATGGACGATCGAGCAAGCCATCGATTACCTGCGCCAAATCGGTCCCGACATCGAGACCATCTACTATCTCTACGCCGTCGACACGCGCCAGCGGCTGGTGGGGGTCTGCTCCCTGCGGGAACTGGTGCTGGCAGACCCCAGCAAACGCATCGAGCAGATTATGGAGACCGATCTGGTGGTGGTCAAGCCCGAAACCGACCAGGAAGAGGTGGCGAACCTGCTCTCCAAATATGACCTGCTCGCCATCCCCGTGGTGGATGAGCTGGGACGCATGCTGGGGATTGTGACCATCGACGATGTGGTCGATATACTGGTGAGTGAAAGCACCGAAGATGTGCTGAAGTTGGGAGCGGTGGAGGTCACGGAGGAGCCGTACATGAGCCAGTCGCCGTGGGATTTGGCACGCAAGCGGGTGCGCTGGCTGATTCTGCTCTTCATTGCGGAACGGCTCACCGGCACGGTGCTGCGTGCCTATGATGAGGAGATTCAGAAGGTCTCCGCGCTGGCGTGGTTTATTCCGCTGCTGATTGGCACGGGGGGCAACGCTGGCTCGCAGACCACCACGACCGTCACCCGTGCCCTCGCGCTCGGCGAGGTACGACTCCATCAGCTGCTGAAAGTGGTGCTGCGCGAGATGGCGACAGGTCTCATGCTGGGGCTGCTGATTGGGCTCATCGGGGTCGTGAACGCCTTCATCTGGACACAGAAGGAGTTCCACCTGCGGCTTGAGCTGGCGTTGACCGTGGGGCTGTCGCAGATGGTCATTATCGCGATGGCGACCACGGTGGGGGCTGCGCTCCCGCTGATTGCCAAGCGGCTCAATATCGACCCGGCGGTGATGTCCGCGCCTTTCATCACCACTCTCATCGACGCCGCCGGCTTGCTGATTTACTTTCTCATTGCCAAAGCCATCCTATTTGGATGAGTGGTGCAGGATGAGCGCCATCAGGTAGCCTGCACCGAAGCCGTTGTCGATATTGACCACACACACGCCGGGTGCACAGGTGTTCAGCATGGTCAGTAGGGGCGCCAGCCCGCCGAAATGGGCGCCGTAGCCGACGCTGGTGGGCACCCCAATCACCGGGCAGGACACCAGCCCGCCAATCACGCTGGGCAGCGCACCCTCCATCCCCGCCACCACCACAATCGCGCCCGCCTCCATCAGCAGCGACCGATGGTCTAACAGGCGATGAATCCCTGCCACCCCCACATCGAACAGCGTCTCCACGCGCGCGCCCATAAAGCGCGCCGTGAGCGCTGCCTCCTGCGCCACAGGAATATCGGCTGTACCTGCCGAGACCACCACGCCATAGGGTCGTTCGGTGGCTTCAGGAAACTCGCCTACCGTCAGCAAGCGTGCTTCCGCATGGTAAACCGCGTTCGGCATCCGCGCCTGCACCGCAGCGTACTGGTCTGGGCTAACGCGAGTCGCCAACACGCGCCCCTTGGTTGCCAACCGCTCCACCAGGATGGCAAGCCGCTCTGGCGTCTTGCCATGCCCAAGCACCACCTCCGGGAAGCCCTTGCGCAAAGCGCGATGATGGTCGATGCGGGCAAACTCCAGCGATTCGTAAGGCAAATCCCGCAGCTGGCGCAGTGCATCCTCCACACTGACCGCGCCTCTTTGCACCGCTTCGAGCAATTGGCGCAGGCGTTCCAGCTCCACAGTTAGCCCGCCTCCGCGCGACGCTGGATACCTTCCATAATCCCTTTCAGATTCTGCACCACCAGATGATGCACCACCTTCTGTACAATCGGACCAAGCAGGGGCACATGCAGGTCGTAGTCCAGCTCACAAGAGAATCGGGTGCCTTCTGGATGGGGTTCGAACCGCCAGACGCCCTCCATGCGGTCATAATCACCCTTCACTTGGCGGAAGTAGCAGGTGTATTCGGTATCGTTCCAGAGGTCCTCTTCGATCCAGCGCACCTGCAAGCGCAGTTGGGAGGCGTAGGCGACCCACTCGGTCAAGGTGCGGCTGCCATCCTCGCTCTTTTCGAGGATGCGCACCGACTTCACATCGGGCATGAACTGGGGGAACGCTTCCACCTCACGCGCCACCGCATAGACCCGCTCGACTGGCGCGCGAATGATTTGTTCCAGCTTAACTTGCGCCATCCGCTGCCTCCGCCCGCTGCTTGAAACCGTTCAGCCAACCCTCGATAATGTCGTTCACCGCTTTTTGGGCGACCGCCGTGAAGATGGGCGGCACCTTCGCCTCGTACTCGATGGTGGTGGACAAGGTGCAGCCCGTATCGGCAGCCTGCACACGCCATTCACCGGAAAGCTGCACCAACGCATCGCCATCGGGGTGGAAAGTGATGCGTTGCTCGTCGGCGTGAACCGTTTGACGGGAGCGCCAACGCACCTCCACGCCCACGCCCGGCGCCACGACCACCCAATCCAACACCACGCTCGGCGCCTGCTGCGCCACTATCTGCACCTGCTTCACATGCGGCAGAAACTCGCTGAACGATTCCACTTGCTGCAGCACCGCAAAAGTTCGCTCTGCAGGCGCATTCACCCTGACACTCTTCTCTATGATGGGCATCTCTTCTCCTCCTCTGTGGCGTTAATATACCCAAATCACAAGTCCCCACCAGCGGGGAGGCAGGAGGTAAAATTGACAGATCGAATCGTAGTATGGAATGATAGGCGAGGGATGGAGACGATGTTTGCGCTGAACTTCTACACAGACCTGTATGCGGACATGTTGCGTACCTTGCGCAAAACCGCGACCATTCGGCTGGGCGATAAGTCGAACAAATACAGGGCGGGGCAAATCGTCTGGATTACGGTCGGTCAGCGATTCGGCAAGCGCAAGAAATTGTTCACAGCCATCTTGGATCGGGTGGAAGTGAAACCGATTGCCGACCTGACCCCGCGCGATATCGAGCGGGAGAACCCGGAGTTCCGCAGCATCGACGATGTGATTGCGCTGCTGGAACGCATCTATGACCGACCCGTCAGCCCCGAAGATTTGGTCACTGTCATCTACTTCTCACCGATTGAGGAGTGAAAGTGGCAAGCGTTCCCATTTGGCAGGTCGTGTCAGGGTTTGATTGCTATGACACGATGGGCAGGGCGATTATAGAGGCGAGGGTGGCGGCAAAACAAAGGCGTTGGGTAGTAATTCGCTGAGGGTATGGCGCGCCATAATCTGATCGGGCGTGGCAATCCAGATGACACACTCTTCTGGTTTGGAAGCGAACTCCATCAGCACTTGTCGGCATGCGCCGCAGGGGGTTGCACCATCCTGCGTGACGACGGCGACCGCCTCAATTGAGCGTGCGCCATCCGCCACCCCGCGCAAGACCGCCCCCCGCTCGGCGCAGACCGACAAACCGTAGCTGGCGTTCTCGATGTTGCAGCCAGTAAAGAGGCGCCCGTCGGCAGTGCGCACGGCCGCGCCGACTGCGTAGCCGGAGTAGGGCGCATAAGCCTGCTGCTGGGCTTGGCGTGCCGCCTCGATGAGTGCCTGGTCTTCGGGGGAGAGTTGCATGGTTGATGCTCCAAGCTCAGTCTGACCCGTCCGACTGGTCTGACAAGTCAGACGAGTCGGACAGCTCCTCCTCAAAGAGGGCTTCCATCTCGTGGGGGTCCTCATCGATGGCGGCGCTCATCTCGTGGAGGAACTGGCGCATAGTGCGGGGGTCGTCGGGGTCGCCTGCCATCTCCATGCGGTCTGCCAAATCATCCAGAATCTCGTCTTCGGTGCGCAGCCGTGCCACGCGCGAGACGAGCCGCTGGGCTTGCTGTGCCCCACAGTGCGGGCATGGCTGCGGCGCATCCCGCTCCGCGATGCTCAATAGCTGCACAAATCGGCGATGACACCCCAAGCAGCGATACTCATACAGCGGCATCTCAGCTCATCACCTTCTGAAGGGTCTCCTTCAGGATGGCGGCGGAGCGCTGCAAAGCGTCCCGCTCCTCCGCGCTGACGGCAATCTCGATGACCTGCTCCACCCCGCTGCGCCCCAGTCGCGTGGGCAACGAGAAGCAGACATCCTGAATGCCTAACGCGCCTCGCTGCAGCGTGGATACGGGCAACACCTGATGCTTGTCTAAGGCGATGGCGTTCACCACCTCACAGATGGCAACCCCGACCGCATAGCCCGCGCCGCCCTTGAGCCGAATCACCTCCGCTCCGCCTTGACGCGTGAGTTCGAAAATCGCCTCCATCTTCTCTTGGCTGTAGCCCGGATAGTCCTTGAGGGGCACGCCCGCAATCGTGGCGCAGCTCCAGATGGGCACCATCGAATCGCCATGCTCGCCTAAGATGAGCGCGTTCACATCGGTCGCCGCCACGCCAAAATGCTCCGCCAGCAGCGAGCGGAATCGGCATGTATCCAGCACCGTGCCCAATCCAATTACACGCTCCGGTGGCAAACCCGATTCACGAACTGCCAGATAGGTCAGGATATCGACAGGGTTCGAAACCACCAGCAGGATAGCATCGGGGGCAAGCGATACATTCCGAAGCGAGCCGAGAATCTCGCGGAACAGCCCCACATTGCGGTTGATTAGCTCCAGTCGGCTTTCGTCGGGGCGTCGGCGCAGCCCTGCCGTGATGATGACCAGGTGCGCGCCTTGCAGATCAGCATAATCGCCGACCGAAAATCGAATAGGTTGTGACATCGCCGCACCGTGCCGAAGGTCTAACGCTTCGCCTTCGGCTGCCTCCCGATTGATGTCCAGCAACACGATTTCCGAGACCGCTCCTCGAAGTTGCAGGGCATAGGCGGCGTTGGAGCCAACCCGCCCACCTCCACCGATAATGCCTACCTTCATTCCATAACCCTCCGCATCGAGTATACCCGCTGGTATAATCGGGCTATGACTCGGCGCGAGTTTACTCGGCTGATGCTCACCATGCCCCTGGCACCGCTTGCACTGGCTATGGGTGATGACACTCAGACCGAGGGGGAGACCGATTCGGTCTGGTTAGAGGTGGTGCAAGCGGTACGGGGAGAGCCGTTGGATGAAGCGATGCGCGCTCGACTGGAGCAGTCGCTGAAAGCGCAAAACGAGCTGCTGCAACGCCTCCGTCAGTTCCGATTGCCTGAAGGTTCAGAACCAAGTTTCGTGTTTCAGCCTGTCGCACCAGCACGCCGGAGGGCAAGCCCATGAGCGAGGAGCTGCTTTTTCTGACAGCTACCGAGCAGGCACGGCTGATGCGGGCAGGAAAGCTCAGCTCGGTGGAGCTTACACGCGCCTACCTGGACGCGCTCAAGACGCGCGGGATGGCACTGAACGCAGTTGCTATGCTGCTTGAGCCACTTGCGCTCCAGCAGGCGGAGCAAGCAGATAAGGAGCGCAAAGCGGGGCGGATGCGCAGTCCGCTGCACGGTATCCCTTATGGCGCCAAAGACCTGTTCGCCACGCGCGGTCTCCCCACCACTTGGGGTTCGCCTGCCCACCAAAATCAGGTGTTTGACTATGACGCAACCGTTATCACCCGCCTGCGCGAAGCCGGAGCCGTGTTGATTGCCAAATTGGCGATGATTGAGCTGGCGGGTGGCGGTGGCTATGAGTATGCGCATGCGTCCGCTACGGGCGCTTGTCGCAACCCGTGGAACCTGTCGCGCTGGGCGGGCGGTTCGAGCAGCGGGTCGGGCGCTGCAGTCGCCGCTGGCACAGTCAGCTTCGCGCTGGGCACCGAAACTTGGGGTTCCATCACCGTGCCCGCCGCCTTCTGTGGTATCACCGGTTTGCGCCCCACCTATGGACGGGTCAGTCGATACGGCGCAATGGCGCTCTCGTGGACGATGGACAAAATCGGACCGATGGCACGCAGTGCCGAGGATTGCGCTCAAGTGCTGCAGATTATCGCAGGACCCGACCCAAATGACCTGTCCACCCTGGGGCAGCCCCCCTTCCGCTATCGTTTCAGCGCGTGGCGACGCTACCCGTTCCGATTGGGCTTGTTGCCGACCGATTTCAGCCATGCGCCCGATGCGCACAAGGCGTTCGAAGAGGCGTTGCAACTGTTCCGCAAGCGCGGCTACACGCTGCGCGAGGTGCAACTGCCCGATTATCCTTTCAACGAAGCGGCGGAGGTGATTATCACCGCCGAGGGCGCGTCCGCTTTCGAAAACTTGATTCGAAGCGCGCAGCTGAAAACCTTGCGCGATCCTGCCCAGATGTATGGTCTACTGGCAGGGTTCGCCCTCCCCGCTGTGGACTATCTACGCGCGATGCGCATTCGCCATGCCGCTATCCGCGCCGTGGCTGCCCTGTTCGAAGAGGTCGATGTGCTGATTGCTCCGACCCTGCTGCAGGGTGCGCTGCCCATCGACAAAAGCTTCAACGAGACCTGGGTGCATATGGGCGGCAACGGTGGCTTCGCCAACCTTGCCGGCTTGCCCTCTATCTCGGTGCCGATGGGCTTCACCGCCGACGGCTTACCACTGGGACTGGAGCTAATTGGGGCTGCCTATGAGGAGGCGAAAATCCTTGCTTTGGCGCAGATTTTCCAGTCTGAGACCGACTGGCATCGGCGTCGTCCACCGCTGGAATAAGGGGCAAAGCTGTCAGGGCTATAACCGCTTGGCAGTCGGATTCGGAACAGGGGTGGGATAGCACCGTGAGCCTTCCCTCACGGCTCGCCGCTCGGAAAATCAGGGGGTGGGAACCGCACCCGTACAGGCCT
>Ga0072500_132051_pt1 | contig 11961 bp, 10 predicted proteins | sample GBScelen77Swater_FD_63803 | JGI IMG/M metagenome (GOLD analysis project Ga0072500, IMG submission 63803) | Hot spring microbial communities from Great Boiling Spring, Nevada - cellulolytic enrichment S 77C v2 (version 2) | ecosystem: Environmental > Aquatic > Thermal springs > Hot (42-90C) ...
CGGAAGAGAAGGACTACAGAGAAGCTATAAAAGAAGGTGCTATAGCTATTTTTGAAGAAAAATACGGTGATAGGGTTAGGGTGCTGAGCGTGGGAGACTTTTCCAAAGAGCTGTGCGGTGGGACCCATGTCTCGAGAACTGGGGAGATAGGATACTTCAAGATAGTTTCGGAGTCTTCCATAGGCGCTGGTTTGAGGCGTATTCTGGCAAAAACTGGCAGATGGGCTGTGGAAGAGTCCTTCAGAGATTCCCAAACGCTTGGACAGATTGCTCTGAGTTTAGGTGTGGCAAAGGAAGATGTTTGGGATGCCATAGAAAGGATGAAGGAAAAGGTGAAAGACTTAGAAAGAGAGACACAGAAGTTAAAGTTTGAATTAGCAAGGGCGCAGGCAAGGGACAGGATAAAAGAAGAAAGCGTTGATTCATACACTCTCTTTTATGGGCTATTAGATGGTGTGGATGGGGAATTTTTGAGAGAGCTTTCAGACCAGCTAAGGCATAACAGACGTGGGGTTCTTGTCTTTTTGGCAAGCAGGAAAGAAGGAAAGGTTTCCACCGTCATTGCCCTATCCAAAGATATGGTCGGTAAGCTTTCCGCAAAGGAGCTTATAAAAGAAGTGGGAGACCTGCTTGGCGGTGGAGGAGGAGGAAGAGAGGACATAGCTCAGGGCGGTGGCACAAAGCCAGAGAACTTTGAAAAGGCGGTAAAACTTTTAAAGGAGAAGTTGGAATGAAGATCCTTATTATGGAAAAGAATTTGCTTTTAGCCAGCAAGATAAAGAACTCCTTGGCAGGATTGGATGTTAGAGTAGGAGAGGATTTTCAAAATGAACAGGTGGTATTTATAAACGTAGAGAGCTTTGATCCAAGTTTTATAAAGGAAATAAAGGAGAAAGGAGGGAGCAAGGTTATAGCTTACTGTGGTCACAAAAGAGCGGACCTAATCCAAAAGGCAAAGGAAAATGGCGCAGACCTTGTTGTTCCAAACAGTAAGATCGTAGATGCAAGAAGTCTGATTGAGGGTTAATTTACTATGCCCAAGCATAGAAAAGGTAAAATAAAGTTGGAACATCACCTTTTAGAAGGTTTAGAAGAGTATGTGCAGAGGCTATCCGATTTGGCTTCAGTTCAGTCGATAATCCCTGGCAGGATATCAAGACAGAACAAAGGAAGAGGCTCAAAGGGTCTCTTTTTGAAATACGAAACCCCGTCTGGTTATAAACTTCTATACAAAAACGGCACTTCCGTGCAAGAGGTTTTCTTAGTTTGCTCGGATAAAGAGAGATTTTTGAAAGATATAGAACAAATACTTAGTCCTTAAACTTCCCCTCAAAAGTTCTTACGTAATCAAGAAGCTCCTTCTTCCCATCAAAAAATATAGCCACATACTGGGCGAGTCTTTCTCCAAGTCTTCTGCAGGATTCTCTCTCCTCTTCTGTTCTTGGCTCACCGGCTATAACCGCTCCGTAGTGAAGGGTAAATTTCTTGCCTACATAGTCAGTTACTCCAAAGACTAAAAAACCAAAGTTCATAAGCACTGTAAGTATGGACATACAGGCAGTTTCATTTCCACCGCCCCAACCGCCTGAAGAGGAAAAGGCACAGGCAATTTTTCCGTCTATTCCTCCCCAAAGCTCTCCCAAAACGTCGTCAAAGAACCTTTTTAGTTTCCAAGAGATAACTCCCATGTTTGTAGGAGAACCAACCGCAAGTCCATCAGCCCAAAGCACGTCTTCTTTTGTGGCATCATCTACCTTTTTAACTCTTACCTCCGTTCCTTCCACCCTTTTTGCACCTTCTGCTACTAAAAAAGCCATTTTTTCAGTATTTCCGGTTCTTGAATCGTATAAAACAAGCACCTTACCCATACTAATTATTTTATTCAATAAAGCTTTTTTCTAAGACATTCCCTATTTGATCCAAAGTTTCCAAAATTTTATTTTCACACTCAGATTTTGAGATTTCCCCATCGGTGGCGGATATGGTAACCTTTACGCTAACTCTGTTGAATTTATAGCTGAGATCTCTAACTACCTTTGCAAGCTCATGAATACTCCCTTCGGAAAGCTCTACTACAAACTCTACGTTTGAAAACTTTTTCTCTGCAAACCTTTCACTCCTTTCTACAGTTTCTTCTTCAACTTCATAAGCTGTTTCACTTTGGTTAATTAACGCCTCAACTACTTTTTCCCCTGTAGGTTTTACAGTCTGCTCCTTTTGCTCAGGAGTGGCACACAGTTCTTTTCTGATTATTATCTCTTCTTCTGTCAAGCTTGGACTGCAAACTTCCATAAACGCTTTACATACGGGCTTGTGGTCTTTCAAAACACCAAAACCAAAAAGTCCTTTTTCTACACCATCTTTTATTGCTCTTTTAAATGCTTCCTCTGATACAAGTCTTATTTCTCCCGGCGTTCTGTAGAAGGAATCAAGGATATTCTTAATATGCACGTAATCTTTTTCAGCCAGGTATTTGGTTTCTATCACCTTTGAAGCTATGCTTTCGTGTATTTTACCTTCTCTTATTAGTCTTTGGTAAATTTCTTCAACCCATATAACCCCAAAGGTCGCTTTCCCTAAGTCTATAGGTTCTTCTTTTTCTGGTAGGTAAATTTCCCGGTATAAATTCTTTATTTTTTCTTTCACTGTGCTTTCTGCTTTTTTTATCTCCTCCTCCACCTTTTTTCTTTGTTCGCTAGTTAGGTTAAGCGTTTCATCTGTTCTTATTTCTTGCCATGCGAGTTTTCTTTTTACCCAATTGTCAAAGTCAGGTCTTTCAAACTCGGAGGGACAAAGAAATATGAGCGTGTTGCGATTAACCCTTGGCTTTGCACCGCAACTTTCGGTAAATTCTTTTATTCTGCTTTTATCTTTCAAAACCACAAGTTTAAGTTCAGTAGTATCTGGCATATCAATAGTTCTCTCGGGCCAAATGTATGTCTTAAATCGTGAATTTTGGCTAAGCTCAACTTTAAGGAGATTTTCTTCTTCTTCTTTCATCCTACTGTCCTCTATGTTTTCCATCTTGGTCAAATGCACTCGGTTTAGGTTAGGTTGATTGGTGAAAAAGTAGCCGTGGTCAGAAAGATAGAAAAGATGATTTTTTAGTCTTTCTATTACCTCTGCAATTATGTTCTCTACACCCTCAGCCTCTGGTTCAGCACAGGAAAGTTTTATTTCATTTAAGCTTGCTCCTCTTTCTGAACCTCCAGAGAAAGAATACATAAAGATGGTAGTTGCTACCCTTGTTCCTAATTGATAAGCTCTATATGAATAAGCCAATTGCTCGTCAACTTTTTTTGCTCCGCTATCCGGTGAGGTGATGTCTGACGCTAACACGCTGTTGTATTCTTGTCCGATGTGTTCTATTAGTTCCCCTTTTATGTTTGGATTACTCAGGTCAAAATCTGACAGTCTGATAAAGGGTATTTTCTTGTCTTTTAGCGAATGCACCACGGAAGCAAGAAGCCTTAAAACTCCCCTTGTCCTTTGAAACCGTGGAAATGATCCCCACCTTTTGTATAAAACATCTATCACCTCAGGCTGGAAGGGATAGCTTTTTTTGAACTTTTGCCGATACAAAGCTTTTTGATTTTCTGGCAGGATACTCCTTCTTACCGCATAATCTAAAAATTCTTCTATAACCTGATTGGCAGATTTTTCATCTATGTGGTCAAAAAGTCTTCTAACTACGATTTGTGCTACTTCTTCGTCCTGAACTGGTGCAAAAACCTTTTCTGTCCTTCCACAAATCTTTTTGAGTTGCTGATAAAGTCTTTCTGCGTTTTCGTCGTAATGCTCAATGGCGCTTGATGGTAACGTTATGACCAAGATTACCCTTTGGAGCGTAGGTACTAAGGAAGTTAATTCTTGCAGAAATGCACCTACCTGAGCTCCAAGGTTAGAATCGCCCACCTTTATTCCCGATGCTTTTATGGCGTATTCTAAAACTTCGTCCATAAGGATCAAAAGCGGTTGAAATTTTTCTAATACTTTCCCTAACTTTTCTTTGCCAGGTGCAGTCATTCCTGAAAGTAGCTCTATCTTTCCCGTTAGCTGTCTTTCTATCTCTCCCCAAAGGGTGGTTTCCTTAGCGTCAAAAGCTGAACCATCAATAACTACCACGTTTACATTCCACTCTTTGGCTTTGTGATAAAGGGCTATTAGAGAGTGGGTCTTTCCTCCACCAAAAGGTGTTATCAACTCAATAAACGCATCCCCACCTTCTCCATCAAGGCGTTTTTTAACCACATCAAAAAGATTTTGCATACCATTAGTAACGTAAGTTTTTCTGAAAAATATATCAGGTTTTTTATACTCCTCCGGTGCATTACCCTTAAAAACCTGAAATAGGTCCGCTGCAAAAATATCCTGTGTAAGTCTTCCTTCAAGAATGTCCTTATGTGGTATAGCTATTTCAAAAAACGGCTTCATCACCACTAAACAATTTTAACCAATAACCTTAGCCTCAAGTCTCTCAATTCTGATTAGTATATCTTTAATAGTCTCTTTTTCTGAAAGAGCCTTTCCAACTTTAAAGTTTAGATCGCCCATCTCTTTGATGATGTCATCAATTCTGATATTCAGCTTATCAATCCTTTGGGTATTTTGCATTATTTCTGTTTTAAGCTCAACTCTTACTTCGTCAATTCTTCTGTTTGTTTTTGTAATCCCCGCCTTTAATTCAGCTATTTCAGCCTTTAGTTCAGTCCTCACTTCTTCAATTCTTCTGTTCGTTTCTGCTATATCAGCTTTCAGCTCAGCTCTTACTTCTTCAATTCTCCTGTTTGTTTCTGCGATTTCGGCTTTTAGCTCCGCTCTTACATCGTCGATCCTTCTGTTGATTTCATCCAGTTTTCTTTCTAAGGAATTTTGGCGTTCCTCTAAGGATGCCATCCTTGATTCTATGCTTGTCATTCTTGCGTTCATTGACTCTATGGCTAACCTATAACCGCTAAGCTCTGCTTCTACGGAAGCTCTAAACACTCTAAACTCCTCTTTCAATTCCCCTACTATAAGCTCCTTTAGTTTTTCTGCTAACTTTTCAATGTCCATGCTTATTAATTTAAAAAAGTTTGGGCTGTTCTAAATAGTTCTTCATGCTGGATATTAATCTATCTTTGCCAACGAGAAAACCATCAAGGAGTCTCTTTTCTTTACTGTCTGTTGGTAGTGTCTCAGATATTGCCTGCGCTACTTTGTAGAATACCTCGTTAGTTCCATATCCGCTTTCCCTAAGAATATTTTTCATCTCCTCTTTTTTTCCGGCGTCCCAAAGAAGGAGCACGTGATGAAGCACATCTATCAACTCACTACTATTTTGAAGCTCCTTTACATCCCTCTCGTGCGGTCCCAAAACTTTTACCTTGTCTTTGTCTATTTTTATAAAGCCTTTTTTGGATCTGTTAAGGTCTATTCCAAGACCTTGGGCAAGCTTTTTGGCAGTGTCAAAATCTATGGTTTTATCCATAAAAGCCCATCTCCAGAGTATGTAAAACCTTGTGAGTTCAGATATCTGACTGGCAATACCGTTGTGTAAAATCTGCCTTATGGCATAGTCTGTGACTACTTCTCTTACAAATTCAAGTAGCCTGTCTGCCTTTATCTCGTTCCCTGCGTAGTCCATAACCTTTTCGTATTTTCCAAATATCTCAATGGCAGAACCTATGCCTGCAATAAAAAAGTCGGGACCAGAAATCCCCTCTTCCCAAAGACTTTCAAGCCGTTTGCTTAGATACTTTCTTATTTCTTCCCTTATCTCTTCAAACCAGCCTATCTTTTCCCTTTTCATCTTTCTGCAGACTATGTATATGGACGATGCAAGGGCACCAGACTGCTGGGCTCTAAGCCTTGTCTTCATCTCCGTATCTATGGGCCAGCTTGCGGTGGGAACCAATCCAGAGTCCAAAAGGGAGTTTATCAGAGTTTCCCACCCTTGGGTGGATTTGTGAGTATAAACGATTACCGCAATACCTTCTGGCTTTAGCACACGGTGGATTTCCTGAAAGGCTTTTTTTAGCATTTCTTCAAAGCGCTTCTTCCCGGCCTCATAACCTCCTTCTTGGTGGGAGTAGGCAACTATTTCTTTTGACTTCGGCGTCAATGGAGTAAAGAAAAGGTCTTCATACAAGTATCCAATGCTTCTTTTGAGCCAAACGTAAAAGAAGTCAGAAAGGTAAGAATAAGGCACATTGTCATAGTAAGGTGGGTCTGTAAAGACCGCATCAAAGTAGTTGTCTGGATAAGGAAGCTCTGTGGCGGAGGCTTGACGAACAACTGGAATGATAATCTTTTTCATTTTTTACCTCCTCAATAAACTTCTCTTCTGTGTGCTACCCGCACTATTAATATTAGCAGTTTTTCCTTTTCCATCTTGTAAATCACCCTGTAGTTGCCTATTCTGAGTCTATACAAATCAGTATAAGAGCCCTTCAGGGGTTTAATATTGCGTTTTAAGGCATTTGGATTTTTAGCCAGGATGTCTAATTTTTTCTTGATACGTTCTTGAATAGGTTTATCCAGTTTTTTGAATTCTTCGTAAGCGTCTTTTAAAAATTCTATCTTGAACATTACAGGTTAAGTTCTTGGTTTTGTCTGGCCTTGAATAATTAGCTTAGTGTCCCTAAGTTAGGAACTAACGGATCTGCCTGCCTTTGCCCTTCCTTATTAAATAAGGCCGAGCTCCTCATAAACCTTTTCCGCAGGAATTGTATAAGTCTCTCCACTTTCCAGTTTTTTTAGGCGCTCTTCTACAATCTTTAAGTCAAGATGATTAAGATAAAAAATGATCGCCTTCTCTATCAACTTGCTTTTCTTTATCCCAATCTCTTTGCTGAGCCTGTCCAACTCCTCTGCCACTTCCTCGCTTAAAGTTACATTGATTTTCCCTACCATAATGATACTAATATTAAACCAACTAGGCAAAATTTACCAGTAATAAAATCTAAACTTGGGCATGTTTCCAAAAACTGACTATAGCTAATTCTACTGATTGCTATCCTCAACCGGAGGGATTTGGGTGAGGTGGGAAAGATTTTCTATTGTTTCATCTAAGATGCTCTGCAAACCGCTTGTATGTTCAAGTAAATTAATTTCAATGTAATCCCAAATCATTGGTAAAGCCTGTCTTGTATAAGTAAAACCAATAGCCTCTGTTTGGGGAATAAATCGGCATAAAACTGAATTTCTATCTGCCATTCTATCAACTCCCAACCCCAAATAACTCACCACTGCCTTTGCATACTCCTTATCGTAGCCTTCCTCAATCATCTTCTTGTATGCAAGGCGGACCTTTTCCGTAAAAGTAATAAGAGCAAGCTTTTGACGGGAGTTGAAAAGATCGCCCCATTTGGTCATGCCATAGCGTTGAACACGAAATCCAAGAGTTTCCTTCGGGGGTAATTCCTCATCCGGCACAGGGTCCATTCCCCATTCTTCCATAAGCTTTGCTCTTTTTTCCTTGAGATATTCCTCTGCTTGCCTGTAAGCCTTTAGATCCTCTGCCTTTGCCAGTCTGTAAAACTTTCCGCTCTGCCCTTTTTTGTGCAAAACTACTGCCACCATTCTTTGTCCAGCCTTTCCGCTTTGAAAGAGCTGTCTTACTTTGTTATCATCAACCACAGAGCCACAAACCAAACAAGTAGCTATAGCTCTTGAAACTGTGCCTTTCTCTGGGTCAAAGTCCTTTGGAAAGGGGCTTTCTTGACCTACTATTTCAAACTCAACTCTTCCGTCTTTTACGCAAGGTCGCAAGGCAATTTTTCTTTTATCCTTTTTAGCAAGCCAAAACTGTCTCATTAAGGGGATTTCGGCACCGCACGCTGGGTTTTGGCAAGGAATAGTCCTTGCCCAGATGTAGCCCACAGGAATAGAGCCATCTTCATCTTCTGGATAAAAGCGCCCAATTTCTTTCTTTGCCTCCTCTAAAACCCAACTGCCCCACCTTTTTACATCGTCTATTAACTTTCTCCCATACCTTTGGGGATACTCAAGGGTGCATTTCAGTATCAGAACCGCAACCGGATTGTAATCAATGGCGTAGGTTTCCATCCCAAGCCTCAAACACTCCAAAGGTATAGAACCACCTCCAGCAAAAGGGTCCAAGACCTTAGGAACTTTTCCCCCATTGGCGTTTAGAATGTCTTTTCTTGCCTGTTCAATAATCTGATGCTTGGCGATAGCCTCCCACTTTGACAGGGAAATTATAAAACTCCTCTTTCTTTTGCGTTCTTGTTCATCTTCCGGATAGGGTATAAAGGCGGAGTAAGAAGTGGTCCTTGAGCTTGCAAGTGGTCTTCTTGCCCACCAGATGTGAAGCGTGGAAATGTGTCCGTGCCTTATGTTTTTTTCTCTTGCGGATTCTTCGCTCACTTCGTAAATGGGAAAGCTAAACTCTATAAAGCTTCTCTTCATACTCTGTCTCCTTTACTTTTCCATTCTTTTGGAGAAATTATAAACCTTACAACCTCAACCTTTTCTTCCACTTTCAGATTTTCCGCTGGGTTTCTAATTACGTATAAGGTTGGATTTATCCCTGCGTTGGCTACCACATAAAGCCAGTATTGGTCTTTGAACCTCTTTGCCATAAGCCACTCGTTGGGAGTTAGCGCCACTTCTCCCTCGTCCTTTCTTGCCTTCACCTCTATGTATCTTATTTCGTTCTCTCCCCTTGACCTGATGTCAAACCCAAGGTTTTCCCTTGAAACATCCTCAGGCTCCCTTCCTTGACTTCTTTCATACTCCATAGCTATTTCCATCCCGATCCTCTCTATTTCCTCATCGCTTACCATTTTGTCTTCACTTCTTGGCAAAACAAGTATGGCACTTAAATAATTGGGCATGAATATGCTTAGGTTTTGCTCCTTTTCTATTTCTTCCTCCAACTTTTTCTTTATTTCTTTGTATTGTTCTAATCTTTCTTCCTTATTCCTTATAGCCAACTCCACGTCTTCACCTTTTGCTTGCCTGTAGTAAAGCTCCGCAAGTTCTTCGTCAAGTTTGTGTATTAAATACCGCAAAGACTTTATCCCATACTTTCTTTTTATGTCTGCCTGTCTCTTTCTTTCTTCCAAAAGTTCTTCTTTGTATAGCTCAAGGATGTATGAGGCATAATTTATTGGCTCGTTCTTGTCTATGTTTTTGTTTGCTAATGGGATGTCAGCTTGACTATTTTTTGGCACAAGGTCCCAGATGACCGCAGGGTTTATTTGTGAAAACGTGTTTGTTTGAAAGTCCTGATAGATGGCTAAGATCTTTTTACCTGCAGTTTTTCCAGTTCCGTCCCTTACTTCACCTTCAAAAAACCAGATAATTCCGTTGTATCTTCCCGAAGGGTCCTCAAAGACCGCACCCTTTTTTAGCCTTTCGGAGTATTTCCCAATCAACAGCTCAATTATTGCCTCAAGCAAGGGATGCCCAAAAGATATAAACTCCGCATCGGGATTTTTAAAGGCTAATTCCTTGTCAAAAGTCGCCTTCTTGTATGAATCCAAAAGACTTCCATAGCGCACCATAAAGTCGTGGTCCTTTGCAATACTCTTCACTTCTTTTGGTATGTGCTTTATTTCAGTAAATCCATCTTTCCTTTTTCTTACCTCGCCTCCCAAAAAGTCCATAACCCTTTTGAAAAACTCTTCTACATACTCAGGAATTAGCCTATGCTCCTTTGCCTTAATTGCTATCTCTTTTATCCTTGTGTAGTCAATGTATCTTGTAGCTAAGCTCTCCCCAAGAATGTCTTTGATGTAGGAGATGTAGTTTTCATCTACTTTAATGTCAAGCTCTTTTATTATTTCATCCATGCTTTTTGCATTTGAAACCGCTTCCAAAATCAGCTGATACAGATCCTTGTTTCTAAAAACATCGCCTATGACATCAAAAACCTTATCACTTCCTAAGGCTTTTCTGATCTCCTCAAGCTTTTCAAGGATCTTTCCCAAAACTATACCTTCTCTTGTGTCTTCTGCCACAAGGTTGAAGATATACACGTCCTTTTGCTGTCCGTATCTGTGGATCCTTCCCATTCTCTGCTCAAGCCTGTTTGGGTTCCAAGGCATGTCGTAGTTTATCATCAGATGGCAGAACTGAAGGTTAATACCTTCGCCTGCTGCCTCCGTCGCCACCATAATCTGCTTTTCTTCCCTGAATTCTTTCTCTGCTTTAATTCTTTCTTCCAAGGACATACCACCGTGTATGCAAGTAGCAGAGTATCCCCAAGACCGAACCTTTCCAAACAAATATTCCATCGTATCTCTAAACTCGGTAAAGATTAAAATCTTCTCGTTTCCTCTTATCTCCCTTATCTTTTTAAAACCTTCCTCTATTGCCCTTTTTAGCTCCCTTAGCTTTACCTCTTCCTCACTTTTTAAAACTTCTTCAGCTTGCTTTATTAGCCTTTCAATGGTATTGATCTCCCTTTTAAGCTCCTCTTTGGTCTTTGATAGGGTTAAAGCTTCCCATTCCCTTTCTATCTTTTCCCTTTCCTTCTCTTCCAAGTCCTCTAAATCTACTTCATCATCAAAGAAGAATGATTCTGCAGGCTTACCGCTTACTAACAACTCCTCAAGCCTCTTTCTTCTTCTTTCAAGGGATTTAAGAAGGGCATAAGTGCTTGAAGACATCCTTCTTTGGAGCATCAACAGTGCAAAGGCAATGTTTCGCTTCTTGTCCATATTCAAAGCTTTGTTGTATTCAGATATGACATACTTTGAAACTTCGTTGTATAGTTCTTTCTCTTTTTCGGATAGTCTATACTTTATGGTCTTAGGATAGCGGTTTGTAAATATGGGTTTCCCTTCAAAGTCCTTTAGGTCTTCCTTTAGCCTTCTAATAAACAAAGGATTGTCCTTATTTTTCAGGGATTCCTCTATTAATTCAGAGGTAGCAAAAAAACCCGGCATTAGCAGGTCTAAAAACAGTCGGAAACTTTCTGGGTTTCCTCTGTGTGGTGTAGCGGTAAGGAAAAGTAAATGCTCTGAAGTTTTCGATAGCACATCGCCCAGTTTGTATCTTTCTGTCCTTTGAACCTTGTTTCCATACTTGTAAGCGGTCATCTTGTGGGCTTCATCCACTATGACTAAATCCCAATACGCACTGCTCAAAGAGGGAAGAATGTCCTCCTGCTTTGCAAAGTCCACGGAAGTAATTACCTGATTTTTCAGGCTCCAAGGATTTGTCACATAGGTGTTGTTGAAAGTGCTTCTATCTATTACCTCAAAGGACTCTTGAAACTTCTCCCATAGCTCCCTTCTCCATTGGTCCTTTAAGTGTCCCGGCACAACTATTAATATGCGCTTTGCCAAACCTCTTAGTTTTAGCTCTTTGATGATAAGCCCAGACATTATAGTTTTGCCAGCACCTGGGTCATCTGCTATTAAAAACCTTATTCTTGGAAGCCTTAGAATAAATCCATAAACCGCCTCTATCTGAAAGGGCAAAGGGTCTATCTTTGAAACGTTTATCCCCAAAAGGGGGTCAAAAAGGGAGGCATAGCGATACCGAATTGCTTCAAGGGTTAAGAAAGCTTCCAAACCGTTGGTGCTAAAATCAATCTCGTAGTCCTTAACCTTTAATTTTTTAATATCTTCCTCTTGCAACAGATAATCAAAAACCTGGTTGGAATAGATCCCCCTTCCAATTATTCTAATCCTGTCTGCAAGATCTTGCACTTTTATTATTTCCACTGGCTCTGAAAGAAAGGGAGCCTCAACAACAATTCCTTCTGTTATAGCAGTCTCCATATCTACATTACTTTTCCAAACTCTTCAAACTTAAACCTGTACGCACGGGGTAGCAGTGTCTTGTTTGGATCCTTGTAGCCAATAGCTATTATCATGATGGGCTCTTGGTGTTCTTTGAGTTCCAAAAATTCTCTTAGTTTAACCTCGTCGTATCCTTCCATAGGATGGGTTTCCAGCCCATACGCTCTCGCAGTTATCATAAGGTTCATAGCAAAAAGAGCGG
>Ga0072500_144594_pt1 | contig 11957 bp, 10 predicted proteins | sample GBScelen77Swater_FD_63803 | JGI IMG/M metagenome (GOLD analysis project Ga0072500, IMG submission 63803) | Hot spring microbial communities from Great Boiling Spring, Nevada - cellulolytic enrichment S 77C v2 (version 2) | ecosystem: Environmental > Aquatic > Thermal springs > Hot (42-90C) ...
GACGGACTCAGGACGACAGGAAAAAAGAGATCCCTCGCTTCGCTAAGGATTACCGGAGGAGGGAGAGAAGGAATTTTAAACAGACTCCGCTAAGGAGGGTACATTTATTTGCCTTTGGAGGAGCCTATACTGCTTTACCGCTTATGCTTCATGAAATAGTAGAAAATATGAAATTGCTTGATAGCAAAACTTTTATGGATGGTATTGCCCTTGGACAAATTACTCCAGGACCCATCTTAATAACAGCAACCTTTGTTGGATATATAGTTAATGGACTTTCTGGTGCTATTTTAGCTACAATTTATGGTTTTACTCCTTCTTTTTTAGTATACATGCTATCAACTAAAATTGCTGATCGAATAAGAAATAATCCTATCTTTTTAAGAGGTAAAAGAGGAATTTTAGCCTCCTTTTGTGCCCTTTTACTTTTTGCCTCCTTTAAATTAGCTTTTTCGATTGATTGGAATATCATTAAAATTCTTTTTTTCATCACAAGCCTCATTTTTCTCTATAAAGGCGTTAATATTTTTTATGTAGTAGTAATTGGAGGAGCACTCTCTATATTTTTGTTCAAATGATCTATAAGCTTTAGGAGGCGAAATGATGATTAAAGATTTTATAAACAGATTAGAAAGAATTTTCGAAAAATTTCTATGGTATTCTCGTCTTATAATTATTATTGCAGTAATTTGTACTGTTTTTTCTTCTTTTATATTGATCTTAATTGGTAGTTTTAAAGTCTACTTAGTATTAAAAGGGATAATCTATGCCTTTTCTGATGAAGAATACTATTTCCAATTTTACAAAAAGGCTATCGCTAATATAATTAGCGCAATTGATGTTTACTTAATTGCTACTGTTCTAATTATTTTCGGTATAGGTTTATACGAACTTTTTATTAGTAAGATTGATGAAATTGAGAAAGACAAAAAATCTTCTCAAATCTTATTAGTGCATTCTCTTGATCAGTTAAAAGATAAGCTTGCAAAAGTAATTGTGATGGTTCTTATTGTTACCTTTTTTAAACATTCTATAAACTTTGTTTATACCGATTATTTAAATTTACTTTATCTTGCCATCGGAATCCTTTTGATCTCTTTAGCTGTTTATTTTTCTGCAAAGTTTGATAAAAAGAATAATGAGTAATCGTCCAATCTGAATAGTTGTCTAACTTTTCTCTTCAGGAAGAATAATCAGGGTTATCTCTCCCTTTATGTTTTCCCTTTCTTTGAGTTCAGACAAGCTGCTATATCTTAGTTCTTCGTAAAGTTTGGTGATTTCTCGAGCAAGAAAGCATTGTCTTTCTCCAAGCTCTTCATAAAGGGCAGATACTTCTTTGTTAAACCTATGGGGTGAAATGTAGACCACAACTGGTAACTCAAGGTGAAAGTACTTCAAGGCCTCCTTTAAATCCTTTTTCTTCCTTGGAAGAAAACCCAAGAAAATAAATCCTTTACCTCCATCAATTCCGCTTGCCTGAAGGGCTGCTGTCAAAGCGGAAGGACCGGGAATTGGCTCAACCTTTATGCCCTCTTCATGCGCAGCCCTAACAAGCAGTGCTCCTGGGTCAGAAATAAGCGGAGTTCCTGCTTCAGAACAGAGAGCAACCTTTTTGCCATCCTTCAAAAGAGTCATTATTCTTGGAAGCCTTTCCTTTTCTACTCCTTTGTAATAGCTTATGAGCGGTTTTTTGGGTATGTTGTAGTAGCGAAGAAGGTTTGCCGTTTTCCTCGTATCTTCACAGACGATAACGTCAACCTCTTTCAACACCCTCAACGCTCTTAATGTGATATCCTCAAGGTTTCCAATAGGGGTTGCTACGACAAAAAGGGTTCCTGCCATAATATAAATTCTATCATGTTTTTGGTTGCTATCATTCAATAAGAATAAAACAATGAACTTAGTCTTGAGGAACTAAAAAGGAGAGGTAAAATTTTACTTAAATTCAATAAACTCCTTGGTCATGGAAGACTGCATTCTTTTATCTCACGGGGGAGGGGGAGAGGAAACTCAAGCCCTTATCTCTAATCTAATTCTTTCTTATTTTAATAACCCTTTGCTTTCGCGTTTAGAGGATGCAACACCTCTTGAGTTTTCCAATTCCCGGCTTGCTGTTACTACAGACTCCTTCACCGTAAAGCCTATATTTTTCCCTGGTGGCAACATCGGAAAACTCTCTGTTTGTGGAACCTTAAACGACCTTTTAGTGATGGGAGCCAAACCACGGTACTTAACCTTAGCGCTTGTACTTGAGGAGGGGCTTCCTATTTCTACGCTTAAAAGTGTCCTTGAAAGCATAAAGGAGGAGGCAGAAAGAAACGAGGTCTTAGTCGTAGCAGGGGACACAAAGGTTATGCCAAAGGGAATGCTTGACGAGATAATCATCAACACCACCGGAATTGGCGAGATAATTAAGCCCGGTCTTTCCTGCAGAAACTTAAAAGAAGGCGATGTGATCCTTGCCACAGGACCTCTGGGCGACCATGGGGTTGCCATTCTTTCTCGTAGACAGGGCTTTGAGTTTGAAGTTCCCGTAATTAGCGACTGTTCAAGCCTTAGAGAGCCATTGTTAGCTTTGTTTTCAGTAGATGTGGAGTTGCATGCCCTAAGAGACCCAACAAGAGGAGGATTAGCAAGCGTGCTTCATGAATGGGCTATGGCTTCTCAGGTAGAAATTTTGGTGAGAGAGGAAGACATCCCCGTAAGGGAAGAGGTCAAGACTTTTTGCGCAATCCTTGGGCTTGAGCCCTATCATCTTCCCTCAGAAGGGAGAGCCATCATTGCGCTCCCTGAGCCTGAAGTTGATAGAGCTTTAACCATCCTGAAGAAGTTTCCTCTTACCTCGGAGACAAAGATTATAGGAGTAGTAAAGAAAAAGACTCTACAGCCACGGGTCCTCATCGAAACCGTCCTTGGAACCACAAGAATTATGGATACTTTGGTAGGCGAAATGTTACCCCGGATCTGCTGATGCATGAAGGCTATCTCTTCATGAACCTTCTTCGCTCCATTGAAGAACAAACAAAGCCCTTTCAGCCTTGTAGAATAACAAAGGTTGTTCTCCTTGTGGGTGAATATTCAGGCATAGATTTTGACTACCTCAAAAGGGTGGTCGAGACCTTTAAAGAAGGCTCTGTCTTAGAGAATGCGGAAATCATCTTAATGCAAGACCCTTTACGCGTCTACTGCCCATCATGTAGGATTGAAACAACAAACTATGAGGCTAAAGCTTGTTGCCCTCTTTGTAAAAGCTTTGATGTAGAAATCAGAGGTGGTCTTGAGCTTATCTTAGCCTCCTTAGAAGTTGAAAGGGATGAAGACGGAACGGATAATCATTAAAGGGGTTGTTCAAGGAGTAGGTTTTCGCCCCTTCCTTTATCGTTTAGCAAATAGGTTGGGCTTAAGTGGAATAATCAAAAACACTCAATCAGGTGTAGAAGTCATAGTTTCCGGAAAGGAAGAAAATCTTAATCAATTTAGAAAAGCCATTCTTGAAGAAAAGCCCCCGAATGCCTTCATTCGGGAGATAACTGTAGAAGAAATTTCAAAAGATGTTTTTCAACTGAGCATTGGAGAGGGCTTAAAAGGGATAAGGATAGTTAAGGATGATGATGTCACTGAGGTTGAGCTTGACCTTCTTCCCGATTTAGCCATCTGTCAGGACTGTCTTAGGGAATTTAACGACCCAAAAAACAGGCGTTATAGGCACCCTTTTATTGCCTGCACAAACTGCGGTCCTCGCTATGGAATGCTTATTCGCCTCCCCTATGAGAGAGAAAACACCACCATGGGTTATTTCCAACTTTGTCCAGACTGTCAGAAAGAGTACACTGACCCCATGAACAGAAGGTTTCATGCTGAAGCCATAGCTTGTCCAAATTGTGGTCCAAGGTTGGTCCTTTATCAAACTAAGGTTGATGAACCCATAGCTTGGGATAGAGAAGCTCTTATCCTTGCAAGGAGTTTCATCATCCAGGGCAAGATCCTTGCCGTAAAGGGGCTAACAGGGTTTCATCTCATCTGTCGAGCCGACAAAGGAGAAGTAGTAAGAGAGCTAAGGCGAAGAAAAAGGAGGCCAAGCAAGCCCTTTGCCGTCATGTTCCCAAGCCTTGAACTTTTAAAAGAATACTGCTTTGTTGACGCGGAGGATTTAAGGCTTATGGAATCCCCTCAAAGCCCAATAATCTTAATTCCTGGCAAGAAGCTTTTACCAAAAGAGGTTGCAGAAGGCATTAGTCTCGTTGGTGCCATGCTCCCCTACACTCCAATTCATCTTTTTCTTCTTGAGGGTCTTTCTTTTCCTGTGATTGCAACTTCGGGGAATTTTTCAGACGAGCCCCTAATCTTTGAAGAAGAAAGGGCAATGAAAACCCTCGCAGAGGTTGCAGATTACTTTTTAGTTCATGATAGGAAAATTTTGCGAGGTTCTGACGATTCAGTTCTAAAGAAGGTAGGAAAGGTTTACATCATGATAAGGAGGGGAAGGGGTTATGCACCCTATCCTCAGATGCTTACCTTTACTACCCCTTTACACATTCTTGCCTTAGGTGCTGAGGAGAAAAATACTTTTACTTTAGGTTTAAAAAACCGCCTCATTGTAAGTCCCCATGTTGGCGACCTTGCCAATCCAGAGACTTTTGATTACTTTGTTAAACTTATTGATGATTATTTAAACATCTACCGGATAAAAAACTTAGATTTTATCGTTAGCGACCTCCATCCTGGATATCAAAGCACAAGGCTTGCAAAAGCCTTGGCTAAAGAAAGGGGCATCCCTCTTGTTCAGGTTCAGCATCATCATGCCCATCTTTTATCAGTGCTTGCTGAGGAAGGAATAGTGCCTGAGGAGGAGTTTCTTGGCTTTAGCTGGGATGGAACTGGCTTTGGTTTGGATAGGACCGTGTGGGGCGGGGAGACACTTTTGCTTCAGGGTTTAGAGTTTAAAAGAATTAGAAGCTTTAGACCCTTTCGTTTGATTGGCGGCGAAAGCGGTATTAAGGACATAAGAAAAATTGCCCTAAGCCTACTCTTTGAGGTCTATGGAGAGACAGCCCTTGAGCTTTCTCATCCTTTGATAAGGAGTTTTTCTGAAAAGGAGTTAATCATGATATATAGAGCCTGGAAATCAATGGATAAAGGGGTGTACAGTTTTCCGTTATGTAGTTCCTGCGGAAGACTTTTTGATGCTATAGCAGCCTTAGCTGGCGTCTGCTATAAAAACACATACGAAGGGGAAGCTCCAATGAAGCTTGAATCATTATACAATCACCAACTTAAAGGGGCTTTCCCTTTCCTTTTAAAGGAGAATTTTTTCTTTGATTGGGAGCCAATAATCAGAGAGGTCGTTGAAGGAGGCCTAACCCAGGAAGAGATTGCTACCTATTTTATCAATTCTTTGGCTGATTTTCTCTGCAAAACCGTGGTTGAACTCTCCCAAAGTAAAGTCATCATCTCTGGAGGAGTTATGGTAAACGGTCCCCTCTTAAAAAGGATCTTAGAGACCCTTGAGCTAAAGGGCATAAAAGTTCTAAGGAATAAGAAGTTTCCGCCTCTTGATGGGGGTATCTCTCTTGGGCAAGCTTACTACGGCATGCTTTCATTTATTTTTTCTAACACAAGTTGACAGAGCCTCGGAATATTCTTTTTTACTTCCTCCGATAATTCTGTTCCGACTTCCAAAGACTTTGGCTCCATCCCAAGGATAAAGATCCTTTTTGGTTTCTCCCCCTTTAGATGAAGGATAGAAAGAATGTCGGAAAAAGATATTTCATGGGTTGATATTTTTTCTAAGAGGTTTTGATTGGTTAAGATTTCCTCGGAAAAGCAATAGATTGTGCCAGGCTTTTTACCAAGGGTTATGGCATCGATGACGATCAAAACATCAAGGGAGGCTAAGATGGATAATAGCGAGAGCCCCCCTGTTCCTCCATCAACAAGTTCAACTTCAGGGGGTAGTTTGCAGTTTTCCTCAAGCCATCTTAGGGCATATACCCCAAGCCCTTCGTCGGAAAGTAGGATATTCCCTAACCCTAACACCAATAATCTTTTCATGGATAAGCTATTATAATGTAAGAAACCCCTCCCTGGGAGGGGGCAGGGAGGGGAGGAGGGGGTTTGGGGATTTATGTGATTGGAGTGAGGAGGGGAGCTAATTTAAGCTTTAAGGGGCACATAAAGCAGTTTTAAGGTACTATACCCAAAAGTTTTAGCCCAAGATAACCATATCCCACAACCGCTACCCTTTTTACCCAGATAGGACTTAATCTTTTAGAAATCCTTGGAGCAATAAAACCTGCTGACACTGCACCTATTGCCATAATAAGAAACAGCACTACATCTGTCTGTCCAAAGAAGTAGTATCTTGAGGAAGCCATGAGGGTATTAAAAAAGATAGCTAAAAGGGAGCTACCCACTACCACGTAAATAGGAAGACCCATGATAACTGTCATCAGGGGAACAACGAAAGGCCCGCCTCCAAATCCTCCAAGACTTGAAGCTACAGCAATGATAAAACCTCCAAGGGCTCCAACCACCATGTTTGCCTCAAATTTTTCTCCCCAGAATTCAATCGTCATCTTCATGGTTTATACCTCCTTTTAAGATTTTTGTTCCCTTTGAGCCTTGGCTGCAGCAGCACGTCTTTTGAACTCTTCAAGAATGGCTTTCTCTTTCTTTGACTTCTCAATATAGCCCGGTGTAGTCTGCCAGAACATCAGGGCTGCAAGTATCAATAGGACAATACCAAACACAAACTTGTATTCAGCCAAGGTGATAAATTGGTTCAAAAGCGGACCAAAGAATCCACCCAAAGCCATAAAGATACCAACAGTGATACCAAGTTTCAAGTTAATGAAGCCAATTTTAGAATAGTTGTATATACCAGCGCCCTGGCTGAAGAGAACCGAAGGCATAACTGAACCAGCTACAACAGGGTGAGGTATGTCATAGATCAGAATAAGAAGAGGATTGAGGATGAACCCACCACCTGCACCCATTATTACCCCGAAGGTACAAATAGCAAGAGCTAAAATTAGTGGACCAAAAAGGTTAACCGATGTCCCAGCAACTGGGAAATAATACTTCGGGAAGGACACATCACAAGTAAATTTAGCAGGCTCGCTTTTGATCTCCTTATCAACAACTGCTATGACAGAGAAGGCTCCTTTGGGGGCATTCTCAGGAAGCTTGAAATTTACTGAAAAAGTACCATCCTCATTGGTTGTAATTTTTTGTAGGACAAAAAGTTTTTCAAGCTTTCTCATACGGGCTTGTAAAAGACGGGCAGATTCTTTTTTAATGTCCTTTTTGTCAGTAAGGCTTGGTAAAGGCTCTCCCCTTGAACCGATGATTGTTCTGACAATGCTTGTTTTCCAAACCTTTATCTCAGAAATAAGTTTAGGCGGAGTTATGTAAGCAAAATCAGCATTTGTTTGCTTCAAAAATTCACCGATTTTCCACTTTTTATCGGCTTTAAACTTGGCATAGATCTCTTTGACTGGTCTTTCTTCGACGGTACCGTTCTTTTCTACTTTGGCTACATAATCTTCATTAATAATTATAGTATAAAACGCAGGCACTTCTTTAGTTAGGTAGAACTTAAACTCCTTTCGGTCAAGCCTTCCTACTTGAACCTTGGCTTCTGTGGAGGCAATCTCAATGAAGTTGACCTTCATTCCCGGCGGAACTTTACCCGTAATCTGGATAGTATCACCGCCTTTGTATACGCTTTTGTCAAGCTTTACCTCAATGATAGGCTTCTCTGAAGCTTTTTGTAAAGCCTTGGCTTCCATAGGCTTTTCTTGTCCAAACACTGGATAAGCTAAGAAACTAAGCAACAAAAAAAATACAAAAAAACACGAAAGATAGGTCGAACCCTGTACCAACTCATCACATAGTGTCCCTTTATTGGGTAAAAATTTTCCCGAAAAGGGCATGGTAATTCCCAAATCCAATCTCATTAAATCCTCTTTAAGCCTGCTTAAGTTTAACCTCTCATTCATCTCCTTCAAGCAAGTATAATATCCACTGAGCTAACCACCTTCCCTAAAGACCTAAATGTTAAAATCCAAGTATCTCACTTGTCCCATCAGGGTTTATCCTTAAAGCTAAATCTACTTGCTCCTTTGCTATCTCATTTCGACGTTTTGGTTATTAAGCATTAGGAAGGCTACCATACCCTTACCTTTCCCTCAAGGCTTTTCACAATTAATGAGACACTACCTAAGCGTCTTCCTTAAACTTTAAAAGAGACTTAAGTAAGTCGATAGTGTCTTCTAAATAGCTATTATAGTCAAGAATAAATATAGCTGGTGTGCCATCAACATTTAAAGCCTTTAACATTTGATAATCAAGTTCTGATAGAATTAGAAAGTCTTTTTTAGGTTCCTTTTCTTTGAGGGTGGTTTGAGTAGTATTATATGATGAAGGGACATAAGGCTTGTTGGAGTGACAAACAGGAAAATTCTCAGGATGTCTGCTTAATAAAATAATCTTCATGCCTGATATTTGAGTACAATATCTGGGAATAGTTCTCTTAGCATAGTAATTTTAGTCTTGTCTAAAGGTAGACTAAGCCCATTTGGCTCAAAATGCACATACCAATCAGGATACTTAAGGATAATCTTTAAGGGAAGAGAGGGCTCCTTTTTTTCCGAAAGAAAATCCTTGAGTTCCTTTATCATTGATGGCTCTACCTTTTTAGCATCTATTTCAAGCTCAAACCTTCCTTCAGAAAACATTCTTAGGTCTTCTATAGGTGCTATGTCCTCGACAACCAACGTTAGGCTTTCTTCATCTTTATCAACCTTAGCTCTAACCCAGATAATCTTTCCCTCTTGTAGGAATTCTAAAGCTTTGTTTAGCGCATCAGGGAAAAGCAGGGCTTTTATGTTAGAAAATTCATCTTCAAGGAGAAGAATTGCCATCTGCTCTCCGGTTCGAGTCTTTTTGTATGTTATGTCTGAAATCAAGCAGGCGATAATAATAGATTCTCCATCCTCCAAAGTATCCTGTGTAGAGAGGTTTGTTTTGGAAAACAGTTCAACGAAGGGTCGCCATTTTTTTAAGGGATGAGAGGTAAGGTAGAAGCCAAGAGCTTCCTTCTCAAACTGTAAAAGTTCATCCTCCGTCCAGGGTGGTACATCTTCGAGCACAATGTTTGCACTAACGCTAAGAAGGCTTGCCTGGCCGAAGAGGGTCGACATCTTCATCTGTTGAGAAAGGCTTAAGACCTTGGGAAGGTTGGCTAATAGTTTGGCGCGATTTGGCTCAAGACTATCAAAAGCTCCGGCCTTAATGAGGGATGATATCACTCGTTGGTTTACCTTTTGGGAATCCACCTTCTGACAAAATTCGATAAAACTACGGTAAGGTCTTTTGGAGATAATCTCCTTTACCGCTTCCTCTCCGACGTTCTTAATAGCCTGGAGTCCCATCCTTAAGGCTGACCCCTCAACGATAAAACCAGCAGCGCTCTTGTTTACGTCGGGGGGCAATACTTTTATTCCCATCCTTTCAGCAACGGAAAGATACTTAACAACCTCCTCGCTTTTTCCAACTTCATAGCTTAGGATTGAGGCTAAGAAGTAAAGTGGGTAATGCGCTTTAAGGTAGGCTGTTTGATAGGAAAGAAGAGCGTAAGCTGCGGCATGGCTTTTGTTAAAGCCATAATCGGCAAACTTTTCTATCAGATCAAAGACCTTTTCTGCAATTTCTGTGGCAATACCTCGGGACTTAGCTCTCTCGATGAAGTCGCTCTTTAAGTTCTGCATAAGCTCCTTTTCTTTTTTACCTATTGCCCTGCGAAGAAGGTCAGCCTCACCCAGTGTATATCCAGCAAGAGCTCTTGCGATCTCCATTACCTGCTCTTGATAAACTATTACTCCATAAGTTTCCTTAAGGATTGGCTCTAAGAGAGGATGAAGATACTCCGGAGCCCTTCTGCCGTGTTTAGTTTCAATATACTGGTCAACAAGCCCTCCACCGAGAGGTCCTGGGCGGTAAAGGGCAAGAACAGCTATAAGGTCGTTAAAATCTGTAGGTTTAAGCCTTCTTAAGAGTTCTTTCATACCCTCAGATTCCAATTGAAAGACACCGTCTGTTTCCCCTGATGAAAGAAGCTCAAAAACCTTTGGGTCATTAAGGGGGATAGAGTTTAGGTCAATTTCTTTACCTTCTGCTTCTTTTATAAGCTTTAGAGTATTGTCGATGATGGTTAAAGTTTTTAACCCGAGGAAATCAAACTTTATTAAGCCGACTGCCTCACAGGCCTTCATATCGTATTGGACCACAATTTCACCATCTTCCATTTGCATAAGGGGCGCAACTTCAACCACAGGAACACCGCTAATCACGACCCCTGCAGCATGGATACTTGGATGCCGAGGAAGCCCCTCAAGTTTTAGAGCTATCTCAAAGAGCTCTTTTATCCTTGGTGAGCTTTCCATCAACCTTTGAATTTCTGGACGCTTAACCTCCTCTTGAAGGGTTGTCTGTGGACCGGGAGTAATCATCTTAGCGATATGGTCGACCTCTTTCGGCTTAAAACCGAGCACTCTCCCCACATCCCGAATGACTTGCCTTGCTGAAAGAGAACCAAAAGTAGCGATCTTTGCTATGTAATCCTGTCCGTACGTTTTAGCCACATACTCTATTACCTCGTCTCGGCGCTCCATGCAGAAGTCTACATCAATGTCAGGAAGACTTGGTCTTTCCTTGTTCAAAAACCTCTCAAAAAGGAGTCCCCACCTGATAGGGTCAAGATTTGTTATGTATAGGGCATAGCTTGTTAAGGCTCCCGCAGCAGAACCTCTCCCTGGACCAACCGGAATACCCTTTGACCTTGCCCAGTCGATAAAGTCTGAAACAATTAAAAAGTAGCTTGCGTAGCCTTTTTCTATGATAACCTCAAGCTCCATTTCAAGCCTTTTCCAGTATTCCTCTTTGCTTGCTGCAAGCAAGCCCTGCCTTTCAAGCTCAGAAAGCCTCCTCTCTAAGCCCTGCCTTGCCTTTTTAACAAAGTAAGATTCTGCGGTTTCAGCATCTGGCAATTTAGCCTTTGGGAAAATGGGCTCACCAAGCTTCAATTCAAGGTTTACTTTTTCAAAAACTTCAAAGGTGTTATCTATTACTTCCTTGGGATATGAACTTACAAGCTCTTCAAGTTCTGCTGGGCTTGGGAGAAAGAGTTTATCGGTGTTAAAGCGAAATCTCTTGGGATCATCAAGTCTTGAGTTCGTCTGTATACAAAGCAAAACCTCATGAGCCTTAAAGGAATCTCGGTCAAGATAATGGGAATCCGTTGTGCCAACTACTTTAATCCCAAGCTCCTCTCCAATCTCTAACATTAGTTCATTCACCTTTTTCTGCTCTGGAAGGTCGTTAAACTGCACTTCAAGATAGAAGTCTTCTCCAAAAAGTTGCTTGTAAAATAGAGCTGCTTCTTTGGCTTTATCCTTTTCTCCAAGAAGGAGAAGCTTGGGAATCTCTCCTTCGAGGCAAGCTGAAAGGGCAATCAAGCCTTCAGAGCATTCCTTTAACAGTTCCTTATCTATGCGTGGCTTATAATAGAAACCCTCTAAGTAAGCCTTTGAGCCAAGCTTAATTAGGTTTTTATAGCCTGTTTCATTTTTAGCGATCAAGATGAGGTGAAAGTAATTGGCATTTTTTTTGTTCTTATCAAACCTTGAACCAGGAGCAACATAGAATTCACATCCCAAAAGGGGTTTTAGATTGGCTTCCTTTAGGGCTTTGTAGAAGTGAACTAATCCAAAGAGCGTTCCATGGTCCGTAATAGCACAGCCTGGATAGCCATACTCAAGAAGACGAGGAACAAGGTCCTTTATTCGAATTGAACCATCAAGTAGGCTCCATTCAGTATGGAGATGTAGCGGCACAAAGCTTAGCATGCCCCTCACCCCCTTAGTCTTCAAGGAGTTTTAAAAGGTCTTGAATGGGGT
>Ga0072500_141270_pt1 | contig 11935 bp, 20 predicted proteins | sample GBScelen77Swater_FD_63803 | JGI IMG/M metagenome (GOLD analysis project Ga0072500, IMG submission 63803) | Hot spring microbial communities from Great Boiling Spring, Nevada - cellulolytic enrichment S 77C v2 (version 2) | ecosystem: Environmental > Aquatic > Thermal springs > Hot (42-90C) ...
GCACCAGAGTTTACAAAAATCATTGCAGAATAGACTACACAACAGTTTCAGGAAAATTATATTGAGTATTATCGCCAGTGCGCCAATTGGCGCACTGGCGAAAGAAAGTAAACAAACCGGTCTGGAGAAAATCGGACCGGGCCAGACCGGTAAAATTCAAAAATCTGGAGGTGATAGTATGGTTATTTTAACCTTAGAAGAATTAAGAGAAAAGTTTTATTCAATATCTCCACGCGAGATAGTGGAGATGGCATTTGAAGAATTCAATCCTCCAACAATTGATGGGGTTGTCTTTTTTGATCTCATCTATGGTAATTTCTATTCTGACACAGCTAAAGATGGAGAACAATACGATGGTGAAAAAATAGTTGTAGTATTCAGATTATCATATTTTGGCTATCCTCCAGAGGTTGGAGGATATTACGATGACTATCTTAGCTTAATAGAAGCAGGAAAAGATGAAACAGAAGCTTGGGAAGACGCAATGTCAAGATGGATTTCCTATGTTGAGGAAAATCTTAGCAACAAGTGGGAGGAAGTGGTAAGTAAATATTCTGAATTGTTAAATAGGTAGTCTAAGAATAGTGACAAGCGTTCGCCTTCTGGCGCGCGCTTGAAAAAGAAAGTAAAACCGGTCTGTATTCCAGACCGTGACGAATAACTTAATTGGGAGGTGGTTTAATGAAAATAGAGAAAGGTTTCTACATAGCTACAGTGATAGAGGCAGAGAATGGCGAACTCTGGTATTCAGGAATTACTGACGATACAATAGTGCACAAAGATAAAGCAAATGCTATTGCACTTAAGAAAGATGACAAAACATATTGCTTTTTCGAAAGCGATTTAGATTTCTACAGATGGGAATATGTACAAAAAGAAGTATACTATTACGATTACAAAGAGAAACAGCTTAAAAAAGAAATAGAGAATATACCAGTACTATTTTTAGAAGACCCTGAGACATTCAGAGATCATATCGAAACAGAAAAGAGAAAAACATACAGAGAAAACACGATCAAAAGAGCTATGGAAGAGATCGGAACAAAATGGGGAATAGGGAAACTCTACTTGAATGTAGAAAGATTTAACAAATCAGAGCTTGGATGGGCAGTACTAAGATACGAGGTAGACACTTTTCAAAAAGATGACACTGTATACAAAGTATTACTATTGCACGAGTATACAACACATTGCGGAAACACAACAGCATGCTTTATTATACTCAAAGAACCAGTGCCTAACGTACTTACCTTGCAAGTGCCACAAAAGTATATGGGGCTTCTTATAGGCAAAGGTGGCGAGAATATTAAAAATGTACAAAGAAAATACAACATAAAGATAAAACTAATTCCAGAGTCAAGTATGAGGCGGTTAAAGCCGCCTCAATAAAGAGAATTTTCCGGTTCCTAAGAAAATCAAAGGAGGTGTGATTATGTGGAATGTCAAATATTATGCGAGAGGAAACGTGGGCAGAACCGAGCCCACGGAGGAGCTCGTAGAGCTTGGGGAATATGCGTTGGAACTTGTAAAACAAGGAAAAACATTTGCAGAAGTTGCGGAAATAATTATAGAAGAATACGCAGAGCTATTTGAAGATGCAAGCTGGGGTATTAGTTTCGATGAAGACGAGCTTGTAATAACAAACAAAAAATTTAATTATGATCCTCAAACCAAAGCAATATCTTGCAGCTGGGGTTTTGAGAAAGCAACAATCTTTTGGGACACAAGAAATGATGCAACAGAATTTCAAAAAGCTATTACAGAGTATTTAGAAAAGTACGAAGAAAATCAGTTATTTGAAGTTTACTATTCAGGCTTAAAAACAAATGAAGGGTTCTTTGTAGGAGCAGTATACGAGAGCGCAATTAATAAAGAACAAATAGATGAGGATGAGGAAATAGTAATAACAAATAAACTAAAACTTATGAAACTTCTTAACGAGATAATTGATTTCATAGGAGAGTACGAATAAGTGTAGAGCAAATTAGAGAGGATTTCCAGCATCTTAGAGATTTAGAAATTATAGAGTTAGACGAGGTAGAATTTATGGAAAGGTTCTGGAACGATATACCATACTGGCATGTTTCGCTTATAGAGGGTGACACAGAAGAGGCAGCTATGTTCGTATATCTTCCGGAAGAGACAGAGCTCGGAATATTATACAACTTGCAACCATACATCTACAAAGTAAGATATGCGCCAATGCTTACAGAGCAAAAATCTATCGGTGGAGTAAAGAAAATACAAGAACTTTTAGCAGGATATACAGGAACGGTTATAGTGGTAAGAAAAATAAAACCTTTTGGAGAGGAAGCAGTGTTTACTATATATGTCACGAACAAAACGAGAGAAGTTACAGAAGAAGAGCTATTTGAGAGAGCATGGGATAGATAGTTACTTAGGTACAAGCGTTCGGCGCCAAGGAAACTTGGCGCCGAGATTAAAAATAAAATTAGTTAGGAGGTGGTAGTATGTTATACCTTGCCAACACATTTACGTTAGGCATGTTAAAAAACAAAGAGGGTACATTTAAGTTTAGGATGATTTCACTTGAAGAAGCAAGAGAGCTTGTAAACACGCAAGATTTTGTGTCATGTGTCGGTCATCAAGCAACTTCTATTCTTATGTCTCAGCTTCTTCAAAAAGATGTGCCATTCAATAGAATACAGATATCATGCGCCCCTGGTGACAATATTCTTGTGTGTCAGCTTCTTGTAAGACTTGAGGAAGGTAAAATCCTTACAATTGAGGAACTAACTAAACTATATAATGATGGCAAAATCGCGTTCTATTTCTTAGAAGTTCTATAACTTGCCTCTTGACAAATATCGTCAATAGGTGTAAAATAAGAAATAGAAAAACCAATTTAAAAGGGAGGTGTTAAGATGTATAAGCTTGATTTAGAAAAGATAAAGAGGCTTAGGAAAAGAAAGAACCTTACGCCAAGACAAATGGCAAAGCTAATGGGTTTAGAGGCTTCAACATACTGGAGAAAAGAAAATGGCGAAAGACCCTTCAAAGATTATGAGATATCAAAGCTTTGCCAAATCCTTGGTACGAAACCAGCAAACTTATTTAAGGAAACTAAGGAGGTGGAATAATGAGATGGCAAATAGATGAAGTATTTGAGATTTTTAATGAGGCAGGGTTTAAAGCGAGAAAGCAAGGAGATGGCATTATAGTCAGAATAGACGGAAACATATTTTTAGCGTTCGCCATGCCATTTGATGGAGAGTTAGAAGAAAACGAAATAGCACTCAAGAAGATAAATAACAAGTGGCACGCTACACTTACCCTTGACGCCTTTATAAACCTCATAGCTTATCTGTTAGAAAGAGAAATCGATCTTTCTGATTATGCGCCAGATGTAAATCACTAAGATAGGGGGGATAGGTATGCGTTTTGTAGGAAACTATATTAATCTTTTAGATGGGGATGGATATGTCATATTTGAAGATGAAGAAGGCGAACTTATAGCATTCCCCTCTTACTTTATAGAAAGCGATATGGAAGATGCAGAGTATGATCTTACAGAAGAGTTTGAATTTATAGAAGAAAAAGATAACGTCTACTATATACAGCAAAAAGATTATGTATTCTATATCCCCAAAGATTATTGCTATATCCTCAAATCTCTAAGGGAGGTGATGAGATGAGGGAAACTATTAAAAAGTACCTTGATCTAATTTACAACTTAGAAACTAAGAACTATACTCTCTCGCAAGAAATAGTAAAAGCAAGACGCGAAATCCAAATGTATTTAAATGAAGAAGATATAGATAATTTCTTAAAAGAGCTTGAACATCTAAAAGAGCTTAAAAAAGTAAAAAGAGAAACAGAAAAAGAAATAGAAAACAAGATAAAAGAATTGGAAGATGTTCTTAAAGAAATAGGATACGATTATAACTATCTTACAACGCATAGAATATATATCAATTTCGAAGGTGGGTATGCAACACTAAACGGAAAGCCTAAGGAGGATGAAGATGATGAAATATACAGTTAAGATAACAAAGAAAGAAATACCTACAAAAGATTTAGAATACTTAAACCTCATGGGTTATAAAGTGCATATGGATCTTAACACATTAGAGATATTCGCAACGAAAGAAGGAAAAGGTCTAAAAGTTAAAGATATTGTAATAGAAACTCTTCCTGTAGTAAGAAGAGATGTAGTAGAAATAGTACAATCGTCTGAGAGTATTTTCCAAAGGTACAACATCAGAGTGTCAAAGTATAAAAACAAAACTTGGGATGAATTCGTATACAAGCCGCCACTAATTAGAAGAGCAATAATTAAGATGTATAAAGTATTCTCTTTCCTATCCCCAAAGATAAAAATTGAGGAGGTGGTGAGATGAATTACGAAAAGATAATTGAGAACCTCAACATAATGGTTAAAAGTTTGGCACTTACCGCAAAAGCCATAAAAGAGATTAAAGAAGAGTTAGAAAAAAACATACCACAAGAAAAAGAAGAGCAAAGCGAGAAAATAAAGACAAAGCCAACAATAAAAGAATGGAAGGAATTCTGGGCCAAGGTAAATACACTCGGTCTTACAAATAATGAAGTGAAAGAGCTTCTAAATGTAAACTCAGTAAAAGATCTTCTCCCAGAATTTACTCTCGATGAAGTATTTATACTTCTAAAAGAAAAAGCGCAAAAGAAAAATGGCACAAGAAAATAGCAAATAATATAGGCGATAAGCAAGGTGGGGGAAGCTTTTCCCCCACCTTTTTTATCTTCGCAAGTAAGAACCTAAATCAGAACCATATAAACCCCTGAAAGGTTTTTTATAGGTTTTCTTTCACCATAATAAATAGACGAAACTAATACACGAACGTTTGTAAAATAAAAATTGCTATTACTTGCATAAGTTTGTATATCATAAAACTCAATAGTGTAGTAATCTACGTCTTGTAAATCTTCAAAGTCTATAAACTCAACACTATAGCTTTTACTACCACCTATGTACTGTGAGCCCCAATACTCTTGTACTTTGTATTCTCCCAACTCTACATATTCTTGGGCGCTACTCTTTTTGTACCTTACTTTAAACCTAACCCACCAAGTACACTCTCCAGAAAATCCAGGCCAGTTGATTGTAAACTGAAGATAGGCCTTAAAGCCTATTGTAGTTGTCTGTGACGGCGTAGTTATAGAATAAGTTTGATCCTTAGGTACACTTACATTTACATCACTACTTGTCATGAAAAACGAGTACACCTTAGCATCTGGTATAAAGTAATTAGGTTTAGTCTCCGCTTGGCATACTAACTGCTGTGGCATTATGTCGTATGACAAGGTTTCATTCCCACTGTAGCTACCAGACACGTCATAGTAGTTATTTGCAGTTTCCCCGACATACTCCAAGGCGTCAAACCCCGAAGTACTAACATAGACTAAATAGGATGTGGCACCTTCAACAGTGCTCCAAGAAATAGATGCCTCAATACCTCCGGTTGATGATTTTCCTGTTATCCAAGCGCCTTTTTTATCTCCCCTTTTAGATTGTACAGCCACATAATAAGTATATGAGCCTTGACCTGATGGAGTAATAGTAAGAGAAGATGGAGCTTCTACCGCTGGTATATCTAAAGGATAATCTGGCAAGAAAGGCAATAAGACAACGTCATAAGGGTAATAAAATATATCTTCACTACCTATATCAGGTAAATTAACCTGTTCTCCATCTTTAAAATATCCGTAAAGTGCAACTTGCTTAAGCTTTAAAGTACTTGATGCAACAGGCCTATAATACCGATCCGCATTTAAATCATAGTATCCTATTAAGACATGCTCAGGTGTATCAAAGAAATCATCCTGGTAGCACTCAAGATATACAGAAGAGACTTTATTTTCTGAATTTTTATCCAAGCGAATATAGAAATAATAGTTATTAGTTTTAGGTAAGACAAAAGAGACCGATTGAACTACATCGACATAGTAGCCATTATAGTAGCATTTACCCGGATTAATAGTTAAGTTAATCTCAGAAGAGCTTGTATATACTTCATAGTCAAAGCCTTCTATTACCCTATTTCTAAAAGAATATTGAGCAAGCGTTCGTAGATTTTCTTCAGTTATAATATTCCCGTTGCCAAGGCCTAAGTGGCTTGGGAAGACAGCCGCGTCAACTTGGACCTGACTATAAAGCGCCATCTTTTATCACTCTTTTCTTTCAAAGATCTTCTCGTATAGCATAGAATAAAAGGTTTGGCTTGTCGCAATAACTATAGCAAGATTTTTTAGCACATCTTCTAAAGTTATACTAGCCATCTCAATTTGGTGCTTAGCGAACACAGAAATAATACCAAAGAAAAAAGAAATAACCCACACCAAACCTACCTTGCGAGTAAAACTCCAAGATCTATCTTTAAGATAAGAGACAATAAAAGGTGTTAGAAAACCAAATATTATGCTTAATGCTTCATCAATACTCATACTCACACCTCCTGTTTATTTTTATTTCAAGAGTTTCTTGAGATATGTCTTTGATAGTATCTGATAGGCAAAGTCTACACCATAGACAAGTTGCCCGTTAACTTGATTATAGAAATCTTCCAAGATAGGATCTCAATATCACTTTCAGAGACATCTGTAGTGATATAGCCTAAACTAAAGGCTTTCATGGGCTCCCCCTCTGCTTTTGGCTAACCTTTATATCTTTTATTTTTGTCTCAGCTAATTCACGCAATTTTAAATGAAACTCCTCATGGCTCATATCTTTTTCGCCTAACAGATCGCTCTCTATTATTTTATCACGTGAAGTTGTGTAGTAAAGGGGGAAGAGAAATTCCTCACAATGGATGCGCAATACTACGATATCATCTATTTCTTTGTACTTCTCAATTTTTACTTTCATCTTAGCCACCTCCTTGTGTCGGTCCAAATCCGAACTTCGGCGTCTCGTTTGGCAAAGTAAGTGTCACGTCCATAGGGGTATAACCTCCAATTGCAATGTCAGAGGACACACTGTCAATTACCAGCTCCAGTTGGGTGTTTGGAAGCACGATCAATCCTATGCGTCCAGTGACGTTATTGAGCATAATTTCTACCCTTTCCACAGGGGCATATAGAGATGAAACCGTAAGGACTGGTATATCTAACTCTACATATTCTGCTGATATTGTGGCAGTAGAATAGAAAGGTATCAACGTTAGGTTTCCTGAAAAATATGAATCTATCGTAAAATATTGAAAGATTATGGCGGTTGTTTCCGCACCTGGGTCAGCACATGAGTGGATCCCCATAGTTAGTGGTTTGTAGTACAGTAGATTACGCCCTTCTAAAGAGACAAATCCAACGTTTCCAAGGTTTGTGACGCTACTATTGCGCATATATAAGAAGTTCACTTGGTCAAGGCCTGATATGCTACTGTCAATTATGTAGAGAGAGTCTACCTGATAGAGATTTGATGCACTACTGTCGAGCATATAGAGATAATCCACCAGCCCAATATTAAAGTGCGCCTCTGAGTGTCGCAAATCTAACACATTTATTCGCGTACCTACAATTATAGCCTCACAGTTAGTAGCATAAATAGCGCCAGAGTCAGGGTCTATGTTTTGCGTGATTACTCGCATGTTATGAGTTTTAATATTGAACTCTTGTAATTCGTATAGAACCAAAGTCGAACTGGAAATTTCCTTTAGCCCAACGAAAGTGAACTGATAGTTACTGTTCAGCCTTCCTGACATTACGTGGTCGCCAGGTGGCAAGAGAATTGTTGCATGTTCATTAAAACCATTTAGAATTTCTGTCAAGGTCTTATTAGGGTAGCCGTAGTCAGGTGGCCAAACCCAATTGTTTTGTTCCGCCACAGCTTTATAGAAACTTTGAACATTAAATTTACTGCCCATAAGGTTCAGCGCACTGATTTTAACCTCCGCGATCTTTTTTTGAATAAGAGACACGTCCGCTATTTTCTGCTTTACAAAATTTACCTGAGATTGTGGCATAGCTTCACCTCCTTTTACATCGCGCCACCAATATTAGCGGGTATGTGTAATGTCTTGCACGATTGTTATTTGTCCGATTATTGGCGTAAATACTTCCCCTTGGGCAGTGATCATTTGGATGTCATAATAATACTTTGCAGGGGTAAGCTCCATTTCCGTATTTAGGCAAGTAATAGTGACTTTACCTTCAGTTCCCTCCGAAACTATAATCATCTTCTGTAGTACCGCTTGATCATCGCCATCCGTTGGTTTCTCCTTCACAGTGAAATAAACTATCCATCCTGTGATGTCTACAGGTTGCTTTGTTTCGGCGTCTGTTACTTGCAAAGAAAGGTACAGAGTATCCCCCCTTACATGGGTAAAATTCATTTTAGAACACCTCCTTAGCTAAAATTTTTCTTCGACGGACATATTCTATTTTGGAGAGTTAAATATTGAGATGGAGAGCCAAGGCGAATATAGTTGGTTAAAGAGGCGGTATAATCAGCTATAGCCTTTCCAAAAGCTTGAGAGATACCCATCTCATCCTCCGAGTTTAGATATTTGCCATTCTCCATTAGAAAACTTTACCCAAAGGCCCGGTACTGGTATTTTAATTTCGCCCTCAAGTTTTCCTAAAAGCCCTACTACATATCCTACTTGGCGCCAACCTTCAGGATACGCATAATAGATATTTAGGCGCAAACCGAAAGGCAAGATAGAAAACCCTCCCACTTGTATTCTGTACTTAAGAAGTTCTTTTTGTAGAATTTCCATTTATATTCCCCTCCTTAGAGATGGTTTTATATAAATCTAAAACCCTATTTAACCAACCAATTAGAAAGATAGTTAGATTTTTGTTAGTTTGTGCTAAATTCTTATATCTCTCTATGCGTAGAAGTAAAAAGTCTCTGTAATCTTTAGATTGTTTTAGAAAGCTTAATGCGGTGCCTACACCCATATTAACGGCTGTGTCAAAGGCGATTATGTCAAGTGGATAAGGGAGTGCATCGCAATTTAATTTATCCCAATAGTTAGCCTTATAGATCTTTTTTGCAATCTCTAAAGCTTCGCTCTTTTTGCCTTGTTTCCAAAGCGCATCCATTTGAGCAACTTCTTTGGGATATGACTTCTGGCTAATACCATAAATAGTAAGACCTCCCGGATCTTTAGGATGTTCGCTTCTTCCCCCTTCCCACTTTAGTACAAACTCTAAAGCTTTCTTAAAGTTCTCTTGCAACTTGAACCCTCCTAAGACATAAATGTCTATTCTAATTATAACACAAATTTTTATCATTCAAGCGTTCGTTTTAGAAATTTTTTCTTGAAAGACTTGACAAAAGCGATAAAATTGATGTAATATTAAAATCACAAAGATTTTTAAAAAGGGAGGTAGAGAGTATGAAATTTTATTTCAATCAAGAGGCTTGGAAGAAGATAGGTTTTGATAGTTTTCCTGCATTCTCAAAGTATTGCCATGAGACTTTTGGCTTTGGGTATTCAAGAGCAATTAGGTTATACACAGGGGTTGGCAACATAAGCGACTTTATCTTTGTGTGCAATCACCTAGGCATAGACCCAAGAGAGTTCTTTAGTATAACCCAAGAGGAGGTGGAGAAGTAATGATACCAGAAAAATACAGAAATTACATCTTAAAAGTTTTAGAAGGCGGGGAAACTTCCCCGCCCAGGGAGGTGGTGAGGGGTAAGGGGGTCGAACCTCGAATTCTATCTAGATTATACCAAAAGAACCTCTACTATGCAATACCCAATTTCAAAGAATTAAGAACCGCATCTAAACTCACTCAAAAAGAAATTGCGCATATGTCTAAAGTTAGCCTCCGCACAGTTCAAAGGCTTGAAAAAGGCGAATATATAAAAATTGAGAACTATCACAAGATAATGGATACTCTTAGAAAGAGATTGATAGAGCTGGGTTATGAAATTAAGCCTGTTATGGAGGAGGTAGAAATGGTAAGTAAAACACCTAAAAGAGAGAAGACGAAAAAGAAAATGAAAGAGAGCGAAGAGGATATAAAAACTATCGAAGAACTAGTGGAGGCGACACTCGGAAATGATATGACACATAATATGACACACATACATGCCACACCTAACGATAATATGACACACCCCATTGAAGGGGAAGAAGGCGAAAACCAAGTAAATACCAATATTTCTGCCAATAATGTGTCATATGACACACGCCACTACAATATGACACACCAAACAGCAAAATATGACACACTACCCTCAAATAATATGACACATACCGCCACGATCACAAAAGAAGATGTTATCTTATTTAGCGAGATAGTCGAAGGTAAAAATATGACAGATGACACATATGACACGCCTAATAATATGACACGCCAAAATAATAATACGCAAAATAATAATATAATATATCCAGAGAAACACTATAGTGTTTCTCTGGATAATAAATATATTCTAGAAAAAATTATTTTAAGTAAAATTCTCTTAGAAAGAGAGAAAGAATATTTATATTTGCTAGATAGAGAGAATTTAGATAAAAATAACGCTAAGCTATATGACACTGTAAAAGAGATTTTAGAGAGTGATAAAGTATCAAGCGAAACTGTAATCAATTTTTCTTCTCTCTTAGATGAGTGTCAAAGAACTATTGAGAAATACTCAGCAAATAATTTAGAGCTTAGTAAGCTAATTGAAACATACAAAGATAATTTGCTAAAAGAGAAAACAAGAAACATTCTACGAGAGATGCTAAATAAAGACGAAATAGATATTATCAAGCTACAAGAGATTATTTCAGAGTATGCTGAAAAGAGAACAGATGACAAAGCTAAAATAAGCTCATACGTAAGTAAATTCTATGAAGAGTATCTAAATAGCAAGGACGAGATATATTGTAATATTCAAGCGATCGATGAAGTTATAAATGGGTTTAGAAAAGGCCAATATGTAATAGTTGCCAGTAGACCTTCTGTAGGTAAGACTACTATTCTTCTAAACCTAGCGTATAACTTTGCCAAGGAAGGAAAGAAAGTAGTTATATTCACTCTCGAACAAAGCGTCTATGAGTTAATTCATCGCTTAGTGAATATAGCCGCTGGAAAGAAGGTGACACAAGAAGCTGAAATAGCATATTACTTGAATGAACTCGAAAATTATAACATCTTCATCTACGAAAATATTTATTCTCTAAACGAAATGTATATCACGCTTCTTAAGTATCACCGAGATGCTGATGTAGTGCTAGTAGATTATGCACAGCTTTTTATGCTACAAAACAAATACACAAATATAGTACACGAATATAGCGTAATATCTAATTCTCTCAGAAGAATAGCTAAAGACCTCAATGTGCTTCTAATTGTAGCTTCCCAGCTAAATAGAGAAGTAGAACGTAGAGCTGACCCAAAGCCTAGACTTTCAGATATCAGAGAAAGTGGCGCCTTTGAACAAGATGCCGATATCGTTATCTTGCTACACAAACAAAATATCGCTAAAGATAAAGCAAAACTCTTCTTTAACATTGCAAAAAACAGAAACGGAAGAACAGAAGAAATAGAATTAATATTTGACCTTCCTGCATTTAAAATTTACAACAATTAGTGGCGTGTATTTTAAAATTTCCACTTGACAAGAGATTAAAAATGGGGTAATATAAAATCATGAAGATTTGGGAGATTTTAAAAAACATAATACTAGTGCTAAGCATATTTGTTCTCTTTGTATCAGTAATCCTAGTTATAAGAGCTAATAGAGAATTCCATTGCCTAAGAGAACAAATCGAAAAGTTTGAAAAAGAGCTTGAAGACTTAAAACTTAAAATTCGGAAGCTTTCTGATAAATTTTCTGAAGCCAAACGCTTGGTCGTAATAGCAACCGCTTATACATCCTCTCGTGAAGAGTGCGATGACACTCCGTTTATAACCGCATCAGGTAAGAAAGTGAGATGGGGAATAATTGCTGCTGATAAATCAATACCGTTTGGCACAAAAGTTTACATAC
>Ga0072500_143391_pt1 | contig 11922 bp, 7 predicted proteins | sample GBScelen77Swater_FD_63803 | JGI IMG/M metagenome (GOLD analysis project Ga0072500, IMG submission 63803) | Hot spring microbial communities from Great Boiling Spring, Nevada - cellulolytic enrichment S 77C v2 (version 2) | ecosystem: Environmental > Aquatic > Thermal springs > Hot (42-90C) ...
ATTTCTTCTTTCGTTGTTTTCAGTTTTTAAATCAGCTTGACCTCTGCCGAGTGTTGAATTTTCAATCTTTTTGACAACTTCAAAATAGAGATTCCAGAGGTCTTACCATTTTAAAGGGTGGAAGACAGACTGTTGACCCTCCCCACGGCTAAAGCCAGCCTTTTCAACGTTGTAGAACCTGCACAACTCCGAGGTTAACCTGAACCCTGTGATTAAATGTTTTAGTGATTAAATGTATATACACATATACATCCAAACATCAAAACGAAAATTAGAGTTCGTTCATGAGCATTCAAAACGTCCCCCACCCATCCACTGCTCGTGGCAAGAAGTTCATCTTGTCCGGAAAGTACTGACTGCGGAAAGCCGTGAACTCAATGCTCCATTTTCCCGAATAAGTTCGAGAAAGCCCGCTATTTTTATTATTTCCTGTGCAAAAATTGTAGACCATGTTTCCTGCTAAGATTTTTGTTCCAATAAGGAAACAATTTTTCGAACAGTTGAATACTCTTTCCTGCGAATGTGTGCTGAACGCGAGCGACAAAGAAAGCTGCCCGTTTCACACCCAGTTTCTAAGGAGATGTATTCCAACAGCTTACCAGCCCTAAGTAATTGCCGTAGGTCTTCCTTCCAAAGTCGTGGTTTTCGAATAGGGCACCTAGAACCGTTGTTCACCGATGAAAAAGGATGCACGCAAGAAATCGTATATAGGCTGAACAGTGGAAGCTGTGTTCTGGTTAACCTTCAAGACATGGATCAGTCCATTATGAGGTACTCGGTTCAAGTGTTGATTTCCGTGCTGACCGATAAACTGGAAAAGACGTGACCTGGAACCGGTTGCTTTGATGGCTTGAGGAGGCACACTTCTACATACAACAGAATACCTATATGAATATAGTCACGAGAACCAGACATCTTGGCGCAACTCATTTCTACATCGCAACTCGCCCAAAACAATTCCTGAACTTATACTATTACTATTTCAGCTTACGAAACAATAGAGGAGGTCAAAATATACTAAATATTTATTTATTTCTTAATTTCTTAACTTATAAGTCAAGATTGCGGTCAATATATATACCGACACACTGCATTTGATAGATATACGCTGAGCTACTGTCAAGCTCTTCTAAAGAAATAAGCTCTGAGCAGAATTCTTTCGTTAAAATGTAAAGAATTCCGTTCTTCATCGCTCAAAATCAAAAACTAAGCAAAGCTGATCTCTGGGGGCTTGATATATTGGATTTTTCACTTAAGAGTAGACAAATCGGCTCCCTTCTCCACTATAATTCTCCTCTGAACGCTTTATCAAGAATCAAAGGAATAAGCTTTTCGAGTTCATTCTCTGTCTTCTGTTGAAGTTCTCTAAGAGATAGTACTATTTTTTCTATTTTGTCAAGATATGTCACGATTCTTTTCTGCTCATCAAGAGGTGGAAGAGGGATTGTTACCTTCTTTAGGAACTCAACCGGAACCCTTCGTTGACCAACAGTTCCAGTCATATTTTTTGCAGCTTCTTCTCTAAACCTTTTCTGCCTGATATAAAAATAAACCCATTCAGCACATACATTTTTTATAGGCCTTAATACATGAAATTCGGTTGATCCAAAGCCTATTCCGTTGATTAAACCTCTCGCTATTGCTGATTTTCCATTTTCCATACATGGTGATACCTTCGCAAATAAAACGTCTCCCTCCCTAAAATACGTGTATCCCTTACGCACTTCACCTAGTAGTCGGATTTCTGGATTTTCTATCTTTCCTGTATTTTCGTTAATAGCAGTCATTGGAACAAAGGTAACTTGGATATTGTCTGGAAGATTTTTCACTTCACTTTTAGAGGGGTTAATTTTACAACATTCTCCTAATCTTACCAGTCCCCATTCTTCTTCAGCTTTGCTGAAAACTTTGTTCAAAGCGGCCTGCATTATCTTCTCAGCTTCTTCTCTCGCCTGCTTTCTAAGCCTTTTAGCCTCTTCAACTCTGCTAATAAGTTGCTCTAAGCGTGAAACTATGCGCTTTTGTTCTTCAAGAGGTGGAAGAGGGATCAATATTCGTGCAACTTGGTCGAAGCGAAGTGCAGGATAATGAGCTCCCACCATCATTTCATTACACTGACGTATAACAGTATCCGAAAAAAGAACGTAAAAAAGATATTTGGGTACAATTTCTCCTTTGGATGATAAAACGGCAAAACCTGTTGAACAAATTTGACCATCATATTCTTCAGGTATAATGGCAATGGATTTTAAATATGGCCTCACAGTTGACATAATTACATCATTTGTATGAACAACTCTTTTGGCTCTGGAGGGAGCATTTTTCCCAAGAACTTTTTTAACTTCTAATATGCGTCCTGTTCCACCTTCCACACTTGAGATGTCAATGTAAAGAAACTCCTTATCAGGTATCTCTTTTTGAGGATCTATCTTTTCTTTATTTATCCATACTACCTCATCCAATCTTACCCATCTCCATCCTTCAGGTAGATCATAGGGACCTCGAATTTTCTCACCGCTTTCTTCTATGTTCTTGCCAGCATTTTCCTCTAAAAAGGCATCCAACTTTACCTGTCTGATCATGATTTATCACCGAGAACGCTTCGAAGTTCTTCAAGTATTTCTAAAATCTGCCTTTCTTTTTCAAGTATGCTTTCAACAAGTTCTTCTGGCTCTATATATACCATCTCTTGCTTTTTATTCGGATTTCTCGCAGTCAAGTCGTAATCTCTTTCTCTAATTTCTTCAATAGAAACTATCCAGGAGTTTTCTGAAATTTCCCTATTCTTCCACTTCTCATAGCAATCGATCAAATGCTCATCTTTTACAGGATTTGCTTTTGTATAGCTTTCTCTATTTGGCGGAATGAGCTCGTAATACCATATCTCCTTTGTAGGTCCAGTTCTATCAAAAAATACTAGGTTTGCTTTGGGCCCTGTCCCTCCTTTAGGGCTTATGTAGGCAAAAGTTCCAGGAGGTAAGCTTATTATCGTATGAACGTTAAACTCTTTCAGTAACTCCATCCTCACCATTTTATGTGCTCCACCTCTGAACAGAACACCTTCTGGCAAAACTATTCCACATCTTCCACCTTTCTTTAGCTTTCTCATGCAGTATTGCAGAGCTGCTAACTCTGTCGAGCTCGTCGGCACTGGCAGATTATTCCTTAAATGCTCAGCTACAATCCCTCCAAACGGCGGATTAGTAAGAATTACATCGAATCTTTGGCTTGGAGTGGCAACGACGTTTTCTTCAAACGTATCCTTTCTTACTATGTTGGGCAATAATAAGCCATGAAGAATGCAATTCATCGTTCCTATGAGATAAGGTAGCGCCTTTAATTCTTGCCCATAAAACGTCTTTTCTAACAGCATTCTATATTCCTCTGTTGTCAACTTTCTTTGCTCCTTCATGTGTTTAAAAGATTCAATCAAGAACCCACAGGAGCCACAGAATGGGTCAAAAACTGTTTCGCCAATTTTTGGATTTACTATCTTAACCATAAGCCTCACTAGAGGTCTTGGCGTATAGTATTCTCCAGCTGCCCCGCCTTCTCTGCCCATCATCATCAAGAGCTCTTCATAAACTTGGGAAAGCGTATGAGAATCTTCAGGGTTTGTGAAGTCTATATCGTTAAGCATTAAAATAACCTCTTTTAAATTAAAAGGATCTCTCATCTGTTGCCTAATTTCTGCGAAAACAGTTGCTATTAAGTTCCTTTCCTTTGATCCATGAAGACTTCTTAAGTAAGGCAATAGCTCCAGTTCTATGAAGTTCTTTAAATCCTCAGCTCTCATGTCTTTTTTGGCCCAGCTTGACCAGCTAAACTCAGGATCTATAATGGGCTCATACTCTTTTCCTTCAAACTCAGCCTCAAGCTTGCGCTCTTTTTCCAAGTCTTCGAAGATTTTAAGAAAAATGAGCCATGATAACTGCTCCATGTAGCCTAAGATGGTTAATCCATCTCTCCTCATTATCTCGCAAATTTGCTCGATCTTATTCGCAAGCTCCCTTCTCTCCATTATCCGACCCCTCCAAACTCTGGATATAATCCCATTTCAATCTCGCGAATGGCTTTTTTGAGTGCATCTAGTCCGCCGAATATTTTAGCAATGCCTATTAAAGCTCCCATTTTGTCGAATGGAGGTGTCCTAAATACCATTGAATCTGTAATTTCGTCTACTCCTGCAATCCTGTACCTATCAACTAACTCAAGAATAATTTCTCTCGCTTTTTCTCCATATTTTTCGATAAACTCTTTCCTCAAGTCTAGAAATGCTCTTGCTCTCTCATCTCTCGTTATGATTGGAGCGTTGAAGAGAATATGGGCAATTAAGTCAAATTCATCAGCATCAGGATTCTTAAGAACTTTCGATAGTATGCTCAAATTTATGCCTGCTTGCCGTAAATCTTCCTTAAACCTGGCCCTTTTATTCTTATCTTTCCATATCTCCTTAAGATCATCTAAAGTGGCAATTCTTTCGATTAGTCCATTTTTACAGTACTTTACATACTCTGCCTCAAGCAGCTCGTTTCCAAGAACATTAACTTTAACAATTCCTTCTTCTGCTATGTATACCTCAATATTTTCAACTTTAATCAATTCTTTCTTCTCCTTATACTCCCTTTCTAGGCCTATGGTGACGTATCGATCTGGCACTGGAAAAGTAGGTACTACTATCTCTTTCCTCTTATATCCGCTTGCACTTACATCAGCCTTAACACTTCCTCTTGGTGTACCTTTAAAGATAATCGATCCTTGCTCATTGGTCCTTAGCGTTACTGGTTTGCTTGGAGCTAAGAGTGCTACAACAGAAGCTCCAGGTATGCCTTTTCCCGTTTCAGAGTCAATAATTCTACAGCTCAAATACCAATCCCATGGCCCTTCAGGTTGTAAGGATGAAGAAGGTAGATCCCACTCATCAAACAGCCTCGTGGCGTTGGTGTAATCGATTATTCTGAACGTGAACTTTCCTGACACCTCATCTATCCTTGCTCCTCTTCCTATTATCTGGTGAAAAACAACCTTTGAATCTATGTGTTTTAAGAAAACTATGTTTCTAACGGGCGGAATATCAACTCCAGTGCTAAGAAGATCAACAGTTGTGACGACAACTGGAAAATCTCTTTCAGACTCCCTAAACTCATCCAGTAGTTTGTGAGCATGAGGCTCATCAGCTACAATCCTGACAGCATAATTACTTACTCCGAAGATAGGGGCGAAATGATTGTTCAGTTCCTTAGCCACTTCTGCAGCATGCGATTGTGAAACGCAGAAAATGACCGTTTTTCCTTTTGGCCCTGTGTTCTCTAGAATCTTCGCTAAATGTTCGCATATCTTCTTTGTTCTATCTGGAAGCGTTATTTCGCGTTCAAATTCCTCTGCAGTATAGTACTCCTTAAGCTCAACACCTTTCGGAACTTCTATTTTTGTGCCTTGAGTTTTTACTTCAGCTATGTTCAGAATACCTGCCTTATCTATGTTTGTGAACACTCTTATGATCTCGCATGGTGCTAGAAATCCATCCTCAATTCCCTGACGCATAGAATAATCATAAACGGGCTCACCGAAATACGCATAAGTGTCTACGTTGTCATCTCTCTTTGGAGTAGCTGTTAGACCTAAATGAATAGCGTTAGAGAAGTATCTTAAAATGTCGTGCCATCTCTTCCACCCAGACCTATGACATTCATCGATTATCACCATATCGAAGAAATCTGGGTCGAATAACTCATAGACCTTTTTTCCATCCTTTTCGCTATAAAGGGTTTGATAAGTAGCGAAGTATATGTCCTTGTGTTTCGGTATGCTTTCAGCGCCTACTAGCTCCTCTCTCGCAGTATCAAAGGGGAAAAACGCGTTGTAGGCTTGTCTTCTTAAGAAGATTCTATCAACCAAGTAAAGTATCCTTCTTATCTTTTTCGTTTTATAAAGCTTCCAAGCTATCTGGAAGACAACGTAAGTTTTACCACTGCCAGTAGCCATTGTGATCAACAATCTCTTTTTACCTTTCAGAATAGCTTCGATAGCGTTTCTTATGGCAACTTCCTGATAATACCTCAAGGGCTTATCTGGAAACGGATAGTAGGGATAGAGCAGAGGATTTTCCTCCATTTGTGCAATTCCTTTAAGCTCCTTTCTTTCAACATATCTTCTCCACAATTCATCAGGGGGAGGAAAGTTCTCTAGTGTAGTTTGTTGCTTTCGAAAATCATCATACTCCTCAATTTTGTGTCCGTTTGTTGAGTATGCAAACTTCACTCCTAGTCTCTTCATATACTCTTTGGCTTGTTGCATCCCGTCAAGATGGGATTTATCCTCAGCCTTTGCCTCTATAACAGCAAGTGGAATTCCTATTTCCCTATCTGGATAATATAAAATGTAATCTGGCTTTATAGCAGGAAGGCGATCACCTTCCTCGTTTATAATCATACCTTGTGTTATCGGCTTATCTCTAACTATCATTTCTTCTTTCCAACCACTACTCCGAAGCTTAGGGTCGATTAGTTTTGCCCTCGTATCAGCCTCATTTAGCATATCAACACCTTTATTACTGAAGTAAACCTTAATAAGTTTATCTTTTTGACTAACACCTGTTGAGATAGAACAGAATAAGTTCTTTTTCCTTGGAAATTTTCATTCTGAAGTTTGATTTTTCTAGAAAGCCTTTCGTTCACATTTTGTTAAAATAGAAAATATGTTGACAGTTATGGCATCGGGGAATTACTTGAATATGAGTTCAGAAGAATACTGACAGAAGTACGAGAAACAACTTAACGTAAAAGGGATTTATTCCTACAATTTCTGGATTAAAGGTAAGGCTTTGAAGTTATTACTAAATTTCAGAGTTACATTTAATGTATGGCAAACCATAAAAAAGCAATTAGAAGACAAATCTTCCGCTTGTTTTTTGATATTCCTTCTCCTCTGTCTCGTAATTCGTAGCCGAATTCTTCTAGAACATAAATCTGGGCAAGTTTCTGGCAAATCTTTTACTCCAACCCCCGATTTAGCTTGACTTCGCTTAGATATCTGTCAAACCAAGATAGCTGATTTACCACCGAAGCCTCCAGACTTGAGGAAGAGTCTGTTAAAAGGAGCCACAATGGCTTTGTCTAAGGATCGAGTATGAAATAATACATTCTGAGAACTTTAGCTGTCCCTATGTTCGGCTAATTTTTTAATCTCTACTCTTGGACAAAGCTCGCAGTAGCCCTTTAGAGGCTCTCCATGCTTAACTTTCAATGCGAGCTTTTCTATTTCCTCTTTGTACTTAGAATACTCCACTTTACCCTCTATCCACTTTTCGTATATGTAGTATATCTCAGGATAACCGCTTTTCAGATGCTGAAGGAGATGCTCATTTCGGAGATCAGACTCAGAAGGAGGAAGAAGATCTGATTGTTCAATAAAACAGCGTAGAAGCTCTTTGGAGTGCTCAAGTTTGATCTTGTACCCTTCTTCGTCTAGAAAAATTTGCCAACCCTCAACCCACTCATACTTGCCATCTTCTCTCTTTCGCACAAAACCAAGCCTCTGTAGAAGCTCTATGGCCCTATCCAGGGTGCTGTTTCTCTCTGAAATGCCAAGCTCCCGCGCCAGCTCAGATCGGCTTAAAGGTTTCTCCTTAAGCTTACTGGCTATCTCAGCCGCGTAAAACCACCTTTGTCGTTTATTTCTTTTTGGGGAAGGTTTATATTCTTCGCCAATCTTCTTCACGAAAAAAAATATTGGATTCTAAATTTATATCTTTTTCCAGAGGTGATAAGTGTGGGTAAAGATTGTTGGCTTACTGTGAGGGTCTCCGAAAAGATAGCACGGATTGTTAGGACTACTGCTGATCTAATGGGATTATCCGTAAGCGAGCTACTGCGACAGGCGATATTGGAAAAACTGGAGCGGATGAACCTGATAGGATCAGAGATAAAGGCGGTTTTGAGTAGAATAGAAGGTGATTCCGATGGAGAAGAAGTTAAAAAATGCAGATGAAACCGAGGCAACGCTTGTGAATCTCCTGCTCAGCGGAAAGCTCATCGACTGCGGTGAACTTTCAATCAGCAAGAGCACTCTAGGAAAACGGGGAGGTCTGAGGCACCTCATATATTTACCCGTAAACCGTACTTATCTATGGAAGCTGCTAAACGAGAATAAGATAAAGGTTCGCGTCTACATTGAGCTTCCCGAAAGGCTATATGAGCAGTGAGGAATTTTTAGAAAAATTCAATCCTCTACTGATACCAAGAATTCTGAAAAAAGAAGAAATCACTCCAATTCTCTGGGAGAAGATGGAATGGATCCTCAGATTCAGAAAAAGGCACGGCCTTTACGTATTTCCATTTATCCCGTTCGGAAAAAGGCCCAAGATTGAAGCTTGGAACACGAGGAACGATCCGGTTCCGGTGGACTTCACGGACAACTACGGAATCCGATGCGGCGAAAAATCTGCAAATGGCTGGTGTCTGCTAGTTTTTGACTTTGAAGATCTTCGCGAAGCGATAGAAATGCTTGGAATGGATATCTTTGAAAAACTGCTGAAGAAAACGCTCTGCGTAAGAAGCGCCCATTTAGGGTTTCACGTTTACTTCTTCTGCGATTCGGTGCCTGAGAAGCCGATAAGGCCGGCAATAATGAAGGATGGCAGAGCGCTTATGGATCTGCTCGGCGCGAATTCAGCGGTTCTCGGCCCCGGGAGCCTAATAGATCACTCGAAATGCGAGAGCAAGAGATGCCCTTGGAGAGGCCAGGAAGTTCTCACAGCCTACGAACAGATTTCCAAGCATAGTAGAATAGCTAAGGTGAAGAAAAAAACGCTGAAGAAAATACTCGAGAAGATCGAAGCAATGGGATACCAGTTGAACGAAAATCTCTTGGAATGGCTGGAGATTTCTAAATGCGCTAAACTTAGACTTGATGAAAAATCTGGTAATCACGAAGAAATTGCAGTAAAAGTTGGAGAGAACGGAGAAGAGGGCAAAACCGTAACACAGAAAAACAGTATAAAAGCTGAAAGGCTGGAGCCGAAACTAGACAAATTTCCGAAGAATTTTGATAAAGAATCGAAGAGATTTGAACTCAATAAAGAGCAGATCGAAAGGATAAAGTCACTTCTCAAACCCGCCTACCGAGAGGGATTCAGGCAGTTTATCTGGCTGTTCTTCAGCGGATGGGCGGCAAAGAAGTGGATAAATCCAGTTTCCACGCTTCAAGTTCTAAAAGCACTTTACGATGAGACAAAAGATGATGATCGGCTGAAAATGAGGGTCGGAGCTCTGGTTTATAGCTACAAAAAAGTCAGATTTGATCTTGACTTCTACGCTAGCGAGATCGAAGGAATTGTAGGCGAGAAACCCTATGGCTTGGAAAAAGAAATTAGGGAAGAGGAAATCAAAGGAATAACTGGTCTACGTGAAGTTCTTACAGCTTCTCTGAACAGCGAAGATAAAGCATCTAATATCATCCACAGCATTTCTGAGATTTTTGATGATGTATCGACCAAGGAAAACCTTTCGCTACACGAGGAGATACTTGAATATTGCTCTAACGTTTTTGAATCGATCAAAAAAGCCGAAACCCAAGAAGAAATAATGAATTTAATCAAAAAACTCCCTGATGGTGCAGGAATTCCCAGGCTTGTTGATTTGGCCTATAATACAGGTTTCATCACTGATGACAAAAACGGATTAAGAAAGAGAGGAGTAAAATCGAACTCTGGGTTGCTCATTGCCACTTTACCAGTTCCCCAAAGGGCATACTTGTTGTGGCTCCTGCTGAATGAACTGCAGTTGTTCCGCTATGTAAAAGTCTACCACCCAAGCGGAGGCTGGGAGTGTTACATAGCAGGAAGACATAACTTGCTTTTCGATGCGAAGGCAATAATATCTGCGCTAGCAAAGAAACTCGGCAGCTACATAACCAGCCGTGAAGTTGTAAACGAACTCATGGAGCATGTTGCAAGTGAAGCAAAGACCATCCACCACACTCAAATAGAGCCAGCAAGATATCTGGCAGTTAGCAACGGCATCCTCGATCTTTATGAGCTGAAGATGATCGATGTCGAAGAAGAACTAGATGCTTTCTTCCTCACCCGTCTTCCTGTAAGCGTTGAATTGGAATTCCTGCAAAAACTGAAAGCTGGTGAAATCGATGATACTCATTTTGCGGAGACGCAAATCTACAGTGCTATAAGGAGATTTTACGATGATGACAACTGGGAAAAGCTTAAGCTGTGCCTTGGCAGCATCCTTACTCCTTTCCCGCTCAAGCTCCTAGTCATAATAGTTGGAAAACCAGACACGGGAAAGACTACACTCAAAGAAGCGCTGAAATCCTGTCTTAAAAATAAGTGTGCAACGCAATCTCTTGAGGACCTAGAAGAGCGCTTTGGCTTAGCTCCTTTTCTGACCGCAGTTGTGAACATAACATCGGAAAAGAGCGACACAGTCGTGAGGTGTGTTGAGAAGATAAAGCGGATCGTGGGTGGCGACACGCTTTCAATCGAAGAGAAGTTCAAGCCACATAAGGAGAAAGATCCAAACGTTATAAAAATGTTCATTCTCGTAAACGAGATTCCGAGTTTTGAGAAAGTTGACGAAGCTTTTGCTGAGAGGATTGTGAAAATTTTTGCGGACAACCCGCTGATGGAAGAAGAGAAGGATCCTATGGTAATAGAACGACTCAAAAACGACCAAAATTGCATCAACGACACATTTAGATTCCTGCTCTACTGCGCATGGTTGCTGAAGAAAGTGAACTACAGGATACCGAGAGATGTCGATAAAGTTAGAGAAATCCTTAAGGAAGCAAACTTTCCGCTGGCTGAGTGGCTTAGGGAGTCATGCGTCTTCGAAGATAGATCTGTCGTGGCGAGAGGGGAAGCTTACAACAACTATGTGGAGTGGGCGAAAAAAAGCGGAAAATCAAGAGTGCTAACGAGAAGAAAGTTCTACAAGCTGATGAGAATCAAGTTTTTGGAAGTTAAGCGGGGAGGAAAGCACTGCTTTAAGGGAGTGAGATTAAAAAAAGAGATTGATAGCAACAGCGAAGTTTAAATCAATTACAGTCACCAACAAGGGATTTCTAAATTTCAAAACAGATTAGGAAAAAAGATTTCAACAAGTTCTTTTGTTCTTTGGACTTGAAAGCTGGCCTTATCCTTAGAATAGGTTTTGCATTCCTCTATGTAGAATGCTGGATAAGACTATATATTCTGGTATTTAAATTTTTTATAGAGTATAGAGGGGTAAAAGGGGAAGCTTCTAGCTAATATTTTGGACGAGTACAAAGATTTCAACAGTTGTTATATGATAAAAAATGTAGTTTTTCCTATGAGAGCTATAAATAATGATGTCCAAACTTCCCCTTATTCCCCTTCAAACTGAGTTAGGGGGTATAACGTAAAGTCCCTTTTGAATTGCCGATCCTGATTATAAGTTCAACAAATGGTTTCTACGTTCCTATCTAACTTTGCAGCCTACTTCTTTTACCCTCGGCCTAGAATAGCTGGGAAAGATTGAAGAATTCCAAGTCCACACGGTGAAGTGTGAAGGAGGCAAACATCGATTTTAATCCCAACTGCCAAAACTGCGAGGCTGAAAAATATGGGCTGAAGAATTCAAAAGAATGCGGACCGCAAAAAAACATGACCTGGAAGGAATGGGTTGATCACTGCGAAAAATTGCGTGAGGAGGAGGCACAGAGAATAGCCGAGAGGCATGGAAGGATCAAATTATACATTCTGGCGGAATCCATTCCCCAGAAAAGGTTCGTTTACGACAGGGACTCGGATTACAGGAAAGGAGATGACAGGAATGGAGGACTGAGGAAAAACCTTTGCGAGGAGCTTCTGGGCAGATGTCTTGAGCATGTTAAAAGCTGCAGGGAGTGCCGGAATTTCGATGAGCTGATGGAATACCTCAGAAGCAG